>Ga0335076_10008539_pt1 | contig 10350 bp, 8 predicted proteins | sample Lox_Sample_25_FD_206717 | JGI IMG/M metagenome (GOLD analysis project Ga0335076, IMG submission 206717) | Soil microbial communities from Loxahatchee National Wildlife Refuge, Florida, United States - Lox_Sample_2.5 | ecosystem: Environmental > Terrestrial > Soil > Wetlands | place: USA: Florida...
GCGCCGTCTTGCCGAGCAGTCGAATTGAGGGAGGTAGTGGAGAGAGAAACCATAGCGGTCAGAATTTGTCCGCCAAAAACAGCGCCAGTTTTGTGAGAAATGTATCTGCAACAATGATCAAAACCGATGACACAACGACGGCCTGGGTGGTGGCTCGCCCGACGCCCTGCGTACCACCGCGCACGTTGAGTCCCTGGTAGCAGCCCACGGTGGAAAGAATAAAGGCGAAAACGACGGACTTCGTAAAGCCTTGCATCAGGTCGGAAAACTGCAGAATGGCGATGGCTCGCTGCCAAAACGTGGTTGCACTGAGGCGCAACGCGAAAACGCTGGCCACCATGCCGCCTACCAGGCCGATGAAAACGGAAAATGTGGTGAGCAACGGCAACATAATAAGGGTCGCCAGCACCCGCGGGGAGACCAGCTTCCGGCTGGGATCGGTGCCAAGAGCGCGCATGGCATCGACCTGTTCCGTTACCAGCATGGAGCCCAATTCCGACGCGATACCCGAGGCACATCGACCGGCAACCAAAAGGCCGGTGATGGTCGGTCCGAGTTCCCGAACCAGAGCCAGGGAAACGATGTCGCCGGTGAGAGAGACCTGGCCGAAGCGCTGAAATTGAGTGCCGGTCTGCAGCACCATCACGGCGCCGATGAAAAAACCGGAGAGCAGCACGATGGGCATGGAGCCGACGCCAATATCATCCATCTGGCCCAAGGTGTCCTGCCCATAGCGCGGTCGGGTCAGCAGGTTGGTCAGCGACTGCGCGGCCAGCTTGGCGTAGTCTTGAACCTTGAGAACACTTTCTTTCGCGGCATCGCTCAGGACTTCCACAACCGAGGGGGGTTGAGGTGGGTTCACCTGCTGCTCGACAGCATTCAGGGGCGCGTTAGACACGGGGTCTGGTCGAAAACCTCGGCAAAAGCGTAACTGCACCGGTAACACGCGTCAAGGCAAGAACGAGGGAATTCATCGCTTCTCGAACAGCGACCGCAGAACAGCGAGATCCGAGGGGGCCGACGGAGCGCGCTGGACGGAAATCGCGGTGGCCGATACACTGGTTGTTTATGCTGCGCTTTTACACCGCGGGTGAGTCGCATGGGCAGGCTCTGCTGGCATTTGTTTCGGGATTGCCGGCCGGGCTCCCCATCGATGTGGCCGCGGTCAACCATGAATTGCACCGCCGGCAACTCGGGTATGGACGGGGCGGGCGGCAAAAAATCGAGAAGGATGCCGCCGAGATTTTCGCAGGCGTGCGCCACGGGCAGACGATTGGGGCTCCGATCGCACTGAGAATCGAGAATCGCGATTGGGCGAACTGGGAAAAGATACTTTCCGTGGAGGCGAACACCGATCCTATCGCCAGTTCCAAAAGGCTGGTCGCGCCGCGGCCGGGGCACGCCGATCTGGCGGGCTCCCAGAAATTCAATTTTCACGACGCCCGCTACGTGCTGGAGCGCGCCTCGGCGCGCGAAACGGCTGCGCGCGTGGCCGCGGGTGCATTTGCCAGCCAACTGCTCCAGCAATTCGGGATCGAGATCGCCAGCCACAGCATTCAAGTTGGACACGTGCGGTTGGAACGGGCAGCGGCGTGGCAGGAGATTCTGGCGGTCTGCCGCGACCTGGAATCGCCGCTGCGCTGCGTGGACGCGCAAACGCAACAGAAAATGATGGCGGAAGTGGATGCGGCGCTGAAAGCGGGTGACACCGTCGGCGGGGTCTTCGAGGTTGTCGTTCACGGTGCGCCGGTTGGCCTCGGTTCGCATGCCCAGTGGGATGAAAAACTGGACGGGAGGCTTGCGCAAGCGTTGATGAGCGTGCAAGCGGTGAAGGCGGTCGAAATCGGTTCCGGCATTCTTGCCGCGGGTTCGTATGGCAGCGAGGTGCAGGACGAAATCGCGTACGACAAAGCAGCGCGACGATTCACACGCGGCAGCAATCGAGCGGGGGGCCTGGAGGGCGGAATCACGAACGGCGAAAACCTGGTGCTTCGTGGATTCCTGAAGCCGATTTCCACACTACGGAAACCGCTGGGAACCGCCGACATGGTGACAAAAGAGCCGGTCCAGGCCGCCTACGAACGCTCGGACTGGTGCGTGGTGCCCGCAGGCGGTGTTGCCGGAGAAGCAATGGTGGCCCTTGTGCTCGCGGATGCTTTTCTGCAAAAATTTGGAGGAGATTCTCTCGCCGAGACGCGGCGGAATTTCGAAAGCTATGGCCGACAAATCGACGAGTTCTGAGGCTATCCCCGCCACGAAGACCACCGAAGCTGCCGCGGCGCCGCCGCGCAAGATCTATCCGATCGTCAAATACGGCGACCCGGTGCTCGAAAGGCAGGGAGCTGACGTTAAGAAGTTCGACGCGGAGCTCGAGGAACTCGCGGAAGACATGTTTGCCTCCATGTACGCGGCGCAAGGGGTCGGACTGGCAGCTCCGCAAATCGGCAAGAGCATTCGTATGGCTATCGTGGACGTCTCCAGCGGCAAGAATCCGGAAGCCAAAATTGTGCTGGTGAACCCGGAAATCATTCATGCGGAAGGTGAAGTGCGCGAAGAAGAGGGCTGCTTGTCGATTCCGGGATTCCGCGGATACGTGATCCGGCCGCAGTTCGTGACGGTGAAGGCGCAGAATGTGAAAGGCGAGGGGTTTGAGATGCGCGGCGAGAATCTTCTGGCGCGTGCTTTTTGCCACGAGATCGATCACTTGAATGGAATTCTGTTCCTGCAACATCTGAGCATGCTGAAGCGCGACTTGATCAAGCGGAAGATCAAGAAACTGCGCAAAGAAGGTGAGTGGTAGCTTCCGGTGAGCGCGCGGGTGCAAGCGCCATGAGCCGCCTGCGGCTGGTGTTTTGCGGCACCCCGGCGTTTGCGGTTCCCTGCTTGCAAAAGATTGTGGCGGCGCCGGAATTCGAAATTGCGGCCGTTTACACACAGCCCGACCGGCCGCGCGGACGCGGGCACGAGGTTTCGTTCTCTCCGATCAAAGAAGCGGCGCTGGCCGCCGAGGTTCCTGTCCAGCAGCCGGGCAAAATTCGATCGCCGGAAGTGGAAGAACATCTGCGCAGTTTGTCGCCCGATGCCATAGTGATCATCGCGTACGGACAAATCATTCCCGCGCGGCTGCTCGCGATACCCCGTCTGGGCTGGATTAACTTGCACGCTTCCCTGCTGCCGAAGTATCGCGGCGCGGCTCCGATCCACTGGGCGATCGCGAATGGAGAGACGGTGACCGGCAACACCACGATGCGGATTGACGCGGGCATGGATACGGGGGAAATGCTGCTTCGGCAGGAGCTCTTGATAGGCCCGGATGAAACGGCGCCAGAACTGGCGGAGCGGCTTTCGCGGGCCGGAGCGGACCTGATGGTCGACACCTTGCTTGGTCTCGATGCCGGGCGGCTCACCCCCCAGCCACAGAATCACGCGGCAGCCACGATCGCGCCCATGCTCAAGCGCGAGGACGGACATATCGACTGGGAGCGGCCGGCTCAAGAAATCTACAACCGCATCCGCGGTTTTACTCCGTGGCCGGGGGCGTATTCCGAATTCCGGGGACAGCTGTGCCATACTTCGGGGCGGCCGGCGTCTAAAGAAATGGCCAACGCGGCGGCGGGAGAAATTGTGGTCGAAGCCGGGAACGTCTACGTTGCCTGCGGGTCGGCGACGACACTGCAGGTCAGCCACGTGAAGCTGGAAGGCCGCAAACAGATCTCCGCGCAGGAATTCGCGAATGGAGCGAGGTTGCGGCCCGGAGAACGCTTCGGAAAAGCCTGATTTGCGGATGCTGGCTGGCTACGGCATACTCGCGAATTACATTGCCGCTACTGGCCAAGCTGTAAGTGGGAGTCAAAATTTGATGAATCGCAACCGATCCAGCAGTCCTATGGCAGCCATTCCAAAGCGGCAGCCGTCGCGATTGCGACCCCTGGCTTCGCTGCTCGTTGCGGCGCAGTTGGCCATGTTTCCCGCCGTCAGTTCCGCAACGGATGCGGGCAAGCCGGGCACCGCAGCCGTAAGCTCCGACGCGGTTCTCGCCACAATGCAAACGGAACTGACGCGAGCCAAGACCGACCTGACCAAGGCCGATCCCGGCCCTTATTTCATCAGCTACACAGTGTATGACCAGGATCAAGTGATCCTTGCGGCGTCGTATGGCGGCCTGCTTTCCGACACGGTCTCTCGGCGGCGCAGCGCTGACATCACCATGCGAGTCGGCACACCGCAGCTCGACAATACACACGGGCAGAGCCGCTCCAGCGGCATGACCTCCGGTGCATTGCCGTTGAACGACGATCCGGGTGCGGAATCCCGCGTACTGTGGGAACTCACCGACCGCGGCTACAAGCGGGCGGCTCCGGCGTACCTGAATGTGAAGACCAACAATGCGGTGCAGGCCGAAGAAGAAGACAAGTCGCCTGACTTCTCGAGTGAAGCGCCTACGGTGAGCATCGATACGAAACTCAAAGACCTCTCGTTTGACCGCGGCGCCTGGGAAGCGGAGTTGCGCCGGGTTTCCGGTGCGTTCCGGAACTACCCCGATGTTTATATCTCGACAGTCATCTTGCAGGTGGGCACCTCCAACGCGCGCATGGTTTCGACGGAAGGCAGTGCGCTGGCGACTCCCGGCGGCTTCGCGCGAATGGTAATGGAAGCACAGACCCGCGCGGACGATGGTATGGATCTGCTACGCGTGGAAACGTTTCAGGCGCCCAATCCAGCGGGCCTGCCGGACGAAAAGGAATTGCTGGCCAAGGTGGAAAAGATGGCGGCAGACCTGAAGGCGCTGCGTAATGCGTCAGTGGCAGAGCCGTACGCCGGGCCGGCTCTCCTCAGCGGCCGTGCCGCGGCCGTGTTTTTCCATGAAGTGCTCGGCCATCGGCTGGAAGGGCACCGCCAGCGCGATGAGGAAGAAGGACAGACTTTCACAAAGAAAGTGGGCCAGGAAGTTTTGCCGACATTCCTGAGTGTCACCGACGATCCAACGAAGAAAGAACTGGACGGAGTGAAACTGGCGGGCAGCTACGCCTACGACAATGAAGGCGTCCCGGCCCAGCGTGTGGAAGTGATTCAGAACGGAATCTTGAGGAATTTTCTGATGTCGCGTATGCCCATCACGGGATTCGACAAATCCAACGGACACGGCCGCAATCAACCCGGGCTGATGCCCACCGGGCGGCAAGGAAACCTAATTGTCTCTTCGACGCTGGCGGTTCCGGAAGCCCAGATGCGCCAGAAACTGATTGACGAAGTAAAGAAGCAAGGGAAGCCGTACGGCCTCTATTTCGACGACATTCAGGGTGGATTTACGCTGACGACGCGCTCTCTCCCGCAAGCGTTCCAGGTGCTGCCGGTGATCGTCTATAAGGTTTATCCGGACGGGAGACCCGACGAACTGGTGCGCGGTGTCGACATCGTTGGGACACCGCTGGCAGCGCTGACGCGCATCATCACTACCGGAGATAAGCAGCACGTATTCAACGGGGTCTGCGGCGCGGAGAGCGGGAACGTTCCGGTGTCCGCGATTGCTCCCGCGATGCTGTTCAGCGAGATGGAAGTGCAAAAACGCGCGCACGGTCATGATCGGCCGCCCATTCTTCCCGCGCCAGGGCTGGAAAACTCCGCGCCGGACAAGAGCGCAAGGCCGAAAGCAACGGTGAAACCATGAGAGTTCAGGGAATTCTGAAGCGCGCGGCATTCACTGGCCTCGCGATTGCGTTTTTGTGCCTTCAACCCGGCATGGCCCGCACCAGCGAATCGGCGGAACGCGACGCAGCCGCTTCGTCGGCGCGCGCCGCGGCGAAAGGCGATGCCCTTCTGGAAGCGCTACTTGCGGAACTGGACCGTTCCCTCGCGCAATTGAAAATGGATCAGGTGAAGCCGCCGTATTACATCGAATACCGCGTGAATGATGTGGAAGACTTCAACGCCGACGCTATTTACGGTGCGGTTCGCTGGAGCGACAAGTCTCACATCAGGATCCTGCGCGTGGTGGTACGAATCGGCGATTACAAGCAAGACAGCTATTACAACCAAGGAGTGGGCGGCGCATCAATCCTGCCGCTGGAGAACGATCCCATCGCCTTGCGGCGCCAGATCTGGCTGTTGACCGATGAAGCGTATAAGAACGCTGCCGATGCCTACGCCGAAAAGCTGTCGGCGCTGAAGCAACTCAGCGTCGACCCGAATCCCGTGGACGACTTTTCGCACGCGCCGGTGGTGTCCGTCGTCGAAGAACCCGCAAAACTAAAAATGGATCAGGGCGAGTGGAACAAAACGCTGGAGGATATTACCAAGCTGTATCGCGACTATCCGGAAGTGCAATCGGTCAGCGCGCAGTGCCGTTTCAATGCGGTGAACGAATATTTTGTGAACTCGGAGGGCACCGTGGTTCGCCAAGGGCGGACTACCGCCACGGTGACGCTTTCCGGCTCGACACAATCCGAAGACGGCATGCGCTTGAGCCGCAACCCGTTCTGGACGGAAGAGCACCCCGAGCAGCTGCCTTCGCGCGAAGCGTTGGTCAAGCAGTCGAGAGCGATGCTGGACACGCTGAAGGCGCTGAGCACGGCACCGATGGTCGAAGAGTCTTATCGCGGACCGGTGCTGTTCGACCCGGATGCCGCCGATGACATCGTGTACACGCTGCTGGGCGGGAACATACTGGGCCGCAAAGCACAGCCAGGAAGGCCCAATCGCACTGTCGGCGCGTTCGCCACCAGCTATAAGACGCGCGTTCTGCCTAAATTTGCGGCGCTGATCGACGATCCGACGATGACGAAATTCGACGGCAAGACCTTGATCGGGAGTTATGACGTCGATAGCGAGGGCGTGAAAGCGCAGTCCGTGACGCTGATCAAGGACGGCATGCTGGAGAACTATCTTACGAGCCGGCAGCCTATCCGCGACTTCCCTACCTCGAACGGCCACGGACGAGCTACCCCTGGGGGAGGGCCTGTGCCATCCATTGGCGTTCTGTTGCTGAAGAGTTCGGAGCCAGAATCCGCCACCGCCCTTCTCGGCTCGCTGAAACATATGGCCTCGGAGGCGAGCAAGCCTTATGCCTACCGTGTAGCGACTCTGGGCCCCGGCAATTCGCCGCGTTTGTTGTACAGGGTGTACGTCAACGACGGGCATGAAGAACTGGTGCGCGGGGCGGTGTTCAATGAACTCGACGTGCGCACGCTCCGCAACGACCTGTTCGCGATGGGCGATGATGCGCTTGTGAGCAATCGGATGACCGGGTTGCCGCAAACGGTCATTTCTCCTTCCCTGCTGTTCGACGAACTGGAAGTCAAGCGCGCGGACACGGCCAAGGAAAAATTGCCCGAGTACCCGCCGCCCGCGATCAGCAAATAGGAAGTTTGCCTTTGCGCGAACCAGATCGGCAGAATTTGATTGACCGTCGCGCCGTGAAGTTTGAGAGTAAAAGATATGACGTTACGTGAGCGCGTCGAATGGGCCAGCCGAATGGCCTTCCTGGTGTTCATCCTGGCTTCCGCGGCGTTTCTCAGCGCTATCACGGCGATGCGCATTGCCATTCATGGCCGTGAAACAACGATGCCTAATCTCGTGGGCAAAGACGTGGCTGAAGCCAGCAAGGCCTTGCGAGCGAAGGGTCTGATTCTCCGGGTGGCCGACCGCGTCTACAGCGACGTCCCCATCAATCAGATCGTACGACAGACGCCGCCGCCGGGAATGTTGATGAAGGTTGCGCAACAGGCCCACGTGGTTCTAAGCCTGGGCCAACGGCAACTAGAAATTCCTGAGCTCGAGGGCAATACGCTTCGCGTGTCGCGAATCGAGCTCTTGCGCGGGGGGCTGCAGGTCGGCGAAGTTTCCACCATCAGCCTGCCGGATCAACCGGCCGACGCGGTGCTGATCCAGAACCCCAAGCCTGGCCACGGGGCAGCCACACCGAAAGTGGACTTCCTGGTTTCCGGTGGCGCGAAAGAACCAGCTTACGTGATGCCCTATTTCATTGGGCTGAACGAGGTCGAGGCGCAACGCCGTCTGGACCAGGCCAATCTGCACCGAAAAATCAATTACCTGAGCGCTCCCCAGTGGCCGCACGGAAGCGTGATTGACCAGTCGCCGTTGGGAGGCACGCGGATTGGCGCGAACACCGAAGTGCAACTGACGGTTGCGAACTGATTGCGCTGGAACAAATCCCTGGATGAATTCGTAGAAAGATACGACGAAACGGGGAGGGGTGTGTGAGAAAAGCGCCGATTTGCTGGGCCGTGAGCTGGCTGATGCTGACTTTCGCAGTTGCTGCCGACGCCCAAAAGCCGATTCGCGTGGACGTGAATCTTGTGAATGTGGCGTTCACGGCGCGAGATGGCAGCGGCGCCCTGGTTGCGAATCTCACCAAGGATGAGGTGGAGCTTTTCGAGGACGCCGTGCCGCAGAAGATCGAGTTCTTCGCGAAGAGCACCGACCTCCCCTTGACGCTGGCGCTGATCCTGGACGTGAGCGGCAGCCAGGAACATTTCGAGAAGAAGCACCGCAAGGACCTGCAGGTGTTTCTGCAGGAAGTGCTGGGGCCGAAGGATCGCGCGTTCATGGTGTGCTTCGGCAATCATTTAAGACTGGTGAGCGACTACACGAATTCGCCACAAGAACTGCTGGACAACTATCAGGAATGGGACAAGGGCAAAAAGCATTTTCCGGAGATCGGGCCGAAGGAAGAGCGCGATTTGGGAACCGCGTTCTACGATTCCATTTACTACAGCGTGACGGAAAAGCTGGCGGAACCGGGTGGACGCAAAGCGATCCTGATGTTCAGCGACGGCGAGGACAACTCCAGCTCGCATAACATGATGCAGGCCATCGAAGCGGCGCAGGCGGCCAACGTCATCGTCTACTCGATTCGCTACACGGAAACGAAGCACGGCGAACTGAACGCCAGGAACAAGTATGGAATCAGCGTGATGGACCGCATCGCCAGGGAGACTGGCGGCGCGCACATCGACGCGCAGAAAACCGATCCGCACGAGTATTTCCGTCAGATCGCCGAGGAGCTGCGGACTTCGTACGAACTGGCGTACTACCCTACCAACCGTGCCAAAGATGAAACGTTCCGGAAAATCGTCATCAAGCCCAAACAAGAGGGCGTGCGCATCCGCTGCAAGACCGGCTACTTCTCGCGATGATGCAAGGCAAATTATTTAGCAACAGTGGCTCAGGAAGACCGGATTGATGCTATGCTCTGTGCCCATCATTTTCCCGGAGGGTGAGATGCCAAGCACTCCAACGGCCCTTGTTACTTTCGACCCATTCAAGGCTACCTTTCGCGGTGAACTTATTCGATCAACCGATCCGGGCTACGACGCCGCACGCAAACTCTACAACGGTATGATCGACAAGCGTCCGCTGCTCATCGCCAAGTGCGCTGACGTGGCAGATGTAATAGCGGCGGTAAAGTTTGGTGTCGAGAACAGCCTGCTCACGGCGATTCGCGCGGGCGGACACAATGGCGCGGGACTGGGCAGCTGTGACGGCGGCCTGGTCATCGATTTGTCGCGGATGAAAGGCATTCGAGTGAACCCGGCCGAGAAGTCCGTTCGCGTAGAGCCAGGCTGTGTCTGGGGCGACGTCGATCACGCAACTCACGCTTTTGGCATGGCCGTGCCGAGCGGCATCGTCTCGACGACAGGAGTAGCGGGACTGACCCTGGGTGGGGGCATCGGCTATCTGAGCCGCCGCTATGGCCTGACCATCGACAATCTGCTTTCGGTGGACGTGGTGCTGGCAGATGGGCGCTTTATCACCGCAAACGAAAAGCAAGACGCGGACTTATTCTGGGCGGTGCGAGGAGGGGGCGGAAACTTCGGCGTGGTCACATCATTTGAGTTTCGCATGCAGCCGGTGAGCGTCGTTCAGTTCGGCCCGACATTCTGGCCGCTCGAGGAATCGGCCAACGTGCTGAAGGCTTACCGCGATTTCATCAAGACGGCTCCAGAAACGGTGAGCGGATTCTTCGCGTATTTAGTGGTTCCCCCGGCGCCGATGTTTCCCGAGCATCTCCACATGAAAAAGGTCTGTGGCATCGTGTGGTGCTGCACCGGCACGCCGGACGAGGTGGAGGAAGCAACCAAGTCCATCCGTACGATGGGACATCCGCTGCTCGACCATGTTGGTCCGGCGCCATTTCCAGCGGTGCAGGGTCTGTTCGATGGCCTCTTTGTGCCCGGGCTGCAGTGGTATTGGCGCGCGGATAATTTCACGGATCTCAGCGACGAGGCTATTGCACGGCACCACGAGTACGGCGCAAAGATCCCCACCATGCTTTCCACCATGCACCTGTATCCGGTGAACGGTGCACCACAACACGTAGGCAAGAAGGAC
>Ga0335076_10008540_pt1 | contig 10349 bp, 11 predicted proteins | sample Lox_Sample_25_FD_206717 | JGI IMG/M metagenome (GOLD analysis project Ga0335076, IMG submission 206717) | Soil microbial communities from Loxahatchee National Wildlife Refuge, Florida, United States - Lox_Sample_2.5 | ecosystem: Environmental > Terrestrial > Soil > Wetlands | place: USA...
TTCGAAAATAAATTCTTTCGGTTTATTTAAGGAGTGCGGATGTATGCAGATTCATGCCGTTCCAGAATTACGATATCGATGACCCGATTGTTGCGCAATATTGTAGTTGCACTGCTCATCTGTACACCGGCATTGGCGCAACCACAAGAGCTGCGGCTCGAGTTTACGCCCGCCAATAGCACGGTCGATTTCACCTTGGGCGATATTCTGCACACAGTTCATGGCTCATTCCAATTGAAGCGGGGCGATGTGGAGTACAACTTCGCAACCGGCGCGGTGCATGGCGAGCTCGTAATCGACGCAACCTCCGGACAAAGCGGAAACCATAGTCGCGACCACAAGATGCACAGCGAGGTGCTCGAAAGCGGGCGCTATCCGGAGATCGCTTTTCGCCCGGATCGCGTGCAAGGCACGGTTTCGCCCTCCGGAACTTCCAACGTGCAGGTGCAGGGGACCTTTTCGATTCACGGGGAGGACCATGAGCTCACGATGCCAATGCGGGTCGAGATATCTCCGGGTCACTGGGTGGCGGATACGCACTTCACGGTTCCGTACGTGAAGTGGGGCTTAAAAAATCCGAGCACATTTCTTCTTCGGGTGAGCGAATCAGTAGAAATCGACGTTCATTCGACGGGGACGAACCCTTTCCCCGGAAATGGGCATTAAGGTGTAGCGCCCGGCAAAGGTACGAATTCGGTTTCGACGTCGCCGTTTGGCGTGATGGTGTGAATCGCGAAACCGAGTTCACCTCCCCAGGGCAACCAGCTTGTAGCTGGCGCCACATGCCAGGTGATGCCTTCGCGTTCGAACACGCGCCCGTTGTGCCAATGGCCAACCAGCATGTGTTTGATTCCTAGTTCATGCAGCGCCTTCATCTCGCGTGAACGATACGGCTCGCTGATGACCCAGTACGGCTTGGGATCGGGAAACTTGCCGTCGTGAAAAACCGGAATGTGCTGCACTCCAATGACGACTGCTCCCTTGTCGTTCGTTTTTGCCAAATCATCCAGCCATGAAAGCATTCGCTCCGATTCTTCTTCGGTTTCGGGCGGCAGGGGCGGCGGTGTTTTGGCCTCGTACTTGTCGTAATTACCCAGCAGCTCCGAGTCGATAACAACAAACGTCGCGTACTTCACGTGAAATTCGTAGTAATCCTTTCCGAATGCTTTGCGGTAACGTTCAACATCATCGCTGTGTACGTCGTGATTGCCGGGAACGTAATAGAGCGGCGATTTCAGGCCCTTGAGAATTGACTTGGCTTCATCCCATTCCTTCGGGTTCTCGCCAATGTCGCCGGAGAGAATGACCGCATCCGGATGACGGTCGTTGATCATGGCCACGGCTTGCCGTAAATTCTCGGCAGCGTGCGGAGCGCGTTTCTCACCCAGATGCGTGTCACTGAGTTGCGCAATGGTGATCGGTTCATTGTTGCTCGGGGGATGGTGCTTGGCGAATGCGGGGAATGATAACCCCAGGCAAAGCACGCCCAGGGCAAGACTGCGGAGATACATGAATGGGTAGAAGCAATCGAGAGCGGTCGGGTTGTGCGTGATGCTGAGTTTCTAGCGCAAAGGGCCGATGCAACCGCATCAAACCAGCAGTAGAGCTGGATCATCGACCAAGACTGCTTCCGCGCCTGACTTCTCATACTCAATTGCTGCGAGCATGGCGGCGTCTTCGGAAAACTTGTAAGAAATAATGTTGCGCAGACACGCTTCACGTTGCTCTGCCGCTTGCAGCCAGGGCAAATCTTCTTTTGAAACAGCTTGTATATCTCTGCGTTCGAGGAATCGCGCGATGTCGTGAACGGAAGCAGTTCGCGGATTCTCTAAGCCATCAAGATATTTCAGAACGTGATTCGCGCCGCTTTCGCCGTCGTGGCGCGCGATGCCGACCAACCCTTCGCTCGGTTTACGCGCCCACCCTACAACAAACGTTCCATCGACGACACTTTTCTTTGCCGGATCAAAGACCTCGTATTTTGCATCCGGCTTCGCCGCGTCGGAGTTGGTGGCATAGGCATTGGCAGCGAAAGGCAGGCCGACAGAGGGATCATGCATGTCGCCGATGGCGAAGATCATCGTGTCCACGTCGAGTTCAGCCGTCTTAAGAGTGGACTCGGCGGCGATGTTGCCATTGCGATTCACGAGCAGATTTTCCGCCAACAAAAGCCGGGAAATTCGGCCATCACGCCCGGGAAAGATGCCGAATGGAGAACTGAGAAAGCGAAACGTCAGGCGTGGCGCCGTTGCCTGCTGTTGCGGATATTTCACCAGACAAGGAAAGGTTTCTTCGGGCACTTTGGCGACGTCCTGGCCGACCGCCGCCATTTGCGCCTTCACTCTTTCGAGTTCATGCTGGAATGCCTTGCGGTCGAGGTACATCTGAATGTTAGCGAATTCTTTCTCGTCGAATTTCGCCTCCAGCGGCCCGCGCCGCGCGACCACAACGACTTCTTCCACCTTATGATCGGGATCGTCACGCAGCAGCCAGCGCGCGATGTCGACCATCACGTTGCCCATTCCGATGATTGCGACGCGCTTCCCAACCGAAAAATCCTCGGTCGCAAATGGCGGAAGATTGTTGTAGTGGTAGACGAAATCCTTCGCGCAATAAACTCCTTTGGACCTTTCGCCCGGGATGCCCAGCTTTTTCGTTCCTTGTGCGCCGACCGCGAACACCATGGCCGCGGGGCAGAGTTCGTGCAGAGACTCGATCGAAACCGGCGCATTCGCACCCACCGGGACGTGACCGAAATAATGAACATTGGGCAGGGAAAGAACTTTTTCGAACTGCTTGCGCAAGCCGTTCTTCATCTTGTCTTTGAGGGGATAGATGCCATATTCGGCGAGGCCTCCGGGCTTGATGTCGCGGTTGAAAATGACGACTTCGTGGCCAGCGAAAGCTAGTTTCTGGGCGGCAAAAAGCCCTGCCGGCCCGGCACCGATGACGAAAATGGTTGGCATTGTTCCCCCCACAAACTACGGCGTTAATGGAACTGACAGAGTGATTATTTCTTTCACACCCATCTAGAGCAGTGAGCCTTCGCACCCGCAAACGTGAGCGCCGTCACAATCCGGAAATCACCGGGTTTCGCCGGGTTGTTCAGGGTTTTGCGCGTGTTTTCTCCCTGAACTCACGGAAATTGGTTGTGTTTCCCACGATTTCTATCGAAATTTTTCGCTTGTGCTGATCAGTCGGCTGAGGGGAGAGCGCGACGCCGTACAGCACAGGCTTGTCGCTTGCAATCGGCGTGCCGCAAGGATTTAAGGCCGAAGGCTTGACCGGCATAGCACCGGCGCGCGTTCGCGAATGCTACACTCCCGCTCATGGCGGGAGAAAAGCTTGCGCCCGGAGTTTATCTGGTCGCTACGCCGATTGGGAATCTGGAAGACATTACCCTGCGCGCGATTCGCACATTGAAGCAAGCAGACTTGATTGCCTGCGAAGACACACGGCAGACGCAAAAACTGCTGAATCATTTCGGAATCGAGACGCCTGCGATCAGCTATCACGAGCACAATGAGGCTTCGCGTGCGGGCGAACTCGCGGAGAAATTGGCGCAAGGGGCGAGGATCGCGGTGGTGAGCGATGCGGGAATGCCGGGAATTTCCGATCCCGGATTTCGGTTGGTGTCGCTGGCGATCGAACGAGGAATTTCGGTTGTGCCGATTCCCGGAGCGGCGGCTTTCGTTTCTGCGCTGGTTGCGAGCGGTTTGCCGGTCGAGCCGTTCAGCTTTCGCGGCTTCTTGCCGGCAAAGAGCGGAGCGCGAAGACGTGAGTTGGAAGGAATTCGGAGCTCGCCGCAAACGGAAATTTTCTACGAAGCTCCGCATAGGATTCACGAGACGATGGAGGACATTGTCGCGGTGCTTGGAGCGGAGAGACGGATTGTAGTCGCGCGGGAGCTGACGAAAATCCACGAAGAATTCTTACGCGGTATGGCCGGTGAGATTCTTGAGCAGATTAGAAAGCGCGATGAGATGAAGGGTGAAATCACGCTGCTCATTGGACCTGGAACCAAAGAGGAGATTCCGTCACGTCTGGTATCGGTGCGCGAGCGGGTTGATCAAATCATGCGCGAGGAGAAGCTCGATCAGAAAGACGCGCTGAAGAAAGTAGCGAAAGAGCGCGGGATTTCGAAGAGCGAGGCCTATCGCGAGTGGCAAAGAGGATGATCATCGCCGCTGATCTATTTTCGTTTCAGCGCTTCGAGTTCGTCAATTGTCCGCGGCCAGTCGGAGCGCAGCAGACGCGACAAGCTGCGGTCGGCCAGCAGCTTTCCTCCTGTTTGGCAGCGGGGACAGTAATTGGTTTCGTTGTCAGCGTAACGAATGCGTTGAATTTTTTCGCCACACCGTGGACAAGGTTCGCCGTAGCGCCCGTGAACCGACATGCCTTTGCGAAACGCAGTTACTTTCTCGGGGAAACCATTCTTCGCTTCTGAGCGCAATCGATCGATCCAGAGCGTGAGGGTATAGCGGGTTGCGGTGAAGAGCCGTTGCCATTCTTCAGAATTTAGTTTTTGCGTGAGCGCGATCGGCGAGAGTTGCGCCGCGTGAAGGATTTCATCCGAATACGCATTGCCGATTCCGCTGAGAATGCGCGGATCGGTGAGGGCGCGTTTCAGTGTGCGGTTTTCGGCGGAGAGGGCCTCGCGAAATGCATTGAGATCGCCGGCGAAAACATCGATTCCGCCGGGATCGATGGATCGGAGAGCCTCTTCACCTCGCAGGACGGAGAGTGATGCGCGATGCTTCGCGCCAGCTTCGGTGAGCACGAGTGAGCCCTCCGGGAAATCGAAGGCTGCCAGGTTTTGACGTCCCGCGAGCTTTGCGCCATTTGCGCGCCAATGCAGGCGACCGGCGATCATCAGATGCAGAACCAGCCAAAGGTCGCTGTCCAGTCCGATCACGATCCGTTTACCGATTCGGCGCAACTCACGCACGACGTGACCTTCCACATCCTTCAGCGGCGGTTCTGCGGTGCGGAGCAGGAATGGACTGGCGATGCGGATCTGCTCGATGGGCTGACCGAGAATTCGCGATTCGAGTGCATCGATGTATGCGGTGATGTCGGGCAGTTCGGGCATGGCAAGCTTAAGTGTAAAAGCTTTCAACCGCAGCAAGAGCATTTACCGCAGAGTTCGCTGAGCAGAAACGAGAGCGCAGAGAAAAACGCTAGTATTTAGATGTGCAAGGAGTACGCATCGATAAATGGCTTTGGGCGGCGCGATTTTTCAAGACGCGCAGTCTGGCGGCGCGGGCCTGCGAACTCGGCAGGATTGAATGCGGCAAGCAGCCGCTGAAGCCTGCGCGTGAAGTGCATGTTGGCGACATGCTGGAGATCAAGACCGAAGGCGGCGAGTTCGAAGTCGAAGTTTTGCTTATGAGCGAAGTTCGCGGCCCGGCGAGCGTGGCACGGACTCTGTACCGTGAAACCGAATCAAGCCGCGAACGGCGAGAGAAGATGATACTGGAACGCAAAGCCGGATTTGCTTTCAGCCCCGCGCCTGATCATAGGCCTTCGAAACGCGATCGGCGAAAAATTCATCAGTTCAGAGGTGAACGGTAAAAGCAGAAGCAGAGTTCGCGCTATTTTCCTATGAGTTCCTTCTTCACCAAGTCACTCACGACTTTCCCGTCCACGCGCATGCCTTGCGCGGCGAACTTTGCCATCGCATTCTTCATCACCGTGCCCATGTCTTTCATGGTCGGTGAGCCCATTTCGGCGATCGTCGCCTTCACTCCGGCCTCAATGCCGGCTTGACTCGCGGCTTTCGGCAAGTAGGTTTCGATCAGCACGATCTCGGCGGCTTCCTTGTCGGCCATCTCCTGGCGGCCGCCTTTGGTGAATTGCTCGATGGAATCTTTGCGCTGCTTGATGAGCGTCGCCAGCACTTGCTGCGCCTCTTTTTCGTCGAGCTCGGCCATCTTCTCAATCTTGCGGTTCATGAGCGCGGACTTCACCATGCGAAGAGTTGAGAGCCGCGCTTCATCGCGGGACTTCATGGCCGCGGTGATGTCTTTTTGGATCTGGTCAACGAGAGGCATGGAGGAATTATAAATTCGTCGTAGGTTGTCGGCCCCGCCCTATCGTTTTTCCCGATGCTTGCCATAAACGAATTGCATCGGATCGCAATTCTTCAGCTCCCATTCCGCGATAAAATAGAAGGTACTTTCCTGACCTCGAATCTTCATTCCAAAGGACTATTTATGCTACTCAAGAATCGTCTGTTTACACCCGGCCCCACTCCTCTGCTGCCAGCGGCGCAGAATGCCATGGCGGCATTCACCGCGCACCACCGCACCGCCGACTTCAAAGCGCTTTACACCCGCGTTCTCGCCGATATGAAGGACTTCATCGGCACCGCGAATGACGTTTTGGTCATCGCTTCATCTGGGACCGGCGTGATGGAAGGATCGGTTTCGAACCTCACCTCGCCCGGCGATCGCGTTCTGGTGCTCACCGCCGGAAAATTCGGCGAGCGCTGGCGCGACTTAGCGAAAGCCTACGGCTGCCAGGTTGATCTGGTTGAACGACCTTACGGCGAGACATTTTCGCTCGACGAAATCCGCGCCAAACTTACGCCTGAAACTCGCGCGGTTTACGTGCAGGCAACGGAGAGTTCCACCAGCGTTCGTCATGATGTAGAAGGGATCGCGAAACTGGTGCGCGCAAATGGCAGCGATACGTTGTTCGTGGTCGATGCCATTACTGGCCTTGGCACAACCCACCTTGATGTCGATGGCTGGGGAATTGACGTAGTCATCGGCGGATCGCAGAAGGCGCTGATGATTCCTCCTGGGCTCGCTTACTGCGCAATTAGCGAGCGCGCATGGAAGCGCATGGAAGCGACGAAGAATCCGCGCTACTACTTCGATTTCCGCAAGGAGCGCAAAGCGGCGGCGAAGGGCGAATCGGCATTCACGCCGGCAACGTCGCTGTTTGCGGCACTTGGCGCGGCGCTCGATTTCATTCGGCAGATGGGCAATGGCGACTTGGCTGCCGGGCGCAAAGCTTTGGTCGATAACGCAGAGCTCGCGGCTGAGATGACACGTGCCGGCGTCAAGGCGCTGGGTTTGAAACTCTATGCATCCTCGCCGGGCGCAGCGCTGACTGCGGTGAGTTCGCCCGCGGGACTCGATTCCGGAAAAATCGTCAAGGAATTCCGCGAATCGTTTTCAGCGGTCGTGGCAAACGGTCAGGGCGATATGAAAGGCAAGCTGTTCCGCATCGCGCATATCGGCTACTACGATTTCATCGACACGGTTGGGATTCTGGCTGCACTCGAGCACGTGCTCGCGGCGGTAACCGACAAGTCGGTCGAGTATGGATCTGCAGTGCGGGCTGCGCAGGAGGTGTTTGCGCATTCGCGGAATCGCGAGTTGGCGGAAGTTGCGGGTGTAAAGAACTGAGTGTTCCCACCCTGTCGCAACAAGAGCGACAAGGATGCGGAACCTGCCCACCCTCTCGCATACAACGCGAGGAGGGTGGGGCAACCGCAATTCAGTCCTTGGCGACCAGAAGACCAGGAAAGCCCTAGTTGATGGTGAAACTCATTGGTGACGAAGTTTCGGCCGCGGTGCCGCCGCCATAAATACCGCCCGAGACGCCGGGATTGGTTACCGTCACTTGCACCGTGCCGGTGTTCATGACCGCGGTGGCGGGAATGGTGGCCGTGACTTTCGTCCCACCAGCAGAGCTGGTTGTCATGGCGGCACCGTTGAAGTTTACGACCGCATTGGAATTGAAATTCGTACCATCAACTTCAAGCGTAAAAGTCGAACTTCCCGCGGCGGTGCTGGGAGGAACCAGCTGCGCGATCGCGGGCACAGCGCCCGGCGCAGCAGGAGTGGTTGCGTGAGAAGAGTAGCCGCATCCGACGCCGGTTGCGGTCAACAGAAGAACCATAAACAGCTTCATATTTTTTCTCCACGAGGTGCTTTCGAACTTGAGGTAAGTTTAGGAAGTCAGGCGAGGCGAGGTGTCTGAGGGCTGTAACTTTCTTGTAAAGGAATCATTATGAAAATTGTGATAGCGGAAAAAATGTCTTCGTCAGCGATGAACCTGTTGCGCGAGCCGGGATGGACGGTGATAACGCCGGATCAACTCAATGGCAATTTGGCTAAAGAGGTCGAATCGGCGGATGCGCTGCTCGTGCGCTCAGCAGTACAGGTTGACGCGGCGCTGCTCGCAAATGCTTCGAAGTTGCGCGTGATCGGTCGCGCCGGAGTTGGCGTTGACAATATCGAGCTTGAGCCGGCGACGCGCAAAGGCATTGCAGTGATGAACACGCCGGGTGCGAACGCGGTGGCCGTGGCGGAGATCACGATTGGATTGATGGTGAGCATGGCGCGGTTCGTTCCTCGTGCCACTGAACTGATGCACGCGGGCAAGTGGGAAAAGAAATCACTGCAAGGGACCGAGCTGCGGGCTAAGACGCTGGGAATTGTGGGGCTGGGAAAGATTGGGTTAGAAGTCGCAAAGCGAGCGCGGGCGTTCGGGATGGAGATTGTGGCGCACGATCCCTTCGTCTCTGCGGCAATCGCGAAGGACAACGGAATTCGGTTGGCTTCACTCGATGAGGTCTATGCGGCGGCGGATTATCTGACGCTTCACGTTGGCCTGACTCCCCAGACGGAGAACATGATCAATGCTGAGTCGCTGAAGAAGATGAAAAAAGGCGTGCGGCTGGTCAACTGTGCGCGCGGCGAATTGGTGGATGAGGCTGCGCTGGTTGCGGCGCTGAAGGACGGCCACGTCGCGGCTGCAGCCCTGGACGTTTTTGCGCACGAACCTTTGAAGGATTCTCCGCTGCAGAAAATGGAGAACGTGATTCTTACACCGCACATCGCGGGATCGACGAACGAGGCGCAGGAGGCCGTGGGCCAGCAGATCGCCATGCAGGTGAAGGAATATCTGAAGCACGGAGTAATTCAGAACGCGGTCAATGTGCCATCGGTGTCGCACGATGAGTACGCGCAGATGAAGCCCTACATCGTGCTCGCGGAAAGATTGGGTGCGTTCCTGGCGCAAATCTGTGGCGGGGTCGAGGAAATTTCAATCGGGTACACGGGGCACATTGCGGAATGGAAAACGGATCTGATTCGCAATGCGACGATCAAGGGCATTCTCAACGTGGCTGTAGATGAGACCGCAAACCTGGTGAACGCTGCAAGCCTTGCGTCTTCGCGCGGGCTCGAGGTCCGTGAAGAACGTAAACCGAAAGCTTCCACGGGGGGAGTTGGCAGCGTATTGTCGGTTGAAATCAGAACTCAAAAAGAAACCCACATCGCAAAGGGGGCTGTGCTGCGCGAGAACACATTGCGCCTCTTGCACGTGGATGGCATTGATGCCGAAGCGCCACTGGAGCGCAATTTGATTTACATGCGCAATGACGACGTGCCCGGAGTGATCGGCAGGGTGGGAACGATTCTGGGCAAGCACGACATCAACATCGCGAATTTTTCTCTCGGGCGTCGGAGCGAAGAGCCTCAACCTAGCAAGCCACTCGAGGCAATCGCGGTGGTGCAGGTGGATGGCGACGTTCCGGAAAACGTGGTCAGCGAACTGCGCGGCATTCCAGCGGTGCAGCAGGCGAAGGCGATTCGGCTGGAGTAGAAAGAGCCCATCAGGCGTATCGATGGCTGCTGGCGCTCCAGAGTGACCCGCGCAAGATCCTCACTCGGCTGAACTGTGCCGAGTTCGGGATGACCCAAGTAGGACTAGAAAACGCCGGGCTTCGGAATGACGCCGGGCCACGGCCCGATGGAACTGCAGAACGGCAGTCAAGTGTGCACTTCTCCGTCGAACATCCAGCGCAAGTTAGTTATACTTGTGGGCGGATGGATGTTGAACAGGTCATCACCGATATCGAGCGCCTGGAGCGACTCTTTGCCGCGCCGGATACGAGACCGCTCACTGCGAACGACATCTCGGCTGCGAACCGGCGGCATGATGAGCGGCTGGCTCGCAGCCCATGGTTCCGGCTTTGGCAGCAGTATGGCGTCTGCTGCAGATCCGCATCCCCTACGCTTCAATTACCCGAGTAGTAGCTGGCGATTTATAGCCAGCTATCCAGCCTAATTACCTTCAAGCGGTACCTACCCTTTTGCGCGTTGATTCGCCAGTGTGGGTGGAGGATAATCTAAACAGCGCGGGTACTCTCCCGCTGCAGTATTTGTGTGAACCTGCCGAATTCCATCACGCTGATCCGCATTTGCATGATCCCGCTGCTGATCTGGGTACTTTCCACCAGCCACCTGAGCAGCGCGAATGGAGAAAAGGAAATTCTGGCGTCGGCGCTTTTTATCGCCGCCTCGATCACCGATGGAATTGACGGCTAT
>Ga0335076_10008543_pt1 | contig 10346 bp, 6 predicted proteins | sample Lox_Sample_25_FD_206717 | JGI IMG/M metagenome (GOLD analysis project Ga0335076, IMG submission 206717) | Soil microbial communities from Loxahatchee National Wildlife Refuge, Florida, United States - Lox_Sample_2.5 | ecosystem: Environmental > Terrestrial > Soil > Wetlands | place: USA: Florida...
CACCCCCGAGGACGTCTGGGACAAGGCAAGCTACGTGCTATCGGTGAAGATACACGAGCCGCAATTCGCGGGGCAGATGAAGGAGCGCCTCGGCAGTCGCGATGCCGCGGCGCTGGTCGAAGGTTTCGTGCGCGACTCGGTGGCGCTGTGGCTCAACCGCCACCCGGACGCCGGCGAGCGTATCGCGCAGTTTGCCATTGCCAATGCGCAGGAGCGCGCCAAGGCCGCGCAGCGCGTGGTTCGCAAGCGCACCACCGGCGGCCCGGCTTTGCCGGGCAAGCTGGCCGACTGCACGAGTCAGGAGCCGAAGCGCTCGGAGCTCTTCCTGGTCGAGGGTGACTCGGCGGGCGGCTCTGCCAAGCAGGCGCGCGACAAGGACTTCCAGGCGATCATGCCGCTGCGCGGCAAGATCCTGAACACCTGGGAGCTCGATCCGGGCGAGATCGCCGGCAGCCAGGAAGTGCACGACATCAGCGTGGCACTCGGCATCGAGCCGGGCTCGACGGATCTCTCGCAGCTGCGCTATCACCGCGTATGCATCCTTGCCGACGCGGACTCCGACGGGCAGCACATTGCGACGCTGCTGTGTGCCTTGTTCCTGCGGCACTTCCGGCCGCTGGTGGCGCACGGGCACGTGCACGTGGCGATGCCGCCCTTGTACCGCATCGACGCCGGCAAGCAGGTGTTCTACGCGCTCGATGAGGCCGAGCGCGATGCGCTGCTCAAGAAGATCGAGAAAGACAGCCCGCGCAGCAAGGCCACGGTCACGCGCTTCAAGGGCCTCGGCGAGATGAACCCCACGCAGCTGCGCGAGACCACCATCGACCCGCGCACGCGCCGCCTGGTGCAGCTCACCATCGACGGCAAGGACAACGCCGACCAGCTCATGGACATGCTGCTCGCCAAGAAGCGCGCCGCCGACCGGCGTGAATGGCTCGAAGAGAAGGGCAACCTCGCGGACGTGCAGGTGTAGAACCACTCGAGGACGTTGGACCGACGATGGAAACGCCAGAACTGAACTTCGAGGGCATCGAGCGCCAGCCGCTGCGCACCTTCACCGAGAAGGCCTACCTCGACTACTCGATGTACGTGATCCTCGACCGCGCGCTCCCGGCGCTCGGCGATGGGCTGAAACCCGTGCAACGGCGCATCGTGTACGCCATGAGTGAGCTCGGGCTCTCGGCGGTCTCCAAGCACAAGAAGTCCGCCCGTACCGTGGGCGATGTCATCGGCAAGTTTCATCCCCACGGCGACACCGCGTGTTACGAGGCGATGGTGCTGATGGCGCAGCCGTTCGCCTACCGCTATCCGCTGGTCGACGGTCAGGGCAACTGGGGCTCGCAGGACGACCCCAAGTCGTTCGCCGCCATGCGCTACACGGAAGCGAAACTCACGCGCTACGCCGACGTGCTGCTCGGCGAGCTCTCCGATGGCACGGTCGACTGGACGGGGAATTTCGACGGTACGCTCGAGGAGCCGGTGATTCTGCCCGCGCGGCTGCCGAACCTGTTGCTGAACGGCACGTCGGGCATCGCAGTCGGCATGGCCACCGACATCCCGCCGCACAACCTGCGTGAGGTGGCGGCCGCCGCGATTCACCTGCTGGAGGAGCCGGAGGCCACGCTGGCTGCGCTCATGAAGCACGTGAAAGGTCCGGACCTGCCGACCGGGGCGGAGATCATCTCCCCGCGCGCCGACCTCAAGGAGTTCTACGACAAGGGTGTCGGCACCTTCAAGGCGCGCGCCACCTGGGAGATCGAGGACGGCAACGCGGTTATCACCTCGTTCCCCTACCAGGTCTCGCCCAGCCGGGTGTTGCAGCAGATCGACGAGCAGTGGCGCGCCAAGAAGCTGCCCATGGTCGAGAGCTACAACGACGAGTCGGATCATGAGAATCCGACCCGGCTCGTGATAGTGCCGCGCTCCAACCGTGTCGACCTGGTCGAGCTCATGAACCACCTGTTCGCGACCACCGACCTCGAGCGCAACTACCGCGTCAACCTCAACATCATCGGGCTCGACGGTCGCCCGCGCGTCATGAGCCTGAAAGGGATCCTCGGCGAGTGGCTCGAGTTCCGCACCGCCACCGTCACGCGCCGCCTGCAGTACCGCCTGGACAAGGTGGCGAAGCGACTGCACATCCTCGACGGGCTGCTGATCGCTTTCCTCAATCTCGATGAGGTGATCCGCATCATCCGCCGTGAGGACGAGCCGAAGCCGGTGCTGATCAAGCGCTTCAAGCTCTCCGACGAGCAGGCCGAGGAAATCCTCAACACGCGACTGCGCCATCTCGCCAGGCTCGAGGAGATGAGGATCCGCGAGGAGCAGAAGAGCCTGGCGGCCGAGCGCGAGGAGCTCGAGGCGTTGCTCAAAAGCAAGGCGAAGCTGAAGAAGCTCATCGCCGCGGAGGTGCGCGCCGACGCCGAGAAGTACGGTGACGAGCGGCGGACCAAGATCATCGAGCGCGAGGCTGCGCAGGCGATCGACGCAACCACGCTCATCCCCAACGAGCCGGTGACCGTGCTGTTGTCGACCGGCGGCTGGGTGCGCTCGGCCAAGGGACACGACATCGAGCACGCGACGCTCTCCTACAAGAGCGGCGACGCGTTCCAGGCGCTCGCCCGCGGACGGAGCCTGCAGCCGGCGGTGTTCATCGACAGCACCGGCCGCACCTATACGCTGCCGGCGCATTCGCTGCCGTCGGCGCGCGGACACGGAGAGCCACTCTCCGGACGACTCGATCCGCCCGACGGTGCCAAGTTTGCCGGCGTCATGATCGGGGAGCCCGAGGACCTGTGGCTGCTCGCGAGCGATGCCGGCTACGGCTTCACGGCGCGCCTCAAGGATCTCGTCAGCGACCGTCGCGCCGGCAAGACCGTACTCACGGTACCGCAGAACGCCCACGTGCTCGCGCCCGTACCCGTTTCCTCGGCAGACGCGCTGGTCTGCGTCGTGAGCAGCGAGGGGAAGCTGCTCGCCTTCCCGGTAGGGGAAGTGCCGGAGATGCCCCGGGGCAAGGGCAACAAGCTCTACGACATTCCCGGCAAGAAGGCCGCGGCGCGCAGCGAGCTCATGACCGCGGTGGCGGTGGTGGCGCCGCAGTCGAGCCTGGTGCTGTGGTCCGGGGAGCAGCAGCGCGCGCTCGAGTGGCGGGAACTTCAGGCGTACCGCGGGCAGCGCGCGCAGCGTGGCGCGGTGCTCAAGCGCGGCTGGCCGCGCAGGATCGACCGCATGGAAGCACGGCTCCCCGAGCAATCTCAGTCCCCGAAGAAAAACGGCGAGTGACCGGCGGGTAGTCCCCTCCTGCGCGTGACTTTCCGTGCGGGCTCAAACCATCGCTGCTAGTCCGTGCGGGTGCTTAGCGCCCCCTGCGACCTGCCGTTTCAATACGATTGCGAATGAGAATGATTCTCATTAATCTTAACGGATCAGGCTGGAGCTTGGGAGGCGAAGGTGCGGTGGGCAAGCTGGAGCGGTCGGGCCGCCCTGGGCGTGCTGCTCGCCTGCGTACTTGCGGCTTGCGGCGGCGGAAGCGATGAAGGCCGCACGACACCGCCGACACCCGCAGGGCTCTCCGCGCGCGCGCTAGCCGGCAAGGCGCTCTTCTTCGACAAGAGCCTTTCCGCCTCCGGCAAACAGTCCTGCGGGACCTGCCACGTCCCCACGCGCGCCTTCAGCGCCGATCCGGCGACTGATCACGGCCTGCCGGTACCCCTCGGGGGTCGCAACATGGACCTGCCAGGCTTTCGCAACGCCCCGTCGCTCATGTACGCGGCGCTGACGCCGGCCTTCTCGCTCCCCGGTGGCACGCCCACGGGCGGCTTCTTCCGCGATGGGCGCGCTTCCTCGCTCGCGACGCAGGCCGAGCAGCCCTTCCTCACCACGTTCGAGATGGCAAACGCGGACGCCGCCGAAGTGGTGACGCGCCTGCAGGCGTCGAGCAGCACGCTCGAGCTGTTCGTGAGCGCCTTCGGCGAGTCGATCCTCAGCGATCCCGATGCGACGCTGGCCGCGATCGGGCAGGCGATCGCCGCCTACGAGACCGAAGCGACGACGGAATTCGCGCCCTTCAGCAGCAAATTCGACGCCTGGCTCGCGGGCAAGGCGCAGCTGACGGCGGCCGAGCAGGCGGGCCTGGCACTCTTCAACAACCCGGGCAAGGGCAACTGCACCGCGTGCCACCCAAGCCAGCGCCAGGGCTACAGCGAGCATGCGCTGTTCACCGATTTCACCTACGACAACATCGGCGTGCCGCGCAACTGGAGTATCCCGGCCAACCTCTCCAATCCGAACAGCCCGGTGAGCGGTGTAGCGCTCGACTACATGCCCGCGCAGCAGAACGTGCCGGCGGACGCGGAATACAGCTACTACGACATGGGACTGTGCGGGCCATTCGCTCCGGCACCGGACGATCCCAACGCGCGTCCGGTGTTCTCGCAGACCACCACGCTGTGCGGGGTTTTCAAGGTGCCCACGCTGCGCAACGCGGCGGTCACGGCACCGTATTTCCACAACGGCGAGTTCGCGACGCTGCACAAGGTGGTGCAGTGGTACGTCACGCGCGACATCAACAACAACACTGGTAACAATCCGACACCGGTTCCGGCCGGCCCGGGCGGCAACCCTTACTTCACGGTCGGTACCGGATACGTCACCGCGAGCGGCACTGCGGATCTCTACCAGTACAACGATCTGCCGGTCGAATTCGACGCCAACGTCAACATCGGCGAGGTCCCTTACACGCCGCCCAGCTTCGCCGGCGGCCAGGCGCCGACCCTGACGGCCGCCGAAATCGACGACGTCGTCGCGTTTCTCTGCACGCTCACCGACGGTTACGACCCGCAGAACCCGGCGGCCTACAACGTGCCCGCGCAGTGCCAGCCCGGCGCCGAGTGAGCCTCAGCGAGTCATTGCCTTTGCAACCCGAAGAGACTGCCATGAACCACACCCTCGCCGCGCCCCTCAGGCGCTCCCGCCTGCCATCGCTGCTCCCGCTGCTGCTCCTCGGCGCGCTGAGCGCCCATAGTGCCGCCCGCGCCGCCGCTGACCCCGAGGCGTCGCAGCTCAGCACGCTGCAGCAGCAGCTCGAGCAGGTGCAGGCAGCGCTCAAACGGCTGGCCGACGAGAATCGCGCGCTGCGCGAGCACCAGGAGCAGCTCGACCGCAAGCTTGCCGAGATGAGTGCGGGAGGTGCGACGGCTGCGGCGGCGGTTGCCCAGGCAGCACCCGCCACCAACACCTCGCCGACCGCCGCAGCGCCGAATGGCCCGGCATCGAGCACACCCGTGTCACCCCAGGGATCGGCGCTGCCGAATGCTTCCGCGCTGCCGAATGCTTCCGAGCTGCCGAGCAATGCGGCGCTGTCGCCCACGGCCACTGCGCAGCCCGGTACTACCGGTCCGGGCCTGTTCGGCACCGGCTTGAGGCTATGGGGGTACGGTGAGGTCTACTACACCGACCCCACCAGCGATCGCTCACAGGCGCAGTTCGATCTGGCACGGGCGGTGTTCGGTATCGGCTATCAGTTCGACCCGCGCACGGAGTTCAACTCCGAGTACGAGGTCGAGCACGCGGTGGCCTCGGCCAGCGACGTCGGCGAGTTCGAGGTTGAGCAGTTCTACGTCGACCGGCAACTGAACGACTACGTCAGCGTACGTGGGGGACTGTTCCTCATGCCGTTCGGCTTTCTCAACGAGCACCACGAGCCGACCAACTTCTATGGAATGCAACGCAACTTCGTCGAGACGCTGATCATTCCGAGCACCTGGCGCGAGGGTGGGCTGAATTTCCACGGCGATACCCCGATAGGCCTCGGCTGGAACGTCGGTGTCACGACCGGCTTCGACCTGTCGAAGTGGGATTTCGCGCCGGAATTCCCGCCGTACACCAATGCCCTCATGCTGGAGGCGAGCGACATCGCGCCGCTGCAGGCCACGCACCAGGAGCTCGCGCTCGCCAACGCGCACCACCTGTCGCAGTACCTGGCGCTCGGCTACTACGGCATCCCGGGGCTCACGCTGGGGGGTGCCATCAGCACCGGGGACGCCGTGCCCGTTCCGGCACCACCGAACGCGCCGATTCCCGGCAACCAGCGCGTAACCTTGTGGGAGGGGCACGTGCGCTGGACGCCGGGGCGCTGGGACCTGTCGGCGCTTTACGCACGCGGCACCATCAGCAACACCGCGCTCGCCAACGAGTCCAATCCGGGGTCCCCGAACCCGATCCCGGCGTCCTTCTACGGCTACTATTTCCAGGGCGCCTACGAGCTCTGGCGCCGCGGCGACTACAAGCTCAATCCATTCGTGCGCTTCGAGCGCTACAACATGGGTGCGAGCTACGAAGGCACGCCCGGCCCGGTGCTCCCACAGGGCGAGGTGCCGCTCTCGGCGACCCCGGGGGACTATGGTGTGTGGCCACAGAACCACGACCGCGTATGGACCGTGGGCGCGAACTTCTATGTCGGCCCACACCTGGTATTGAAGGCCGACTATCAGTGGTTCGCGGAGAACGTCAACTTCAAACGGCTCGACTTGGGACTTGGGCTCGCGTACTAGCGCGGCGCCACCCAGTGCTAAACGAGGTTCTCGCTGTGGAGCTCATTCAACAGCGCCTCGTTGAGCGCGGCCGGGGCGAGCAGCAGGCACTTCGTCAGTGCGTCGGCGGTCATGGCATCGGCGGCGCGCACGGCCGCGAAACGCCGCGCGGCGGCGCTGCCCGAGCGCACGTAGTAGCCGCGGTGACCGCTCGGTGCACGGCGCAGGTCGCGGTCGCTGACCGCGACGGCGGCATCCCCGAGTGGCAAGAGGCGGCAGGTGCCGGCCGGGCCACGCAGGAGCAGCGGCTCGCAGTGCACGCCGAACACGCGCAGATCACCCCCGGCGTTGACGAGTCCCGCGCTGCAGCCGGCCTTGCGCAGCACCGTGACCGCTGCGTCCACCACGTAGCCCTTGGCGATGCCGCCGCAATCGATCTCGAGCGGCCGGTGCACGATCGCTCGCGGCGGCTCACCGTCGATCAGCTCGAGATCCGTGACCCGCCCGGGCTGCGTTGGCAGGCACGGGTCGAAGAAGCCTGTACTCAGCAGGCTCACCCGCTGCGCAAAGCGCAGAACCTCGAGCGCTGCGCGGCTGATCGGCACCGCGCTTGCGCCGGTGGCGCGGTTGAGCCGCCACAGGTCGCTCTGCGGTGCCCAGGGGTCGAGCAGCCGGGCGAGCCGGGCCGCCTCGGCGAAGGCGCCGGCCACGGCCACCCGGGCCTCGGCCGCCGAGGCGCCGCGCGCCTCGATCACGAGCAGTGTGCCCATCTCGACGCGCATGCGGCGCAGCGCGGCGGGGAGGTGAGCGGGGGAGGGAGCCGAAGGGCTGGCGGGGGCGCTCATGCGTAGGCCGGCGAGGAAGCGAGCCCCTATGCTACAGTAATTAAGAATCATTCTCATTTAAGTAAGGCCATGAACCGCAAAGACGCGGGCACCCTCGGGTGGCTCGGCATACTCACCGCGCTCGCCGCAGCGCCGCCGGCGATCGTCGTCGCGGCCGACTACCTCTCGGTCGAGGAGGCCGAGCGCGCGCTCTTCCCGCAGGCGGACGCCTTCGTCGAGGTCGTGCTGTCGCTGAGCCCGGAGCAACACGCACGGGTGGCGGCACTCGCCGGGGCACAGCCACCGCACCGGAGTCTGCGCGCGTTCAAGGCGCTCAAGGCCGGTGAGCCTCTCGGCTACGTCTTTGTCGATGAGGTGATCGGGAAGGAGGATTTCATCACCTACGCGGCTGCGGTCGATGCGGCCGGCAGGCTCGGCCCGCTGGAAGTGTTGAGCTATCGGGAGAGCCACGGCGGCGAGATCCGCACCGAGTCCTGGCGCCGCCAGTTCGCAGGACGCGCAGACCTCGGAGAGCTGCGCGCCCAGACCGACATCAAGAACATTGCCGGCGCAACGCTCTCGTGCGAGCACGTCACGCAGGGCGTGCGCTGGCTGCTCGCGCTGTGGCAGGTCGCGCTGCGACCGGCGAGCGCCGGATAGTGCACGTGGCGCGGCTGCAGGCAACGACGGGCGAGCTGGCGGCGCGCGGCGCCCGGCGGGCGCCGATGTCGCGCGGCCTGCGCATTACGATCCTCATCGTGTGCGCGTCGTTATGGCTCTCGGGTGCGCTGTGGTCGCTGGCGCACCATCTGTTCCCCGGTCACAACGAGTTCGGGCCGCTGCCCAATGCGTGGGAGGCACCGCTCATGAGGTGGCACGGCCTGATCGCCGTCGTGACGGTATTTCTCTTCGGCTGGGTCGGCGCGAGTCACATCCTGGTGCGCTGGACGACGCTCTCCAACTGGCGGTCCGGTCTCGGGCTGCTCGGCTGCGCGCTCGTGCTGCTCGTGAGCGGCTACGCGCTCTATTACACCACCGGCGCCTTTCACGACGCCTCGAGCGCGCTGCACGAGTGGCTCGGCCTCGCGGCCATCGTGGTCGCCCTGGTGCACTGGCTCGGCATCCGCGCCGCGCGCTGAGTCCCGCAAGGCGTGTCAGCGCTCCGCGCGCAGCACGACCTCTTCGGGCTCGTTGACGAAGTAACCCTGGATGTACTGCACGCCGAGCTGCCAGAGCACCGCCATGGTGTTGGCGTCCTCGACGCGCTCGCCGATGGTCTGGACGCCGCGCTTGCGTGCGGCCTCGACCAGCACCCGCACGCGCAGTTGCAGCTGCTGATCCGCCGCCAGCCCCTGGATGATCGTGCCGTCGATCTTGACGAAGTCGAGCGGCATCGATTCGAGCAGCCCCGTGCTGTCGCGCCCCGAGCCGAACCCCTCGAGCGCGAAGCGGAAACGCCGCTCACGCAACGCCGCCGCGAGGGCCTTGACCTCCGGCACGTGGCTCGCAGCGCCTTCCTCGGTCACCTGGAAGCACAGGCGCGCGGCCTCTGCACGGCTGGTACGCAGATGGTTGTCGAGCCACTCGATGAAGCCGCCGTCGCGGGCGGTCTCGCGCGACAGCCGCACGAACAGGCATTCGGGCTTCTTCTGTGCGGCGAACGACAGCGAGGCTCCGACCACCCAGCGGTCGATGTTCTTCAGCAGGTCGTTGCGTCCGGCGGCCGCCATGAACTCCGACGGCAGTACCTCCTTGCCCTGGTGATCGATCATGCGTACCAGCACGTCGAACATGCCCGGATCGTCGCCCTGCAGGCTGGCGATCGGCTGCTGCACCAGGCGGAAGCGGTTCTCCATGAGCGCCGCCTTGATGTGCTTGACCCACACCTTGTCGTACGACATCACGCGGCTATCGGTGTCGGCGCGATCGGAGGTCATGCTCTGGTTGCCGCCACGCGCCGCTCCGCGGCGCGCACACTCGAGCGCATCCGCGATCACGGCATCGAGATCGACATCGCCCGGTGACACGACCGACAGCCCGACGGTACAGGTCACCGATACCGACTTGTCACGCACGCGCATGACATGCTTCTGCAGCCGGGCGAGCAGCCGCTCGCTCCAGGCATTGATGTCGTTCTCGTTGCCGCGCTCGAGGAGCACCAGGAAGCGCACGCCGCCGAAGCGCCCGGCGATCTCCTTGGGGCTGAGCGTCTCCTTAAGGATCCGGCCGACCTGGACCAGAATCTCCTCGCTGGCCGTGGCGCCGACCACGCGCTCGAGTGCGGCGAATTTGTCGAGCTTGATGAGCGCGAGGCAGCGCATGCCGCCCGGCGAGGGAGTCACGAGGCGCTCGGCCAGGGCGTCGAGCAGCTCGCCGCGATGCAGGAGCCCGGTCCCGGGCTCGGAGCGTGCCGGCCCCGCAGAGACCCGCTCCATGGGTCGCGTCTGCTCGGGCGGTCGCGCGGGCACCACGAGGCGCACGCACGGCTCCGCCTCGTGCTCGCCGAGCGCGAGAGTGATCTCGATCGGCAACACGCTGCCGTCGGCGAGCACGGCGTTGGCCCGCAGCGGATGATCGTTCCAGCGACCCTGCAGGCAGGCGGCCAATGCGCCGCGCAGCGCAGCGTGCGTGGACTCTTCGAACAGGTCCATGACCGGTTGGCCGGCCATGCTCTCCTCGACGCCGAACAGCTCGAGCCAGGCGGGGTTGGCATCGATGACGATGCCCTCCTGCACCTGGAGGATGGCGTCGTTGGAACGCTGCAGCACCGTGTCGAGCTGGCTGCGTGCGTCGTGCGCCGATTTGAGCGTGGCATCGAGCGCGCGCTCGGTGCGGAACACGCGCAGCTCGCGCACCACCACCGCCGACAGTCGCGCGGGGCTCGCGAGCGTAACGACGTCCCGCACCCCACGCGCGAGCGCAGCGGCGATCGCCGCCTCGTCCACCGCGGGCGCGAGCAGCAGCACCGGCACGCTCGGTGCGAGCTGGT
>Ga0335076_10008544_pt1 | contig 10345 bp, 13 predicted proteins | sample Lox_Sample_25_FD_206717 | JGI IMG/M metagenome (GOLD analysis project Ga0335076, IMG submission 206717) | Soil microbial communities from Loxahatchee National Wildlife Refuge, Florida, United States - Lox_Sample_2.5 | ecosystem: Environmental > Terrestrial > Soil > Wetlands | place: USA...
TCGACGGTGATCCTTCTCCCCGCCATGGCCGGTGGGCTCTAGGGTCCGCACCGCCGGCTCCCTTCTCGAGCTCGTCGGCAATACCCCGCTCGTCGAGCTGCGCCGCCTCGCGCCGAAGCCGTCTGTCCGGCTCTACGCGAAGCTCGAGGGCCAGAATCCGACCGGCTCGATCAAGGATCGCGTCGCGCTACGCATGATCGAAGCAGCGGAGGCCGCCGGAGAGCTCGAGCCCGGCCGCGAGCTGCTGGAGCCGACATCCGGCAACACCGGCATCGCGCTTGCGCTCGTCGCGAAGCTCAAGGGCTACGTGCTCACCTGCGTCCTCCCCGAGAACGCTACGGAGGAGCGCCGGCGGCTCCTCCGCCTGTACGGGGCGAAGATGGTCGAGTCGCCGGGCGAGCAGGGCTCCAACGGAGCCGTGCGCCTGGCACTCGAGCTCGCCGAGCGGGAGCCGCGGTACTTCATGCCGTTCCAGTACGCGAACGAGGCGAACCCGCGGGCGCACTACGAGGGGACCGGCGCGGAGATCGCGGAGGCGCTCGACCGGGTCGACGTCCTCGTCGCGGGCCTCGGCACCGGCGGAACGCTGATGGGAGCCGGTGAACGGCTGCGCGAGAGCTTCCCCCGGGCAGTCGTCGCCGCCGCCGAGCCGCTGCCGGGCGATCCCGTGATGGGCCTCCGGTCGCTCGACGAGGGCTACGTCCCGCCGATTCTCGACGTGGAGAAGCTCGACCGGAAGGTGCTCGTCTCGAACGAGGAGGCGGTCGCCGGCGTGCACGCGCTTCTCGAGCGCGAGGGCATCTTCGCGGGGGTCTCGAGCGGCGCCGTCCTCCACGTCGCTCGGCGTCTCGCAAACGAGCTCGAGGAGGGCGTCGTGGTCTGCGTCCTCGCCGACGGCGGCTGGAAGTACCTCTCTGCCGGCTTCTGGCAGGGCGAGGAGATCGACGAGAGCAAGCTGTGGTGGTAGTGCCGCTTCCCGTCCGCGAGGCGCTCGCCGCACATGCGCGACGGGAGCTGCCGAACGAGAGCTGCGGCTTGCTCGTCCTGCGCGACTGCGTCGCCGACCGTTATGAGGCCGGCCGCAACGCTGCCGAGTCGCCGTACCGCTTCGAGCTCGAGGTCGACCCGGAGCTCTGGTTCCTCGAGGACGACGGCTACGAGCTCGCCGTCGTCCACTCGCACGTCTCGGCGCCGCCGCACCCCTCTCGCACGGATGTCGAGAACGTCGGGCTCTGGCAGGGCCGCCCGTACCTCATCTACTCCGTCGCCCGTGACGAGCTCGCCGCCTGGACGATCGCCGACGGCTCGATCGAGCCACTCGAGCTCGCCTGACACCATCGCCCGCCGTGGAGACGCGCGCGCCTAGACGGCGTCTTCGCGTGAGACGGCGTCGCTTCGCTTGAAGTAGAACTCCGTGTCGTCGTCGGGCCAGACGCCGATCGTGTCGGTGTCGGGATAAACCGAAATGCTCGGGAGCGCAGCTCTCGAGAAGAGCAGCACCCTTGCCTTGGCCGGCCCGCGGTTGGTGATCTGGTGCGCGCCGCCGGGGCCGGGCGCGAAGCGCATCAGGGCGCCGGGGTCGAGCTCGACCTCGCCGTCCGGGACGCGCACGCCGACGGTGCCGCCGAGCACCAGTAGCCACTCTTCCACGCACTCGTAGTGGTATGGCAACGACTCATCCTGGCCCAGGTCGTACACGAACATCGCCGTCTCCTCCGAGCTCAGGTCGAGGCGGCCGGTGAACTCGTCTTCAAAGATGTTCGGCATAGGCGGAGTCGTACCAAGACCTGCTTGGGTCAGCTGCAGCTGGAGCTCGTGGCGTCCGTGAAGCTCTTGACCGAGCTGACGACGCTGGCTCCAGAGGTGGCGACGGGGGCGAGCTGGGTGGCGGTGGGGTTTGCGGGGAGCGCCTTCACGGCGCTCTGGAGCGCGGCGACCGCAGAACTGATCGCGCTGGTCTGACTGGGGAAGTCGCTCTTGGCCGAGTTGACCACTTTGGTGGCGTCGCTCTGGATCGTCTTCACCTGCGCTTCCAGGCCGCTGACTCCGCTGCTCGCGTTCAGGCTCGTCAAGCCCTTGATCGAGCTCTGAAGGTTGCTTCGATCGGAGCAGTAGGCCGGTTTGCTGCTGCCGCCGCAGCCGGCGAGCGCGACTATCCCGGCCACGGCGAGACAGACTGCGGCCACGCGCAGCAGGCTCGTCAATTGCCTGGAACCTGGCCTCGGCCACATCGCATGCGTTCCCATCGCACGCGTAATCATGAATCGGAGAGTACCGCTGTGCTCGCGGTCGCGCGGTGGTCACCGTGCTGCTCGCCGGCGCAGCGCTTGCTGCAGTTCTTGTGCGGCCCGTCCGAGGCCGAACTCCTTGCCATCGACCGCTGTGACGGGCATCACCTCGCGGATCGACGAGCACACGAAGACCTCGTCTGCGTCGAGGAGCCGGCTGAGCGGGAAAACGCCTTCAACGGTCTCCTCTCTCGCGAGTTCGAGCAAGAGAGCCCGGGTTACTCCGGCGAGGATCGGCAGGTCGAGCGAGGGTGTCAGCAGACGCTCGCCCTCGCGCCACCAGACGTTCGCCGTCGGAGCCTCGAGCACCGTTCCGTCGGCGGCCACGAGGAGGGCGTCGTCGGCTCCGGCTGCGATCGCCGCGTCTTGCGCAGCCATGTTCTCGGCGTAGCTCGTCGATTTCGCGCTTGCGAGCACGCCGGTCGACCAGGGAACCACAGCGAGTCGCAGCCCACGGGCACGCACGTTCTCCAGTTCGAGATCGACCGAGGAAGCGGTGGCGACGAGCGTCGTGCCGGTCCAGTACAGGCGGAGCCCGAGTTCGGTCTCATCGCATGCACCGATCACGAGCTCGGCGAGCCGCACGCACTCCGCGGCGTCGGGCGATGCGAGGCGGACGCGTTCGGCCGAGCGCGCAAACCGTGCCAGGTGCTCGTCGAGCAGGAACGGCCGCCCACCGTAGACGCGTGCGGTCTCGAAGACCGAGCGCCCGCGCAGGAGCGCCTCGTCGTCGGCGGCGAAGACCGGTCCGTGCGGGTCGACGAGGCCGCGACCGGCGACCGCGACGGCGAGCACGTTCGTCACGCGAGCGAGAGCAGCGGCCGTGCCTTCACCCACGACTCCTCGATCTCCGCGCCCGCCTCCGAGTCCCAGACGATTCCGCCACCGACCCAGAGATGGATCTGTCCGCCCACGACCGCAAACGTGCGAATCGTCAGGGCGAGGTCGAGATCGCCGTTCGCATGGATCCGGCCGAGCGCGCCCATCGAGGCGCCGCGGCCAACGGGCTCGAGGGCGGCGATCAGCTCGAGCGCGCTGTGCTTCGGGCAGCCGGTGACGGAGCCGCCCGGAAGAACGGCCTCGAGCAGCTCGGTCAGCGTCACCTCGGGCCGCAGCTCACCTTCGACGGTGGCGACGAGGTGTGTCACCCCGGCCAGCTGTCGCTCGCAGAGAAGTTCGGGCCAGCGAACACTGCCGGGAACGCAGACACGCGACAGGTCGTTGCGCTCGAGGTCGACGATCATCACGTGCTCGGCGGCGTCCTTCGCCGACCGGATCGGAACGCCGGCCGGCCGCGTTCCCTTGATCGGCGAGGTGCGAACCAGGCCGCCGCGCTTCTGCAGCAGCAGCTCCGGTGAGGCGGAGACGATCGTCCAGCCGTCGCCCCGCAGCGGCGCCGGCTCGAGCGGCCGGAGCGGCGCAAGCGCAACGGCCAGCGCGGCCGGATCGCCGGTGAAGTCGGCCGAGAGATGCTGGACGAGGTTCACCTGGTAGACGTCTCCCTCGCGAATCGCCTCCCGCACCGTCTCGATCGCCGCTGCATACGCCGCCGGGCTCCAGGTCTCGCGCCACTCGCCCGTCCGGAAGGAGCCGACGGGCGCCGTGGGCCGGTCGAGCGAGTATGCGACCTTCGGCAGCCTGCAGGCCTCCGGCGGCGAAGGAGCGCAGGCCGAATAGCCGATGAACACGTGCGCGACATCGAACTCCTCTTTCGCCAGCGCGGGCTCGAGCTCCGCGAGGGAACCGAGCTCGACCGTCACGTCATGCCGTCCAGCACGATGAAAACCTACGCCGCCCCGGGCAGTCGCCGTACCGAACCGACCTGCTGGAGTTACACCGACGCATCCGCATCAGGGAAGAGGATGCTGCCTTGGGCGAACGTCTCGATGCGGTTTAGGTGCGGAAGCTTGAAACGACCTGGGCCCGGTGGGCCATGGATTGCTGCTGTAACCACTGCGTCACGCAAAGGCAGTCGCCGGTTGCTTGAATCCAGTTGCGGGCGACGCGGGGCGCACGCGTCGCCAAGGTATTCGTGGCGGCGCTCGGAGCACGCCACCTGATCGGAAGGAGGCAGAGATGCCCTTCGTCAAGGTCGGAGAGGAGAACTCTGGCCACATCAAGCTCCACTACGAGGACCATGGGGCGGGAGAGCCGATCGTTCTGATCCATGGCTACCCCTTGAGCGGCCGCGCCTGGGACAAGCAGGTGCCGCTGCTGCTCGACGCCGGCCATCGCGTCATCACCTACGACCGCCGCGGCTTCGGCTACTCGAGCCAGCCCTCGACCGGCTACGACTACGACAGCTTCGCCTCGGACCTGAAGACGCTGCTCGACGAGCTCGACCTGCACGAGGTGACACTCGTCGGGCACTCGATGGGAACCGGCGAGGTGACCAGATACCTCGGCACATACGGCTCGGACCGGATCGCGAGGGGAGTGCTCGTCTCGCCGATCCCGCCGTTCCTGCTAGAGGCCGACGACAACCCAGAGGGGTTGCCTGGAAGCCTCTTCGAGGGCTTCGTCCAGTCCGCGAAGGCCGACACGCCGGCCTGGATGAAGGGGTTCCTCGACAACTTCTACAACATGGATCAGTACGCAGGAGAGCTCGTCAGCCCGGAGGCGTTCGCAAGCAGCCTCGACACCGCCCTCGCCGCATCGGCGATCGCCGCAGTCGCGTGCATCCCGACCTGGGAAACCGACTTCCGTGGCGACCTGCCCAAGATCGACGTGCCGCTCCTCGTAATCCAAGGCGATGCCGACCGGATCCTGCCGTTCCCCAAGACGGGCAAGCGTCTGCCCGATCTAGTCGACTGTGAACTCGTCGTGATCGACGGCGGTCCGCACGCGATCGCCTGGACGCACGCCGACCAGGTCAACGACCCGCTACTTCAGTTCATCGGCGCGGCCGTTCCAGCCTGACCAAGACGAAAGGGGGTCCCGGTGACGGGGCCCCCTCAGCTGCGGCCTGGTCAATTCGCGCATCCGACGCGTGGCTTGCCAGAGCGCTCGTGCCGACTCCTCGACGGCGCTCTGGATCGTCTCGCGGTCGTATAGGCCATCGAACTCCTCCGCGAGTCGGTTCGCGGCGATATCGAGCCGCGACTGTAAGGCCGAATCGGCGTACCGGCCGAACTCACGCTGACCCACGCCGCGGGCAGTTTCGATCGATTGTCCGTGACGATGTGGTTTCGCTGAGGTGACATTCCCGAGCACTCGTGAGCCACCCGTCGAGTGAGCGTTGATAAGAGGGGGACGTGGCTTTCACGCCAACCGTTGCCCTGCTCCTGGTGCTGCTCGGGTTCGGCGTTGGCGCCTTCGGCACGGTCGTCGGTGCAGGGGGCGGCTTCATCCTCACGCCGATCTTGCTTCTGCTCTACCCTCACCAGCCCGCGAAGACGCTGACCGCGATCAGCCTGATCGTGGTCTTCTTCAACGCCGCCTCCGGAAGCGTCGCCTACAGGCGCCAGCGCCGCACCGACTACCGCAGCGGAATCGTCTTCGGTGCCGCCACGATCCCCGGCGCGATCGGTGGGGCGCTGCTCGTCGCGCACGTCTCGCGTGCGGTCTTCGATCCAATCACCGGTGCGGTTCTGGCGCTACTCGCCGGCTGGCTGGTTGTTGGAGGGAAGAGCGTGCGAGAGCCCCATCTGCGGGGGCGAGGGGTCGAGCGAGATCTGGTCGACGCCCGCGGCGAGCACTACCACTACGAAGTGCCAATTGTCCGCGGGGCGATCTACAGCCTCGGTGTGGGATTCGTCTCCAGCTTTCTCGGGATCGGCGGCGGCGTGATCCACGTCCCTCTGCTCGTACGAGCACTCGGGTTTCCCACCCACATCGCGACCGCAACCTCACACTTCGTGCTGGCGATCATGGCCGGTACCGCCAGCATCACCCACCTGGCGACGTACAGCTTCTCAGTAGGACACGGCCTCCGCCGCGCAATCGCACTCTCAATCGGCGTCGTCGCTGGAGCTCAGCTTGGCGCCCACGCGTCCCTCCACCTCAGCGCCCGGACGATCCAATGGCTTCTAGCCGCCGCGCTGGCCGTTTTGTCCGTGCGGCTGCTCGTGCCAGCCTAAACGGGATCCCCCTACTCCACCTCGTCCTCGTCGACGAATTCCGTGGCCGCTTCGCGGCGCGGCTCGGGCCGCTGCTCGAACGTGACCGCGATCCGTTCGATGCGGTTGCCCTCCACCTCCAGCACGTCGAACCTGATTCCGTCGTAGGAGACGTCGTCGCCCGGCTCCGGCGCGCGGCCGAGCTGGCCGAAGACGAAGCCCGCGACGGTGTGGAAGTCCTCGTCCGGCAGCTCGGTGCCGAACCGCTCGTTGAACTCGTCGATCGCGAACATCCCGTCGACGCGATACGAGTCCTCGCCGATCTGCTCGACCGGCTCCTCGGGCACGTCGAACTCGTCCTCGATCTCGCCGACGATCTCCTCGAGCAGATCCTCGAGGGTCGCGATGCCGACCATCGCGCCGTACTCGTCGACCACGACCGCGAAGTGGTTGTTCGTCCGGCGGAACTCCTGCAGCAGCGAAGCGAGGTCCTTCGTCTCGGGCACGACGTACGCCTGTCGGAGCAGGCCGTCGAGGTGCACGTCCGCGAGACCCCGGTCGTGGATCGCGCTGAACAGGTCGCGCACGTGGAGAACGCCGGCGATGTCGTCGAGCGACTCGCGGTAGACCGGGTAGCGCGTGTATGGCGAGTCGAGGACGACGGCGAGCACCTCCTCCGGCGGCAGGTCGACCGAGATCGCGGCGACGTCGGGCTTCGCGACCATGACGTCGGCGACGTCCTTGTCCCCGAAGACGAAGACCTTGTCGATCATCTCGCGCTCGCCCTCCTCGATCTGCCCCTGCTGGGTGGAGCGCGAGACGAGCATGCGCAGCTCCGCCTCCGAGTGCACCTCGCGCTCGGCGCCGGGCGGCTCGAGGCCGAACGAGTGGAGGATCGAGTCGGTCGCGGCCTGCAACGCCCAGATGAACGGGCGAAAGACCGCGATGAACGCTCGCACCGGAATCGAGACCCAGAGTGCCGTCCCCTCTGCATGTCCGAGCGCGGCGCCTTTCGGCACCAGCTCGCCGAAGACGACGTGGAAGAAGCTGAGGATCGCGTACGCGATGACGATGGCGAGCGCGGTCGCCATCCACTTGTCGAACTCGTGCGACAGCGTCGCCTCGCCAAGCGCGCCGATGCCCAGCGATGTGAGCGTGACGCCGAGCTGCATCGCCGCGATGAACCGGCCCGGATCGCTCGTGATGCGGAGGACGTCGCGCGCCCGCCTGTTCCCCTGGTGCTGGAGCTCGATGATCCGCGTCCGGCGCGCAGTCACGAGGCCGTACTCCGCGGCCACGAAGAACGCGTTGAGCAGGATCAGGACCGCGACCCCGATCAGCTCGAAGAAGAGTGTCACGCCCTCACCCCGAGGGCGTCGGTACTAGGAGGGGTCTCGTCCAACTCTCCCGCCGCAGTATAGGGACGGCTCCGGCCGCTCCACGTACACGAACATATGTTCTATATCCTCACGAGAGGATGCGAGCTGAGTATCGCGAGGACCCGTGCCGCAACGCCCTCAACCGTGTCCGCGGCATGCCGTTCGCCTGGTCGCTCAACCCGTACATGGGCTGCGCCCATCGCTGCACGTTCTGCTACGTCCGTGCCTTCGAGGCGCGCGCCCACCGGCCCTGGGACGACCGCTACGGCTCGAGCATCCGGGTCAAGACGAACGTCGCGGAGGTGCTCCGACGAGAGCTCGCCCGGCCGTCCTGGAAGCGCGAGGCGGTGGCCGTGGGCGCGGCGACCGACCCCTACCAGCCGGCAGAGGGACGCTACCGGCTGACGCGCGCCTGCATCGTGGCGTTCGCAGACGCGGCGAGCCCGTTCTCGATCATCACGCGCGGCCCGCTCATCGTCCGCGACGTCGACGTGCTCGCCGAGGCGGCCGTCCGGGCGAGCGTCTCGGTCACGTTCTCCGTTCCGACCCTGGACCGGGAGATCTGGCGCCGCACCGAGCCGGGAACGTCACCTCCGCACCAGAGGCTCCGCGCGCTCTCGCGGCTCGTGCAGGCGGGGATCGACGCGAGGGTCGGGATGGCGCCGATCCTCCCCGGCCTGAGCGACCGGCCCGAGCTCCTCGCCGAAGTGGTGCGCGAAGCGCGGGCCGCCGGAGCGACCGGAATCTGGGCGAATCTGCTCTACCTCCGCCCCGGGACACGCGAGCACTTCCTCACCGCGCTCGAGCGCGACTGGCCCGAGCTCCTTCCCGAGTACGAGCGGCTGTACCGCAGCGGCGCCTATCTCCCCCGCCGCGAGACCGATCCGGTGCGGGAACGAGTGCGCGCGCTCGCGCGCAGCCACGGCGTCCTCGACCGGCGGCTCGTGCGGCTCGAGCCCTCTGCCCAGGCCGAACAGCTGCAAATAGCCGCTATGTGATCGGATCGTCGTTCTATGATCTCCCGGCTTGGCCGCCTCTGAGATCACGTGCCTGATCGTCGACGACCACGAGGTCGTGCGTGAAGGGCTTCGCCTGTCGCTCAGCCGAGCGCCGCACATCCGGGTGATCGGCGAGGCTGCCGACGGCGAAGCCGCGGTCGCCCTCGCCGAGAGGCGTCGGCCCAACGTCGTGATCATGGACGTCCGCATGCCCGGCATGGACGGGCTCGAGGCGACGAAGGAGCTGATGGACAGGGTGCCCGACAGCGCCGTCCTCATCTTCACCGCCTACAGCGAGCGCAGCCTGCTCAGCCGCGGCCTGGAGTCGGGCGCGAAGGGCTACGTCCTGAAGGAGGCGCCGCACGAGACGCTCCTGCGCGCGATCGAGAAGGTCGCGAGCGGCGAGGGCTACGTCGACCCGGCGCTCATGCCCGCGTTCCTGACCGGGCGCGACAAGGACGACATGCTCACGACGCGGGAGCGCGAGATCCTTCAGCTCCTCGCCGACGGGATGTCGAACGCCGACGTCGCCACTCAGCTCTTCATCAGCCAGGAGACGGTGAAGAGCCATGTCCGGCACATCCTGGCCAAGCTCGAGGCCGACACGCGTACGCACGCCGTCGCGATCGCGCTCCGCGAGGCGATCATCGACTAGTGAAGCCATCACCGACCAGCCCACAGCGCCCGAGCGTCGACGACGCCGACCGTGAGCCGGCCGAGCAGGTCCTCGCGGCGGAACAGGACGAGCGGCGGCGCATCGCCCTCTTCCTCCACGACGGGCCGGTTCAGTCGCTGGCGGGAGTCGCGCTCATGCTCGACGCCTCGCTCGACCTGATCGGCCGTGGCGAGCACAAGCAGGCGCGCGAGATCCTCGACCGCGCGCTGAGCCGGACACGGACGACGGTCGGCGAGCTCCGCGACCTCTCCTTCAACCTCGAGCCCGTCGCGCTCCGCGACCACGGCTTCGCGACGGCCGTCGACGCCCTTGCGCAATCCCGCGGCCGCGAGCATCGGATCGAGGTCTCGCTCGACGTGGCGCTGATCGACTCGCTTGGCGAGCGGACGCAGGCTGCGCTCTACCAGATCGTGCGCGAGGCGCTCGAGGAGGCGATCAGGCGCGGGCCTCCCTCCCGCTTCGAGGTCGCGGCCACCGCGGACGTCCCGGGCACCCTGCGCCTCGTGATCAGGGACGACGCCCCGACCGAGCGGCGTCGGCGGGCCCTGGAGGTGCTGGGCGAGCGCGCGCGTACCCTCGGTGCCACGCTCACGCTCGACCACGACATGGGCGGCACCACCATGAGCCTCGAACTGCGCGGCCAGCCGACAGGCGACGACTAGGCTTCCGCGCGGTGAACGGGGACGGCGCGCAGCAGCATCTTCTCTTCGTCTGGAAGCCCTCCGGCTACGAGCTCGTCGAGCAGGAGGGCGAGGCGCCCTCCGTCGGCGCCGAGGTCGAGGTCGAGGGGAAGCAGCTGCGGGTGACGAAGCTCGCGCCTTCGCCGCTTCCCGGTGACCGCCGCATCTGCGCATACCTCGCCGGCTAGCGCCCGGCGATCGATTCCGCTGCAGCGAGGCCGAGCACGAGTGCTTGCGCAAGCCCACTCGCGTAGCCGCCGGTCGCG
>Ga0335076_10008545_pt1 | contig 10345 bp, 11 predicted proteins | sample Lox_Sample_25_FD_206717 | JGI IMG/M metagenome (GOLD analysis project Ga0335076, IMG submission 206717) | Soil microbial communities from Loxahatchee National Wildlife Refuge, Florida, United States - Lox_Sample_2.5 | ecosystem: Environmental > Terrestrial > Soil > Wetlands | place: USA...
CATATCCAGTTCGAGCGCCTCCGGCGTCTGCGGGCAGTCGACGATGTTGGTCATCATCCGCGGGCCCTCGTCGAGCTCGACGACGGCAATGGAGTAGGGCGGCGTGAAGCCGGGCGCTGGCCGGTGATGGATAATGTAGCTGTAGAGCTTGCCCTTGCCGCTCGCCTTGAATACCGACACCTTTCGCGAGGCGCAGGCCGGGCAGAACGGGCGCGGCGGAAAGTAGACATGCGCGCAGGCGTCGCAGCGCTGCAGGCGCAACTCGCCGGCCTTGGCGCCGTCCCAGAAATGCTGGGTCTCGGGTGTGGGTTTTGGTTTTGCACGCGCCGGTTCGGCCATGTTGTTTTTACCTCCCGAAATCGTTGCAATGTTGATGCGCCATTTGCCTGCGCCCCGTCAACGGTCGATCCCGCAGCCCACGGCCTTGCGTATTCCGCCACCCGCAAAATGGCTAAGTCCGGACCGCTTGTGTCCTTCGGATCGGGCGCGCTAGAAGGACCGGTAGACGCTTAGAAAATTTGGGAGGATTCCATGTACAGAGTGATGGGCGCGGCGCTGGCCGCAGGCCTGACATTTGCCGCACCGGCCTTTGCAGCGGATGCGCCGGCGGAGATCAAGATCGGCACGCTCTACGCGTCCTCCGGGCGATATGCCTCGATCTCGATGCCGGTGTTTACCGGCCTGAAGATCTGGGCCGACCAGAAGAACGCCGAAGGCGGGGTCTATGTGAAGGCCTTCGACAAGAAGATACCGGTCAAGCTCGTCGCCTATGACGACCAGAGCAACACCGCGACCGCCTCGACGCTCTACAATCAGCTCATCACCCAGGACAAGGTGGACCTGCTGGTTGCCGACTCCGGCTCGGTTCTGACCGCGCCGGCGGTTGCGATCGCACGGGATCACAAGATGTTCCTGTTCGACCAGACCGGCACCGGCGCGAGCTTCTTCTCCAAGGACAATCCCTATATCGCGCTGATGGCCGACCCGGTCTCTACCGTCTGGCCCAAGCCGGTGGCCGATTTCATCATCCATGACGGCCCAGCGCTCGGCATCAAGAAGGTCGCGATCCTCTATTCGACCAATGAGTTCACGGGCACCCAGGCCAACGCCTTCCGCAAGTTCATCAAGGACTCCGGCGCGCCGATCGAGATCGTCTACGATCAGGGCATTCCGACCGAGACCACGAACTACACGGTCATCATCAACAACATCAACAACACCAATCCCGATGCCGTGATCCATCTCGGCTACGCGCCGAACGACATCGCCTTCCTGCGCAACCTTCAGGACGTCGGCATCAAGTTCAAGATGCTGTTCTGTATCTATCCGGGCATCGAGACCGAACTGCTCGAAAAGAACGTCGGCGAAAAGGGGCTCGAGCACGTCTTCACCTATGTGCCGTCCTCGGAGCTCGATTACCCCGTCGAGTTCGGCATGAACCTGAAGCAGTACCGTGCCGCCTGGGACAAGGTGAACACCGACGGCAAGGTCGAGTTCGGCTTCAACGCGGTCGCCGGCTACACCACCGGCCTCGTGCTCGAGAAGACGTTGTCGGTGGCAACCTCGCTCGACCAGATGGAGCTGCGCAACGCCGTGTTCTCGCTGTCCGGCAAGCTCAAGACGCTCGACGGCACCTTTGCGCTGGATGAGATGGGCGGGCAGATCGGCGAACTGACGCCGCTCGGCCAGCTCGCGCTCGACGATCAGGGGCACCTGAAGTTTGTCTCGATCTATCCGCATGAGACGGCCACCGGCAAGCCGGTCTATCCGGCGCCTTGATGGTTGCAGACAGAGCAAGCGACGCCGGGGGCAGGGCGCGAACATGTTGATCTACGCGCTCGTCGCCGGCGTGCTGTTCGGGCTTTATTTCAGCCTGGTCGGGATCGGCCTCAATCTCGTGTTCGGCGTCATGCGCATCGTCAATCTTGCGCATGGCGACGTGCTGATGCTCGGCGCCTTTGTTGCGTTCGGCGTCGTCACGCTGGCCGGTGTCGATCCGTTGTTCGCGCTGCCGATCGCCTTCGTGATTTTCCTGGCCGCAGGCCTTTTGCTCTACTGGGTGCTGGTGCCGCGCCTGCAGGGCTCGGCCAATCCGGAAATGCTGTCGATCATCCTGTTCTTCGGCCTGTCGCAGGTGATCGAGGCGATCACCACGATCTTTGCCGGCACCAGCGAGCGGTCGATCCAGAGCCGGCTGCTGGGCACGGTGTTCTCGACCATCAAGGTGAAACTGTTCGGCGGCAAGCCGGGAGGCGCGGGACCGATCCAGATTTTTGGACAAGGCTTTCCGGCACCATGGGTGATCGCCGCCGTCACCAGCCTGATCGCGATCGCGCTGGTCTACCTCTATCTCTACCGCACGCGGCTCGGCACGCTCACCCGCGCGGTGATGTCGCGGCGCGAGGAGGCGCTCGCGACCGGCATCGATGTCGACCGCGTCTCGGCCGCCGCCTTCGGCATCGGGCTTGGGCTCGCCGCGGTCGCCGGTGTATTCGCGCCCTTCATGTTCGGCTCGGTGACTCCGGCTTTCGGGGCGGACGCGACCGTCACGTCCTTTGCCATCGTGGTGCTGGGCTCGCTCGGCAATCCCCTCGGCACCGCACTTGGCGGCATCGTCTACGGGGTCTGCTACATGCTGGTGCAGACTTACCTGAGCTCATGGGCGGACCTTTTGCCCTACGTGCTCTTGATCCTGATCCTGCTGTTGCGCCCGAGCGGCCTGCTCGGAAGGCAGGTGCGCGTTGCCTAGCGCGATCAAGCATATGCTCTTTATTCTGGTGCCGCTGATCGTCGTGTTCGCGGTGGCGCCCGGCGTCTATCAAAACCACCTGCTGCTGTTCAACTTCGTGATCTTCCTGACCCTGGCTCAGGGCGTGAACATCATCTACGGTTTCACCGGTTATTTGCCGTTTGGCTATGTCGGCTTCTTCGGCGCGGGCGCTTACGGCTTTGCTGTCATGGTGATGCATCTGCAGTCGCCGGCGATCGTTGCGGTTTTGGTCGCTGGCCTCGTCGGCGTCGTGCTTGGGCTGTTGCTGACGCCGTTGCTGCGATTGTCGGGGGCCTATTTTGCCATCGCCAATCTCGCGGCGTCGCTTGCGGTGTTGCATCTGATCGCCAATCCGGCGCTGGAGAACATCACGCGCGGTCCTTATGGCGTGTCGCTGACCGGCACGTTCAATCCCAACGCGGCCTATGCCGCCGCGCTGGTCGTGCTCGCGCTGACGGTTGGCGGCGTGGTGTACTTGAAGAATTCGAGCTTCGGCCTTGCGCTGCAGGCCGTGCGCGAGGATGCGGTCTCGGCGTCGATGGCCGGCGTCAATGTGGTCAAGATGCGGGTGATCGCATGGCTCGCCTCGGCCCTCGTTGCGGGGCTCGCGGGCGGCATCTATGCCTGGTACGTCTCGGTGTTCTATCCCGACAACGTATTCTCGGCCGAGTTCAGCATCTTTGCCGTAGTGTTCGCGCTGTTCGGCGGTGTCGCCACCATCACAGGGCCGATCGTCGGCGTCATCATCCTCTATGGCATCTACAATCTGATCGGCTTCACCACGCCGCAATATTTTCAGCTGATCTATGGGCTCTTGATCATGGGGCTGGTGCTGTTCCTCCCCGCAGGCCTGGTTTCGCTGGCAACGCGCAGGGGGTGGCATGTCCCCTGAGCAAACGCCCATCCTCAATGTCTCGAACCTCCTCAAGCGTTTTGGTGGCTTCCATGCGCTCGACGGGCTGAGCTTTCATGTTGTGCCCGGCGAAATCCTGGGGCTGGTCGGGCCCAACGGCTCCGGCAAGACCACCGCCATCAATGTGATCTCCGGGCTTTATGCGCCTGATGGCGGCGAGGTAACGTTCGATGGCGCTGCGATCGGCGGTGTCGCCTCGCACCGGCTGGTCCATCGCGGCATCAACCGCACCTTCCAGATCCCGAAGCCGTTTTTGTCGCTGACCGTGCGGCAGAATGTCGAGGTGGCGCTGGCTTACGGCCGCGCCGCGGTGACGCCGCCTGATATCGCCGAGCTGCTCGAGGAATATCGTCTCGACGCCGTCGCCGACCGGCCGGCCGCCGATCTCAATAGTGCGCAGCAGAAGATGCTGGACCTGGCTCGGGCGCTCGCGACCCGTCCGCGGCTCTTGCTGCTCGACGAACTCGCCGCCGGACTTAACCCTGCCGAACTCGATTGGATCGCCGGGCGCATCCAGGCGCTGGCAGCCGGCGGCATGGCCATTCTCGTGGTCGAGCATCTCATGGGCTTTATCGAGCACATCACTGACCGCGTCATCGTGCTCAATGCCGGCAAGGAAATCTTCGAAGGCAAGCTTGCGGCAGCCGTGCGCGAGCCCCAGGTGATCGAGGTGTTTCTGGGAGGCGAGCATGCCGCCTGAGGTCGCCTCGCTGCTCGACGCTGCCGGCGTCGATGCCGGTTACGGCACCATGCAGGTTTTGTGGGGCGTCGATCTCGACGTGCGCCCCGGCGAAACCGTGCTGCTCTTGGGCGCTAACGGCGCCGGCAAGACCACATTCCTGAAGTCGCTGGTCGGGCTGGTCGACGCCAGGGGTGGCTCGATCAGGCTCGGCGGGGAGGACATCACCAGGTTGCGCTCATCGGACCGGATGCGGCGCGGCATGACCTACATGTCCGAGCTTGCGGTGTTTCCCGATCTGTCGATCGAAGAAAACATCCGTATCGGTGCCCAGGCGCTCGGCCACGCGGACCCCGGTGCGCGCGTGGATGAGCTTTATGGGCTGTTTCCGGCGTTGCGTGAAAAACGCCGGAATCCGGCCTCCAGCCTCTCGGGTGGCCAGCGAAAAATGCTCGGCATCGCCAAGGCGCTTGCCGCCGAGCCCAAGCTGCTCGTGATGGACGAGCCGTCGGCCGGGCTGTCGCCGCTGTTTGTCAAGGAGGTGATCCGTATTCTCAGCGATCTCCGAGGCAGGGGGCTCGCGCTCTTGATCGCCGAGCAAAATATCGGTTTCCTTGAGGTGGCGACCCGCGTATTCGTCCTCGAGGGCGGGCGCATCCGCTTTTCCGGCACGGTGGCGGAAATGAGCGGCAACGAAGAGCTGCACCGTGCCTATTTCGGACTGAAGTGATGCGCACCATTCGCATAGGTTCCGGAGCCGGCTATTCGGGCGATCGCATCGAGCCCGCGATCGAGCTCGCCGAAAAGGGCGACATCGAATATCTGGTGTTCGAGTGTCTCGGCGAGCGGACGGTGGCGCTGGCCCAGCAGGCGCGGATGAAGAATCCCGAAGGCGGCTACGACCCTCTGCTCGAGGAACGCATGCGCGCGGTGTTGCCGATCTGCGCCGCCAAGGGCATCAAGATCGTCACCAATATGGGTGCGGCCAACCCTGAGGCCGCTGCGAGAAAGACGGCCGAGATCGCGAAATCGCTCGGGCTGTCCTCGCTGAAGATCGCGGCCGTGGTCGGCGACGATGTGCTGGATGCCTGCAAGCAGGCCGATTTTCCGATCCTTGAGTTCGTCGGCTCGATCCGCCAACTGGGCAATCGCCTGCTGTCGGCCAACGCCTATCTCGGCGCCGAGCCGATGGCGAGCGCCTTAACGCAGGGTGCCGATGTCGTGATCACCGGCCGTGCGTCCGATCCCGCGCTGTTTCTGGCGCCGATGGTGCATGCGTTCGGCTGGGCCATGGACGACTGGAATCTCCTGGGGCAAGGTACCGTCGCCGGACATTTGCTGGAATGCGCAGGCCAGATCACCGGCGGCTATTTTGCCGATCCCGGATACAAGGATGTACCCGATCTGGCGCGGCTTGGCTTTCCGATCGGCGAAGTCGGCGCGGATGGCTCGCTCGTCATCACCAAGGTTTCGGGCAGCGGCGGCGCAGTCACGTCGCGCACCTGCAAGGAGCAATTGCTCTACGAGGTGCACGACCCGAAGAAATACTTCCAGCCGGATGTCGTCGCGGACTTTTCGCAAGTCGCAGTCGAGGAGATCGCGCCGGATCGCGTGCGCGTCGCGGGTGGGCGCGGTACGCAGCGCACGCCCACGCTGAAAGTCTCGGTCGGTTATGTCGACAGCTTCATCGGCGAGGGCCAGATTTCGTATGCCGGCCCTGGGGCGCTGGCGCGCGCAAAACTCGCGCTCGACATCGTGCGCGAGCGGCTGAAGCTGACCGGCGTTGCCACCAGCGAATTGCGCTTCGACCTGATCGGCGTCGACGCTCTCCATGGCGCACAGGTCTCCGCGCACGCCAACGAACCCTACGAGGTGCGCGTGCGCGTCTCCGGCCGCACCGAGAACCTGCGCGAAGCGGTTCGGATCGGCAACGAGGTGGAGACGCTCTACACCAACGGCCCGGCTGGCGGCGGCGGCGCCTGGAAGTCGGCACGCGACGTCGTAGGGATCGCCTCCGTCCTGTTGCCGCGCGAGCTGGCAAAATCGCAGGTTCGCTTTGTCGGAGCTTGATGTGTGATGAAGCTGCGCGAGATCGCCCATTCCCGCACCGGCGACAAGGGCAACACCTCGAACATTTCCGTGATCGCGTTCGATGCGAAGCACTTTCCGTTGCTTAGGGATCAGGTCACCGCCGAGCGTGTGAAAGCGCATTTTGCCGGCGTTGTCGAAGGCGAGGTGGTACGCTATGAGCTACCCAGCATCGCCGCGCTCAACTTCGTGATGGACAAGACGCTCGGCGGCGGGGTGACGCGGTCGCTGGCACTCGATGCCCACGGCAAGGCTCTGAGCTCCGCGCTGCTCGATCTCGAGATTGAACTGCCCAACGAAAAATAGTCAGGCGACAACATGCCGAACCCGACCCTCCTCTCGCTCGCGGACGATCTCGAAGCGGGCCGCACCTCCGCCCGCAAGCTGGTCGAGGAATGCATCGCAAGGATTGCCGCTCCCGACGGCGAAGGACAGCGAACCTTCATCCATGTCGATCGAGAGGCCGCGCTCGCAGCCGCCGATGCCATGGATCATCTGCGCAAGGCGCACGCCGCGCCGTCGCGTTTCGCCGGCATTCCCGTCTCGATCAAGGACCTCTTCGACCTAAAGGGGCAAGTGACCCGCGCCGGTTCGCGTGCGCTCGAGGACTCCGCACCGGCGGAACGCGATGCGACCGCGGTGGCGCGCCTGCGCCGCGCAGGATTCGTCGTGATTGGCCGTACCAACATGACCGAGTTCGCCTATTCCGGCATCGGCATCAATCCGCACTTTGGCACGCCGAAGAGCGCGTGGCAGCGCAGTGTCGGTCACGTCCCCGGCGGCTCGTCGTCGGGCGCCGCGGTCTCGATTGCTGACCGCATGGCCTACGGCGCGCTGGGCACCGACACCGGCGGCTCCTGCCGCATTCCAGCCGCCTATAACGGCATCGTCGGCTACAAGCCGACGCAGCGTCGTGTGCCGCTCGATGGCGGCGTGCCGCTGTCGTTCTCGCTCGACAGCTTTGGGCCGCTCGCCAATTCAGTCTCCTGCTGCGCCATCCTCGATGCGGTGCTGGCCGACGAGCCGATCGCTCCGATCCGGCCGCGTCCGATCAGGGGCATGCATCTGGCGGTGCCGATGACGATGGCGCTCGATGATCTCGATGATGCAGTGGCGAAAACATTCGAGCGCGCGCTGGAGACGCTTTCACGTCAAGGCGCGCGGATCGAGCGGATCGAGGTGCCCGAGTTCAACGATATCGGCGTGATGAACAGCAAGGGCGGCTTTGCGGCCTCTGAAAGCTACGCCTGGCATCGTTATCTCATCACCAGCAAGGGCGACATGTACGATCCGCGCGTCGCGACGCGCATCATGCGCGGCGAAAGCATGAGCGCGGCGGACTATATCGACCTCGTCACGTCGCGCCGCTCGCTGATCACGCGCATGGCTGCGCGGCTCGAACCCTATGATGCGCTGGTGCTGCCGACGACAGCCAATACGCCGCCGCGCATCGCCGATCTTGCCGACGACAAGGCGTTTGCCGTCGCGAACCTGCGCAGCCTGCGCAACTGCTCGCTGATCAACATGATCGACGGTTGCGCCATCTCGCTTCCCGCCCATCGCGAGGGCGAGGTGCCGGTCGGGCTGATGCTGGCCGCCGGTGGCGGATCGGATCGCCGCATCTTCGAGCTTGCCGCCGGAATGGAGACCGCCATCCGTGTTTGACCTGACCTTCACCATCATCGACGCCAGGGGCGGATCGACCCCGCTGACCCTGGCGATCGACCAGGCCGTCATCGCGGGGTGGACCGGCCGCGATCCCGTGGCGCGCGACAAACATATCGCCGAGCTCGAGGCGATCGGCATCGCGCGGCCGGCGACGACGCCGATCTATTATCGCTGCTCGGCGCGGAGGTTGACCACGGAAGATTCGATCGAGGTCTGCGGCAACGACTCCAGCGGAGAGGTCGAGTTCGTGCTGATCGGCTGGGAAGGGCGCACGTTCGTCGGCCTCGGCTCCGATCACACCGACCGCAAGGTCGAAGCCTATAACATCACCGTCTCAAAACAGATGTGCGACAAGCCGCTGGCGCCTGTCTTGTGGGAGCTGGAAGAGGTGATCGGCCACTGGGATCGCTTGATCCTGCGTTCCTATGCCTGGATTGGTGGCAAGCGCGAGCTCTACCAAGAGGGCACGCTGGATGCGATGCTGCCGGTCGATGAGCTGATCAAGCGCGGTTTCGAGGGCGGCAAGCTGCCGAACGGCTGCGCCATGTTCGGCGGCACGTTCGCGGTCAAGGGCGGTATCCGTCCCGCCGACCGCTTCGAGTATGAGCTGGAAGACCCCGTGCTCAAACGCACCATCCGCCACGCCTATGATGTGATCACGATGCCGGTGCGGGGGTAGAATCTCGTCATTGCGAGCGAAGCGAAGCAATCCAGAATTCTTGCCAGGAACAATCTGGATTGCTTCGTCGCTATCGCTCCTCGCAATGACGATGAAATCGTCGGAAATCGGGTGGCGACCGGCTGCTTGTGCTGCCACATTGTCAGTCATGAGAACCAACGCCAAAACCGCCGTCCGACCTTCGAACGACATCGCTGCGCGCGTCGATGCCATCGACTGGGCCCAAGTCGCAGGCGAACTCGACGCTCAGGGTTGCGCCGTGCTCAAAGAGCTGCTTTCGCCTGACGAATGCCGCGCCATCGCCGTGCTCTACCCTGACGACAGCAGGTTCCGCAGCCGCGTCGTGATGGGACGTCACGGCTTTGGCCGCGGCGAGTACAAGTATTTTTCCTATCCGCTGCCGGATCCGATCGCGGCGTTGCGGCCCGCGCTCTATGCGCAGCTGTCGGGCGTTGCCAATCGCTGGAACGAGGCGATGGGGATCGAGATCCGCTATCCCGGCGACCACGACGCGTTTCTCAAGCGCTGTCACGAGGCGGGCCAGACCCGACCGACGCCGCTGTTGCTGCAATATGAAGCCGGCGACCACAACTGCCTGCATCAGGACCTCTATGGCGAGCATGTGTTCCCGATCCAGGTCGCGATCCTGCTGTCGGAGCCGGGCCGTGACTTCGAGGGCGGCGAGTTCGTGCTGACGGAGCAGCGGCCGCGGATGCAATCACGCGCCGAGGTGGTTTCGCTGAGGCAGGGCGATGCGGTCGCCTTTGCCGTGCATCACCGCCCGGTGCAGGGGACGCGCGGCACCTATCGTGTCAATCTCCGTCACGGCGTGAGCCGGCTGCGTTCCGGCCGACGTCACACCGTCGGCGTGATCTTCCATGATGCGAAATGACTGCGGATTTGTTTGAGAGCGCCGACGTTCTGCCGGCGCGAGAACCGATCGGCGAGGGCGCGATGATCCTGCGCGGCTTCGCGCGGCCGATCCAGCATGACCTGCTCGATGCCGTCAGAGAGGTGAGTGAACGGGCGCCGTTCCGCCGCATGTTCACGCCCGGCGGCCACCAGATGTCGGTGGCGATGACCAATTGCGGCAGTCTCGGCTGGGTGACCGATCGCAGCGGTTATCGCTACGATGCGATCGATCCGGAGTCGGGACAGCCGTGGCCGCAGATGCCGGCGGTCTTTCGTGAGCTGGCCGGCGGGGCGGCCGCGCAAGCAGGCTTCCCGGGCTTCCACCCCGAAGCCTGTCTCGTCAACCGTTACGAGCCCGGCACGCGGCTGTCATTGCATCAGGACCGCGACGAGAAGAACTATGATGCGCCGATCGTCTCGGTGTCGCTGGGACTTCCCGCGGTCTTCCTGTGGGGCGGCTTGAAACGCGCCGACAAGACGGCGCGCTACCGGCTCGAACATGGCGATGTCGTGGTCTGGGGTGGCTCGTCGCGGCTCGTGTTTCACGGTGTCGCGCCGCTCGCCGACGGCGAGCATGCGCTGTTGGGGCGGACACGCATCAATCTGACTTTCCGCCGCGCGCGCTAGCTCCTAATT
>Ga0335076_10008546_pt1 | contig 10343 bp, 5 predicted proteins | sample Lox_Sample_25_FD_206717 | JGI IMG/M metagenome (GOLD analysis project Ga0335076, IMG submission 206717) | Soil microbial communities from Loxahatchee National Wildlife Refuge, Florida, United States - Lox_Sample_2.5 | ecosystem: Environmental > Terrestrial > Soil > Wetlands | place: USA: Florida...
CTGACAGCCAGCCGATCTCGTCGATGAGCAGCCGGATGTCGTCGTACCAGCGACCGGTCTCCGGGTCGCGGACAGAGCCGGTGCCCGGCTTCTCCGACCCGAACAGGCAGCGATCCGCACCGACGGTCCGGATCAGCAGCTCGATGGCATCGCGGGTGTACAAGCAGGTGTCATACCACAGGGTGCGGAGCTGGTCGTGGAAACTTTCGGCGCCCGGATTGCGCGCGGCGGCGGGCATGAACCGCCCGGCCTGGTACGGGATGGCGCCGCCGCCGTGGGAGACGATCAGCTTGAGCGAGGGGAAGTCCTTGCGCACGTCAGAGCCGACCAGGCTGGCGACCGCGACCGTCTCCTCCAGGATGAAGTGCAGGCTGTAGCTCTCCCTGGCGGGCGGCCGGCACCCGGCCGAATGGATCAGGGCGGGCACGTCCAGTTCGCAGAATGCCTCGTACAGCGGATACCAGAAGCGGTCGCCGAGCCCCGGGAGCGGCGGGCCCAGGCCTTCCATCGGGTCAGGGTTGATCAGCGCGCCGACGAAACCGAGCTCGGTGACGCAGCGGCGCAGCTCGCCCGCCCAGGCGGCCGGACCGGTCGACGGCGACTGCGGCAGGCCGGCCATGCCCAGGAACCGGTCCGGGTAGAGGCCGCAGACCCGGTGGATGACGTTATTGGTCTCCTCGATGAACCACTGCACGATCCTGGCGGGCTCCTCGGAGTGCATCATCGTGTAAGGGCGGGGCGAGATCAGCTGGACGTCGATGCCAGCGGTGTCCAGGTGCTCGAGGTGGGAGATCCCGAACGCGCCGCCGGGCTGCTCGACAGCCTCCCTGAGCTGGTCGTCGGTCGCAGCCACCCGGCCGCGACCGTGCGCGCCGCGGTGCGACAGCACGTTGGCCTTGTAGGCGTACAGTGCGTCGGGAGCACTGACATGACCGTGGACATCAATGATCATGAGGCTCCTGTCCTCCGCTCGCGCCGTCGCGGCAGTCCCACCGTAATGAGATGATTGCAGTTTCCGCATGTTTGTTTGAGCGTGATTCTGCTCTCCGACATCTCCGCCGTCAATGGCAATATGCACTGGTCAATGGCCCGATAGTTGTGGCGGTACCTGATCGTGCGCATTAGGCGAGGCATCTTGCGGCCAGCTGGGCACGGGCTCAACGTGATGGTCACGGCTGCCAAGTGCGTGCGCGACGTTTCCGCGGAAACGCTTTGTGCACATTTTCACAAGCGGCTTCCGCGGAAACGCGCTCTCTCGGTGCCGCGCCCCAGCGGATGAGCGTCTCCTTCGGGCGCACTACGCAGAACTCGTTGCCCTCAGGGTAGGCGAGGACGATCCAGGACTCAGCGCCGGTCTGGCCGATATCGACCCGGCGTGCCCTTCGCCGCTGCGAGGCTAGGGATGACATAGGGCGCGAACGTCACCTCAGAATCGTGGCAAAAAGGACATAAAATGTAACGATCGCGCCCTATGTGCAGGCGCGGAGCCAGTCCTTGTCCGATATGGGGCATTTATCCCTAAGGTAGCTGCCGACTAACGTAACGGCATTGGCCCCAGGACGGAGTTGCGATCTCATCTGATGATGAGATGCTGCCACCGTGGCATTCACTTCCGTGTCGACCGGCCGGACGGTAAAGGCCGTGCTGTTCGACGTGTTCGGCACTGTGGTCGACTGGCGGACCGGGGTCGCCGCGGCTGTCCGCCGCTTCGCCGCCGAGCACGGCCTGGAACTTGACGCCGACGCGTTCGCCGATGCCTGGCGGTCCCGGTACGTGCCCGCGATGCGGCGGGTCAGTACCGGACAGCGGCCGTTCGTCTCGCTGGACGTGCTGCACCGCGAGAACCTCGACGGCGTGCTCGAAGACCTCGGGCTTGATCCGGGGGGCTTCGGCCCGGCGGCGCTTGACGAGCTCAACCGGGCCTGGCACCTGCTGCCGCCCTGGCCCGACAGCGTTCCGGGGATCACCGCGCTGAAGCGGGAGTACATCGTGGGACCGCTGTCGAACGGGAACACGTCCCTGCTGCTCGACATGGCCAAGGCGGGCGGGCTGCCCTGGGATGTGATCCTCGGCTCGGACGTGTCACGGGCCTACAAGCCGGCCATGGAGGCGTACCTGCGGCCGGCCGCCATGCTCGGGCTCGAGCCGGGGGAAATCATGCTGGCCGCAGCGCACGAGGCCGACCTCGCAGCCGCCCGTAAGGCGGGCCTGGCCGCGGCGTTCATCTCCAGGCCCCTGGAACAAGGGCCCGGGATTCCCGGGGCCGGCGTCGCCGCCAGGCCATGGGATCTGTCCGTGTCGTCCATTACCGAACTCGCCGGCCAGATGTGACCCGCGCCGCGCCCGGGGGCGCCTGATCAGGCGCGGTGCCCGTGCCGGCGGGCGATGGCGTCCAGCGCCTGGGTGGCCTTGGTCCTGTCCCCGCGGATGGCTCCCAGCTCGGCTGCTGGCAGCCGGGTCGCCAGGGTCCACGGATTCCGTTCCCGCCGGCCGTTAACCTCGGTGAGCCGGTAGAACACCTGGCCGTCAGCGCGCATGATCCACTCCCAGGACATCACCCCGAGCTTGCCATCGGAGCGACCGCTGACCTGGGCGATCACCTTCGGGGAAAGCAATGCCATGGATAAAACCTCTCGCCGGGTGACCCCTGGGAGGAAGTCCCGGTTGCCCGGGCCCGGTCACGTTGCTCTGACCCGACTGAGGCTACCGCGTAACGCTGCAAAGGATTGCATAAGGTCGCCGTGGCGTGGCGAACGTCACATTCAACCGCCCCAAACGACGCGATCCGAAGGCTCGAGGGCGCCATGCACGCGCTCTGAGGCCGAAATCAGGGTGTCAGCCGGGCCCTGGAGCCGCTCTCCGGCGTCCGCTGGGGGCGCGGAGGCCGCTGGACTAGCCACAAGACCGGGTTGCTGCAAACGTTTGCCCCGTTTCGGGCCGATTCGTTATGAAGGGCAGGTCTCTTGGTACGACTGGCCGGGCGCGTATTTCTCCCATTGGGCTTGGGTTATTTCTACTCGGACCTTGTCGCATATGAGATGCGTGAATAGCACCGGAGTCAGATTCGCAAGGTTCTGCCGCAATAGCGCTATATTGCCATTCAGGCTTGCGATGGCGAGAACCTGATCATGCGGAGAAAACGCGAGACTGGAAACCGCGCCACTTTCGGTCAGGTCGCCGAACTGCTGCCAGTTGGCCGCATTCCAGACACCGACGCCTCCCACGGAGTCCCCGGTCACAAAGGTCTTGCCGTCCGCACTGAACGCGACACTGAGAACCGGGTTGCCTTGGTTCAAGGTGGCGGTCCGCTGTCCGGTCGCCACGTCCCACAAGCCGACACGGCCGCGGTAGTCGCCGGCCGCCAGGGTCTTGCCGTCCGGGCTGAACGCGACGCCACGGACGGGGCTGGCTTCGGCCAGGGCGGCGGTCCGCCGTCCGGTCGCCACGTCCCACAGGCCCACACGGCCGTCGCCGTCGCCGGCCGCCAGGGTCTTGCCGTCCGGGCTGAACGCGACACTGAGCACCGGGCTGCCTTCGGCCAGAGCGGCGGTTGGCTGTCCGGTCGCCACGTCCCACAAGGCGACGCGGCCGCCGCTGTCGCCGGCCGCCAGGGTCTTGCCGTCCGGGCTGAACGCGACGCCGTAGACCGCGCCGCTGCCTTCGGCCAGGGCGGCGATCTGCCGTCCGGTCGCCACGTCCCACAAGCCGACACGGCCGCCGAAGTCGCCGACGGCCAGGGTCTTGCCGTCCGGGCTGAACGCCACGCCGTCGACCGTTGCGGTGCCGGCTACAAGCAGCTCATCCAGCGGTTGCTGGGAGGCCTGGAGCAGAGCGCTTTCGGCTTGGAGCGTATGAGCGCGTTCGTAGGCTTGCAGGCTGAGGAGCATGGCCAGCGGAACATCATTGGGCAGCAGGTTCACGGCCTCGGCTGCCATCTCCTCAGACTGCGCATCGTTTCTGGCCCGTTGCGCCGATTGTTCCGCGTTTCCCGCGAGCAGCGCCAGAAGCGTCACGCCTACCAGCAGGGCAGCCGACCCGATGGCGAGGGCACGGAACGTGCGGGCGCGCCTTCTTTCGGTCTGGACCTGTCGTTCCGCCGCTTCCTTCTCACGTTCGAGCCGAGCCGCCCGCCGGCGCCTGCCCCAGTCCAGGATCGCGGGGGCGAGCAGGTCATGCGAGATCTCGAATCGCGTTCCGTCCGTCCCGCCCGGTGGCGGCGGGACCGGGCGCAGGATTCGCGTGTAATTCCCGGCCAGCCGCTCGAGCAGGGTGCCGAGCTCACCGGCGGAGCGGCCGGTGTACTCGGCGAGGTCAGACGCCGCCAGCGCGATCTTGGTTCCGGATGGCGTGACGAGATGGTGAAGGACGTCGACGGCTGCTTCGCGATCGTCGTCCGAGAGGGCCCCGAGAGCCCGGTCGACGTGGGTCCTGACGATGGTCTGGGCCCCGCCAAGCTCGTCCAGCGTCTGCACGCGCAGCTTCCGTGACCGTTGCTCCCGTTCGGTGTCCCAGAGCCGCTTCATGACAAGCTGCAGGTAGGGGGCCGCGATCTCGTCGCGGTGATCGCGGGTGCCGTCCCCGCCGGCGAGCCGGCCGACGCCGCCCTGATCCGGATCAAACTGATCCGGCCTGAGCTGACCGAGAACCGCCTCCACCAGACCCGGCTCGATTTCGACGGGTGGCTGCTCAGGATGCAGCCCATTGAAGGCCGCTACCGGTTTCTCGATCGCCTCTCGCGCGGCCTCCCTGGTCAGGTGCTCCAGATGGAAGTAGTTGCCGTAGACATTGCTGATCCGGCCCTTGAACAAGTCTCCGAGCCCGGAGTACGCGTCCTCCCGGATCGCGATGAGGAAGTTCGCGCGGAGGCCAACCCGCTTGATGCAGTCGGCAAGCTCGTCCGCGAAGGACCGGTTCCGCACTTCCCTCGACCGGTACACGAAGTACTCCTCGAACTGGTCGAGTATCACCAGCAAGGTCGCGTCCGTCGCCGAGCTCACGGCCTCGATTGCGTTATCCAGCCGGTCGGGCGCGAGCTCCGGCGGCGGGGCCCCGCGCAGGAACGGCATGCTCGCCGCCTGGATTTCGCCGATCAGGTCGGCGAGCGGGTCGTCTCGCCAGGAATTGAAAACCACCGGAATGTTCCGGGCAGCGCCGCGCTGCCTGAGGTTGCGCTGCGCCAGCTCCGTGAGCTTCGACGCGACCCCGGCACGAAGCAGTGAGCTTTTACCCGCTCCGCTCTGCGCGTACAGCAGCGTCAGCCGGGCGGCACGGAGGTTGCTGATGAGCACCGTCCGTTCCCTGTCGCGCCCGAAGAACATCGCGGCGTTTTCTTCGGTGTAGAAGGTCAATCCGACGTAAGGGCTCTCCTCGGCACTGACATCCTGGACGGCGCCGATGGCGCTCACGTCTCGGCGCTCACGTCTCGGCGCTCATGACTGCGCGCGATCAGGCGTTCCTGCAGCAGGGCTACGTAGTCCCCGAGGTCGGCTGCGTAGAGCTCCACGTTGGACTGCGCCCAGAAGTCCTTCTCCAGGGCGTTCGGAGCGGGCCCGACCGCCCATGATCTCGCCCCGATGCTGCCCTCCCAGATCCGCTTCAGGAAAACGCGCAGGTTCCAGTCGCGTACCGGGTAGCCGAGGAACAGGCAGTGGCTTTCCCTGAGCTTGCCGAGGATCTGCGTCGGAACGAGGCTTTCGATCGGGCTCCTGCTCAGGTAGTCGATGTAGTTGTCCTCCGTGATGACATAGTTCTCTTTCCAGCGGTAACCGCCGACAGCACCGTCGACCGCGCCATGGATCTTTACGATCAGCGTGCGCTCGAGTTCGTACTCTTCTCCTATCGAGAGCTCCGCGTATGAGTTCGGGTCGACGACCGGCTCAGGAGCGCCATCGGACGGGAAGTAGACAAATCTGCCTCGGTCCGGTCCGCTCGCCATGTAGACGGCGAGGTCGTAGGGCTCCTGTTCGCGGTCGAACGCCTGTTCCAGAGCCGTGTCGAAGTTCGTGCTGACGATGAGCTGATACCGCTTCTCAAGACCGTGCTCCTCGAGCATCCCTGGAAAGCGCGCCAGGAACTGGTGCACCGGCCCCGGCTCGCAGTCCACCGTGAGGAGCTGGCGCAGCGTCCGGTAGAGATCCGGCTTCCCTCTGGTGACGTACACGTACTGGGCGACCTCGGGCAGATCCAGCCCCGGGGGTTTCACGCCGAACCGCTGTGCCAGGCCAGCGGCGATCTCGCGGGCGTCAGGCAGCAATCCAGGGCCCTGGGGCGGCCCCGTTTGCCCGGCGGTCAGCCGGGAGCCGAGGAACACCACCAGATTGCCCTCGTCGACCATCTGCTGAAGGACGAGTTCACACTGCGCGGCGTCGGGCCGCGGCGCGGCCAGGCCCGTTTTGTCAGGCCGGATGGGCGCCACGCTGAATACCGGTCCAGGACGCACTGGCGCGGCCGCCTCAGGGGAAGGGCCGGGCTCGCCCTCGATCGCCTCGAGCCTGCCGATCAGGCGCGCGACGTCCTCGTCGAAAAGCTTCCGCCGGATTTGCGCCGCTTCGATCTTCGCGAGCTCTCGCAGCGATCTAGGCAGCAGTTCACTGGAGAAGGGCACATCATCACCAAGGAGAACGGGAATCACGCGGATCCCCGAGTTCGGCCTGAGCGCGTGCTGAATCTCGAACCGCACGTAATCCTCGGCCGGCTTGACAATGGCCGCATGATCCCGCGCCCTCAGGATCGATATCCAGTGCGCTCCGATCAGCGCCAGCAGCACTCCGCAGGAGTCGCGCTGCGACTTGATCTCCTCGAGCCAGTTCATTCCCGGCTTCAGGTTTCGCGTGTCCAGGAACACGCTCTCGCTGCCGAACCTGGCCGCGAGCCGATCGTACAAGAGCAGCGCCTCAGCCCAGGCGTCGTCCTTGCGGTAGTTGATAAATACCCGCAAACGGCGCGAAACGGCGTTCGCCGGCCCATGTTGGGAATTGTCCGAATCCGCGCCCATCGCACGCCCACCCCCTGAGCACCATTCGGGGAATCATGCAATTTACCACAGCAGGAAGGAGCGAGCTAGATGTGGACGGGAGAGGCACCACGGGCCCGTTCAGAAGAATTCTTATTTCATTCAGAACGTAAGGTTGCGGCTCCCGGAGCACCCGCTGGCGTTCAGCGCGATGAAGACCTGCCTGGACGTCAGCTTTCTGGGTCCGGGTCGGAAGCCTCGTCGAGGTCCGGGTTGTCGATGACCGGCACCGGGTCAAGGCCGACCTTCGCGGCGATCCGGCTCAGCAGCTCGTCCTGGGCGGCGAGATGGCCCTGCACATGCGCCACCTCGTGCAGCGTCGCGCTGGCATCGTGGAAGGTCGCCTCCGCGCGCTTGTCCGCGGCGGCGGCCTGCACGTTCTGCCCGACCATGATGATGGACAACAGCACCAGCTGCAGGAAGGTCTGCGCCACCCAGGACACGAGCGCCGCGGGACCGCCCCGGATCGCGTCCGGGAGGCTGATCAGGTCGAACAGCGCGAACGCGTAGGCACACCACATGCTGCCGACCACCGCCGTGACCGCGATCGCGACCTTCGTGTTGAACCGGTTGACCGCCGAGTCCCGGCGGAACACATCAGCCACCCTCACCGGGCCGTCGGCCCGCCGGGCGGCGATGCGCGGATGACGTATGTGCTGGTAGATCGTCATGATCCGTAGGTACCCGCATACGCTTTCTGACTCGTTCAGGTCAGCCGCGCGGCTGCTGCCGGCAGGCCCGTGGCAGGCCATGGCCCATTTGCCGAAAAATATGCATAATGAGCGCCATCCTTGGCCAGTGCGACCACTAATGAACGGAATGCTGAACTGATGATCAGCCCTCGCGGTCCGATGGCGACCCGCCGGATGACCGCGCACTGGGTCGTGCTCGCAGCCGCCGCGCTGACGACGCTAGTCGCCGCCGCAGTGGCCGCCACGCTGGCGGTATTCGCCGGGCAGGCCCTGCCGCTGGCCGTGCAGCATGATCTGGTCACCGCACCGGACACGACTCTGTCGATGAACGCGCTGGTGAGCGGTCCCAGCCAGGCGGTCCAGGGCAGCGCGACGTTGCGGGCGCACATCGCCGCGGCGATGCCAGGCATCCCGTTCAGCCTCCAGGAGGCATTCTGGTCCTATCCACTGGCACTCGTCCCAGGGGCGCTTCCGGCGACACCGGCGAGTGCCGGGCAGGGCAGCAAGGCGCTGCTGCAGGCAGCCTCCATGAAGGGGATCGCCAGTCACGCGGTGCTCGTCGCCGGGCGGTGGCCGGCGACCTCAGGCGAAACCCGGCCGGGAGCGATCCCCGCCGCCTTGCCCGCCTCGGCGGCGGCACTGCTGCACGTCTCCGCGGGAGACGTTCTGCGACTGCGCGACCAGGGCACGAGCGCCCTCGTCAGCTTTGACATCACCGGCGTCTTCACCCGGCGCCAAGGGTCCGGCGCAGCGAACTCGTACTGGAATCTCAGCTACATCCCGGCCAGCGGCATGTCCACTGACACGGGGTCCACCACGTATGGTCCCCTGATCGTGAGCCAGGCGGCATTCGGGACGGCGCTCACGATGAGCAGCGGGTCGTGGGTGGGTCAGCCCGACATGACCGCCTTCTCCGACAGCGACCTCAACCCGATAGCCGCGAACCTCACCAGCCTGTCGAAGTCGCTGCCGACCGCGAGCTTCCTTAATGGCGCTCAGCTGACCACAAGCCTGCCGTCGGTGCTGTCCGGGGCGGACAGTGACCTGGTGGTCGCCCGGTCGGTGCTGGTGATCAGCGCCCTGCAGCTGCTGATCCTGACCATCGCGGCGCTGCTCGCGGTCGCCCGGCTGCTGGCGGCCCAGCGGGAGGGCGAGACCGCGCTGCTGGTCGCGCGCGGCGCGACCCGCTCGCAGCTCGCCAGGCTCACGGCGATCGAGGTGGTCCCGCTCTCGGCGCTGATGTCCACCGCAGGCGCGATCGCCGGGATATGGCTCGCCAGCGCTCTTGCGAGTGCTGGACCGCTGGGGACGGCCGGCATCCGGCTGGCGGGCCGGCCGGGAAGCTGGGCCGACGCCATCGGGGCGGCGCTCGTCGTCGCGGCCATAGCCGTGGCCGCGTTGCTCGCTCCCGGGGCAACCCCCAGTCCAGCTGCCGCACGGGTCCGGCGTGGCAGGCAGGCCATAGTGGCGGGGGTGGCGCGGGCCGGCCTGGACATAGCCCTTGTGGTCCTCGCGGTGCTGGCCGGCTGGCAGCTGCGCCAGTACTCCGCGGCGAGCAACGGCGGGACCGCGGGGATCGATCCGGTGCTCGCGCTGGCGCCGGCGCTCGCGCTCGCCGCCGGAAGCGTCGCCACGCTGCGGCTGCTTCCCCTGGCCGCCCGGACAACGGACCGGCTGGCCGCCCGGGGCAAGGGGCTGGTGACTTCGCTGGCCGGCTGGCAGTTCAGCAGGATGCCGATCCGCCAGGGCAGCGCGGCGCTGCTGCTGATCATGGCGGTTGCCGCCGGCACGCTCGCGCTCGCGCAGCACGAGAGCTGGACCCGGTCGGCTTCCGATCAGGCGATCTTCGCCACGGGCGGCGACGTCCAGGTCAACCTGCCCGCCCAGCTCCAGCCTGGCGGCGTGGGTGCGGTTACCGGCGCGCGGGGCGTGACGCACTCGCTGGCGGTAGCGGCTGACATCCAGGCGAGCCCCGGCGAAATGATCGCGGTCGACTCAGCCCAGGCACCGCAGGTCGCCAGGCTGCGCGGCGATGAGTCGCGGCTGCCTGCAGCCAGCCTGTTCCACACGATCACGCCATCCGGCGGCCTGCCGGGGGCGGTGCTGCCGGCGCCGCAGCCCGGCGCGCGGGCCGGGACGATCCGGCTCACTGCCGCGCTCGGCCCGCGTCCGCCGGTGTCTCCTGGAGGTAGCCGCGCGCTGGCGGCGCAGCTCGGGCCGGTCACCGTGACCCTGACCATTCTCGACGCGACGGGCTCCGCCTACCAGGTTGCCGCCGGGACGCTGGTCGCGGACGGGCTCCCCCACCTGCTCGTCGCGTCCCTCGGCGGCAATCAGGCGCGCTACCCGCTGCGAGTGGCTGCGATCACGGCCACGTACCTGATGCCCTTGAGCACCGCACCGTCAGTGGCGCTCACCATCAGCGGCCTGCCGCTGGCCGGCTGGACGGGCGACGCCAGCTCGCCTGCCCTGGAGGACATTCTGGCGACCGAGAGCCAGGGCCCGCCGCCGGGCGCGCCGCCAGGCCGCGTGTCAGCGCACGTCACGAGCCAGGCAGCGACGTTCACCTTCAGCTCAGGCTTTGGGCAGGAGCCCGCGAGCGGCGCGGCGACGCCGTCGGCCGCGGCGATCCCCGCACA
>Ga0335076_10008547_pt1 | contig 10343 bp, 9 predicted proteins | sample Lox_Sample_25_FD_206717 | JGI IMG/M metagenome (GOLD analysis project Ga0335076, IMG submission 206717) | Soil microbial communities from Loxahatchee National Wildlife Refuge, Florida, United States - Lox_Sample_2.5 | ecosystem: Environmental > Terrestrial > Soil > Wetlands | place: USA: Florida...
CGGCACGATTCGCGATGCGCCCGGCCGCTACCCGGAGCGGAGCCTCTGGCTCGCGCGGGCCGGCCGCGAGGTCGTCGCGGCGGCGCTGCGGACGCCGCCGTTCAACCTCGTTCTCGCCCGACCGCGCTCAGAGGAGGCGCTCGGCGCGCTCGCCGAGGCGGTCGCGGGCGAGGAGTTCCCCGGTGTCGTCGCCGCCGAGCCGGAGGTGTACGAGTTCGCCGAACGCTGGTCCCGTCTGGCAGGCGCCGCCGTGCGGACGAGCATGCGTCAGGGCGTGTACGCGCTCGAGCAGGTGCAGCCGCTCCCCGCCGCGCCGGGATCCGCACGGGTCGCGACGGCCGACGACCGCGCCCTCGGTGTTCGCTGGTGGACCGCCTTCGGCGAGGAGGTCCTTCACGAGGGCGGTCCCGGCCGGGAGGACGCCGAGGAAAACGTGAGCCACCGGCTCTCCTCGCCGACAGGCGGGTTCCTTCTGTGGGAGGACGAAGGCCGGCCGGTCTCGGTCGCCGGCTGGGGCGGGCCGACGCCGAACGGCATCCGGATCGGCCCCGTCTACACGCCTCCCGAGCTACGCGGCCGCGGCTACGCGACCTCGTTGACGGCCGATCTGTCGCAGCGGCTCCTCGACGGCCGCCTCTTCGACGGCGGACGCCGCTTCTGCTTCCTCTACACCGACCTCGCCAATCCGACCTCGAACGCGATCTACGAGCGCATCGGCTACCGCCGCGTCGCCGAGTCGGCGGAGATCGTCTTCAGCTAGCTCGGGAACAACTTCTGGAGACTCATGGCGGCGGTCATGCTTCCCTTGAGCTTGAGCTTGCCCATCATGTAGGCGGCCTGTGCGTTCTGCTCGCCCGAGAGGATCTTCTCGAAGATCTCCTGGGAGGCGCTGATCGTGGCATCGGCCGACTCCTCCAGGCCGTCCTGCACGCTGACGCCGCCGTCGGCGACCTTGACCGTCCACTGGCCGGCGCCCTCGATGTCGAAGGCGTACGAGTTGTTCATTCCTTCGGTCCTCGACGCGTCGGCGCGGGACGGAAGAGTCTCGAAGAACTCCTGCACGGTGCCTGGCATCTATCGCTCCTTTTCGAGGTCCAGGCGAGTCTATGCGTCGGCCCGATACCATCGCGCTCCGATGACGACGGTCGAGATCGCGCTGCCGGGTCAGGCGCATGCAGACGCACTCGCGCTGCCCGTCACACAACCGCTCGGGGGCGACGGCGCAAAGATCGTCGACGACAAGCTCGGCGGACGGCTCGCGAAGCTCGGCGAGAGCGGAGAGCTGCGCGGCGAGCGCGGCGAAACGGTCGTCCTCCACCTGAACGGCGAACTCGAGGCGCCACGACTCGTCGCCGCGGGCGTCGGGAAACGCGAGGCAGTCGACCTCGATGCGCTGCGGACGGCCGGCGCCGCAACGGCACAGGCGCTCTCACGAGTCGGCGGGACACTCGTCTGGCTGCTCGACGAGTCGCTTCCCGTGCCGCTGCCCGAGCAGGCCGCGGCACTCGTCGAGGGTACGATTCTCGGCGCGTATTCGCCGGGCCGCTGGAAGTCATCCGACGAGACTCGCGCTCCGGCGCGGATCGTCGTCGGCCACGCAGCCGACCCGGAGCTGCAAGAAGCGGTCGAGCGGGCGGCGATCGTCGCCGAGCGCGCGAACCGGGCGCGCGATCTCTCCAACATGCCGCCGAACGAGCTCACGCCGCACACGCTCGGCGAGAAGGCGAAGGAGCTCGCGGCCGAGCACGAGCATCTGACCTGCACCGTCCTCGCCACCCGCGAGCTCGACGACCTCGGCATGGGCGCGCTGAGCGCCGTCGGCCGCGGCAGCCGCAACGACCCGCGCCTGATCATTCTCCGCTACGACCCGCCCGGAGCGCGCGACGACATCGTGCTGGGGCTCGTCGGGAAGTCGATCACGTTCGACGCCGGCGGCATCTCGATCAAGCCGTCCGGCGGCATGCAGGACATGAAGGGCGACATGTCCGGCGGCTCAGGGACGCTGCACGGAATCGGAGCGCTCGCCGCGCTCGGCACGCCGGTGCGGGCGATCGCCGCCCTCGCCGCCGCCGAGAACCTGCCGGGAGGCGACGCGTTCCGGCCGGGCGACATCCTCCGCGCCGCGAACGGCAAGACGATCGAGATCATCAACACCGACGCCGAGGGAAGGCTCGTCCTCGCCGACGCCCTCTGGTACGTCCGCCGCGAAGGAGCGACACACGTGCTCGACCTCGCGACACTCACCGGCGCGATGGAGCTCGCGCTCGGCGACCTCTACGCCGGCGGCTTCGCAAACGATGAGCAGTGGCGCGACCTCGTCGTCGAGGCGGGACGCCGCAGCGGCGATCTCGTCTGGCCCTTCCCGCTGCATCCCAGGTACCGCCGCTACATCGACTCGACCTTCGCTGACATGAAGAACGGTTCGACCCTGCGCCAGGGCTCTCCGGCACTCGCCGCGGAGTTCCTGCACGAGTTCGCAGGCGACGGCCCCTGGTGTCACGTCGACATGGCAGGCCCGGCTTTCCTCGAGCGCAGCCGCGGCGACTACCTGCGCGTGCCCGGCGGCACGGGCTACGGCGTCCGACTGATCGCCGAGCTCGGCAGGCTCGTCGCTTGAACTTCGAGCTCTCGGACGAGCAAGAGCTGATTCGCCGCACCGTCCGCGACTTCGCCGACACGAAGGTCGCGCCCGTGGCCGAGGAGCTCGACCGGGATGCGCGCTTCCCGTACGACCTCGTCGCAGAGCTCGGCGCCCTCGGGCTGATGGGGCTCCCCGTGCCGGAGGAGTACGGCGGCAGCGGCGGCGACACGGTCTCCTATGCCGTCGCGATCGAGGAGTTGACGCGCATCGACTCCTCCGTTGCGATCACCGTCGCGGCGCACACCTCGCTCGGGACGATGCCGATCCTGCTCTTCGGCGACGAGGAGCAGAAGCGGGAGTGGCTGCCCCGGCTCGCCTCGGGGGAGGGCCTAGCCGCGTTCGGTCTGACGGAGCCGGACGCGGGCTCCGACGCCGGAGCGACTCGGACGAAGGCCGAGCTGCGTGACGGCGAGTGGGTGATCGACGGTTCGAAGATCTTCATCACGAACGCGGGGACGGACATCAGCGCCTGCGTCAGCATCACCGCCCTCACCGGCAAGGACGAGATCTCGAACCTGATCGTCCCGAACGGCACGGCCGGCTACGAGATCTCGGCACCGATGCACAAGCTCGGCTGGCACGCCTCCGACACCCGCGAGCTCTCGTTCCGCTCGTGCGCCATCCCCGAGGGAAACCTGCTCGGTGAGCGCGGACGAGGCTTCCGGCAGTTCATGGAGATCCTCGACGGCGGGCGCATCTCGGTCGCGGCGATGGGCGTCGGGCTCGCACAGGGGGCGTACGACCTCGCCGTCGCCTACGCGAAGGAGCGGCACCAGTTCGGACAGCCGATCGCAAGCTTCCAGGCGATCCAGTTCCAGCTCGCGGACATGGCGACCGAGATCGAAGCCGGGCGCCAGCTCGTCTACCGCGCCGCGTGGCTGAAGGACGAGGGGCGGCCGTTCGCCCTCGCCGCGGCGCAGGCAAAGCTCTATACGGGCCTCCTGTCGAACCGCGTGGTGAACTCCGCACTCCAGATCCATGGCGGCTACGGATTCATGGACGAGTTCGCGATCTCGCGCCTCTACCGCGACCAGAAGATCCTCGAGATCGGCGAGGGCACGAACGAGGTGCAGCGCATGGTGATCGCGAAGCACCTGGGCCTGTAGGTGGCACTGGTAACTCTCACCGTCGTCTCGAACGACCTCGAGGCCGAGATGCTCTGCGGAGAGCTCCGCGCGAACGGAATCGAGTGCACGTACGAGAAGACGAATCCCGGGGGCCGCAGTCGGCCAGTACGGGGTCGGGCAGGCGGGGCCGAGTGCGGTGCTCGTCGAGGAGGAGCAGCTCGCGCAGGCCCAGAGGCTCCTTCCCGGCACCCGGTAGCGGCCGATCCGAGGCACAATCGGCGGCGTGGTTCCGGTCATCGCCGCCGCTGTCGCGGCGCTCCTGTTCGCCCAGGCCGTCGTGCGCCTCCGTCGCCGTGGTCGCGCCGATCGCGCCGGCTGGGATCGGGTTGCGCTCTTCGCGGCGGGTCTCGGAGTAACCCTCTTCGCTCTCGTCGGACCGCTCGACCGGCTCGCGGACGAGAAGCTGCTCTCCGCGCACATGGCCCAGCACGTCCTGATCGGCGATCTCGGGCCGGCACTCATGGTGACCGCCCTGCGCGGGCCGCTGCTCGTGTTCTTCCTCCCCGCGGCCGTCCTCGCGCCTCTCGCCCGCAGCCGCCGCGTCCGCACCGTGCTCGGCACGCTGCTCCGCCCGCGGGTCGCATTCACGCTCTGGGCGGCGAACCTCGCGATCTGGCATGTGCCGTACATCTACGACGCGGCGCTCGCTCACCAGAACCTCCACAACTTCGAGCACGTCTGCTGGATGTTCTGCGGGATCCTCGTCTGGACGCTGCTCGTCGATCCCGGCTCGCATCGGCGCCTGACCGTCGGCGGCCGCGTCGCGCTTGCGGCCTCGATGTTCGCCGCCGGGATGATCCTCTCCGACGTGCTCGTCTTCGCGTTCACTTCGCTCTACCCGTGGTACCACGGCGCGTACGGGATCTCGGCGCTCCTCGATCAGCAGCTGGCCGGGATCGTGATGACCGTCGAGCAGCTCCTCACACTCGGAATCTGCGTCGCACTGATCCTGCTGCCCCGCTGGAGTCGTAGCGCCCGCGAAGGTCGCTTCGCCGCGGCGCCGTCGTGAGCGCCTACTCGTTCAGCTTCGAGCCGATCTTCCTCGTGCTCGCGGTGGCCGCGGGCGCCCTCTACTGGCGTGCGGCGCGGACCGACCCGCCGCAGTCCTGGCGTGTCGTCTCGTTCGCCTCGGGCCTATTCCTGATCGCTGCTTCGCTCAACTCACCCCTCGAGACGATCGCGTCGCGGTATCTCCTGCTCGTGCACCTGCTACAGAACGCGTTGATCGCGGACGTCGCGCCGCTCCTCGTCGTCCTCGGCCTGACGCCGCGGATGCGGAGGAGGCTGGGCCGCTACGGGCCTGACCGGCTTCGAGCGCGCTGGATCCTCCCGATCTGGCTCGCCGCCTGGTATCTGACCCACCTCGCCGCGTTCTACAACTGGGCGCTGCGCATCGGCTGGGGTCTGAACATCGAGCACGCGATCCTGATGGCCGCGGGACTCCTCTTCTGGTGGCCGATCGTGACGGGACGCCTCTCGCCGCCTGCCGGCCTCGCCTACCTTGCGGCCGCCTTCGTCGGCTCGTCCTTCCTCGGTCTTGCCTTCATCTTCTCGGACCACGCTTTCTACTCGTTCTACGAGCACGCGCCGAGACTGTGGGGGCTGTCGCCGGTGCGCGACCAGAACCTCGGTGGGATCCTCATGAACGGCGAGCAGACACTCGTTTTCCTGCTCACGATGGGCTGGTTCGTGATGCGGCTCCTCGACGAGGAGCACGCGCGAGAAGAGATCGCCGCGCCTCAGCCGGCGCCGCTTTCGGATTCATAGCGGAGGCCGGTGGTACCGTCGCGCCGTGCTGTTCAAGCAGTTCCTGGACGACGACCTGGGCTGCGCCTCGTACCTCGTCGGCGACGAGCAGGCCGGCGTGGCGGTCGTCGTCGATCCGCAGTACCACGTCGAGCCCGTGCTGGCGGAGGCAGAGCGCCGGGAGGTCCGGCTCGTCGGTGTCCTCGAGACGCACACCCACGCGGATCACGTCTCGGGCCACGGCCGGCTGGGGCTCGAGCACGGCGTGCCGACTCGAGTGCATGCCGCCGCCGAGGCGACGTTCCCGCACGAGCCGCTCGAGGACGGAACGGAGATCGAGGTCGGCGAGATCGTCCTCCGGACGATCCACACCCCGGGGCACCGGCCGGAGCACTGCTGCTTCGCGGTGATCGATCGCTCCCGCAGCGACGAGCCGTGGCTCGTCCTCACCGGCGACTCGCTCTTCGTCGGCGACGCAGGCCGGCCGGATCTCGCCGTCGAGGCGCAGGAGGGAGCCGAGGGTCTATTCCACAGCTTGCGGCGGCTGGTCGAGCTCGGTGACGGCGTCGAGGTCTTTCCCGGCCACGTCGCCGGCTCGCTGTGCGGCGCGGCGATGAGCTCGAAGGCGTCGACGACGATCGGCTACGAGCGCCGCTTCAACCGGGCGATGCAGGGCGAGCTCGCCGACTTCCTCGGCGCCGCGCTCGGGCCGCAGCCGCCGCGGCCGCCGAACATGGAGCGGATCGTCGAGCTCAACCGCGGAGAGCTCGTCGGCGCGCAGCCGCCGCTCGCTCGTCTCGCCGCGGTGCCACCCGCTGCGGTCGTTCTCGACGTGCGTCCGACCGACGTGTTCGCACGGGGCCACCATCCCGGCGCCGTCGGGATTCCGGTCTCGGGCTCGAGCTTCGCGACCAAGGCGGCGTTCGTCCTGCCCGAGCGCCCCGTCGCCGTCCACGCGACGGACGAGGGAGAGGCCTCGGGCGCGGCCCGCGCGCTGCACGCGGTCGGGCTGTTCGCGACCGCCGGCTGGCAGGAGGGAGGCGGCGGCGAGACGCTCGAGCCGATCTCGCTCGACGAGCTCGAGCGGCTGCTCGCGGACGATGCCGTCGAGCTCCTCGACGTGCGGGAAGCAGACGAGCGTGACGAGGGGCACATCCCCGGCTCGCGGCATCTCCCCTACCGGACGGCACGGGCCGCGGCGGAGGCGGGACTGCTCAACGGACGCCCGGTCGTCACCATCTGCGAGTCCGGCCCGCGGGCGGCCGTGGCCGCGAGCGTGCTGCAGGCCTCCGGTGTCGAGGCACGCCCGGTGCTCGACGGCGGCCTCGCCGACTGGCGCGCCCGCGGCGGCGAGACGACGCCCTTCCGCCGCTGCGGCGGCTCCGGCTAGCTTCCTGCGACCCAGCTGACGAGCGGGATCGCCGTCTCGTTGTCCGTGAGTCCGCCGTGCTGGCCGTGGAAGCGCTGCTCGAAGCGACCCGGCTCGAGCCAGTAGGCGGCCTCGCCGGGGGCCGGCAGGACGACCAGGTTCGCCAGCCGCGACGTCAGCGCCTCGGTGACGTTCGTTCCGAAGAGCCCCTCGCCCAGGAGCGCCTCGACCGTCCTGACCTCGGCGACCTCCGCGAGCAAGTCGGCAAGACGCGTCTCGACCTCGTGCAGACGATCCGGCAAGACGTGCAGGAAGAGGTCGCGCGCCGACCCGGCGGGCGCGAGCGGCTTGCCGTCGTCACCCACGACCAGGTGCTGCGCCAGCTCGGGCCAGACGACGTTCACGTAGGTCGTGCGCTCGGGCGAGATCGCTTCCATCCCGTGGTCGGCGGTCAGCAGGACGAGGGTCCCGTCCGGCCACGGCGCTGCCGCGATCTCCGAGAGGCTCTCCTCGATCAGCGCCGCGACCTCGGGTGCGTCCGGGCCGACCATGTGCATCAGTGAGTCGGCGTCGCCGAAGTAGATCGTCCCGTACGCGCGCTCCTCGGCCGCGATGGCACTGCACAGCCGGGCCAGGCCTTCGCCGTTGTCGTCGAACGGATGGACTTTCGCCGGCTCGAGAAGCAGCCTGCTCGTCTGCGCGCGTGCGATGCTTGTCGGCATGGCCACGTGGCTCGGCACCGGCAGCAGCCGGCGGTAGAGGGTCTGCTCGGGGAAGAGATCGTGGGGCGTGAGGCCGGCATCGAAGAGCGTCCCGGGCCGGTCGTCGCCGGCGAAGCAGAACCACAGCGGGGTGATGAGCCGGTTCAGCCGCGGCTCGAGGACGTTCCACTCGTAGAGGCCGTGCTCGCCCAGCGGTAGGCCGGAATGGATCGTCGTCGAATGGACGGTCGTCGTGGAAGGGAAGCAGGACGACCAGCGTTCGACGTCCGCGCGGGCGAAGAGCGGGTGGTCTGCGTGGCGGTCGAGGAAGCGCCACCCGAAGGCGTCGAAGTAGACGAGGACGACCCGCGCATACTCGCCGAGCTTCTGCTCGATCAGCCCGGGCAGCTCGTCGAAACGGTGACTCAATCGAGGCGCTCGGCCGGGTAGCCCCACTCGCCGAGCTGGGCGACGAGCTGGTCGCAGTGCGCGGGGTCGCGCGTGAGGAGCGTGAGCTGGACCCCCGTGTGGCCGACCTGCACGCCCGCCGCCTCGCGCTGGTGCTCGACGTCGACGACGTTCACGCGCTCCTCGGCGAGCAGGGCGAGCAGCTTCGCGAGCTCCCCCGGCAGGTCGGGGACGCGGGTGCGCAGAACCAGATAGCGGCCTTGGAGCGCGAGGCCGCGCCGCATGACCTGCACCATGAGCGAGGCGTCGATGTTGCCACCGGAGAGGAGAGCGAGCACGGATCCGGATCCTCCCCCGACAAGATCGCCGAGGATCGCCGCCACACTCACCGCGCCGGCACCTTCCACGACGAGCTTCGTCCGCTCGGCGAGGAGGACGATCGCTTCCGCGATCTGCTCGTCCTCCACGGAGACGATGTCGTCGAGCGTCTCGCCGAGGATCCCCATCGTCAGCTCGCCCGGCTCCTTCACGGCGATCCCGTCGGCGATCGTGTACCCCGAGCCGCCCGGCCGCGTGCCCGCCGCCTGCACGCCGACGATCCGCAGCCCCGGTCGGACGGCGCGCAGCGCGAGGGAGATGCCCGACGCGAGCCCGCCGCCGCCGACCGGGATCACGACCGTCTCGAGGTCGTCCACCTGCTCCGCGAGCTCCAGCCCGATCGTGCCCTGGCCCGACATGACGAACGTGTCCTCGTACGGATGGACGAACGTCGCCTCGGTCCGACCGACATAGGTGAGCGCCTCCGCCATCGTCTCCTCGAACGCCGGGCCGGTCAGCTCGACCTCGGCGCCGTAGCTGCGCGTGGCATCGACCTTCGCCATCGGCGAGTCCTGCGGCATGAAGATCCGAGCGGGCGCACCGAGCTCGCGGGCGGCCCACGCCACCGCCTGGCCGTGGTTGCCGGCGCTCGCGGCGACCACGCCGGCCGCGCGCTGCTCGGGCTCGAGCGCGGAGAGCTTCGTGTACGCGCCGCGGATCTTGAACGAGCCCGTCCGCTGCAGGTTCTCGGCCTTGAGGCGCACCGGCCGGCCCGCGAGTCGCGACAGGGTTTCCGACGGGAAGACCGGCGTGACGCGCGCAACTCCGTCGAGTCGCTCGCGCGCGCGCTCGATCTCAGGAAGCCCGGGTGCGGTCGTCGTCGCCATCGTGAATCCGGAATACCTTTTCGAGTATCTCCCGCACGGCGGTCAGTGGGTCGAGCTCACGCGCCTGTACCTCGGCGAGCAGCCGCCGCAGCTCGGCGTCGTCGGCCACCGCCCGCTCGAGATGTCGGCTTGCCCGGCTCGAGGCCACAGCGAAGACCTCCCGTGCGAGATTCGCCCGACGCCGCTCCTCGAGCTGCCCGCTTTGCTCGAGAAATGCCCGGTGCTCCTCGATCTTCTCCCACAGCTCGGGCACGTGCTCGCCGCGCACGGCCTCGGTCAGGACGATCGGCGGGTTCCAGTCGCGGCTCCGATCGAGAGCGAGGATCGAGCGCACCTCGTTGAGCATCGTCTTCGCCGCGGGGTGGTCCAGCTTGTTGATCGCGATCACGTCCGGGATCTCCATGATCCCGGCCTTCAGTGCCTGCACGGCGTCGCCGGAGCCGGGCATGAGAACGAGGAGGACGGTATCGGCGATCCCGATCACCTCGACCTCGCTCTGCCCCGCGCCGACCGTCTCGATGAAGACGACGTCCTTGCCGGCCGCGTCCAGAACGAGCAGTGCCTGCAACGCCGCCTCGGCGAGGCCGCCGAGGTGGCCGCGCGTCCCCATCGAGCGGATGAAGACGTCGGGGTCGAGGAAGTGGTCGCTCAGCCGGATCCGGTCGCCGAGCAGCGCGCCGTGCGTGAACGGGCTCGACGGGTCGACCGAGACGACGCCGACGGTGATGTCGCGCTCCCTCACCAGTCGGATCACCGCCGACACGAGACTCGACTTCCCGACGCCGGGCGGGCCGGTGACCCCGACCGAGTAGGCGGAGCCCGTCTGCGGATAGAGGTCGGCCACGACGTCGTACGCGAGCGGGTCGCCGTCCTCCACGAGCGAGATCGCGCGGGCGAGGGCGCGCCGGTCTCCGTCGCGGACGCCGGCGGCCAGGTCCTCTCGCGTCCACTCGCGCCGCCCCGCCACGGAGCGGAATCTATTCAGTTCGCAGCGGCGACCGGAGCGTGTTCCGGCTGCAAGCGCTCGGCTGCGGCAGCCGCCTCGCCGCCGAGGTTGCGGGCGAGCAACAGGCCGGCGAGCGCGCCGACGACCAGAATGCCGCCGGAGACTGCCCAGATCCAGCGGGGGGCATCGGGGGCCACGGG
>Ga0335076_10008553_pt1 | contig 10338 bp, 8 predicted proteins | sample Lox_Sample_25_FD_206717 | JGI IMG/M metagenome (GOLD analysis project Ga0335076, IMG submission 206717) | Soil microbial communities from Loxahatchee National Wildlife Refuge, Florida, United States - Lox_Sample_2.5 | ecosystem: Environmental > Terrestrial > Soil > Wetlands | place: USA: Florida...
ACCTTCGAGGCCAACGCCCGCAAGAAAGCGGAGTTCTACAGCCGCTACGCCCCGGGTGAAATTGTTCTTGCGGACGACTCCGGCCTCGAAGTCGATGCGCTGCGCGGCGCGCCCGGCGTGCATTCGGCACGTTATGCGGCGGATGATCCGCAGAACGCGGAGAGTAATACGGACGATGAGGCCAACAATGCGCGTCTATTGCGCGAGCTGCGAAATGTTCCGGCGGAAAAGCGAATGGCGCGATTCGTTTGTGTGATCGCGGCAGGGCGCGACGGAAAGACACTTCAGATTTTTCGAGGAACCGCGGAAGGAGTGATTCTAGATCACCCGCGAGGTGCGAACGGCTTCGGCTACGATCCGTTATTCTACTTTCCGCAAATCAAAAGAACCTTTGCCCAACTAACCGCAGAAGAAAAAGCCAAGCACAGCCATCGTGGCGCGGCGTTACGCAAGTTTCTGGAGTGGTACGAGTCCCTTCCTTGACTTCCCTTCTCTCGCGCCCGGATAATGAAAAGTTCGCGCATCATCTCTGAAATTGTCAGCGCGTAAGGAGCATTGGTGGCCACAACCGCCAGTCCGCCGTCTGCAATTCAAGTTCAGCAAGGGATTGCTCCCCTGCGCGCGGGCCAGGGATATTCCTTCTGGCTGCGCCGCCTGCACTCCCTCACCGGCATCATTCCGGTGGGCGCTTTTCTCTTTGAGCACATCCTGATTTCGAATGCCTCGGCGATTGGCGGACCGGCCGCTTATGCCCGCCAGGTACGCTTTCTGGCGAGCCTCCCGCTGGTTCCGGCACTTGAATTGTTTGGCATCTGGCTGCCGATCGCCTTTCACGCATTGTACGGTTTTTACATCTGGTATAGCGGCGAGAGCAACGTGAGCGACTACCCGTGGAAGGGAAACTGGATGTACACCGCCCAACGCTGGACCGGCGGAATCGCGTTTCTCTACATCGTATGGCATACCTGGACCATGCGTTTCACGGGAGTGGATCTGCACGAACTACCGGGCGCATCGTTTGGCAAAGTGCAGCATGAAGTGCTGCAAACTCCGCTTTTCTTGTTTTATGTAGTGGGTCTGATCGCCGCCTCATGGCACTTTGCTTATGGCATTTGGCTGTTCTGCGCTAAATGGGGCATCGTTCCGGGGGAGAAAGCGCAAAAGCGTCTTCTGGCGCTGTGCCTTGCCTTCTTCCTGGTGATGACCGGGGTGGGTTTGGGCAGCCTGATTACATTCCGGTCGCGCCCACAACAACCCACCGATTCTAGCGGCGCGACGATGGTGGAAGAAAGCCACGCGCAGGGAACCCCGGGCCGGTAGTTCGTAAACGAAAAATGGCAGCTCCTCGAATCATCGTGGTGGGCGGCGGGCTGGCGGGACTGTCGGCCGTCATCAAGATCGCTGAAATGGGCGGTGAAGTCGATCTGTTTTCCATCGTGCCCGTGAAGCGCTCGCATTCGGTCTGCGCGCAGGGCGGAATCAACGCGGCCAAGAATCTGAAGGGTGAGGGCGATTCCACCTGGAAGCATTTTGACGACACGATTTACGGTGGAGATTTCTTAGCGAACCAGCCTCCGGTCAAAGCCATGTGCGAAGCGGCGCCGGGGATCATCGATCTGCTCGACCGCATGGGCGTGCCTTTCAATCGCACGCCAGAGGGCCTGCTCGATTTTCGCCGCTTCGGCGGCACGCTTTACAACCGCACCGCCTTTGCCGGCGCAACCACCGGCCAGCAGCTTCTTTACGCGCTCGATGAGCAGGTGCGGCGGTATGAATCGGAAGGCAAGGTCAAGAAATACGAGCACTGGGAGTTTTTGTCGGCGGTGCTCGATGGCAACCGCGTCTGCCGCGGCATCTGCGCCATGGATCTACGCACCATGGAAGTGCGCACCTTCCCTGCTGACGCGATCATCATTTGCACGGGCGGGAATGGCGCGATTTTTGGCAAGTCGACAAATTCGGTCGTTTGCACCGGCTCGGCACAGTCCGCCCTTTACCAGCAAGGTTGCTATTACGCCAATGGTGAATTCATTCAAGTTCATCCCACCTCGATTCCGGGCGAAGACAAACTGCGTTTGATGTCGGAATCGGCGCGGGGGGAAGGCGGGCGCGTCTGGGTGCCGAAGACTCAGGGAGACAAAAGAGAGCCCAAGGCGATCCCAGAAAAAGACCGCTGGTATTTCCTGGAAGAATGGTATCCAAAATACGGAAATCTGGTGCCGCGCGATGTGGCCACGCGCGCAATTTTCAAGGTCGTCTATGAATACAACCTCGGCATCGACGGCAAGCCGATGGTTTATCTCGACCTGACACACATCGATCCGAAAATTCTCGATCGCAAGCTGGAAGGCATTCTGGAAATTTACGAAAAGTTCGTTGGCGACGATCCGCGCAAAGTGCCGATGAAGATTTTCCCCGGCATGCACTACACCATGGGGGGGTTGTGGGTCGATTTCAATCAGGCCACGAACATCCCGGGAATTTACGCGGCGGGCGAGTGCGAGTATCAGTATCACGGAGCGAACCGGCTGGGGGCGAATTCGCTGGTTTCATGCATTTTCGGCGGATTCATCGCCGGGCCGGCGGCGGTTCAATATGCCCGTAATGCCGCAGCGGCATCCAGCAATGGCCATTTCGAAGCCGAGAAGAAAAAGCAGGAAGAAAACAATGCCCTGCTGATGAAGAACGAAGGCAACGAAAATCCCTTTAAGCTGTGGCAGGAACTCGGCGACGTGATGACTAAGGACTGCACGGTCATCCGCTACAACAAGAATTTGCAGCAGACCGATGCCAAGCTGGTGGAATTGCTCGAGCGATTCCGGAAGATCAACTTGAGCGACCGGTCGCTGTGGGCGAATACTTCGGTCGTCTTCACGCGGCAGCTTTATAACATGTTGCAACTTTCGCGGGTGATTGCGCAGGGGGCAGCGCTACGCGACGAATCGCGTGGCGCGCATTACAAGCCCGATTTCCCCGAGCGGGATGACAAAAATTGGCTGAAGACGACGAAAGCGTATTTCGCCCCGGATGCCGATGAGCCTAAGTTTGAGTTCGAGCCGGTGGATATTTCGCTGATTCCGCCGCGGGCGAGGAAATATTGACGTTTTTGAGTTTTTGTCTTTCGGGGCTAGCGCCAAAAGCTAATGGCTGACCAAAAGGTTCTCTTCAAAATCAAACGCCAGGCCAATCCCAAAGCCGAATCGCGCTGGGAGGAATTTGAGCTTGCCTATCACCCTGGCATGAATGTGATCTCCTCGCTGATGGAGATCGCCCGCAACCCGGTCACGCGTGAGGGCAAGGCGACCACGCCGATCACGTACGACTCCAACTGCCTCGAAGAAGTCTGCGGATCGTGCGCCATGCTGATCAATGGGCGCGCCCGCATGGCCTGCTCGGCGCTGATCGACAAACTCGAGCAGCCCATCCGGCTCGAGCCGCTGACGAAGTTTCCGGTCGTTCGCGATCTCGCCGTAGATCGCAGCGTTCTTTTTGAAAATCTCAAAATCGTAAAAGCGTGGGTCCCGATCGATGGCAGCTACGATCTCGGGTCCGGCCCGCGTATGACGATGGAAGAGCAGGAAGCAGCCTATCCGCTTTCCCGCTGCATTTCCTGCTGCTGCTGCATGGAAGTCTGTCCGCAGTTCAATGACGAGACCGGGTTCGTGGGTGCGGCGACGATTTCTCAGGTTCGGCTGTTCAATACGCATCCTACGGGAGCCGCATTGAAGCGCGAGCGTCTTGCCGCTCTTATGGGCGATGGCGGCATACAAGATTGCGGCTATGCGCAGAATTGCGTGGAAATCTGCCCGAAAGGCATCCCGCTGACTAAGTCGATCTCCGAGGTTGGGGGCGCTGTCATGAAACAAGCCATCGGTGACTTGTTTCGAAAGTGACGGCGTCTTGGGGGCGCGAGGCGAGCGCGCGAAGCCGGGAGTCCGAAGCCGTCATCCCGAGCGCTGGCCGCGAGGAATCTCTCTCCGCGGAAAAAACAAACAAACCACAGAGTTACACAGAGGAAAAATCCCAGGGTCACGAGTTGCCGCGAATTGTCAGCCCTTGGCGCGGAGAATTGTCATTCGAGTAATCCGGGCGCTGGTTACCCGAAAATCACATCTAGAAAAATCTAGCAGTTAAGGCGGCCCGGGCCGCTCATCCGCGCGCCCGCACTGGCAGCCCATTTGCACTCATACAGACCGATTGCCACGCTGATGCTGGCGAGGTAATCAAGGGTAACCCGGGAGAAGCCCCCAAGTCACCCCGGACCGGCGAAATAAGTCCTTGCGTTTCTACGGTCCCGATTTAGAATACCCGCCTGTTTTGCTTTCGCGCCGAAAGCGGGTCGGGCCAGAGGCTACTTCGTGAAGAAACAGATCAAACGCGCCGCATTACTTTTGTTCTCTCTGGCCTTCGCTACCAGCGGCCAGGGGTTTGCGCTCGATCAGTACATTCCTCCGCGGCACCTGCATCGGACGACGGTGCATCACCGCATCGTCCGGGCGCGCTGGACGCCGGCATTTAAGCCATCTCACGAATCCATGGTGCGGCAGAACGAGGAAGTCGACCGCCTGGATTTGCCCCGCATTCAGGATGATGCCCAGCTTGAACAGTTGAAGGCCGAAGGGGAATTGGTTCCGATCGTCGCGGGACCAGCGCTGCGTTTTGATCCCCGGCTCGATCCCAGCCGGCGGTATTGCCGTCCGTGGACGCGGGATTTCGTGGAAGATTTGAGCAATGCCTACTACGAGCACTTTCATGCGCAGATCCAGGTGAACTCTGCGGTGCGCACGGTGAAGGTGCAGAAGAAACTGCGCCGGCACAATCGCAACGCCGCCGCTGCCGAAGGCGATCTCGCTTCTTCGCACCTGGCCGGAATCACAGTTGATCTGCAACGCCGCGGCATGAGCCGCCAGCAGATCAAGTGGATGGAAGATTACATGATGCCGCTCAAGAACATGGGCATGATTGAGCCGGAAGAAGAGCGCCATCAGGTTGTGTTCCATGTCATGGTTTCCGACCGTTACTCCGACTGGCGTGAGGCCAGAATGCTGGCGGGCGATGCGCCGGAATCTCAAGACGAACTCACAGACCTGCCGCGGTAGTTTTACTCGCCTGCTTTCTTCACGTCCTTCAACCGTATACAATCTCCCTTCACGTTTCAACGGAACCTCATGCTCCCATACCGCGTCCGCGCATTTTCCTGCTTCGCGATAGTTTTCTCTGCCCTCACGCTCCCGGCACAGCAAAGTTCAGTTCCGGCTGTGAGTCCGCGGGCCCAATCGATTCACAATTCTGCCATCGTGGTCGACACGCACGCCGACACGCCGCAGCGCTTTCTTGACGAAAACTTTGATATCGGCAGCACCGATCCGAAAAACGTCGGTCATATCAGCCTGGACAAGGCAAAAGCCGGAAATCTGGGCGCAGAGTTTTTCTCGATCTGGGTTGAGCCGACGACCAATCAAGGTCACTTCGCCAGGCACACGCTTGATCTGATCGATTCAGTTTATGAGCAAGCCGCGCGCCATCCCGACCGCATGATGATGGCGTTTTCCGTCGCCGATATCGAGCAGGCCCACAAAGAGCACAAGCTGGCCGCGCTGATGGGCATTGAAGGCGGCCATTCCATCGAAAATGATATTCGCCTGCTGCGCGACTACTATCGCCTCGGCGTTCGGTATATGACCTTGAGCTGGTCGAACACGAACGAGTGGGCGGACTCTTCCGGTGACATCGACGATCCGAAGGTTGAGCACCATAATGGCCTCACCGACTTTGGCAAACAGGTTGTGCTGGAGATGAACCGGCTCGGCATGATGGTCGACATCTCTCACGTTTCCGACAAGACCTTCTGGGACACAATTGCCACGACCAAAGCACCGGTGATTGCCTCGCATTCTTCGGCTCGGGCTCTTACGGATCATCCCCGTAATATGACCGATGACATGCTGCGGGCCGTCGCGAAGAACGGCGGGGTAGTGCAGGTGAATTTCTTTTCCGCCTTCGTGGATGAGAACTTCCTCAAGGCCGTGGACGCGCAAAAGAGCGATCGAGAGGCAGCGGTTGAAGATTACATGGCCAAGCGCAAAGCCGCCGGGTTGCCAGTGAGTTACATTGACCGGGACCGCATCGAGCGCGAGTGGCTGGCGAAAATTCCGCGCCCGCCGTTCAGCTCCCTGATTGACCACATCGACCACATCGCCAAAGTTGCCGGCGTGGACCATGTGGGTCTCGGCTCAGATTTTGATGGCGTGAGCGGCGCCACGCCCCAGGGTATCGACTCCGCGGCCGATTTGCCGAAAATCACGCAGGCGCTGCTCGACCGTGGTTACAAGCCCGATGACATTCATAAAATTCTGGGCGGCAATTTGCTGCGCGTTTTCGGCGAAGTGGAAAAGGTCAGCCAGGAGATGCAAGCTGGCCAACCACAGTAATGACTGTCGTAGAATATCTTGCTTTGTTGAGTTGTGATCCTGAGTGGTCCTTAGGCAACGAAGGATCTGTGGATTGCGGTTTTGTCGATAGTACATCGGTTTTCGCCTTGCCCAGAATGACAAGTCGAAAAAGGAGTTCTCATGAGGAAGATTTTTCTTATCCCGATAATGTTGTTGCTGTGCGGATTCTCCTGGTCGCAGACGGCACCAGCGGCCAAATCCACGATGGCCAAGCCGGCTACCGCCGCGAAACCAGCGCCGGCTGAGCCGACCGCGATCATCAACACAAGTGCAGGCAAACTGACATGCACGCTTTTTCTCGACAAAGCTCCGATCGGCGTGGCAAATTTCATCGGTCTGGCTAACGGCACAAAAGACTGGACCAGTCCCGTAACCCATGCCAAAAAGCACGGCGTGCCGCTCTATGACGGCACAATTTTTCACCGCGTCATTCCGGAGTTCATGATTCAAGGCGGTGATCCTGCAGGCAACGGCAGCGGCGATCCCGGCTACGTTTTTAAGAACGAGACTTCGCCTGACCTCAAGTTCGACCGACCCGGCCGCCTGGCTTACGCCAACGCCGGTCCGGGTACCAATGGCTCGCAATTTTTCATCACCGAAGTTCCCTATCCCAGCCTGAACGGTGGGTACACGATTTTTGGGCAATGCGACGAAGCCTCGGTGGCGTTGGTGAAGCAAATCGCGCGCATGGGCCGCGACTCCAACGACATGCCTTACCGTCCCGTGAAGATTATTCACATCACGATCGTGAAAGCGGGAGCTGCGCATACCGCCGCCAAGCCGGCGGCCAAACCTGCGATGGCTGCGCCGAAAACGGCAACGCCGCAGTGATCAAGTTGCTCCCGATTAGGCCAACGACTAACGGCCAACACAACCACTTGAAAGGAAATTATGTCTCGCCAACCCGGTACTTACGCAGTCCTGAATACTTCTGAAGGCACACTGGTCTGCCGTCTGTTCGAAAAAGAGGCCCCGAAAACTGTAGCGAATTTTATTGACCTTGCGGAAGGGACGCGCGAATGGTCGCATCCGGTGACGGGCAAAAAGAGCAAAGACAAACTTTTCGACGGCACAATTTTTCACCGCGTGATCCCCAACTTCATGATTCAGGGCGGCGATCCCGCAGGCAGCGGTTACGGCGGCCCGGGCTATCAATTCGAGGATGAGACGAAGAACTCGCCGCACAAATTCGATAAGCCCGGCAAGTTGGCCATGGCCAACTCCGGCCCGAACACCAACGGCTCGCAGTTTTTTATAACCGTCGCGCCGACGGCGTGGCTCACGGGAAAACACACAATTTTCGGTGAGCTGGTCGAAGGGCAGGACGTCGTCGACAAGATCGTCAATTCCCCGCGTAATAAGCAGGACAAGCCACTGAAGGATGTGGTGGTGAAGTCGGTGGTGATTGAAAGGGTGTAAGGATTAGGCATCACCCCTGCGAACCCAGCGGTTTCCCGCTCTCCGGCTGGTATTGGGCAGTAGACGCTGCGATGCGCCGCGTTCGCTGCATAGTCGCGCAATCAAATTCATAGACCACGCCGCAGTCGAGGCAAACCTGATAATCCTGACCATTCGGGCCAGTGTGCGGCCAGGAAAAACGATGGGAGCAAAATTGTTCCAAAAAGCGCTCAAACCATGAGGGAGTCATTCAGTTCTGGACCTCGCGACGTCGGTGACGTGGAATTCAAAGTAACTCAGCACGGTGCAGCCCCACATCACTCGCTAGTACATGCGGCGTGCGCCGTTGGACAGTGCCGGGTCACATTACCTCATTCGGCACGCAGCCTCTGCGTGGCGCACGACCATCACGAAACGTCAATGTTGGCCGTATTTTGCGCGTGCATTGGCCGGTTGGACTGAAGCGGGCGCGCCGTTGGCATGAAACAACTGGCCACTCGAACATTCCAGCAAACACACCATCGAGTCATACAGTCGGCACGAAGTCGCGTTACCTTTACTCAAGCTTCGGGCCGCACCCAAAGACCCAAAGCGCATCCTTCGTCCGAAGGGAAAATTAATGCACGCTCAAACCCAGCCTGAACCGCGGCGCAGCTCGAGAGTGCCGATGACTGTTCCCTTGCTTGTCACCAGCCTGGAGCCAAATTCAGATTTTTCGGAAATATGCGAGACGCTGGTGGTCAGCGCGCACGGTTGCGCCATCCGTTCTTCGGCAAAACTGGAAGCCGGCGCGCCGGTGCAATTCCAAAGCAAAGACGGCCGCTGGACCATGGCGCACATCGTAGATTGCCAGCCCATCGACTCGGGCAAACAGGGATGGAAGTTGGGAGCGCGGTTCGATAAGCCGGACAATTTTTGGCAATTGGAAACTTATCCTGACGACTGGGCACAGCTATTGGAAATGCCCGCGCCCGGCCAGCGCCGGCCAGCCAAGCGTGCGCCCAATGGAGAAGTCAGGGCATTGGTTGCGGAAGTGATTGGGCCGCTGCAGGCAGAGTTGGAAGAACTGAAGAAGCAGCTCCCCCAAAAGCAGTCGAAGCGCAGCCAACTGGATATTTCGCTGACGCACATTCCTCCTGAGGTCGAAGAGAAGGTGTTTTTGCGTTTGCGCGAGGAACTGGGCGAGCAGGTCTTACAACAGACCCGCCAGCAGTCTGAGGAAGTGCTTGAGTCGGCCAAGGACGCGATTGGAAAGAAGATCCGCGAAGGGCAGATTGAATTTCGCAATCATGTCACGCTCGAGTTGCAGGCGGTAGCGCAGCGGGCACAGGCGCTCAGCGAGAAAATCACTGAAACTGTGCAGCAGCACGTCCATGCCGGCGCCGAGAAACTTCAGCAGCTTGCCTTGGAAGCTGGAATCCGCCAGGAACGAAGAAGCGAAGAGTTTATGCGCTCGCTGCAGCAGCGGCTGGGCGAAGAGCATGTGGCTCATCTCAAGCAAATGCAGGAAGTGCAGGCAGCCGCGGCGGCGGAGTCGGCAAAATTGCAGGCGCAGAATTCAGAGCTTGCCACCCGCATCGGAAAGTTGAACGAGTCGGCGCGCTATCTGGAGCAGGAACTCGACGGCCGCCTGGTGCGCATGAGCACCGACATCATTTCCGGCGCGCGCACGCAACTGGAGAACGCGCTGGACGTTGTGCTGAAGGAACTAAGCACACGCAACGCGAAAGCGCTCGACGCGGAGCTCGACAAGGCTTGCGGCCAACTGAAGGGATTGCAGAAGAACATCGAAACTTCAGTTTCCGAACTGCTCAAGACGCGAGTTGCGACAACCCTGCTCTCCTTCGGGCAGACCATGGAAGAACTGGCGCAGGATTCTGTCGGACGCTGGCGCTCGGCGCTCGCCCACAATCTGGATTCGCTGGCCAAGACCCTTGGCAAGCCGCTGCCAGGGGAAACTTCGGGACGACGCGAAGCTCAGGATACGGCAGCCGATTAGCGGCGCCTCAAGTGAGCATTTGTCATCCTGAGCGCCGAATTCCGCTTGCTTGCGACGGTTCGCGAACGAACCATCTCCTCCGCTCAGGATGACAATCGGCAGGTAAGAACTAGACCCCGATTACTCCCACTAATTCCTTCACCGCTGCGGCGCTCTTGTCGAGCGCGGCTTTCTCTTCCGGCGTAAGTTTGATCTCCACGATTTGCTCGATGCCTTTCTCGCCGAGCTTCGCTAGGACACCGACGAAGAGCCCGTGAATCCCGAATTCGCCTTCCAGATAGACCGCACAGGGCAGAATTTTCTTCTTGTCTTTCAGGATTGCCTCGACCATCTCCGTGACCGCGGCCGACGGTGCGTAGTAGGCAGACCCGGTCTTGAGGTATTTCACGATCTCCGCGCCACCGTCGCGAGTGCGCTGTACCAGGCGATCAATCGTCGCCTTGTCCATCAGCTCAGTAATCGGAATGCCGGCGACCGTCGAGTAGCGCG
>Ga0335076_10008554_pt1 | contig 10337 bp, 8 predicted proteins | sample Lox_Sample_25_FD_206717 | JGI IMG/M metagenome (GOLD analysis project Ga0335076, IMG submission 206717) | Soil microbial communities from Loxahatchee National Wildlife Refuge, Florida, United States - Lox_Sample_2.5 | ecosystem: Environmental > Terrestrial > Soil > Wetlands | place: USA: Florida...
TGAGCGCGGCATCATCGCGTGCATTCCAGAGATTTGCGCGCGCCGCGGCCGCGTTGCCCTCCGCGCGGTGCCACTGCTGGGTGACGCCCACGATTCCGGCGACGAGCGAGAGGGCGAACAGCAACGCAAACGTGGCGACATACGGCTGGCGCCGCGCCCAGCGCGCAACGCGCTGGACGCCGTTGAGGGGACGTGCGCGCACGGGGCGGCCTTCGACAAACGCGGCCAGATCATCGGCCAGTGCGCGGGCGCTGGTGTAACGCTCCCCACTTTCGCGCGCCAGGCACTTGAGCGTGATGGCCTCGAGGTCGGGCGGAATGTCCGCCGCCAACTGGCGCGGTCCGCGCACGTTGCCGTCGAGGACCAGCCTGAGTGTCCCTTGCGCCGAGTCGGCGAGAAACGGCGGAGAGCCGGTGATCAATTCGTACAGGATGGCGCCGAGTCCCCAGATGTCGGTTGCCGTCGTGATGCGCGCGGTGCGCGGTGACGCCTGCTCCGGCGCCATGTAGCTCGGCGTGCCGGAGATTTCGTCGCCGCCGGCAGCCAGCGCGCTGTCGATGCGCCGCGCCAGCCCGAAATCGGCGACATGTGGCACACCGCTTTCGTCGAGCAGGACGTTGGCGGGCTTCAGATCCAGATGCAGGACGCCGAGCCGGTGCGCGTAGTCCACGGCTTCGGCGATGGTGCGCACCAGCGCGGCGGCGCGCCGCGGCGCCAGCCGGCCCTCGCGCTTGAGTTCCGCGGCCAGGCTCGGTCCGTGGATGAGGCGCATGCTGAAGAAGTGCAGTTCCTCGGCGCTGCCGACTTCGTGGATCGTGACGATGTTCGGATGCTGCATGCGCGCCGCGTTCTGCGCCTCGCGGCGGAAGCGCTCGATGAAATCGCGCGAGGCCCACGGTCCGGCGGCGAGGAGCTTCACCGCCACTTCGCGGTCGAGACTCTTCTGGTGCGCGCGGTAGACCACGCCCATGCCGCCTTCGCCGATCAGTTCGGTGAGTTCGTAGTCGCCGAACTGGCGCTGCGCCGGATCGGACAGATCAAGTTCGAGACTCTCTGCGGTAAGCAGGGCCAGATGACGCCCCGCGCCGACTTCGGTCGCACTGCGGCCGCGGCCCATCGCGATCTCGGCCACGGCGGACACATCGATGTTCAGGCTGTCCAGCGGATCGAGATCCGCGGTCGGTTGTTGATCGGATCGCGTCGCGGCGTTCATCGGCCCTGCTCGCGCAGTACGGCCAGCAGGGTTTCCTGTTCCATCGCGAGGTCGTCCGCGGTGGTCACGGTGTCGGCCAGTTCCTCGCCGACGAGTTCGCGCAGGCGTTGGCGCAGGCGCTTGAGCGCGATGGCCAGCGCCAGCGGACGAGTGCCCAGGCGCGCACCGAGCGCTTCGTATGTTCCGGGTGTGGGATCGCGTCCGAGCCAGGATTCCAGAGCCGAGAACATGTCGAGGTGGCCGGTGTCGCGCGCTTCGCTGCGCAGACGGCGCAGGGCCCGGCTGAGCACCTCCAGGGCGAAGCTGCGCTGGAAAGCCTGTTCCGGCGCGCTCGGCACGCCGTGGTCGCGCTGATAGCGGGCCTCGAGGCTGGTCGGCAACTCCAGCGCCTCGGACGCATCGGCCTCCGCGGACTCGCGCCAGTCGCGCGCCAGAAATGTCTGCAGGCGTTCGAGCAGGAACTGGCGATAGTGACCCGGCGGCGCGTCCGCAGGATTGCCGCGGAACTCCCGCAGCAGGTTCTGCAGGAAACCGCGCGCGATGTCCTCGGCAATGGCCGCACTGTGTCCGCAGCGGCGCACGTAGGTGTAAACCGGATACCAGTAGCGTTGCGCCAGTTCACCCAGCGCATGGCGTGCATCCGGCGTTTCGGCGGCCTCCCGCATGACGACGGACCACCGCGTGGTGGCGAAACGATCGAGCGAGCGGCTGGACGATGACGGCATGGCTCTACCTGCTGTGGTCCGCCTGCAATACGGAAGGGGTGCTCACCGATTACAACAGCCGTGGGTTCACGTCCGGGGCATCACCAAATCGAGCGAATCGCCGAGTTCGCGGACCTCCCTGGCCAGATCCTCGCTGGCGGCCGCGGTGTCGGCGAGCTGCTCGCGCACCAGTTCGCGCAGCCGGTTGCGCAGGCGGTGCACGGCGACCGCCAGCGTGTTGCGGCGCAGGCCGAGCTTCTGCGCCACGCGCGTGTAGTCGGCCTCGTCAGGACGCTCCGCGAGAAACTCGCTGAGTGCGTCGAACATTTCCAGCTTGCCCGCCTCCTTCGCTTCCTGGCGCAGGCGCCGCAGCGCAGTCTGGATCAGTGCGTGGACCCAGGCGCGCTGGAAGGCGCGCTCCGGAGTCTTCCGGTCGGTGACCGCGTTCGCGGTGTCATCGCTGCGCGTGGTGTCGAGCGAACGGATCTGCGCGCGCCCGCCGCGCTTGACCGCGTGCGCGCGGTCGCCTTCGTCGATGAGAAAACGCTTGAGCGTCGTGAGCAGAAGCGCGCGGAAGCGGCCGCGCTCCGGGTCGGCGCTGAGGTGAACGGAGTGAGCGATGAAGTGCTCGAAGAACGCCTGGGTCAGATCTTCGGCAGACTCGTCGTCAAAATTGTGGCCGCGGATGTAGGCGAGAACCGGCGGACGGTAGTTGCGGCACAGGGTTTCGAGCGCGCGCCGCGCCTGTTCCGGGCCCGCGCGCGCTTCCAGAACCATGCTCCAGCGCGTGGTTTGAAACGCGGTCATCCCCCAGCCCCATCTGCGTTCACCCGCTGCGGTTCATGATGCCACAACTCGCGCACGGCGTTGCGAAAAAGGCGCCCCGCCGGAGCGGGGCGCATCCCTGAGGCCGGAGTCGGCGAACTACTTGCTGGCAACCGCGCCGGTGACCTCGGCATCGCGCAGGAAGCGCGCATAGCGTTCCTGGACGCGCGAATACGAAGTCAGCGAGGCCGGCTGCGCGGTGGCGGAGCCGAACAGCATGGCGATTTCCTGCGCGCTGAAGTTGGCGCGGATCGAGGCGTGCAGCTTCGCGCACGCGGCATCGCCGTTCGGCGGTGTGCAGTCGATCGATCTGCCGTTGACGGAAACCGTGGCGAGCGTTTCCTCGCCCGCACAGGCGTAGCCGGCGGCGAGACACAGGGTGATGGCGAACAGAATGCGTTTCATGGCGTTCTCCTTTTCGGGCGTCGCCGTTCATCCGATGACCGGCGATGCCGGGCAGGGCGCATCCACGGTGGGGGAGGGTGCGGAAGAACTCCGTCTTCACTGAAGGAGTACGGAGGTTGCGCAGCGCAATTACACGCACGCCGCGTCGGCGGCTGTTACAAAGTATACAAATGCCGATCAGCTCACCAGCGTGCCGATCTGCTCGCCGCGCATGATGCGCATCAGGTCGCCCTCGCGTGTCATGTCGTAGATGCGCAGCGGGATCCTGTGATCGCGGCACAGGGCGATGGCGGCCGTGTCCATGACGGCGAGCTTGCGTTCGATCACCTGGTCGTAACTGAGTTGCTCGAATCGCTGCGCACTGCGATCCTTCTTCGGATCCGCGCTGTACACGCCGTCCACCTTGGTCGCCTTGAGCAGCAGGTCGGCGCCGATCTCGATCGCGCGCAGGGCTGCGGCCGAATCCGTGGTGAAGAACGGGTTGCCGGTGCCGGCGGCGAAGATGGTGATGCGGCCTTTTTCGAGATGGCGGATGGCGCGGCGGCGGATGTAGTCCTCGCAGACCTCGTTGATCTTGATCGCGCTCATCACGCGCGCCTTGCCGCCGAGTTTCTCCAGTGCGTCCTGCAGTGCCAGCGAGTTCATCACGGTCGCCAGCATGCCCATGTGATCACCGGTGACGCGGTCCATGCCCGCGGCCGCGAGTCCTTCGCCGCGGAAGATGTTGCCACCACCGATGACGATCGCCACTTCGACGCCGCTGCGCTGCACTTCGAGCGTCTCGCTCGCCAGGCGCGTGAGCACCTTCGGGTCGATGCCGTAGTCCGCCTTGCCGAGCAACGCTTCGCCGCTGAGCTTCAACAGGATGCGCTTGTACTTGATCGCGGCCATGCACGGTTCTCGCTGCAAAACGGCCGTATTGTAGCCTGAGTCGGCATACAATCGTTCCGGATGAAGACCAATCCCGTCGACGCGCCCCGCGCGGGCGTGCGCCTCGACGTCTGGCTGTGGGCGGCGCGGTTTTTCCGCACCCGCGCGCTGGCCAAGCGAGCGATCGAAGGCGGCAAGGTCAAGGTCTCCGGTACGCCCGGCAAGGCGGCAAAAATGCTCCAAGTCGGCGCCCAATTGCAGATCATGCGCGGCGAGGATCGATTCGAAATCGAGGTCGTCGCCCTGAGCGAAAAGCGCGGCTCCGCCGCGCAGGCGCAACAGCTCTACCGCGAACCCGAGGCCGGCCGCGCCGCGCGCCTGACCGCTGCCGAGCAGCGGCGACTCGCAGCCGCCGGTTACAAGAAGCCCGCGAGCAAGCCCGACAAACGTGCGCGCCGGCTGATCCGCGCGCTCGGCGATATCGACGCCCTCTGATGCCGGAGGCCCTGCCGGCAAGATACGCTAGACTGCATCCGGTCTTTTCAGGGGGTGCGTGTGCAGGAGTTCCTGGAGCGCATTACGCAGTGACATGAAATTCCTCGCCGAGCTCAAGCGTCGCAATGTCCTGCGCGTGGCGGGCCTGTACCTCGTCGCAGCGTGGTTCATCACGCAGGTGTCGAGCACGGTGCTGCCGCTGTTCGACGTGCCGGCGTGGGTGCCGCGCGGGATCGTGGTCGTGCTCGCGATCGGCTTCGTTCCGGCGCTGATTTTCGCCTGGATGTTCGAGCTGACGCCGCAGGGCTTCCAGCTCGATTCCGCGGTGCCGCCGGAACAATCCATCGGCAGGCAGACCGGGCGGCGCATCGATCGGCTGATTGTCGCCTTCCTGCTTGCGGTGATCGCGATGATGCTGGTGGAGCGCATCTGGTTCGTCGGGCGTCACCCGGCATCGGCCGCCGGCGCGGAGACATCGCGCAAGTCGATTGCGGTGCTGCCGTTCGTCGATCTCAGTCCCAAACACGATCAGGAATATTTCTCCGATGGCATGTCCGAGGAGATACTCAACGCGCTGGCGAAAATCAGGGACCTGAAAGTTGCCGGGCGTACGTCCTCGTTTTCGTACAAGGGCAAGAACGAAGATCTGCGTGCAATCGGCAAGGCGTTGGATGTGGCCAATGTGCTCGAAGGTTCGGTGCGCAAGCAGGGTGACAAGGTGCGCATCACCGCGCAGCTGATCCGCACCGACGATGATTTCCATGTCTGGTCGGAAACCTACGACGGGGACCTGTCCGACGTCTTTGCGCTGCAGGAACGCATCGCGCGCGCCATCGCCGACAAGCTCGAGGTCGCACTCGGCGGCGCCGCGGAGAAACCCCTGGTTCCCGTGGCGACCACCAACAGCGAGGCCTACGCGAAGTTCCTGATCGCACAGACGCTGGTGAGCCGCCGATTCGGCAACAGCCTGCCGCAGGCGATAGCGCTGCTGCGGGAAGCGACCGAACTCGACCCGAAATTTGCGCGCGCCTGGTCGAAGCAGGCGGTTGCCTACGCCGTGCTGGCGCAATATGTCGGTGGCGACTGGCCGGCGAACTGGAATGCCTCGGAGGAAGCGGCACAGCGCGCGCTGGCACTCGATCCGAACGACGCCGAGGCTTATGCGGCGCGCAGCTACAACCTGTTTTCGCAGCGGCACTACGCCGCGATGGTCGAGCCGATGCGGCAGGCGCTCGAACACGACCCCGGCAACGAGACGGCGCGCTACTGGCAGATCAATCAACTGGCGTCGATGGGCCGCACCCGCGACGTGCTGCCTCGGCTCGAGGCGATGATGGTCACCGATCCGACCAACGCACGCGTCCTCTTCTATGAGGCGTTCATGCGCTGGCGCCGGAACGATCGCGCCGGCATGCTCGAGATGGCCAGGCGCCTGCAGGCGCTCGGCGTACCGTGGGGCGATTTCGCACTCGCCTCGTACGACGCCATCGTCGGCGACTGCGACGACGGCGTGAAGCATTTTCCCGCACGGCTGACCATGTTCGGCTCGAAGATTTCAGTGGCCGAGGCGGAAACCGTGTATCGGGCCATCTGTTCAGGCGGCGCGGCGCTGGAACAGGCCAGAGCGATTCTCGGCAAGCACGCCGACGACCTGTGGGTACCGACGCTGTGGCTGGAACTGGGCGAACCGCAACGATCGTTCGACGCATTCGAGCACGGTGGCGTCGGCGTGTCGGACGCCTACCTCAACTGGCTCTGGCAGCCGGATGACTGGTCGCGCAAGGCGCGGCAGGATCCTGCCTTCCAGGGCTTCGCCCAGCGCATCGGGCTGGTCGATTACTGGAAGAAGTACGGCTGGCCGGACCTGTGCAAACCGGTGCCCGACGCGGCTGACAACGCCTTCACGTGTCAGTGATTTTCCTTCGCATCGACAAGGCCTTACGCGGCGAATCGAAGAAATTGGTTAGACTGCGGCCGATGTCAGGGGAATGATCGTGGTGGACGGGTTTCTCGAACGCCTAAGACAACGCAAGCTCGATTGCCACAAGCAGGCGTCCGGCAACTACACGTGCCAATGAGCCGAGTCGAGTCATGAGTCTCTTCGCCGAACTCCAGCGTCGCAACGTGTTCCGGGCCGCCGCCGCCTACATGGCGCTGGGCTGGGTCGTCACCCAGGTGACCTCGACCGTGGCGCCGGCATTGCACTTGCCGGAGTGGATCGTGCCGGTCGTGGTGTGGATCGGCGTGATCGGCTTTCCGTTCGTGATCGTGTTCTCGTGGGTCTTCGAACTCACTCCGGAGGGACTGAAGCGTGAGCGCGACATCGACCGCAACGCCAGCGCCTCGATCACGCACCACACCGCGCGGCGGCTGGATCATCTGGCTATCGGACTGTTCTGCGTTGCCATCGTGCTGTTCGTGGTGGATAGGTTCGTACCGCGTGCGAGCGCGCCGGCTACGTCTTCGTCCACTGCTGCCGCGAATGCGCCGGCGGACAACAAGTCGATCGCGGTGTTGCCTTTCGCCGATCTCAGTCCCGGCCACGACCAGGAATATTTCTCCGACGGCGTTGCCGAGGAAATCCTCGACGCGCTGGCGCAGGTGCCGGATCTGAAAGTCGCCGGGCGCACGTCGTCGTTCTACTTCAAGGGCAAGAACGAGACGCTACAGGCAATCGGCACGGCACTGGGCGTGGCCAACGTGCTCGAAGGATCGGTACGCACGCAGGGAACGAAAGTGCGCATCACCGTGCAGCTGATCCAGGCGCGCGATGGCTTTCACCTGTGGTCGCAGAGCTACGACGGCGATTTGAGCGATGTCTTCCAGTTGCAGGAGCGCATCGCGCACGCGATCACGGATCAGCTCCGGGTCGTGCTTCAGGGTGGACAGAAAACGCAACTGGCCGCAAAGTCCACCGACAACGTCGAAGCGCACCAGCAATACCTGCGCGGCCGCTATTTCCTGGCGCGGCGCGGGATGCCGAACCTGCGCGACGCCGTGACCGCATTCAAGGCGGCGATCGAGGCCGATCACGAATACACGGATGCCTGGGCCGGTCTCGCCCAGACCTACGCCCTGATCCCGGAGTATTCGGTCTTCGATCCGGCGGGCAATGGGCAGATGGTCGACACGATTGCCCAGGCGCTGGAAGCCGCCGACCACGCGTTGCAACTGGATCCGGCGTCAAGCAAGGCGTTGTCGGCCCGAGCCTACGTTCGTGTCGGCAGTCAGTTCGATTGGACGGCGGCTGAAGCCGACTACAGAGCTGCGATCGCCAGCGATCCCCGCGATTCGACCGCGCACCAGTGGTACGGGGAAATGCTGATGTACCAGCGCCGCTGGTCCGAAGCCGCCGTGCAGTTCGACGCTGGCATCGCGGTGGATCCGCTCGCACCGATTGTGCAGATGTCCCGGGCCTTGTCTGTGTGGTATCAGGGCAAGGGCGAGGCAGCAGTTGCCAGCATGGACGAGTCGTTGCGGCTGCAGCCGGATTTCTACAATTCGCTGGTGATCAGGCCAATTATCCTGGCGGACTTGCACCGCTTCGATCAGGCGCTGACTGCGGCGGACGCCGTTCCGGGGCCTCTGCGTGAAACGATGCTGAGTTTCGTCGCGGCGATGCAGGATCCAGCCAGGACCGACGCCGCCGTGCAGCAGCTCAATATGCATGCGCCGGGCGGCCTCACTGGAAAACCCGTGATGCTGGCGATGCTCGGACGCCACGACCTCGCCCTGGCCGAACTCGAGCGCCTGTTCGCGCAGCACGACCCGTACCGTGAATTCCTGTACGCCGTCCCGCAGTTCGAACCGCTGCACGGCGATCCGCGCTTCCAGGCACTGTTGAAACAGATCAACCTGCCGCTCAAAGCGGATGGTCGCGCGGCGGACGTGCCAAAATGAATCTCTTCGCCGAACTCCAGCGCCGCAAGGTCTTCAAGGTGGGCGCCGCCTACCTCGTCGTCGGCTGGCTGCTGATCCAGGTATCGTCCACGGTCGCGCCGCAGCTCAACCTGCCGGACTGGGCACCGCGCCTGATCACGCTGATCATCCTGATCGGCTTTCCGATCACGTTGCTGCTGGCGTGGATCTTCGAGGCGACGCCGGAAGGCATCCGCGTCGACTCGGGTACGGTCGGCAACAAGGGCATCTTTGTCGTCTGCGCGATCCTGGCGGCGCTCGCCGTCGGCTGGTACTGGAGGACGCGGCCGGTGGAGGTGCGCGGCGACAGCGATGCACGCTCGATCGCGGTGCTGCCGTTCGTCAACATGTCGGACGACAAGGGCAACGAGTATTTTTCCGACGGCATCAGCGAGGAGATCCTCAACGTGCTCGCGCGCACGCCCGATCTGCGCGTCGCCGCCCGTACCTCGTCGTTCTCGTTCCGCAAGCAGGAAAAAGAGGTCCCGGACATCGCGCGCGAACTCAAGGTGCGCATGGTGCTCGAGGGCAGTGTGCGCAAGCAGGGCGAACGCGTGCGCGTCACCGCGCAGCTGATCGACGCCGACAAGGGCTTTCACGTCTGGTCGCAGACCTACGACCGCGACCTCAAGGACATCTTCGCGATCCAGGACGAGATCGCGAATGCGATCGCGGACGAACTCAAGGTCAAGCTCGATGCCACGCACGCGCCGGGCGCCGTTGTCCCGGACACGAACGATCTCGGCGCCTACGATCTCTACCTCAAGGGGATGGCGCTGTGGGCCGGGCGTGGCGGCAAGAATCTGCTCGAAGCGGTCGAGCTTTTCCGCACGGCGCTGAAGAAGGACCCGAACTACGCGAAGGCGTGGGCCGGCCTGGCGCTCACCTACGCGATCCTGCCGGAGTGGTCCGAGTTCCCATACACGGAAAGCCGGGCGCTGGGTCGCGATGCCGCGGAACACGCGCTCGCGCTCGATCCGGCACTGCCCGAACCCTTCGCCGCGCTCGCCTACGTCGCGGGCACCGAGTTCCGCTACGCGACGTCCCGCGCCCTCTACGACCGCGCGATCGCCATCGCGCCTTCGTACGCCACCGCGTACCAGTGGTACGGCGAGACGCTGCAGGGCAAGGGCGATGTCGATGCCGGGGTAACCATGCTGCGCAAGGCGGTCGGTCTCGATCCCAAATCGTCGATCGTCAGCTCGGTGTATGCGAATCTGCTCTACACGGCGCATCGCGACGACGAAGCGATCGCGGCGTGCGAGGCCATGGCTGCCGCGATCGACGAGGAATGGTGTCCGCTCATCAAGTGGGACGTGGCGGTCTCGCGCAAGGACAATGCTCAGGCGCGGGCGGCGCTGGAACAGGTGGTCGCCGCGCGCGGTCCCGGGGCCATCGCCTTGTTCCATGCGCAGATGGACGCGCTCGAGGGCAAGGGCGACATCGAGGCGATAGCCCGGAAACTGATGGATGTGCCCGACGGTCAGATGGACCCGAACGGCATGACGCCCATGGCGGCTCCCGATGTCGCGTTGTGGCTGGTCATGGCCGGGCGCAATGACCTCGCGATCGAGAAGCTGGCCCGCTACCGGAAGATCGCGCCGCAGAACACTCGGCTGCTGGCATTCGACGCCCATCTCGCCGTCCTGCACTGCGAGCCGCGCTTCATCGAGCTCATGCGTTCTCTCAGGGTCGAAGAGCCGCACCTGGCGACGGATTGCCCGAAGGGCCGCTGAAGGGCAGATTGGCACGATCACCATCCTCGCGGCTACACTTGGCTGATCCGCCACGGACCGGCATCCCGCAGTCTCCGACGCAAAGGCGGCAACAATGGCTCTCGTTCCGGTCGCATCTGGTGTGCCGCAGGCTTTCGATGAAGATGCCTGGGACGACCTTCTGAACTACAT
>Ga0335076_10008555_pt1 | contig 10337 bp, 10 predicted proteins | sample Lox_Sample_25_FD_206717 | JGI IMG/M metagenome (GOLD analysis project Ga0335076, IMG submission 206717) | Soil microbial communities from Loxahatchee National Wildlife Refuge, Florida, United States - Lox_Sample_2.5 | ecosystem: Environmental > Terrestrial > Soil > Wetlands | place: USA...
CTTCATCCATGCATCTTCCTGCTTTCCTGTTATTGGGATTACTATTACTACTCCCATTATTAATTTATGCCAGACACTACAGGAAGCCCAAAAATTAGCAGGCCACTTTGGTATTTACAGCAGGCGCGCGAACAAATACCTTCCGTTCTTTGCGGTATTTTGACAGGTTGATCAACAGCACACTGGTTAATATAATGGCCAGGCCAACAAATTGCAATACCGTCATTTTTTCTCCCGCCAGCATGGTGCCGAGCATCACGGCCACGACCGGGTTAACATAGGCGTGGGTACTGACCTGCGTGGCCGGTTTTACTTTTAACAGCCATGCATATGCGCTATAAGCAATGAGTGAACCGAAGACAATCAAATAGACCAGGGCAAGCCAGGAAGTAGATCCCACCTGCGACCAGTGAAAATTCTTCCACTCTCCGCTTATTGCACTGAGTGGCAGAAATGCAATGCCGGCGGAAAGCATTTGCCATGCAGCATTTGCTGACTGGGAATCGCCTTTGGAATAATATTTAGCGTACAAAGATCCTCCTGCCCATGACGCTGCACCAATCATTAAAATTACAACAGCAATAATCTCCATGCTGTTTCCTGCGGTTGTCCAGGCACGAATAGCTTCTTCACTGAACAACAAAATCACACCCACAAAGCCAATAAGCAGTCCGACAACTGTTTCCCTGCTTCTAAAATTAATTCCCCTGTTACGTCCATCCAGGACTACGAACCAGATCGGAGACGTAGAGGCTATCACGGCTGCAAATGAACTCGGTAGAAATTGTTCAGACCACACCACTGCACCATTGCCAACAACCAGCATGAACAGCCCACTTAGAACTGCAGGTCTTATGCTTTGTCTGTTGAATAATTTTTCACCATTGATCGCACACCAGATGAACAACAGAAACCCGGCGCTGAAGAAACGAAGGAAAGCCATGAGCAGAGCGGGAATTTGCTGAATGGCCACCCGAATAAAAAAATAAGTCGATCCCCAGACCAGGTATACAATAGCAAATGCTATAACCACCATGAGCGAAGAAACGGGTCGATTCACTCTTTCTGTCATAAATTATTTTTTTGGTATTACTAATTTCTGTTCTTCTTTTACGGTCTCGAGTACGATGGTTGTTTTTGTAGATAGAATATTGGGGATTTTACTAAATTTATTGCGCATGAGCGACATCAGCGAAGCCGAGTCATTGGTACGCACTTTGACGAGATAACAATCTTCACCTGCGACATGATGCACTTCCTGCACTTCCGGAATTTTGGAAAGTGCAAGTCCCGTTGTACTGCAGCCCAGCCCATCCGTGGCTTTTATAAAAATAAAAGCCAATAACTTTTGATCAAACACATCGGGGTTGATTTGGGTCGTGTATTCTTTGATCACCTGGTTTTGCTCCAGTTTCTTCACTCTTTCCAACACAGCAGATGGAGCCATTTTCAATTCCCTTGCAAGATCAACATTGGAAATGCGCGCATTTGCCTGCATGCTTTGCAGAATATGAAGGTCAATTTTATCTAAAGAATCATCCATATTTTTGTCTGTAAATTAAATAATAAAATGAATTTAATACGTAAAAAATGATAAACGGTAGAATTTAATTCTTTTTAAAAGGCTAATTACCTTAACTCCTTATGGTTGGCTGACCATGTATTCAGGTAAAATTCAGGTACGGATGGGAAGGGAAATCGCACCAATGGTATTTTCCGATCGGTATTTATCGGACATCCTTTTTAAAAGCATTCATTACAGTTTACTACTCTTGAATTATCTGTCAAAAATGTCCCAGGCAAAATGCCACAGGTGCGGGTATCCTAAGTAATTCTATGTATATCAGGTTCTTATTAACATGTCAACTACTGCGGGGTGTTGAATCTTAATATTTGCTTTTCCTGCTAAAATTTGTAAATTACAACAACCTAACCATCGTTCATTTAATAATTGCTGTATGAAAAAAGTATCCGATATTTTTTTTCACAAAGGAAGAAAGATCACTGGTGTTGCACCGGATTCTTCAGTTCTTGAAGCATTGAAAATAATGGCGGATCAGAATATAGGCTCCGTTATGGTAATGGATGGAGAACGTTACCTTGGGATCATGACTGAAAGAGATTATTCAAGAAAAGTAATACTGAAAGGAAAATCATCTACCGATACCAGGATATCTGAAATCATGTCTGAAGATCTTCCCACAGTCACTCCAACCGATACTATTGAATATTGTATGCAACTTATGTCTGACAGAAATATTCGCTATCTCCCGGTTTTTGAAAACGGTGTTATTTGTGGTATCGTCTCCATTAATGACCTTGTCAGGGAAACTATTCTTACGCAACAGGAGACCATCTCCCAGTTAAAAGATTATTTGCACGCAAGTATGTGACGAATGTATACTAATTGTTGAATTTCACTACTTCAAAATTACTTGCCGTAACTGTTCCGAGTGCATGCAATTCATCATTGTCCCATCGATCATCAGGAGCACCGCTGATATATAAATTACTTCCTATATCAGCAAGAATCAATCCGTATTTCTTTAAAGCTGTCAATATGATTTGCTGGCGCGGCGTGAACCCGCTGATATCATAACTGGCTTTTAATCGGATCCTCGCTCCAAATGGTAATCCATATTGACCACCTGTTCCATTAACCTTGTGACGTGCCGGATAAATATAAGCCGGTTGCACAATAGATTTAGATAAGGTGAACCTGATCGCATGATCAATCACCCCTTTGGCCAGTTCATCATACCTGACCAAACCGGGAAAAATCGGCAATCCTGCAGCATCAGCGGAAGTCCAGCCATCAGGGCGTAATTGATCTGATTGCAAATTAAAAATGGCCCCTGAAGAGGCTTCCCAATGATCTCCATTCACGCTGGCATTATATAATTCGTATAAAATATCATTGTCTTTGTCTACTGAGATGACATGTGCATCACCCTGTCCATTGCCTTCTATCGGCGCATCTAACGGTATTGCATAAGGGCCGGGATCACTTTCATCTCCATAATTCCCATCATAGGAATTCGCTCTGAAAGCCACATTCACCTTAGACTGATTTCCGCAAACTACCACGAATGGAATCCCGATTGGTGCATTATCCCATAAGCCACTGCCGAAATCAGCTTTCAATGGGGCAGTTGAAAAATTGGCGATAATCTGGTCACTATATGGATCAACCGGTTCACCGGATATATCCTGGTTCCAGGGATTATCGGCCGGGAAAATCATTATATTTTCTGCATCCGCTTTGGTTGCAGAGCAGGTGCTATTATTTGTGCTATCGCCTGATTTAACTGAAGTAGATTCACCTGCTCGATCCTTTTTGCAGGCAGGGAATAAAAGAATGCATAAAAAGGAGAGCACTATCGCATTTCGCAGAAAAAAAGCAGCTCTTTTCATAGGTGTAGACTTTTAGCTGATTATTCAGTAATCCTGAAATAATTGTGCCAAAAATGAAAAATAATGGCTAATAAAACCAGTATTTTAGGCCCAGGTCTTTCGCAAAAAACGGAGCCAGTTTTCGTGCATAATATTCGTGATATCTGATTCTGAGTATCCCCTTTTTTTAAGCAGGGAAGAAATCTTTTGAATGTCAGCAATCGTCTCCAAATCATAAGGCGCCTGTTCTTTTCCAAATGCGCCGTCGAGGTCAGAGCCAATGCCGACATGCAGGGTATTGCCGGCAAGCTGGCATATATGATCAATATGATCGATCAGTTTATCGAGATTGCAATTCATATTTTGGGGAGTCGATTGTCCCCGCACCCATCCCGAAACAATCATCCAGGCATCCATTGCTGCTCCAATCACAGATCCTCTTTCAATCAACACTTTGATCTGTTCATCACTGAACTGGCGATTATGATTGACAAGTACACGACAATTGTTATGGCTTGCCCACACCGCGCCATCAAAATGATCCATCGCCTGCCAAAATGCATCATCACATAAATGAGTTGCATCAAGAATAATATTCAATTCTTCCATTTTGTCGAGCAACGCAAGTCCCTGCTGATTCATTTTTCCTGTGGCATCGGTACCATTGGCATATCTGCCGGGTCCGTAGTGCGCAGGACCGATTGCCCGCAATCCCTGTTGATACATTCTCTCCAAATGCTGAATGCTAATTATTGAATCGGCTCCTTCTAAACTCAATATGTAACCGACAGGCTTCGCTTGATTCGGCTGATCGTTATTCCAAATCAACAAATGCTCTTCGAGTGAGACAAGATCTATGACCTGTTTCATCTCGCCCAATTCTTCCATGGCATTATACCATGCCAGTTGCCCGCGGGTCTGCGACCAGGCCTGCTCAGGAGAATGCCATCCATGCAGTGGATTTTCCGGGGCAACATATCTCGCGATCATTGTCGCGACCACGAGCCCGATATTCCCTCTCCGCAATTCTGGCAATGAAACAAGCGCATTACCACGGTCAGGCTTATCTGTCATGCCCTTTTCTCTATCGCAAATTTCAGTCACCGGTTTCCTCAGATCACGGTTCCATTCCATAGCATTCATGCTGAGATCGAGATGGGCATCTATAATAAACATGTGTAGTCAAATTTTTTGATCAATTAAGCTCACGCAAAAGGGCAAAGAGTAGCGCGAAGCTGCAGAGATTCTTTGCGTCTTTTGTTTACTCTTTGTGCTTTCACGTGATTAGTTCATTTATATTGTGATTTTTCTGTCTCTTGCAATTACTCTCCATTCACCGCTTACATGCCTGTCCTGTACAGTATATGCTCTTTCATATAATGCCACGGTGGGACAAATGTGATACGGCAATCCGTACAATACATCTCCTCTTTTATAAGAATGATCCGCAGGAGCATCAACTACAAGATGCTCTTCGCTTTGACTTACTGCTTTTAATTCCGGAGCATTGAGAAAAAAAACACGACGGGAAATTTCATTTTCAGCGGCCACGGATTTATGCCCCAGATCCAGACATAACTTCGTTGGAGTTGGAGCAGATACAATTCTTGTGATCACCAATGCCGCAGGTAGAAATGGTTGTTCCGGACAGAGGTCAGCATATCCTTTGTCCCAATAAACAAAAGTGCCCGGACTGCATTCAACAGATTTCCTTTTCGAATGAATAGAATAAGTCGGTGATCCCCCCGCAATGATAACAGGCTCCGGTAATCCTTTTTTCACGATATCATCTTTCATCTGGTCAACGAGCGCAAATGCTTTATCGCAGTTCTGCTTTCTCAAATTCCAATCCAGATCCCGGATATGCCCGTCATACACATGCAATCCAACAGGCTTCACTCCATTGAGCTTTGAGCAATCAAGATAAAGTTGTAATGCCTCATCTCCAGGTTCAATGCCTGTCCTGTTTTGCCCAACATTGAGATCAAGATAAACAGGGACATCCAGTTTATGTGCAGAAATGGTTTCGGCTATTTGTCTGGCAACAACTATATCATCAACAAGACAGGAAAATTTTGTCGCAGGATATTTTTGTATCACTGAAATAAAACGCAATACTTTGGGACCAATTGGTTGATATGCAAGTAAGACATCTTTCGCATGACAAATTCCCAGCGTTTCTGCTTCCGCAATAGTTGCACATTTAAATTTCGTAATGCCAGCACCGATCATCAATTGAGCTGTTTCTTCCGATTTATTTGTTTTAATATGCGGACGAAGCCGGTTCACATCTCCGATCATATTGATGGCCGCAGCAATATTCTGCTTCACGCGTTCAATATAGATTACGAGTGCAGGCGAATCCAGCCCTTCCACATCGTTTATACCATACCAGTCATTTTTATTTTCTTTCATCACACTTCATTTAATATAGTTCAAACAACGCTTCTATTTCAACAGGGATATTGTTGGGAAGCGAACCCATACCAACAGCGCTTCTCACACCTACTCCATTGTCTTCTCCCCATATCTGGGCAAATAATTCACTGCATCCGTTTATCACGTAGGGATGTTTTTCAAATTCCGGAACAGCATTCACCATGCCCAGCACTTTGATTACTCTTTTGATTTTATCAAGACTTCCGATGTAAGAACGAATAGTTGATAAAATCGTCAGTCCTACCTGCCTTGCTGCATGCTTTGCCTGGTCTGCATCCAGGTCTTTACCAACCCGTCCTGCAATGAGGCTTTTGTCATCTTTTACAGGACCATGGCCTGACACATATAAATATTTTCCATCCTGCAGACAGGGTTTATATACTCCCGCTGGCGATGGTGCGGGTGGAAGACTGAATCCAAGTGAAGAAAAATTTTGCTCGGCTGACATATTTTATTTTTGAATGAAGAGATTTAGAATGACCACACCTAACAGTCCAACAAAAGCTATGATGGTTTCCATAATTGACCAGGACCTGATGGTTTGCTTGATTGATAAATTAAAATATTCTTTGAAAATCCAGAATCCTGAATCATTCACGTGCGAGAACATCAAACTGCCTGCGCCGATCGATAATACCATTAAACTGGGGTTGACGTGAATCTGAGCCATCATCGGCGCAATGATGCCGGCTGCTGTCAATCCCGCAATGGTTGCAGACCCTATACATACCCGTATGATTGCGGCAATCAGCCAGGCCAACAATAAAGGATGAAGGTTCCATCCCTGCAGCAGATTGGCTATTTCCATACTTACGCCGCTGTCTGTCAGCACCTGCTTCAAAACCCCGGAACCTCCGATGATGAGCAGGATCATGGATACATCTTTCACCGCTTCTACATAGATGTTCATCACTTCTTTCATGCTTCTGCCGGTATGAATACCCAGGGTGTAGGTCGCCACTAAAAGTGACAATAACATCACAATGGATGGATCGGCAATAAATGAAGCAATGTTCTTCGCCTGCGGATGATGCTTTACTACCGGGGTTAGCAAACTGGTAAAAATTAGCAACAGGACCGGAAGCAGTGCAGAAAAAAAACTATTTGCTGTCCCCGGCAATTTGCCACGATCGGTATGTTCAGCCTTAAATATTTGCAACGGCGCGACGGTAATATCTTTTAATGTTTTTGAATACAGCAATCCGGCAATAATAATCGCAGGAATGGCGATCAATAAACCATACAATAAAGTAGTGCCCATGTTCGCATGAAACTGATCAACCAGGGCAACGGGTGATGGATGCGGCGGGAGAAAGCCATGCGTTACTGACAATGCAGCGAGCATAGGAAGGCCGGTGTACACTGCAGGCAATTTATATTGATACACTACTGAAAAAATCAATGGGATCATCAATACAAAACCCACATTGTAAAATAAGGGGATCCCTACAATAAAGCCTGTTATCATTAGCGCCCATCCAATATATTTTTCCCCGAATATTTTCATCATTACCGATGAGATCTTTTTCGCCGCGCCGCTTTCCGCTACTATCTTTCCGAGCATGGCTCCGATCGAAATAATAATCACGAGTGATCCAAGCGTATCACCCATGCCTTTCTGCAGAGAATGAGCAATGTTATTTAGCGGAATTCCCAACAATATGCCGGCGAGTATGGAAACAATGAGTAGCGCAAGAAATGCATTAAGTTTTAGCCAGGTGATAAGAAGTACCAGTATCACAAGACATACCAATACAATAAAAATTGACATGCAAGCTGATTTAGATCCGGATTCATAAAGTGGACGAATTTAGTGAATATATTGCACTGTGAAGAAAGATCATTGTCAATCAGATTTCAATTCATAACTTCCGATTCCATTTAGAAAACCGGTTTAAGAAAATGGGATCACATCATCCTTCCGGCAGACCTTCCAGGCTGATTATCTATGTAAAATCCCTCGTCTTGATTGCCTATTTTCTTTGCCTGCTTCCGATTTGTATCTTTTCCTTTAAAAGACCTTATTACAACTGGGATATGCTTGCCTATATGGGTGTGGTTCTGTATCATGATCAGGATAATGCGCAGCTAATTCACGATAAGGTATATACGATTGCTAAAGAAGAAATTCCAGCCAAAGAATATACGCTTTTAACAGACAGTTCCGTGGAGTACAGGCAGAGACTGGAAAAAAATGCAGCCAGTTTCTATAATCAACTACCCTTCTATGTGGTGAAACCTTTATATACCAAATCCATCTATCTGTTGAACAAATCAGGTTATTCATTGATTCACTCAATTATTCTGCTTTCCATCCTTCCTTTTTTACTTATAGGAGCGCTACTGTTTTTATGGCTGCAAAAATATTTGCCAATACTGGTAGCATTTGCTGCAAGTTTACTCATCATGTATTCAGCTCCTATGATCGACGTAATCAGGACTTCTTCACCTGATTGCCTTTCCGCTCTATTTTTATTCGGTGCTTTCTATTTTCTGATAGAAAAAAAACCATTAACTGTTGCATTTGGATTATTGCTGCTTTCTGTTTTTACAAGGCTTGACAATATTGTCCCATCTTTTTTCATTTTGACAATGCTCTTATTCACGAATAAAATAAAAATATCGCCGGGAAAATATGCTTTGGCCCTCCTGGTCTTTTTTTCCTGCTATCTCATTATTGCAAGAAATGCAAGCTCTTTTGGATGGAGTGTATTCTATTATCCTTCTTTCCTCAAACAGCTAAATTTATCCTATCATTACCAGCCTCTCTTTCATTTCAGGGATTATTTCACATTGGCTTATTCGCATCTGGTCACCGGTTTGCTTGCCTCAAACCTGGTTTTATTTTTATTTCTCTTGCTATTGGTATTTTTCCCTTTCCCGTCCTTCCGTTTTTATAATTTCAACTTTGACCAAATGATAGCGATGACAATCCTCGTCATTTTTATCGTCAGGTTTATTTTCCAACCTGCTATCGCTGATCGTTTTTACATTGCTTATTATCTCTGCATCCTGGTGTTGCTGGTGAGGAAACAGGCGGGATCAACTCATTCACGCAATTCACTCCGGGAATAAACCTTATCAGGTAGCCAAATGCTAACTTTATATAAAATATTTTATGGAGTTCGGGCGTGTACCGGAAGAGCAATTAGATTCAATTGATTTCAATCTGCCTGTTGAACCGGCGAGGAATAAAGCAATATTGGATGGGAAAAAAATAAATGACCCAAAAGTATATCTCGGTTGTGCCAAATGGGGCCGACCTGAATGGGTAGGAAAAATATACCCTCCAAAAACAAAAGAAAAAGATTTTCTTCTACATTATGTCCATCATTACAACAGCATCGAAGTAAACGCAACGCATTATAAAATATATGGTCCGACAGGTATTTCGAAATGGGCTTCAATGGCCAATGGGACAGATTTTAAATTCTGCCCGAAAATGTACAATGCCATTACGCATCGGGGAAGCCTGAAAGGAAAGGATTTTCTGACGACAGAATTTCTGCGCGGCATCCTGGCCTTTGGTGAACATCTTGGGCCGATATTCATGCAGGTAAGTGATACATTTACCCCAAAACGGAGAGAGGAATTGTTTGGTTATCTACGATCACTGCCAATCGATCTTCAGTTTTTTGTTGAAGTGCGGCATCCCGAATGGTATGCGAATGCGGCTATCAGAAAAGAATTCTTTGATACCCTGCATTCACTTAATATGGGAGCTGTGATTACCGATACCGCGGGCCGAAGAGATTGCTGTCATATGGAGCTGACGATTCCCAAAGCTTTTATTCGCTATGTAGGCAATAGCCTGCATGAAACCGATTTTCCACGCTGCGATACCTGGGTGAACCGGATTAAATACTGGCTCGATCATAATATGGAAGAATTGTATTTCTTTATGCACATGCATGATGAAGCCAAATCTCCCGAGCTGACAGTTTACCTGGTCGACAAACTCAATTCAACCTGTGGATTGCATTTGCAAAAACCTCAATTTGTAAATAAAGAGCTATTTGATTAGTCAGGCTATTCCGGGAACACGCGTGCATTTCCCTGCTCGTTTCCTACAACCAGTTTTGTTGCCAGGCGAATAAAAAGCCCGTTTTCTACTACACCGGTAATCGAATTAATTTGTTGATGTAAATCCGAAGGATGTTCTATTTTTCCAAATGAACAATCGATAATATAATTATTATTGTCTGTGAGATAAGGATGATCCTTATCCATTCTCAGGTTTGGGCTGCATCCCAGATCTTTTAATTTTTGAATCGTTTTTTCCCAGCCAAAAACAACGACTTCCACGGGCAAGGGAAATTTTCCAAGATATTTGACCAGCTTGCTTTCATCAACTACAATAACCAGCTGCCTGCTATTCGAAGCCACAATTTTTTCGCGAAGAAGCGCGCCGCCGCCGCCTTTGATCAGATTCAAATCTCCATCAGTTTCATCAGCCCCATCGATGGTAATGTCTATTACATCAATTGCAGAAAAGGAAACAAGAG
>Ga0335076_10008557_pt1 | contig 10335 bp, 10 predicted proteins | sample Lox_Sample_25_FD_206717 | JGI IMG/M metagenome (GOLD analysis project Ga0335076, IMG submission 206717) | Soil microbial communities from Loxahatchee National Wildlife Refuge, Florida, United States - Lox_Sample_2.5 | ecosystem: Environmental > Terrestrial > Soil > Wetlands | place: USA...
TAGGTCGCACGGCCGGCGAATCGTCTTCGGGAAGGCGAATCCCTGACTCCAGTTACGGCGCGATCAATCAAATCCCCAATCGTCCAAACGTACATAGCCGCGCGCTGGCGGTTGAGGTCTGCAATGCAAAGGAAGGCATTTACGAAATCCGGGTCGATGAGAAGTCTTCTGAAAGATATGCGCTGGAAATCTCAGCGGAAAGCCCCGCTGCCGGTAACGGTGTTTCTCTTCTACTGCACCACATTGCAAGGAAAGATCGAACTCGAACCTATCATTTTGTTTTTCGTGTTGAAAATCACATCCTGGTCTTGCGATGGATCGACTCCCACGGACACGAGATTCCTGACTCTCAGCTGATGGAAAAAGGTGATTGGTAGTACCCACCGCAACCCGTCATGCAAAGAGCTATCCAATATAGCTCCGAAGGAGCGAGCAAGTCCGGCACTCTCGCGTTGGCTCCATTTCCTGCCCAGCATTCCAGACCTACAACGTCAGCGGATTCATCCACCGCAGCCCCGGAAAGCGCGCGAAATCCCGATCCGCCGTATGCAGCACTCCTCCATACTCAATCGTGAGCGCCGCAACTTCCGCATCACTTACCAGCGGCCCCGAAGCTTGGCCGTCCACAATCATCTGCCGCAGCAATGGCCAATACCCGTCCCCTGGCACAATAATTCGTACGTTCGGCTCTTTCAGCCACTCATCAACTACACCCACAGCCAGATCAAGAGTCACTCCTCTACCTGGTAGACGTCGATTGGTTACAACACGCAGAAACGCGGTTACGCTCTGCCAAGGTAATCCAACCTGCTCCGATCCGGAGAAGACCTTCTCCATCCATGAGCTGCTCTTGGAGTAATGAGGTGATCGTGCGTCGTAGGAGTAGATCAACAGGTTCGCGTCAATGACGATCACCTGTATTCCGGACCTTCCAAGTACTCAAGTAGTTCTTGCACCTTTTCGAAGTGAGGTACCCCCAAATCGAAGGCTTTCACTTTGAACGGCTTTCTCGCAGGCTGCTTCGCGGCATTCAGCCCTTCGCGTATGGCGCGGTTCACGACTTGTTTGAACGGTTCTCCGGACTTCCGCATCTCTCGTTTCAGAAGAGCGGCTACGTCATCGTCAAGTGTGATAGTGCTTCGCACATCATGATGCTATCAAATCAAGCATCATGATGTCAATTAGCGCGGCCGCGTCTCTAACCCCACCTGCTTCCATAACCAATTCCACTGCCAAATCCGTCCCCACACCCGCGCAGGAATCCGATACCCCAACTGATGCGCCAGCATCAGCACCTGCCCGCGATGATGCGCCTCATGCGAAAACATGTAAGCAAACATCGTCCCGCCAGCTGGCCATACCGGAGCCCAACTCCCGCGATTGAATTTCGTGACGCGCCGCTCAGGCCCGCCAGTCAGCGCATCGTTCAACATCCGCAAACACTGCTCCGCACTCTTCTTATGTGCAGCCGCGGCCTGCTTCATCGTGCACCGGTCCGGATCGAGCGCTGACGGACACTTCAAATGCGGCGCAGAATTCCGAATCCAAACCAGACGGCAATTATGCAAATGCGCAAAAAGAGCAGCAATCGTCCGCCCGCTCCCCGGCTTCCCAAGAGGTGCAGCCCGCCAAGCCCGCGAATCCAGATGCGCCAGCAAATGCTGGTTCATCAAATCGTTAACGGAATAAGTCTCAACCAAAACCGTGGCAAGCTCCTTCTGTGAAACGCCGGTGTCACTCAAACGCTTACTCGATCTCATCGGCAATCACCTCCCTAACTCCGTTATGGCAAACCCCTTCCCGAAACTCTGTCATCCTGAGCGAAGCATTTGTCAGAGCGAAGCGACGACAAATGCGCAGCCGAAGGACCCCGTGTCCCTCCGCACCATCTCAGACCTCGAAAGGCATTCTCTCGACAACTGTATACGGGCAAGAGCCGATTCGCCGCCCACGTCCCCGGATTTGTCATCTTGAGCAAAGCATTTGCCGAAGCAAAGCGAAGGCAAATGCGCAGTCGAAAGATCCCTACCCTCTAAGTCACCCTATTCTTGCTCCGAGGCGTTCGTCGGAGCGAAAACGAATGATGAAAAAGACCGACACGCCCGGTCGCGGAGCGACCACTGACAATAGACCGTCACTTCCAGTGGCGGGAAGTCGGCTCTTAACGATACCCTGTGCCGTAGGCACAACTGAACCAATGATTACTCTCTCCGACCTCCGCACCGCCCAAAAGCGTCTCGAAAACATCACCATCCGCACAAAACTGATCCCCTTCCCCCTCTGCGCCGAGGACCTACGCCTTCTCCTCCTCAAACCCGAAAACCAGCAACCCATCGGCGCATTCAAACTTCGCGGAGCCTACAACAAAATCGCCGCGCTCTCGGAAGACGAAAGAAAGAAAGGCGTGATCTCCTACTCCAGCGGCAACCATGCCCAAGGTGTCGCCTACGCCGCTCGCGCGCTCAAAACCAAATCGGTCATCGTGATGCCCAACAACGCGCCGCAAATCAAGCGCGAAGCCACGGCAAAGCTCGGAGCAGAAATCGTCCTCGTCGGCCCCGGCTCCGACGAGCGCAAAACGAAAGCCGAAGAGCTCGCCGCCCATCACGGATACATCATCGTCCCGCCCTACAACGACGAACACATCATCGCCGGACAAGGCACCATCGGCCTCGAAATCCTCGAAGAATTACCCGAAGTCGAAACCGTTCTAAGCCCAGTCGGCGGAGGAGGCCTCATCTCCGGCGTCGCCGCTGCCATCAAGCTCACGAATCCAAAAGTGAAAGTGATTGGTGTCGAACCCGAACTCGCCGCCGACGCCCTGGCCAGCCTCCGCCAAGGCAAGATCGTCCAATTCCCCGCCGAACAAGTCTCCCGCACCTTCGCCGACGGACTCCGCACCCAATCGATCGGGCCCATCAACTTCGAGCATATCCGCGCCTACGTCGACGACATCATCACCGTCAACGAAGATGAAATCCGCAAGGCGATGAAATATCTGTCAGCCAACCCTCAGACTGTAGCCGAGCCGAGCGGTGCAGTCGCGACGGCAGGTTTCATCTTCCACGCGAAAGATCTCCCACAATCCGAGGTCAACGTAGCTATCATTTCGGGCGGCAACATCGAGCCCGCCATGCTGGAAGAACTTCGCCGATCGTGAATTTCAGAGCGAATCTCGAAACCCATGAATGTAAGACTTCAGTCATAATTCCTGCATCCTACCGAGTGAGACGCGAAACATGATCCGAGCCGCGATTGCAGTTCTGGTTCTTGTAACCCCATCACTAGCCAAATCCCCTAAACCGGAATCAGCCTTGACGTCGAATCCCGTCTATCAGCAGAACTGCTCCAAGTGCCACGGCAAAACTGCCGAAGGACGCTTCATGGCCGGCCCCTCTCTTGCCTCTGACAAAGTAGTCAATGCTTCGGACGGCGAACTTCGCGACATCATTACTCATGGCAGACATCACATGCCGAAGTTCGAAGGGAAGCTCTCAGCCGAAGATATCGAAAAACTGATTTTCCAGATCAAGGCTCGTACGAAATAGGACTGCAGCCGGAATCTGCATCGAAGGCCAACATGCGACTGGGATCATGCACGGACACCCGCTGCTTGCATATTATGCCTACATTGCCTACAATTAATGCATGCAATACACGATCCGTAATGTGCCGGAGACTGTCGACTCCGCCCTTCGCAAAGCCGCCCAGACGCAGGGCAAGAGCCTGAACGAAATAGCCATCGAGGCGCTCGCCCGAGGCGCCGGCCTCACCGGCGAAGCGCCTCGACAACGAGATCTCTCGGACGTTGCCGGTACTTGGCGGGAAGATCCGGCCTTCGACCGCGCCCTGGCCGCGCAGGACTCAATCGACAAAGAGCTCTGGCCGTGAGGCTGGCACTCGATACCAATCGCTATACCGACCTGTGCCGCGGCGACACATTCGTGATCAGCACCCTCGAGCACGCCGACGAAGTCTTGTTGCCGTTTATCGTGTTGGGAGAATTGCGCGCGGGGTTTGCGGTGGGCAACCAAGGTCCCCGAAACGAACTCGTGTTGCGCCGCTTTCTGCTGAAGTCAGGCGTGCGCGTGCTTTATGCCGATGAACAAACCACGCATCACTATGCCGCTATCTACCGGCAACTGCGTAAGCAAGGAAATCCCATTCCAACCAGCGACATGTGGATCGCGGCTCTGGTCCTGCAGCATTCCCTGGTTCTGTTTGCCCGCGACGTCCATTTCGACGCCCTCCCGCAGCTAACCCGTGTGCAGGAGTAGCAGCAGCATTCATTCGGAAAAAGGTTCCGCCTCAGCTTGAATCTGTTTGCGAGCTTCGCGGCCTTTCTTGGCGAACTTCGCGGTTAGGGTTCTTTGCTCGAGATCAGTTTGTGGACGTCTAGCAACGCCCCTTGCGCTAAGCTGGGGTGAGCCGCGGAACTCCCACCCGATCGCCGATCATTCGACTTTTCCACAGGCTCCCAATGTTCAGTTAACCTTGACTTCAACCGCTCAAATGTTCATTCTGGGAATGCATCCCGAAGGCAGATTGCGAAAGTGAAAAAACAGCTCGCTAAATGCTGTGTTTCCAAGATTTTGCCCGTAAGTGATTGCAGCCCAGAGATTATTTCGCAATTTCCCGCTAACTCCATGATTCCAGAGATTCGGGGGGAAGGGGGCGTACCCCATACACGACCCCGATTCCCATTCCGGGAATTCGCAATCCTCGTCGCTGCCTCACTTTTTTTCACAAATTTCGCCGCCGCCCAAGCTCTGCGCGGAACCCTCATTCACGAAGAGACCATTCGCGTTTCTCCCAGCGCAGACACTGCCAAACTCGGCGAAGCCGAACGCGGACATGAACTCATCATCATCGAGTCCAGCCGCGACTGGACCCACGTCGAAGCCGTCCTCGCCAATCCTCAGACAGAAGCTGACCAGGACGACGAAGAGAATCAGGGAAAGACCATCACTGGATGGCTGCTGAGCAAAGGCGTGGTCAGCATGAGCACGCCGAACGGCGACAAGATCGTCTTCGGCGAAGCAGTCAGTTCCGAAGACGAAGCCAGCCGCCGGCGCGGACGCCGTGACGCCGCCAACGACGCGATGCGTCTCTACTACCGCGTCTACGATCTGTTTCCCACTTCTCCGTTAGCCGCCGAAGGACTTTATCGCGCAGCGGACATTCGCTGGCAGGTCGAGCGCGCCGACATCATGACGCGGCCTTCCGCGCGGGAACGTGAAGCCTACATGCGTGGCCAGATGAACGAAGAGTGGATGAAGCTGGTCAGGAAGAAATATCCCGGAACCAAGTGGGCCGATCTGGCAGACTTTCGCCTGATCGAAAACAAACTTTGCGGAGATTGGCAGAGTGCATCAAAATGCCCGGAAAAAGAATCCGACATCTACGAAAAATACGCCAAGGAGCACGACCAATCTCCCGCCGCTCCTGAAGCTTTGTACGATGCGGCTTGGCGTCAATCCGCATTGATTGAAATCTACAAGACCGAAGCCAATCAGAAAAAGTCAGACACCGCCAAAGGCCGCGCTCTCGATCTCGCACAGAAAATTGTCAGCCAGTATGCGCAGAGCCAGTGGGCCTTGCGCGCCACCACACTGATCTACTACATTCAGCAGGGCATCGTAACCTACGGCAATTCCAGCGACTGACATTTATGACCGCATCTGGCCGCGGCATATTCCGCTCCGCAGTCTTTGGCTTCGCGATCACCGCGACCTTCGTCTCTTATCAACTGCTCACCGACGTTCAATCTCCAGTCTCGCGCAGCAGAGTTTTGATGCTTTCCTTCCTGATCCTCTGTCCTCCATCGATTCTTTCCATCGCCATCCGTGAACCAGAGGTTGCAACGAACAGCTTCTATATCCTTTGGGGATCAATCGGCGCTCTCAATGCCGCACTGTACGCAACGATCCGCGCGCTGATTGCCCGACGATTGCAGCGTCACAAAGCGGATTAAACGCTCCCGCAACTTTTCCCCACATTTTTCTGAGATACTAACTTTCCGTTTTTATTCGTGGAGGATGATTGAACGACTACCTGCTTTCAGTGATTTTAGGCATCGTCGAAGGTCTAACAGAGTTCCTGCCAGTCAGTTCCACCGCGCACCTGCGCCTTTCGGAAGCCTTGCTGCACATGTCGGGACTCGCTCCGACTCTTACCTTAGACAACGGTTACTGGAAGATGTATTCGATCGTCATCCAACTCGGCGCAATACTCTGCCTGCCGATCTACTTCTGGAGCCGCATTATCAAATTCCTCTCCACCTTTCCGCGCGGTGAGAGCGGCAATCGCACGGTCATCAACCATCCGCTCAGCCTTGTGATAATCGCCTTCGTAGTCACCGCGATCCCGTCGTTCCTGCTCACCAAAATCATCGGCAAGCATCTCGAAGACATCATGATCATCGGCTACTCGCTGCTGATCGGCGGAATTGTCATGTGGATCGTCGACGCGATGCATGCCAAAGCCGAAGCCGCGGGTCCGAGTGGCAACAGCAAGATCCACACCTGGAAGATGGAAGACATGAGCCTTGGACAATCGATCTGGATCGGCTTCTGCCAGATCTTCTCAGCCGTTTTCCCAGGAACATCGCGATCGATGTCAACGATCGCAGCTGGCCAAATCGCAGGCATGTCGCGCGCTTCAGCTTTGGAATTTTCGTTCTTCGTCTCAATGCCGACGATGGCTGCAGCCACGCTTTACACGCTATACAAATCGCTACGCGGTAAAGGCGAGAACCCGATCGGCGTTTCGCAGATCGACACTCACGGTTGGATCGTCCTTGCCATCGGATTCATCGTCTCCTTCATCGTCGCCTACGGCTCCGTAGCGTGGTTCATGGCCTGGGTGCGCAAGCGCGGATTCACCCCGTTCGCCATCTACCGGATCATCGTCGGATTTCTCGTGCTGGTATTCGCAGCGAGACTCACCTAAGAAGCGATGAGCAGTGAGCGATGAACAGCAACATGCAGCGATCACCTCGAACAGACGGACACTCGATGCAGCTCCGTGTTCCTCATTGCACATCGCTCACTGCTTGTGCCAACCCAGATAACCACGTAAACACCGTCCGAATTCCCTGATTGTCGGAACCTCAGCTTCCTGCCATAATAGTTCCGCTCTGGCCGATAAGGCGTCGAGGACGTGTCTTCGGCGCGTAATCCGGCCTTCATGGATTATTTGGCGACGATCTTTATTCCCACCGGGAACCGGCGGCTCAATGAGCTCGTCGGCTTCCTGATGTGCGTCTCCGCGCTCCTCCTGCTCCTCGCACTCGTTTCATATTCTCCACTTGATCCATCGTGGAATAGCGCGTCCACGCTCACCGGAGCTCACGCCGCCCGCAACTGGATCGGTATCGTCGGCGCATACACAGCTGACGCCGTTCTTCAGTTCTTCGGCATCGGCGCGTTCCTGCTCGTCATCTTTCCGGCGATGCTCGGAGCACGCTGGTTCCGCTCGATGAAGGTGCACTCGCCGCTTGCTAAATGCCTTGGCGGAATCTGGCTCGCGATGTTCGTCCCGGCGATGCTCGCGCTTCTCCCCGGACATCTGCACTGGGCGCATGTGATCCCGATCGAAGGCCTGCTCGGCCGCGTACTCGGCGACTTCCTCATTCACTACTTGAATGTCGTTGGCGCGTACATTGTCTGCGTCACGATACTCGCCGTCGCGCTTTATCTCTCGACGGCGTTCTCGTTCTCGGCAATTCAGCTTTGGGCTCCAACTCGTTTCACGTTCCTCACCGCACTGTGGAATCGGTATCTCGATTGGAAGCAGGAGCGGGCCCGCAAGCGCCAGCAGAAGGAACTTGAGCAGCGCCGCATCTCGAAGCCAATCGTAAAGACGCAGCTGATCCAGACGCGGCCAACTTCCCCTTTCGCGCAAGCTCAGCCTGAACCGCGCCGCACGGGGATCGAGAAGATGCTCGCCGAAGAAGAAGCCGTCAAAGGAGCAACAAGATCTTCCACCGGTGGAATCCTTGAAGAGCCAATGCCACCCGCAAGTCCTGCGGAAGAGTTCGCAGATCCCGAAGTCACCGAGCGTGCCGATAGCGGGCAGAAGGCCAAGACGACAATGCCGCGCATCGCGGCCGGCGGATACAAACTTCCGTCCAGCAGCCTGCTGCAGCGTCCCGACGAGCAGCAAGCCGTCGATGCCGACGAACTCAAGCAACTCGCACAGGTACTCACCGAGAAGTACGCCGAGTTCGAGGTTCACGGACAAGTCACACAAATCAATCCTGGTCCGGTCGTCACGACTTTCGAGTACAAGCCCGAAGCCGGAATTAAGTACAGCCGCATCACCAATCTGGTTGACGATCTCTGCCTCGCGCTGAAAGCCGAGAGCATCCTCGTAGAGCGCATGCCCGGCAAAAGCACCGTGGGAATTCAGGTGCCGAATCGCCAGCGCGAAATCATCTTCCTGCGCGAGAACATCGAGTCGCAGGAGTTCATGGGATCAAAATCGAAGCTGACGATGGCGATGGGCAAGGACATCAACGGCCGCATCGTCACCGCCGATCTCGCCGGAATGCCTCACCTCTTGATCGCCGGATCAACCGGCGCCGGAAAGAGCGTAGCGATCAACGCGTTCATCATGTCGATCCTGTACAAGGCGACGCCCGATCAGGTTCGGCTGATTCTGGTGGATCCAAAGCGGCTTGAACTTGGCAATTATGAGGGCGTTCCGCATCTGTACACGCCGATCATCACCGAGCCAAAGCTCGCAGCCAATGCACTTCGCAACGCCGTCCGCGAGATGGAACGCCGCCTGAAGCTGCTGGCCGCGAAAGGCGTCCGCAACATCGATCAGTACAACAAGCTGTTTGATAAAGGCGACACGCCCAGCCTGTTCGGAGAAGATTCCGACGAGAAGCCGATTCCGTATATCGTGATCATCATCGACGAGTTGGCCGACCTGATGATGCTCGATTCAAGCAACGTCGAAGAGTCCATCACGCGTCTCGCGCAGATGGCTCGCGCGGTTGGCATCCACCTTGTGCTCGCAACCCAGCGGCCTTCGGTTGACGTCATTACCGGCTTGATCAAGGCCAACTTCCCTGCACGCGTTTCGTTCCGTGTCGCGACTAAAGTCGACTCCCGTACCATTCTCGACGCGAATGGCGCAGAAGCACTGCTTGGCAAAGGCGACATGTTGTACCTGCCCTCAGGCTCAGCACGCGTACATCGCCTGCACGCCCCGTTCGTTACAGAAAAAGAAATCGCCGCGGTCGTGGAATTCTGGAAGGCGCAGGCGACTGCCGAATATCAGCAATCATTCCTTGAGGCTCCCAAAGAGGAGCGCGAGGCCGGCTCAGGAGCTGGTTCTGGAGATGCCGGAGAAGGCGGAAACGCCGAAGACGATCCGATGTACGGAGAAGCCGTCAAGCTGGTGGTGGAATTCGGCAAGGCCTCCACTTCCTTGCTCCAACGCCGCCTACGGATTGGCTACGGCCGCGCCGCCCACCTCATCGACCTCATGGAGCAAGACGGAATTGTCGGCGCCGCCGACGGTCCAAAGCCTCGAGAAGTTCTCAAGCGCCCCGACTGGATATCGGAAATCGAAGAATCAACCCGGTAGCAGTTGGTCGTCGGTCGATTCAGAAATGCGGTTTTCTTCCTTAGCTAAGTTCCGATCCAATTCCAGAAACGTGCCTTCATAAGCCTGACCCACTCAGGCACCCAACTCTTGTATCGAAGCAGAACATTTGCATCCACGCTTTTTCCGGATTTCGGCGCAAACTTGTTGCTGAAAATCAGATAGTAGATTCCTGCTCCTGCCGGCAGTTCCGCTTGAATGTCTCCTTTGGTGACGCGGCCGCTCTCGTAAACAGAACTGGTTGCGTAACCGTTCTGCCAAACGGCAAACGCCGGTTCGCTGAGCACATAAACTTCGATATCGCTATCTCCGTCGTCTTTCTGGCCCTTAGGTTTCGGCGCCTTCTTGTCCGCAGGTGCAGCCGAAAAGTGTCCAATGATCGACACATGTACCGACCCCTCGGGAAGAGAAAACTTGTAGTAGCGAAAGTTGTGAGCATTCACGGAGAAGGGAGTTTCCAGGATGCTGTCGTCGTGCTTCCATCCACCGAGCTCCTGCAAGCCTTGTGCGAAGGGATCATCACTGATTGCAACCCAACCGATTAGTCCCAGAAGGAGCCCCACTAGAACCCATAGAAAAATACGTGGTTTGCGGCGTGGCTCAACGATCTTCGAGACACGCTCCGCAACAGCAACGTCATCTTTCGGAGGCAGGCTGATCGGTTTGCCGCATTTCAGGCAGAATTGTGCTTCGTCAGGCAGGGCGGCACCGCACTTG
>Ga0335076_10008559_pt1 | contig 10335 bp, 7 predicted proteins | sample Lox_Sample_25_FD_206717 | JGI IMG/M metagenome (GOLD analysis project Ga0335076, IMG submission 206717) | Soil microbial communities from Loxahatchee National Wildlife Refuge, Florida, United States - Lox_Sample_2.5 | ecosystem: Environmental > Terrestrial > Soil > Wetlands | place: USA: Florida...
CCCGCATCGCAACTCCTGGCCCGACGGCGGCATGACGCCGTTTCGCAGCGAGAAGAACACGAACTGGGAAGGCGCGTTCCGCGTGCCGCTGCTCGCGCGCTGGCCCGGCAAGATCGCGCCGGGCTCGATCGCGAACGGCATCGTGCAGCACCACGACTGGCTGCCGACGTTCCTCGCGATGGCCGGCGCGCCGGACGTCGTCGACAAGCTCAAGAAGGGCTACAAGGCGATCGGCCGCACGTACAAGAACCACATCGATGGAATGAACCTGCTGCCGTACCTCACGGGCGAGACGAAGGAATGCCCGCGGAACTTCTTCTTCTACTTCAGCGACGACGGCGACATGCTCGCGATGCGCTACGACAACTGGAAGCTCGTGTTCATGGAGCAGCGCTGCCACGGCACGATGCAGGTCTGGGCCGAGCCGTTCACGCGCCTGCGCGTCCCGAAGCTCTACAACTTGCGGACGGACCCGTACGAGTTCGCGGACGTCACGTCGAACACGTACTACGACTGGTTCCTGCACAACGCCTATTTCATCTATGCGGCGCAAACGGGCGCGGCGATGTTCGCGGAGACCTTCAAGGATTTCCCGCCCGTGCAGAAGCCGAACACCTTCACGGTGGACGACGCGCTCGCGAAGATGCGGGAAGCGGCGGGCGGCGGCGACTAGCCGCGGGCGGCTCGAGCCCGTGACGCCGAAAACATCGAACCGTGGTCGCCCGGCCACGAAGCGGCTCCCCGCGGCCGATCTTACCGAGCGCGCGACGTACCGGCGCGCCGTCGAGGCCGTCATCTGGGGCATGCCCGCGGTCAACACGGATCTCATGTACCAGGCGATGGCGCGTGACGCCAAAGGCGGCTGGAACCAAATCGTCTACTGGTCGCGGCTCCTCGACTGGAAGAATCAAACGCTGACGCCCAATCCCGATGCGGTCTATCTCATGCCGTTCTTCGGCACCTCCGAAATTGGACCGATGGTGCTCGAGGTCCCGCCGGCGGACGAAGGCTCGATCACGGGCAGCATCATGGACTGCTGGCAAACGCCGCTGGCGGATGTCGGACCGGCTGGCGTCGACGAAGGGCGCGGCGGACGCTATCTGATCCTGCCTCCCGGCTATCCGGCAGAGCCGCCCGAAGGCTACATCCCGCTGCCGTCGCAGACCTATCAGGGCTACGCGTTGCTGCGATCGATCTTGCGGAGCGGCAGCGACGCCGATTTCGCGCAAGCGGTCGCCTACGGGAAGCGGATCGCGTTCTATCCGCTGTCCGCCGCGGCGAAATCGCCGTCGACGAAGTATGTCGATGCCGCCGACGTGCTGTTCGACGCCACCATCCCGTACGACGTGCGCTTCTTCGAATCGCTCGCGCGCGTGGTCGAGAGCCAGCCTTGGCTCGAGCGTGACAAGGCCATGATCGACCCGCTCAAAACGCTCGGCATCGAGAAAGGCAAGCCGTTCGCTCCGGACCGGCGGATGCGCAAGATCATGGACGACGCCGCGCACGAGGCACGCCAATGGCTCGATCTCCGATATGAGGCGAGCCTTCTCCCGCCCTTCTACGAAGGCGGCCACTGGGCTTTGCCAACCGCTCCCGGGCTCATGGAGGGAATGCAATCGTCCTTCGCCGATCCGAACAGCTATCCCACCGACGGGCGCGGAACGACGTACTCGATGGCGTTCTTCTGCCCGAAACACTCGGCCGCGGGCTCGTACTATCTGATGGCGACGCAGGACGAGCGTGGCAAGCCGCTCGACGGCGGTAGCACCTATCGCCTCAACGTGCCGCCGAACGTGCCGGTGAAGCAGTACTGGTCGGCGACGGTTTACGACCGCGCCACGCATAGTCTCGTTCGCAACGTGGCGCGCGGCAGTCGCTCGTCGCAGAGCCCGGGCGTCGAGGTGAACGCGGATCGATCGGTCGATCTCTATTTCGGCCCGGCCGCCCCGCGCGGCAAGGAGTCGAACTGGGTTCCGACGAGCGCGCGCGGCGAGTTCGAGGTGCTCTTCCGATTCTACGGGCCCGACAAGTCGCTGTTCAAAAAGATCTGGCGGTTGCCGGACATCGAGAAGGTCCGACGCGTGAAGTCATGACCACACGCAAAAACGCGTCGAAAACGATCAAGACGAGAGTCGGCTCGCTCGCGTTCACGCACGACTTCGCCAACGGCTATCCGACCGACGCAACGCTCGAGAAGCTTTACGACGAGCGCGATTTTCAGCGCGCGTGCCAGGCGTATCTTTGGTCCCTGCCGGCGGTGTCGTTCACGGCGTGGCAGCGCGGCTTCACGAAGGGCCTCGGCGCCAAGAACGGACAGATCGTCGCGATCTTGTCCTACGAAGCCAGACGCGGCGTCCTGACCGCCAACGCCACGACGCCGTACTACCTCGCGTTCGCCGATCTCTCGATCTCGGGGCCGCTGCTGCTCGAGATGCCGGAGCACGGCGTGCAAGGTCAGTTTTCCGACGCCTGGCAGAGGGCCATCCCGGAAAGCGAAAAGCCCGGCCAATATCTACTGCTCGGGCCGGGGCAGGAGGCGCCCGGCGACGTCGGCGGGTGTACCGTGCGCCGCTCGCCGACTTTCAACATCAACCTCGGCGTGCGGCTCACGGATCCCGATCCCGAGAGCGCGAAGCGGTCGCTGGCGCAGCTGAAAGTGTGTCCGTACACGCAACGCAACCATCCGCCGAAGATGAAAATCCTCGACGCCGGCACCCGCGCGTGGAGCGGCCGGCCGCCGCGCGGGATGGAGTATTGGCAACGGCTCGACGACGTGATCCAGCGTGAGCCGATCGAGCCGCGCGACGTATTCTTCCATGCGATGCTGCGGCCGCTCGGCTTGGAGAAGGGAGCGCGCTTCAAGCCGGACGCGCGCCAGAAAAAGGTCCTGACCGATGCCGCGCTCGTCGGGGAGGCGATGGCGAAAGCCAACTCCGCCGACCGGCGTTTCGCGGGCGGGAGGTATCGGTCCGACGCGCACTGGGACTTCGCCTTGCAGCTCGACGCCGACGATCCCGGCGCTTTCTGGGACCTGCTCGACGAGCGCGCCTCATGGTTCTACGAAGCCGTCGGCGCCGGGCCGGCGATGGCGCCGAAGCGCCCCGGGCCTTCGTCGGCCTACCTCGGCGCCTACCGGGACAAGGCCGGCAAGTGGCTGGATGGCGGCGCTTCCTATCGGTTGCGCGTCCCCGCCGATGCTCCGGTCAAGCTGTTCTGGTCGGTCACGGTCTACGACGTCGACACGCGGGCGCTGATTCTGAACAAGCAAAGAATCGCCGACCGGTCGTCGCGCATGGATCTGCGCACCAACGAGGACGGCTCGGTGAACATCTATTGCGGCCCCAAAGCGCCGTCGGGTTTCGAGCAGAACTGGATCCCGACGGTACGCGGCAAGAACTGGTTCGCGTATTTCCGGTTCTACCAGCCGACCGAGGCCTATTTCGATCGGTCGTGGCCTCTCGCGGACTTCGAACGGATCTAGCGCGAAGCGAGTCGCGCACGCGTCGCGGCTCAGGACCTATTTAACTAGGCGCGCGCAGTATCGACCAAGTAGTCGCGAAGTCGATGCTGCGCACAACAAGAACGGGAGGAAACGGCCGTTATGCCAGCCGATAAGGGCGACTATGTCTTCAGGGGCGGCTATCCAACTGCAAACACGATCCGAAAGGCGTACGAGGACGCGGACCTGAACCGCGCGATCCACGCATACAAATTCTTCTACCCGACCGTCTCCATCGCAGCGACCTGGGACGGCAACGCGCGGTCGGGTCTGGTCCCGAACAAGACGGCGATGCTGCTGATGGGCAGCCCCGCGCAGACGGTTCTCACGCCGAACTCCGACACGCCGTACGCCGGGGTGAACCTAGACCTCACGGACGGCCCCGTGGTCGTCGAGCTGCCGCCGGGCCCGCTGATGTGCGTGGTCAACGACCTCAATCAGCGCTACGTGATGGACCTTGGCGTGCCGGGGCCCGACGCCGGCAAGGGCGGCAAGCATCTGATCCTGCCGCCCGGCTACTCGGGCAGGATTCCGGCGGGCTACTTCACCGGAACGCCGACGACCCATCGCGCGTTGCTGATGCTGCGCGCGATCCCGCCCGCCGGCGACGTCCAGGCTGCGATCGATATCTTGAAGACCGCCAGGGTCTATGCGCTTCGCGAGCCGCACTCGAAGCTCGAATGGATCGCAATCGGCGAGCGCCCGGAGCAATTCACCGCAGGCCCCTGGGAGAACAATCTCGGCTACTGGAAGCGGCTGCACGAGACGATCGACGTGGAGCCCCCGTACGAAGCGTATCGAATGAGCTACGGCGATCTCGCGGCGCTCGGCATAGAGAAAGGCAAGCCGTTCAAGCCCGACGCGCGCATGAAGAAGATTCTCGAGAAGGCCGCGAGGATCGCGAACGCACAGATGCGCGTGCAGTCGTTCGCGGACCGGCGCCCCGATCGCGTCCCATGGAAGGGCCGCCAGTGGGAGTGGGCGACGCTGCGTCCCGAGAACGGCACGTTCGACACGCCGGCCTACAAGGATCTCGACGCGCGAGCCAAGTGGTTCTATCAGGCGCAGATCGAGTCGCCGGCCATGTTCCGCCGCACGGCAGCTGCCGGATCGCTCTACTGGCTCGGCACACGCGACAAGTCGGGCGCGTTCCTCGACGGCGCGAAGACCTACAAGCTCACCGTCCCGCTGCCCGTGCCCGCGAAGCTGTTCTGGTCGGTGACGGTTTACGATCCGCAGACCCGCAGCGAGATCAAGACTAAGCAGAAGAAGGCCGCGCTGCGGTCGCTGTTCGAGCTCAAGGGTGCGACGGGCTCGAACGTCGATTTGTACTTCGGCCCGAAGGCGCCGAAGGGCAACGCGGAGCGTTGGATCCAAACGCTGCCGAAGAAAGGCTGGTTCGTCTACTTCCGCATTTACGGGCCCGAAGCCCCGGCGTTCGACGGCAGCTGGAAGCCCGGCGATTTCGAAAAGGTGAGATAGGTTGGGAGCGCTAGGAATGAGCATGAAGTTCAAAGGCAACATCAAGCTCGACATCCGCAACTCGAAACCCGATTGGGACGCGTTCCTCGACACGAAGGCGCCGAAGGGCGCGCCGAACGTGCTCGTGATCCTCTACGACGACACCGGGCAAGCGGCATGGTCGCCGTACGGCGGACGCATCGACATGCCGACGCTCGACCGGCTCGCGAAGAACGGCCTCACGTACACGCAGTGGCACACGACGTCGGTGTGCTCGCCGACGCGCTCCACGTTCCTGACCGGCCGCAACCACCACCAGAACGGCTTCGGCTCGATCGCGGAATCCGCGGTCGGCTTCCCGGGCTACAGCGGCCACATCCCGAAGGAATGCGCGACGATGGCGCGCGTGCTGCGCGACGCGGGCTGGAGCACGTTCTGGGTCGGTAAGAACCACAACGTGCCGGTCGACGCGTTCGACATCGGCGGCTCGAAGCGCGACTGGCCTCTCGGCTTGGGCTACGACCGCTTCTACGGGTTCATCGGCGGCGAGACGAACCAGTGGTTCCCGGAGCTCATCGAGGACAATCACTACGTCGACCAGCCGTATCGGCCCGAGGAGGGCTACCACCTTTCGAAGGACCTCGCCGACAAGGCGATCGGGTTCATACGCGACTCGAAGCAGACGCGCCCCGACAAGCCCTGGTACCTCTGGTATTGCCCAGGCGCGAACCACGCCCCGCACCACGCGCCGAAGGACTACATCGACAAGTACCAGGGCAAGTTCGACGACGGCTACGAGGCCTACCGTGAGTGGGTGCTGAAGCGGATGATCGAGCGCGGCATCCTGCCGAAGGGCACCGAGCTCACGCCGCTCAATCCGATGGCGAAGGGCACGTTCGCCGAGAGCGACAGCGTGCGGCCCTGGAGCACGCTCTCGGCCGACGAGAAGAAGCTCTTCAGCCGCATGGCGGAGGTGTACGCGGCCTACTCGGAGTACACGGACGTCGAGACGGGGCGGATCGTCGACTACCTCGAAGAGTCCGGCCAGCTCGAGAACACCTTGATCCTCTACTGCGCCGACAACGGCGCTTCGGGCGAGGGCAGCCCGAACGGCTCGGTCAACGAGTGCCGCTTCTTCAACGGCTACCCGGACGACGTGAAAGAGAACATCGCGATGCTCGACAAGCTCGGCTCGCCCGACACCTACAACCACTATCCGACCGGCTGGGCCGTCGCGTTCTCGACGCCGTACCGGATGTTCAAGCGCTATTCCGGCTATTCGGGCGGCACCTGCGATCCACTCGTGATTCACTGGCCGAAGGGCATCAAGGCGAAGGGCCAGCTGCGCCATCAATATCACCACTGCACGGACATCGTGCCGACGATCCTCGACTGCTGCGGCGTGAAGATGCCGGCGACGGTGGACGGGGTGAAGCAGGCGCCGCTGCCGGGTGTCTCGATGCGCTACAGCTTCGCGAAGCCCAAGGCGCCGACGAAAAAGAAGAAGCAGTACTACGAGATGGTCGGCACGCGCGGCATCTGGCAGAACGGCTGGAAGGCCGCCGCGGAGCACGGGCCCGTGCCGCTCGATCTCGGCCATTTCGACAAAGACCGCTGGCAGCTCTTCCATACGGACGTCGACCGCTCCGAGGCGCACGACCTCGCGGCGAAGTATCCGCAGAAGGTGAAGGCGCTCGCCGCGCTGTGGCTCGCGGAAGCGAAGAAGTACGACGTGCTGCCGCTCAACGACCTGAACGTCTTCAAGTTCCACGAGCTCGAGTACAAGGCCGCCGTGCCGACGAGCGGACGCTACGTCTACTATCCCGGCACGACCGAGATTCCCGAGGCCTCGGCTGCGCGCACGCTCGGCGTGTCGTTCAAGATCCTCGCGGAGGTCGAGTTCGCGGCCGACACGCAAGGCGTGATCGTCGCGCAGGGTTCGCGCTTCGGCGGCTACTCGCTGTTCGTCAAGGGCGGACAGCTCGCGTTCGTCTACAACTTCCTCGGCATTCCTCCCGAGCAGCGCCTCGCGTGCGCGGCGCCGAAGTCCGGCAAGCACATCGTCGGCGTGGAGTTCGCGAAGAAGTCGATCGGCAAGAACATGGAGGCGCTCGGCAAGATGACGCTGTATGTCGACGACAAGCCGTCCGGCAGCGCCGACTTTCGCACGCAGACCGGTCACTATGCGATCTGCGGCGAGGGCCTCTGCGTCGGCTACGACAGCGCCGACGCCGTGTCGAAGGAGTACCCGCCGAAGTTCCCGTTCGCGGGTGGCAAGATCGTGAAGGTGGTCTTCGACGTCGCGGACGACGTCTACGTGGACGTGGAACGCAAGTTCGCGGCGGTGATGGCGCGTGACTGAAAAAGCGCTACGGAGATGGCTCGCCATGTCACTCGCGACACTCGTCGCCCACGGCGCCGCGGCGCAGAACGAGGACGAGCTCGCGAAGCAGGTCTCGAACCCGATCTCGAGCCTGATCAGCGTGCCGCTGCAGCTCAATTACGACACCGGCCTGGGCCCGAACGACGACGGCGGCCGCATACAGCTGAACGTGCAGCCCGTCATTCCGGTCTCGATCTCCAAAGACTGGAACATGATCTCGCGGACGATCGTGCCGATCGTTTATCAGTCGGGGGTGTTTCCGGGCGAGGGCAGCCAGCTCGGTGTCGGCGACGTGCTCGAGAGCTTGTTTTTCTCGCCGAAGGCGCACACGAAGTCGGGCTGGATCTGGGGCATCGGCCCGGCCCTGTCGGTGCCTCTCGCGACCGACGACCTGCTCGGCTCCGGCAAATGGAGCGCGGGTCCGACGGCAATAGCGCTCAAGCAGACCGACAGCGGTTGGACCTACGGTGCGCTGGTCAACCAGATCTGGTCGTTCGCCGGCGACGGCGACCGGAGCGACGTGAGCTCGCTGTTCGTGCAGCCGTTTCTCGCAAAGGCGCTCGGCAAAGGCCGCACGATCACCGTAAACACCGAGTCGAGCTACGACTGGAAGGCCGGGCAATGGACGGTGCCGCTGATCCTCACGTACAGCAAGGTCAGCAAGATCGGCAAGCAGCCCGTCAGCTTTGCGGGCGGCTTCCGCTACTTCGCCGATGCGCCCGACAACGGTCCGAAGTGGGGAGTGCGGTTCGCATTGACGCTGCTGTATCCGCAGCATTGACGATCCCGCGGCCGACTCCTTACGGCTATCTCGCGATGGTGTTGTCGTGACCACTGCCTCGAAACGGAGACGAAGTATGACGATTTGCATCATCGGGACGGCGTCCGCCCGCCAAACGCCACGCTGACGAGAAGAGGGTCTCATGACGCTCCAGCAGCTCATCTCGCTCGGCATTCAAGGCAGCATGGCGCTCATCGTCTTCGCCGTCGGGCTGCACGCGCGGTTCGACGACTTGCTTTATCTGCTGCGTCGACCAGGTTTGCTCGTCCGCTCGCTGCTCGCGATGAACGTGATCATGCCGGCCATCGCCGTTGCGATCGCCTACTGGCTCGACGTCCAGCACCCGCTGAAAGTCGCGCTGATCGCGTTGTCCGTGTCGCCCGTGCCGCCGTTCTTGCCGAGCACGCAGCTCAAGGCGGGCGGACGCGAGTCGTACGTGATCGGGCTGCTCGCGACGGCGTCGCTCGTGTCCATCGTCTTCGTGCCGAGCGCGGCGGCGATCGTCGGACGAATCTTCGGGCAGGAGGTGCGTACTGCGCCGTCCGCGATCGCGGGGGTCGTCGTCACCTCGATCCTCGCGCCCCTCGTAGCGGGCATCGTCGTCAACCGGCTCGCGCCGAAGGTCGCCGCGTTCCTTGCGCGGCCGGTTTCGCTGCTCGGCACCGTGGTCCTCGTCGTCGCGTTCCTGCCGGTGCTGGTGAAGATTTGGCCGGCGATCGTCGCCTCGTTCGGTAACTTCACGTTGCTTACGATCCTTGCGTTCTGCGCGATCGGTATTTTCGTCGGGCACGTGCTCGGCGGGCCCGAGCGCGCGGACCGCGCCGTCCTCGGGCCGGCAACGGCGTCGCGGCACCCGGCGGTCGCACTCGCAGTCGTGCACAACACCGACGAACTGCTGCTGCCCGTGCTCGGGATCGTGCTCGTGGCATTGATCGTCGGCGCCGTGCTCGGAGCGGTGTATCAGAAGCTCCTGGCGCGCTCGGGCGCAGCGCCCGGGCGACCGGCCGGATAGCCGTCGATGACGAAGGCACCGGCCGAGCGACGGCACCGAGCGCGTTGGGACGCGTTCGCGCTCATCGTGCTCGCGGCGGTGGCCGGCTGCACGAGCCGCGGGCCGACGCCCGAGCGTGCGGTGGGGGACGCGGCCTCGCCGGCTCCGACCGCCCAGCAGCAAGCCGACGACGCTCCGCCGGCTGCGGCCGCCGATCCACTGCGCTCCTGGAACGCGGGCGACGCCAAGGACGCGATCGTCGCGTTCGTCGCCCGCGTGACGCGCGAGAACGGCCCCGACTTCGTGCCGCCGGCCGAGCGCATCGCGGTGTTCGACAACGACGGCACGCTCTGGTCCGAGCAGCCGATGTACGCGCAGCTCGCATTCGCGCTCGACCGCGTGCACGAGCTCGCGCCGCAGCACCCGGAGTGGCGCGTGCGCGAGCCGTTCAAGTCCGTGCTCGCGGGCGACACGAAGAAGGCGCTCGCGGGCGGTGAGCACGCGGTCGTCGAGCTCATCGCCGCCACGCACGCCGGCGTGACGACCGAGGAGTTCGACGCGATCGTGCGCCGGTGGATCCTGACCGCGCACCATCCGCGCTCCGGCCGGCCGTACATCGAGATGGTTTACCAGCCGATGCTCGAGCTGCTCGCGTATCTGCGCGCTAACGGTTTCAAGACGTTCATCGTCTCGGGCGGCGGCGTCGATTTCATTCGACCGTGGGCGGGCGACGTGTATGGGATTCCGCCCGAGCAAATCGTCGGCAGCCGCGCGAAGCTCAAGTACGAAGTGCGCGACGGCGTGCCGCGGATCGAGCGGCTCCCGGCCGTCGATTTCGTCGACGACAAGGCCGGTAAGCCGGTCGGCATTCAAGAGCAGATCGGTCAGCGGCCGATCGCCGCGTTCGGCAACTCCGACGGCGACTTCGAGATGCTCGAATGGACCACGTCGGGTCCCGGACCTCGGCTCGGGATGATCGTGCATCACACGGATGCGACGCGTGAGTCGGCCTACGACCGCGATTCAGCCATAGGCACGCTCGCGCGTGCGCTCGACGAGGCACCGAAGCGCGGCTGGGTCGTCGTCGACATGAAGCGCGATTGGAAAGTCGTTTTCTCGTTCGAGGCTCAATAGACCGTGCCTTCTTACCGGGCGCAGCGGTATTATCGGACTAGGTAAGAACGCACAACGGATTTGGGCGCCTGCGCCCGCACTTGCCG
>Ga0335076_10008560_pt1 | contig 10335 bp, 19 predicted proteins | sample Lox_Sample_25_FD_206717 | JGI IMG/M metagenome (GOLD analysis project Ga0335076, IMG submission 206717) | Soil microbial communities from Loxahatchee National Wildlife Refuge, Florida, United States - Lox_Sample_2.5 | ecosystem: Environmental > Terrestrial > Soil > Wetlands | place: USA...
TGGACTCCCTCAGCCTCATCCTTTCCGTCGCTTCCGTGAAAGCGAAACAAACACACAATAAAAAACAGTTCATACGGCCTGATTCTTGATTGGGGTGGCATCATTCGCAGGAGCGGAAACGGTCATGTCCCATCTGACGCACCTCATGCACCTTTACCAACCACAAGCCCAATCGGAAATTCTCCCGTGCAATTGTTGCTTCAGTTTGGCCAAGGCCACGAATTCTATTCCATCGGTCTCGAGTCTAGATAAGCCATTTTCAGAGTTAGTGTCATTCATGTGTGAGGAATTTGGAGGGGGATCAAACGAGAAGAATCCAATTGTTGGCTCCGTCCCAACTGTCCCCGCACGGCCATATGCCAAAGGTTCCGCTGGGCCGTTGTGCTACATTCGGGATAGCAACTCTTGTTTCAAAATATATTTCCAACGTTGGGCTTCTGTTGAAGAGATGAGAGGAGATTATAGAAGTGCTAAGATTCTCAGTACTCGTCGCCCTAGAAAACGTCTCCGACGCTCATGAGGGTCCTGTGTTGAAAAAATACCTCAAATCATTTGTGTTGTGAGATTTGCATTTCTGAACTGAGCTCGGTGATCTTCAGAGAAGCTGGAATGATCGAAGAGCAAATATAATGGGTTTTGGGATTTTTCTTTGTAGTCCATGTTCTAGGAATATTTTTGTCAATAAAGCAGTAAAAAAATTAGATATGTTTGGTATAGTGTGTTTTTATAGGATAGAGCAGTAAAGACATGAAATAGATTAGCGGGAGATCGAATATGATCATCCTCAGAATTTAATCACTCCTATGGCAAAATAACTTCATTAGCCAAATTTCTCCCATTTCTTCCTTGACACATTTTTTTTTCAACTCCGTTTATCGCATACGAAATCAAGCAACTATTGAAACTATTCGAATGTCTCAAAACATAGGCGAAATAATTAAGGCTATCGGTACCGGCATTTTGGGATTCTGTGGAGCCATTACATTTTGGATACGGCGAATGGCACAACCTGCACAAGTGAATCGCCAATATTTTCAAGAGAGAATGGGCAGACAAACGCTTGAAAATGACCACTACATGGGACCTATCAACCACGTCTCTGTGGTAGAAACAATACACTCAAATACGCCATCGTGGTATTCGACTGGAACTCATAGACGCATGCCTACAACTGTATCTTGGCAAACTAGCCATTGCAGTTACTGAAGAGCCATCATGCATACGAGATGCACTGTGTTCCATAGTAAGTGAGCCGATCATATATTGTGGGTGAAGAGTGGGATTGGAGGTATCTGGCATTAAGCCATTCTAATACAACATTAAAACCCTACAAAAATCCATCACGAAGTCGTATGTATTTCTAATTTTACACCCGGCCCACCCCTGTAAAATCAGAAACCATGAAAAATTGAGAAGCAATTAAAAATCCTGGACAACGACAAATTCATTTAAGAAATATCCCTCTGATCATCTCGCTTCCACGTTCGACCCGATTCCAAAAATATTATCCCGTTTAATTCAACCGGTAAAAACTACCAGTCAATTAAAGCACAAACGATAGCGACGCATACCTCTCGAGGCATTCCTTCCTCATGTTTCCCATATCCCAGCTCCTTCATCAACTTCGTCGGAGCATTTCTCAGATGTCTAGCTTCATAAGCACGTTGTGCCGGAAGTGGGCGGAGGCTTTACAAGGGGATCTGAGCAGTTGCAGCCCCGTTAATGTTCAGTTCCACTGCACTCATGGCCTTGTTGAATGCATTATACGACGCCCTTGATTTTCGCGCGAGAGCGAGTTGAATACAGCAATGGGATAACATGATCTGTGATTCAGGCATGCCGCATTGCTGTGTTGCAGTAAACGTCGATACGGCCAAAGGTAACATGGTCGGATCCGCCTAGGTCGTCAGATATCCAATCGTCTCAACCAATGGAACTGCGGGCAAAGAAAAATGTGCGGGATCTCACCAGTCCAACATCCTCTGACGCGAAAATAACCATTCTTCGGGCGATGAAAAGCGGGTCTTCGCCGCCTTTAATCATTCGTGCAAGGTAATATACCGCAGCATTAGGGTCTTAATTAGAAAAGCGTCGAGATCGGACGAACCACTTCCACGCATGCTTTTGATGAATGCACTTATCGTATCATAATGTTTGTCCCCGGCTCTATCGTAGACTATTTGCGTCCGAAGTAACAAAGGTCGCAATATATCAACCGTGAATAACTCTTTCTTCTGGTAAGCGGTGAATGCCATCGAAAACGCCAGGTCGAACATGTTCAGTGCATTTCGCGCTGTTCTTAGATCCGGATAGAACCAGAAAATTACCATCTCCGTCAGCAAGGTCCGCAAGGTAATCTATTATCCCATTTGAGACGATGTTTGGGATTCTGTTGTCCTCACACAAAGCGTGATGAGCACGCTCAAGAATTTGTTTAACATGTTCCGTTGTCAACGGCGCCAAGACGAATACACGACATCGAGACAAAAGGGCATTTGTAATCTGAAAACTCGGGTTTTCGGTAGTGGCTCCAATTCTACTCTTAGGCTTTTCACGGTAGCTCCGGTTGATACAATGTAATGGTTCCCTTTTCGACAAAGGGGAGAAAGACATCCTGTTGGGTCTTCGTAAATCTGTGTATTTCATCCATGAAGATAATTGTTTTGCCACCCGTAAGACGCAACTCATTCGCAGCCTCCTCAAAAACCTTCTTGACGTCATTTACACCGTGTGAAGTCGCGCTCAATTCCTTGAATCGAGATTTAGTTGTGTTCGCAACGATCCGAGCAAGCGTCGTTTTCCCAACCTTCTCCGGTCAACTCAGAGCGCCCCACAAGCGGGTTGATTTACTCCAGGACCAGCCCATAAAATCATAGACGGCACTCTATCTGTGAGAATAAGTTCTCTTAACACCCCATTCCGTCCCACTAAATCTTCGTGGCCGACTAATTCATCCAAGGACTTTGGCCGCATTCGCTCCGCCAGGGGCATGACTTCCGCTTCCGCATTCCGTTTAACCTTTTTCGACGGGTGGATCCGATTTAAAGGTTCAGGGGGTGGGGTCTCTACAACGGAATGTTGCGGAATAAGCGGTGATGCCTGTGGTGCTGGTCTTTTCTTCGAGGATTTTGAAAAAAACCCGGATCCAACGGAGGGCTACCGCGCCGTTCAGCGAGGGATTACAGAGAATTATACGGAGAGCTCATTTGGGCGTTCGCAGTTGTTGTCAATGTGTCTGTTTATGAATGATTCCGGGACTTTGGCTTGACAGATCGGGCATTCAACGGGCGAGTCGTTCATTCTGTTGCTATCGGCCGCGGGGGCAGGTTGTGGCGATCTGCGGCGCGTCGATAACGTTTATTAACTCCAACTTGTTTAGCGAGCAACGAAATAAAGGTGCCGAGCAATTGACAAATTCGAAATTTGGCCAGTGTTCCGTCACCCAAATTAAGCTCATCCGCCAATTTAATATAATCAGTTTAGATATTCGAAATTAGGAACGTTGAAATTTGAAAACAGTCGTGATTCCTAAGGATAGTTTTTAAGAATGATCTAGTATCTCAAGAATATCGGGCCTCCCACGAACATAAAAAAAAAAATACAAATAATCTCACAATTTACAGTCTAAACCGACTTCTCCGGATGTTCAAGCGATCCAGCATCAACATCACGTCGGTGATGCGAAACCTCACGAACGTCAACCGTCGTCTGAGGGTCGTCTGACTCCATGGCATCCATCTTATCCTCTCGTTTGTTGTAATGCCTGAACGAGATCCAGAATACAATACCAGCAACAAATGCCGCAATACTGATTCCGGTGTACATCCAGACGAGTTTTGGATCGACGGAGACGGAGGAAAGGGCGATCGAGAGAGCTGCACCAAAGGCCGTGGTGAGCAAGAACATGGACATGACGAAAGACTTCATGCTCGGTGGCGCCTTCGTATAAGCGTATTCGAGACCGGTGATGGAGGCGAAGATCTCGGAGAGCGCAATGAGGACGTACGAAGGGACTTGAACGCCGACGTCCACAGTACTTGGGTCCTGGCAAGTGGTGAAATCATAACAAGGACCAGAAGAGTAGATCCAGTGCTACGGAACCGTTAGTTGCTGATTCGAAGAGAGATCTGTGGATCAAGCTACCTGAATGCCGGCAGTATATGCCATGGCAACGGATGCAAACATGAAGCCAACGAAGATACGAGTGATAGGACGGAACTGGATTCCAATCCTGCGGAGACCGGGGTAGATAATCAAATCCATGATCGGGATGAAAACGATCAAAGCGATAGGATCGATGTTTTGCAAGAAATCGTTGGGGATCCCATGATCATTCATAACCGCGGCTTGGGAGATGAGATTATTGAGCATCTGATTGTAGCAGACCCAGTAGATCGGGAAGAAGACGAAGATTCGGCAAGCAACCAGTGCGCGACGGATTTCATCAACGAAGAGATCGTTCCAGTGGGTCTTGTATTTGTGGCCACCAACGCCTTCCTGGTACGAGGGCTTAGCAGCGTTGAGATTGCCTTTATTTATCAAACCGATCCACATGACCTTGAAGGCATAGAGAACAATGGAGCCACGAGGAGGGCGCGTGACATATCGCTTTCGGCCGACGACCAAGACGAAGACGGCGAGGAAGAAGACGCAGAAAGGAAGGAGATAAGCAGCCCAGAAACCGACATTGGCCTCGAGTTGAGTCGTGGCCATACTGGAGAGACCCCCAATGTTGATCGCCCAATAGAACCAAGTGTACATTCGTTGGATAGTGACTGTGGGATCGACGATCACTCGCTCGCCGCTCTTTGTGACTTTGATATATTTCTTTGTATTCTGGTATTGTTCAACGATAAGAGCCGAGACATTGGCTTTGATTCCACCAGTCCCGACTCCGATAACGATCATCGCCGCAATCAAGCCTCCGAAGTGGGCCGTGGTGTCGGCCTGGGGGATCGACGTCGTAACGAGAATGAGTTGACCGACGAAATAGATGAAGGCGAACACCATGATAGTACGATAACGCCCAAGGAACTGGTCTGCCACAACCGCTCCCAAGATTGGCGTGATATAACACTGGTGTGCATCAGCCGTTGACATGGAGGTGAAGGTTCGAAGGGACTTACCCAGAATTGGAAAAAGTTCGAGAGACCGGTAGCCCCTTGTTGACCAAGCCCGAGGGCACCCTGAGGCTTGTCTCCCGGGCCGTACTGGATATAGTTCTGGAAAGGAGGCGTAAGACCGTAGTAAGTGAATCGTTCGCACAATTCAACGACAACAACGAGCCATGCGCTGATGGGGATTTTGTCCGAAACGCGTCGAAGGGTATTCAAATCCTGCTCGGAGATCCCGTCGTTCGTCACGTCGTTGCTGGGGTGTTCGCCGAGCGTGCTCGAAGAATCAGTGGGCTTGGCATAACCAGGCAAACGTTCCCTGTCTTGCTGAGCGACGAGGTCAAGATCGCCGCCGGCAATATCATGAGAAAATCTCCTGTCATCTTTTGCTCTCTCTCGACCATCGTCGTAGGCATTAGTTGGAATGCTGGTGTGCTCGGCCATTTCGATGGAGTCGCTGTCCAAGGGTTGATATCGTATTCGCGTACGAGGGAACCAAGAGGAGGATGACGGCATATTTTATACTTCTCCCTACCCCAAAGGGGTGGATCCCCCCCACCCGAGAGAGGTAACAGTTTCAGGGACTTTCTCGACCGGCGGCAGGCCCGAAGAATAGATCGAGGCGTTACACACGATTGGGTGTGGAGTCGCTTGTTGCGGATCGCGCACCCGGTCGTCCTTCTCCACACGTCACCCCTTCATCACCCCAAGTGGCGATCGGTTCAGTCGGCAAAATGATTCGTCATCGGCGCCGGACCGTATCGGTATGACAGACCAGACCACGGAAAAAAGATATCAGGCACGACCGATGCCTTCAGCTGTGACGTCGGCAAAATTAGCCCCGCCTTGATCATGGCAGTGTTTAAAGCTCCAAGGATGAAAACCGATGATAGATATATCTTTCTGATTCATCTTGACAGAGTAGACAACTAGAACATCAATATCTTTTGGTACGACTCTAGGCTGAGAAGAAAGGCGAGATCAAGGTCTAGAAAGCTCATACGAGGCTCTGACACCGAAAGACATTTTTCAGTTTTCTTCGGATTAACCAACTCCCGTATCATTCATGTCGGGCTTTTCATCTCCCGTGGTTTTTCCGTTCCATCCATAAGCGAAATATTTTCCATCAAAAACCGGTTTCCGAGATTCCGCACAATCGCGGCGAGTGGCGCATTTTCGGTTGTGATTGTGTTACAGAGATGATCATAATCAAAAATTAAGCTCGGTTCGGTGGCACCCAACTACGAAGCGAGGCTTTCCCGATTTCCCACGGCCGACCCATCGGCTGGTCCGAGCCACTTTATTCTCCGCCTGGACTGTGCGCGACGTGTGAACGCTGAATCTGTGTCGCGATGGCCAAAACGTATCGAGGAGTCGTGTTCCATGGGCCGAGGAACCTGACCGTCGAAAACCGCAACTTTCCGGACTTGAGGGATTGGTCCGAGAACGATGCAATCATCAAAGTCACGTATGCTGGTACTCACTGACCATTTTAATGAATGTGAGGATGCTTATTTCCTGGTTTGTGCGGATCAGATTTACATGGTACGGTCCGGGAGATGGTCCTCAATTTCCTTTTGCAGTTCCCTGCCCCGCAATCGCTAATTTGGTGGCAAAAAAGTTTACCGAGGACATGAAAAACAAACAAGAACGGGGTACGTGATTGGTCATGAATACACGGGTGTTATCCTTGCTGTCGGCAGTGGGGTAACAACCTTCAAGGTGGGGGATCATGTTATCTCCCCGTTCACCAGGTACGATGCGACAAATTTTCCATTGGATGATGAGTTAGTTCATGCGGAAAATGTTTCTATTGTTTGATGGGATTAAGTTCCCGTTGTGAGAAATGTTTATTGTTCGGGTCGGAGAAGCTAGATGGCGGACAAGCCGAGATTGTCGTCTGCCCAGATGCAGATAAGACTTTGTTCCCCATGCCTCCACAATTACGGCCCGAACTTTCCATTTTGATGGCTGATATATTTCCCACGGCGTAATGATCCCAAACCCTGGAGAACGACTTTAAAGGAAGATATTACGCCGCCACAAACGCCTTGAAGGATGTTTCGCCGGAGCGACGCGAGAATGACACTATGGTCGTCGTTGGATGCGGACCGGTATCGTCTTTCCATTCGATATGTGGGCTAACGACAGGTCGGGTTATTAGCGACGATGGTGGCACGGACAATGGGCGCTAAGACTGTTTATGCCATTGATTCGAATGAATCGAGGCTGAAGATGGCCGAAAAGTATGGTGCTAAGCCACTGAATCTCAAATCTGAACCACGAAAAGCGATTCTTAAAGCAACAGAGAATCGTGGCGCAGACATTGTCATAGAAGCTGTGGGTCATGGCGATGCGCTCCGGCTTGCGTATATCTCATTCTGATGCTTCAAATTCTTATCTTCAGGTTTGATATCATGCGACCATTCGGGTGCATTGTATCCATTGGTGTACAACTTGATCCCCTACCATTCACCGGCCCAGAGTGTTACGCCAAGAACTTGCGCATCCAATTTGGCCGATGTCCAGTACGAGGGGTCTTCAAAGATGCTCTCACCATGCTATTGAACATTCAAGACGATTTGTCTGGGTTTGTCGAGATATGGAAAGGATTGGAGGAGGCACCACGAGCGTACGAGTTGTTCGATAGAGGGGAGGTGGGCAAGATCGCGTTTCAAATGTCCTAGATTTTTGCGAGTGAGACAAACTAAAAGTCATATTCAGTGCATCGTTCCTATTTACTCCGTGTATTCTTTCTCGAGCGCCTTCCAAACATCAAGTGCAGCCATAGTACCGCTTGTCATTGCACCATTGACTGTAGCGAGATCCCATCGCCCAGCATGTTCACCTGCGAACCATAGGCCTCCTCTAACCTTCGGCAATTCCATAATCTGTTCGCCGAGAATTCTCAAATCTTCAATTCCATCCTCCGATCCTGTTGGAACGTGGGAGTATGACCCGTACGAGAAGGGATCACTGGCCCAATCTGTCCGAAAGACATCGGTAACGATGCAATCGCTCCTAAAGTTGGGAAGGGAAGGCAGAAAATGAGTTTCGAAGAGGTCCGCAATCTCATCGTTGGATTTGGTGGTGAGATACGTGCTCCAAGTTCCCGCAGTGTAGATGACCAAAACGGGCTGGGCATTGACGGGAAGACTTGCCAGAGAAAAGACATTCAAGAGTTGGTCCGGCGCATCCGCAGGCAGACTGAGAGGAGGAAGGAATGTATACAGGTCGGGAGCGTCAGACAAAAATTTCTTGGTCCACCAAGCCCGCTCAAATTTGAGAAATATTTTTTCGAGATTTCCGAAACCCAGATTATGTATCGCGGATTGAACGCGTGTAGAAAGGGGAGGGTTGAATGAAATTGTTGCTCGCTGGAGACAACCGAGGGGCACAGTAACGATAACGGCATTCGGACAAAAGGTGGCAGTCGTCGTCTGAATCTCGAAATGGTCCGATCGCATTGAGATGCCAGTAACTGGTGTCGAAAGATGCAGAATCCCGGCCGAAAAGGCGACCTCCGCAAGTCGATTTAGAATAAATTCGAAAGTGGAGGCGACGAAAGGACATTCACCCTACAGTCAATCATGCAAATGGACACAAGTACGGCAAGTCCAGCTTCGACCTGATAATGCCGCAAACTTTGCTTCGTGACATCCGCCGCTGTGAACGTCGTCAAAAGATGCACTAGCTGCACTGACAGCATCTTCTCTTCGCGATCAAGGTCTTCGTCCTCGGTAATACGCGCCAAACAAAATTCATACATGCTCCATTCACAGGGAATACTGTCGCCAGGATTCATGGAGAAGTTGATTGCCTCCTCGGCATACCGCCAGATCCGCTCAAAAAGCTTGCGGGATACATTGGGAGCAATCGCGACGCCAGATGAATTATAAATAGTGCGGCCGGCTTCATCTGGAAAGGTCAACACCGAATCCGAACACTTCGTAAAGGCCATGAGAGGATTCGAGGACGTCCCATGAATCCAATTTGGTCCTATTGTCAACCTCATCATCAATAAGATAGGTACCACAGTCAAACGGCACACTCCACCTTCGTTCGATTAAAATACGCCCACCCACTCTATCTCTCGCTTCCAAAATAATAACTTTCAGCTGTCCACTCCTATACGCGGAGCTCTTCAGCAAGACATTCGCAGCTTGCAACCCAGCAGCCCCCGCTCCCACAATAACTACCGTCTTGACATCCCCCCTAACCTCTTCAGGCGCCATTTTTGGCGGAGCACAATAATCGGAATTCGGGACAAATGGCTCTTAAAAGGGTGGAGGTAAAATAAAGGGCTTACACCCGCTAAGTCCCCGAAAAGGAGGTGGTGCTAATCGACTGACGAGTCGGTTGGCGTTGGATGCAACGAAAGACCGTGCACACGCTTCCGCGTCTCGTAAAAGACGAACCCGGGAACAAGGACAGCCCTTCCTGCTATTCCGGATATCGTGAGGCTCGTTGATTGGGACCCTCAGTACCGGATGGCGAGGGCTGCCTTGGAAATTAAAGTTTAGTTGCATTGAGGGCACCGAGCGTCTGCAGAAATGAGAACCTTATGTTGGGGCGCAAATATATATAATCTAGGGGATGATGTTAGGAACCAACAGAAAAAAATCCTTTCATGCCATTTCATAAACTGAACCCAAGGTTCATATCATCACTGAGGTTTGACTCTATATAGTGAGATGTTTCTTGGTCTTCATGCTAATTGTTTTATTATAACAATATTAATAAAACTATATTATTAGAAATATAACGATTAAAGTCAGAGATCTATGAAACATAAAATTAAAATATACATGTTTATAAGACATTATCTAATATTTAAAAATATTACATTTATTTTAAGATTATAAATAAGTTTAAATAATTATATTATATTTTAAAATAAAATTTAAAAGTTTTATTATTAGTTATTTAAGTTTTATATTTTAAATAAGAATAATAGAACATAAATTTTAGATTTTTAAAAGATATTAACTTTTATTTCAGCTATTAAATAATTTTTTAAATTTTTTATAAAAGTATAACATTTAAAGAATTTAAAAAATTGATATAACTTAATTAATATTTTATAAAGTAAAACTAGAAAAATATAAACTCATACTGAGTTTTATTTATTAACTATATAAAATTTTAAATATATATATATATATAATTAATTGATAAATTTTATAAAAAGTATTAAGTTAACTAAATTAAATTTTAAATT
>Ga0335076_10008562_pt1 | contig 10334 bp, 9 predicted proteins | sample Lox_Sample_25_FD_206717 | JGI IMG/M metagenome (GOLD analysis project Ga0335076, IMG submission 206717) | Soil microbial communities from Loxahatchee National Wildlife Refuge, Florida, United States - Lox_Sample_2.5 | ecosystem: Environmental > Terrestrial > Soil > Wetlands | place: USA: Florida...
TTATGGACACTTTGCCGGAAACTGCTTGAGATGCGCTGCAGTCATCCCGGCTATTCGTTCGCCGGGCGGACGAAGGGGCGGGGCAACTTCATCGTGATTTGGGGCGAGATTTTCCGGCGTTTTGATTTCGATCTGCGCGGGTTGTGAGTATACTCACGGCGCAGGAGGTCTGCATCATGGCGAAGCCTAAGAAGCCCGCGTCCCATCCCTCGGCGAAGAAGGTCACGACCCACGGCAGCGGCACAAAGAAGACCGGCGGCAAGCGCGCTGTCAGCGGCGATCCCGTATTTTCGCAGCCTGTGCCGTCGACCGACCCCACGACATTCAAGACGCCGGTGACCGACTCAAAGCTGAAGGATGTGACTGGCGTGCAGCCGGTTCCGCAACCTGCGAGTGCGGCCGCGGAGCCGTTGCTGACGCTGGCCCAGGTTTACGGAAGCACGGGTGCGGCGCTGACGCAGAAGGTGCAGAAGGCAGGACAGATTGTTTTTCATTGCGTGGGCGACACGGGGAGCGCCAAGGGTCCGAGCACGCAATCGCTGGTGGCCGACAAGATGGTGACTGATTTTACCGAGGCCAACGCGGCCGACGTGCCGACATTTTTCTACCATCTCGGCGATGTTGTGTATTACTTCGGCGAAGGCCAGTATTTTTACGACCAGTTTTATGAGCCGTACCGGAATTATCCGGCGCCGATCCTGGGGATTCCGGGAAACCACGATGGAATTGTGTACCCAAGCGATATGGCGACAACGCTGGAGGCGTATCTGCGGAATTTTTGCGCGGCGACGGCGACGGTTTCTCCCGATGCGGGTGGATTGGTGCGGACGACGATGATCCAGCCGGGCGTGTACTACACATTTGACGCGCCGTTTGTGCGGATACTTGGTTTGTACAGCAATGTGCTGGAGGATCCGGGAGTGATTTCGGACCAGAAGGGCACTTATCCCACGCTTGACGAGCGGCAGCTTACATTTTTGACGACTGCGCTGAAGCGGGTGAAGAGTGAGAAGTACACGGGCGCAGTGATTGTGACTACGCATCATCCGGCGTTTACGGGTGGATCGGATCACGGAGGAAGCCCGCTGATGCTGGCGGATATCGACAGCGCGTGCACGGCGGCAGGAGTGTGGCCGCATGCGGTGCTATCGGGGCACTCGCACAACTATCAGCGCTATACGCGCGTGGCGAACGGATTCCAGATTCCGTTTGTGGTGGCGGGGAGCGGGGGACACTCGCCGCTGACGAAGATGCGGTCGACGGTGCGGACTCCTTACCAGATTGACAGCACGCTGACGCTGGAGAACTACGACGATAGCGACTACGGATATTTGCGCATTGTGGTCAATGCGACAACGATGCGGATTGAGTTTCATCCGGAAGCAGATGGGGGCACGGCGAAGACGCCGAACGATGTGGTAACGATTAATCTGGCGGCGCACACGGTGAGCTGAGGGGACGGCATGAGCGGGACAGAGTTCCGCCCGTCGCGCGATGGAACTGCGCGATGGCGGGCGACCCTGGCGCGCGTTCTTCGAGACAATTGGAACGGAGATAGATCGGCGAGAGAGCGATGGCTGAGGCGTTGAGATGGCTGGCGCTTTTGCTGGCGGCGCTGGTGGCGTCGACGCTGGCGGCTGTTACCGGATTTGGCGGGGCGGCGGTGCTGCTGCCGTTTCTGGTGGCGGCGTTCGGGATGCGCGACGCCGTGCCGATTTTGACGGTAGCGCAACTGATCGGGAACGCGAGCCGTGTCTGGTTCAATCGCACGGAACTGAATTGGAAGGTGGTGGGCTGGTTTGCGCTGGGCGGGGTCCCGCTGGCGCTGGCGGGAGGGTATCTGTTTGCGACAGCGCCGCTCCGAGCGCTGACGCGGATGCTGGGCGCATTTTTGCTGCTGGTTGTGGTGCTGCGGCATGTGAAGCCGCGGTGGTCGCGGCGGTTTCCCGCGCCGGTGTTTGCGGGAATTGGCGCAGGAGCGAGTTTGCTTTCAGCGCTGCTGGGCAGCGTGGGGCCGCTGATGGCACCGTTTTTTCTGGCGTATGGGCTGGTGAAGGGAGCGTACATCGGGACGGAGGCGCTGTCGACAGTAGTGATGCATGTGACGAAGCTGATCGCATATCGGCAGAAGGCGGTGCTGACGGGGCGGGATACGCTGATTGGACTGGCGCTAGGGCCGGTGATGGTGTTTGGGTCGTTCGCGGGCAAACGCGTGCTGGACCGGCTGCCGGAACGGATTTTTGTGTTGATGATTGAGTTTGTGCTGCTGGCTTCGGGCGTGATGTTTCTGGTGCGGGGATAGAGGCGGCGAGTCAGCGGGTCAGCAAGTTAGCGCACGACAAAAGAACGCGGCCTCGCAAGGCAACCACTGCGAAGGACAGATAAGTGGAGCGCGACGCTGTGCGGGTGCTACGCGGTGGGCGGGCCGACGTCGAGTGCGGCGCGGTCCCAGTGAGCGCAGTTGGCGGCTGCATCATAGGTGGATTGAAGAAAGTCGAGCAAAGCGGCGTCAGGGTTGGACGACTGGCGCATTGCTTCGTAGGGAAAGATGAACTCGCCGAATGCGGAGTCGTAGTGGGCCGATGGGGGCCCGGCGGCCGATTGCGCGTAACCCGGTGGTTCCGGATACGCATAACTGTAGAAGAACGCTTCGATGAAGGTTGGTTCGGAGGAACCAGGCGCAGGTGGCGCTGCCGCGCCAGGCCAGAATCCGCAACTGGAAACTTCATGAGAGTAGGCGTCGCGCGTAACGCGATCGGGAAGGCCGGGCATGCTGGGATGCGGCGGTGCGGTGCGGCCCGAGAAGCGCGTGCAAGCGAGATCGAGCGCTCCCCAGAAGAGGTGAACTGGGCTGACCTTGCCGCGGAAGCGCGAACGAAACTCGGTGAAGACGCGAGTGGTTTGCAGCAGGACGTAGAAGAAACGTTGCGCGTATTCGGGATCGTAAGCCTGGTGCGTGTCGTCCTGTTCGAAGGGAATGCAGTTGGGAATCTCGCATGGTACGGGCCAGACGCGGACAGGAGTATGCAGCTCGTCGAGCGCAGACATGACGCGGCGATAGAAGTCTGCAACTGTCATTGGCGTGAGAGCAATGGTGCGGCTGGAGGGATCGCTCGTTTGCAGGAGCAGAACGTGATCGATGAAATCGAAGTCAATTTGCAGTGTGCGGGAGCCGTAGGGCATGGGCGAGGTGGTGACGCCGCGAACGGTGGGATAGAGAGTCACGTTCCAGGTGTGATTGATGGGAGGAGTGAGCGCGAGGCGGATTTTACCGACGACCTGCATCCAGAGCTGCAGGGTGGCGCAGGTATCGCTCCATGCGGATTGCGGGAGCGCGGGCCACGCGTCGCGGGGATTGGCGAGCGAAATATGTGGTGTGGAATGCATTGCGACCTCGCATTCATGATGGCACGAGCAAACGGCAGGCGACCAAGTCGCTGGGTCAGCAAGTCAGCTCGTCTCGCAAGAGACGGTGGCGGGCGCGGTTCTGAGCGAAGGCACAAACTGCGAGAGGAGAGCGACGAGATCGAATGGAAGGCGCATGGATTCAGACTCGCGCTGCAAGGTCAGGGCGGGGTCGGGCAAGGACTTGAGCGCGTAGCGCAACCAGGAGAGGCGCATCAGCCAGAGCGCGCGATCGAGATGGGCGGGATTGTCCATGTGGAACGTGATCCAGCCGGAGTCGGGGAGCCAGCGGTGGCGATCTGCGAGTTGGCCGGCGAGCAGGATGTCGTGGATGGCGCGCGTGAAAGGGATGTCGACGTCTCCCCAGAAGTGCACGTGACCGATTTCGGCTTTGCCAAAGAGAAATTCGCGGCCACCGAAACGGTGGGGCGCGACGAAGACGTGCGGCCAGGAGGAGATACGTTCTTCGAGCTGCTTGGCGAGGGAAGACATGGCGGATATTGACCCCACCATTTAGATGGAAGGCGCAGATCGGAAGATGCATCCATCGTGCGCTAAGATGGGCATCAACATGAGGAACACCTTGCTCATAGCGGCCTTGCTTCTGGTTGCCGGCAAGTCGCAATCGCAAGAACGGAGACTATGTGGGATTCGCAGACCGCAGATATCCGCGCAAGCTGCTTTTTTATGAGAAGGGGAGCAAGGTGGTAACAGCGCAAGTATCGAGTCTTGCGACAAAATCCTTTGACGAAGCGCCGCTGATTCCGCCAAAGGGGGCGATCGAACGGCGGAAATGCGCGGATATGAGACCGGCAATCGCAATGAAATTGCCGATGCCAGTCTATCCGAAGGGCGCACGCCAAAACCGCATGATGGGCGACGTTGTTGTCAGTGCTGTGGTGCTGAATGACGGCACGGTGAGCGATCCTCGAATTATTGGCCCGGCAACGCACGACATGGATGCCGCGGTTGAAGAGGTTGCGACGCGCTGGAAGTTCCGGCCAGCGATGTGTGGCATTGACCGGGTAGTAACAGATATCGAAGTGACGGTGACTTTCAGAATGGAATACTGATTGCCGTAATGCGACGGGCATTTCGCTAAAAAGTGACGCACACGGGATACAAAATCGCAATTTAGGATAGTCTGAGTCGATGGCTGACCGGGTGAATAGTCCGAAAATGGGGCTCCCTGTCTCTGGTAGAGACGGAGGATGTTCCCTGTGCATTCGTGCGCTCAAGAAGACGTTTGGAGATGTGAGGGCGGTGGACGGGATCGATTTGGAGGTGAGGGCGGGTGAGTGCTTTGGATTGCTCGGTCCCAATGGAGCAGGAAAGACAACGACGATTGAGATTTGCGAGGGGTTGACACCGGCGGATGAAGGCACGGTGGAAGTGCTGGGGAGGACATGGCAGAAAGATGCGGAGGAGCTGCGGCAGCGCATTGGGATTCAACTCCAGGAGACGCAGTTCCCGGACAAGTTAACAGTCGAAGAGGTGCTGCGGCTGTTCCGGAGTTATTACCGGCGAGGGATCACAGTGGATGAGGCGATCGCGCTGGCGCAGCTGGAAGAGAAGCGGCGGGCCCGTGTGATGGGGCTGAGCGGCGGGCAGAAGCAGCGGCTGGCGATGGCGACGGCGCTGGTGGGGGATCCGGAGCTGTTATTTCTGGATGAGCCGACGACGGGGCTCGATCCGCAGGCGCGGCGCCACTTGTGGGATCTTGTGGATGGGCTGAAGGCGGCGGGGCGCTCGATTATTTTGACGACGCATTACATGGAAGAGGCAGAGCGGCTGTGCGACCGCGTGGCGATTATCGATCACGGGCATGTGATTGCGCTGGGCACGCCGAAGGAGTTGATTGCGACGGTGGGCGGCGAGGACATTGTGGAGTTTGCCGTACATTCCAAGGCTCCGCACGGTAGTGGTTCCCAAGTCCCAAAGGCGGGATCTCCACCCCAGGGACAAGGATCGGTCCGCGGAGGCCCCGGACCTGGGACGCCCGGTGCAGTGGTGAACGCATCTCTGGATGCCGCGGCGCTGAAGGCAATTCCGGGAGTGCAGTCGCATCGTGTAGTTGTGTCCGTGCATCAGCTTTCGGTAAGCGAGCTGCACACGACGGTGCCGCGGATTTTTGCGGCGCTTGAGGAACAGGGGCTGCATCTGAGCGAGTTCAGGACGCACTCGGCGACGCTTGAGGATGTGTTTGTGCGGTTGACGGGGAGGAACCTGCGCGATGAGTAGCGCGGAGTCGCACTGAAGTCGTGCCCTTTCAAAGTAGTTTTGAAGACGAGTCTTTCCATAGCCTGTAAGGCCCACGTCATTCCGGTTGCGATACGGCAAGACTGAAGTTATGCCCTGATACAAGATTTCTTCCAGGCTGGTGCGATCAGTGAACGATGAAGAGAAGCGCGGTGGAGTGATGAGTCGACTGGAACACAGCAGCCTCTATCAACTGACGATGACGCGGCTCAAGCTAACTCTGCGCGAGCCGGAGGCGATCTTCTGGATCTTCGTGTTTCCGATACTGCTGGCGGTGGGGCTTGGCATTGCATTCAGAAATCGCCCGGCGGATGTGCTGCCGGTGGGTGCGACTACGCCGCAGTTGACGCAAGCGTTGGCGGCCGACAAGGGGCTGAAGGCGACGCAGATGGATGAGGCGAGAGGCCTGCACCTGATGTCGACGGGGCAGATTGTGCTGCTTGCGGAGCCGAGATCGAACGGAGTGGTTTACCGGTATGACGATACGAATCCGGATGCGCGGACAGCGCGGATGATTGCGGACCGGGCGATCCAGGTGGCAGCCGGACGGCATGATGCGGTGATGGCGCAAAACGAACTGGTGCACGAGGTAGGGTCGAGGTATATCGACTTTGTAGTGCCGGGACTGCTGGGGATGAATCTGATGGGTTCCGCGATGTGGGGACTTGGGTTTTCGATCGTGGATGGGCGGCAGAAGAAACTGCTGAAGCGAATGGTGGCGTCGCCGATGCCGAAGTGGCAGTACCTGGCGGCGTATGTGCTGTCGCGCCTCGGGATGCTGGTGATTGAAATGGCGGTGTTTCTGGGGTTCGCGAAGGTGGCGTTTGGCGTGCCTTTTCGCGGATCGTTGTTGGAACTGGCCCTGTTGTGCGCACTCACGTCGCTGACGTTCAGCGCGCTGGGGCTGCTGGTCGCGTCGCGAGCCAGGACACTGGAGGCTGTGAGCGGATTGATGAACCTGACAATGCTGCCCATGTGGATTTTGTCAGGGGTGTTCTTCTCGGCATCCCGATTTCCGGCAGTGATCCAGCCACTGGTGAAGGCTTTGCCGCTGACGGCGGCGATTGATGCGATCCGCGGCAATATGCTGCAGGGAACGGAGCTCGCCGCGATGTGGGCGCCGGTGGCGATTCTTTTGGCATGGCTGGTGGTACCGTTTGCGGTGTCGGTGGGAATTTTTCGGTGGAGATGAAACCGCGGGACGTACGGAACAGTGAGCAGAATGCGCGGAAGAGCGCGTGAAGAGTCAAGCGATCAAGACGTTGAGCGATGTGTGCATCGGCTTCGGAGCGCTCGCATTTCTATTCCGCGGCGGGTTCTTGCACGCCGTCTGCGGGTGAGATCGAATTTCCGCGGAATGCATGGAAATTGTGATTGCGCTGGCCGGTATTGCCGTCGGCATGCTGATTAATCGGCATGCTAATTAAACTGAACGTTGACGCGTCAAGACAAAATGCGAAGCGTAAAGACGGCTCGGCCGGTGGAGTGCAAACGCGACTCTAGAGCCCGCCTAGGGTCGTGGTTCGAGGATCTGCGGCTTGGCGTAGTAGCCGTCGCGGGTGCGTGCGATGAAGCCGCGCTGATCGAGCCGGACTTCGATGTGGTGATACTCGTTAGGCTTGTCAGCGGGCAGAGGATCGAAGACGATTTCGTACCAGGAGTGGAGGTCATCGAGGCATTTTTCAATATTGCCGGCGACGTCGCTGTTGGATTCGATGGCAAGGCCTCCGCTATGAACGGCGAGCACCTGAATACTGAGGTCGCCGAGCTGAACGTCGTCAGGATTGGCAGGGGCCTTGAGGAATGCCTGGAAGTAATCGGCGCGGTCGAGTGATTCGCTAACGCCCCACGGATTGATGTTATAAAACGTGAGGTCATCCTGACGAAGCCGGTTGGTCAGAGCGACGACGTCGTCGAAGATCTGCCGTTCTTCGCGCAAGCCGAGGTCGATGCGCGGGCCTGAGACTAAAGGCCAGCCTGGCGAGATCCAGAGGATAATTTTGCGGCCGGGAAGTTTCGACGAAAAATCGGCGAGCTGATGGAAAGCGGTGAGGCAGATTTGCAGTCGCTCGATGCCGCTCCACTCGGAAGAGCGAGTGATTTCGCGCAGGCCGATCTGCTTGTGCTCGAGTAAGTCGTTGAGCGCGTTTCCGTCGGTCGAGAAGTCGGAGGCGATTTGCGCGCCATGGTCGGTGAGAATGGCAATGTCGGTGGGATAAGGCAACGCGCCTTCGTTGGATTTCAAGAACTTTGCCAGTCCCTGCCGGGCATACGCAAGGGCCTGATAGGGCATGTTAACGGCATCGAGCAATAGAAAGATGTGCGTGGGTTCAGCGGCGGCGCTGACGATCTTGAACGAAGAGATCGGCCGTGGAGTTTTGTTGTCGAGAACGGTGAAGCTCTGCTGGGTGAGGTTGGTGACCGGTTGACCGGATTTGGATTCGACGATGACGTCGAGCTTGATGCCGTGAGAAGGGAGTGAAATCGAGGGCAGGGACTGCTGGGCGGAAACGGCGAAGGGCACGGCCAACAGAAGAAGTGAGAGCGAGCAGACGAACCGTTCGACGGTCATGGAAAGCCTCCGAAGGCGTCTTGCGGTTGGGGAGGTGCGGATTGTGCAGCAGCGTCATGATACAGGACGGGGGGCCGGGCTGGCATGGAATTTGCGATGGCCCTGATCCGTCTGTAAATCTCGTTGGGGTGTTGCGAAGCCCTTATTGACAAGCAGGGAACGGTGGAAGAGGACTCAGGATAGTTCACCTTTCGGGTGTTATGTTACGGCTGTGATGCGCGAGAAGAAGAAAGCGAGTCCTGCCGAAGGGGAGTTTCTATTCGAGATCGATGAGCAACCGCTGGAAGAGACGATCACGGCCTGGGGCGGAGTTCCGCTGCTGGTGCGGGCGGTTCGTTCGCTGGACGTGCCGGGCAGCGTCGAGCGCCATCTGCGCATCAAGCAACGGGAGCGGGGCTTCGACGAGGCTACTTACATTGAGAGCTTCGTGGTGTTGAACGGTGTGGGCGGGGATTGTTTGGAAGACTTCGACGCGTTGCGTGAGGATGCGGGACTGGCGGAGATGCTGGGGCACGCGATTCCGAGCGCGGAGGCGGCGCGGAAATTTCTCTACCAGTTTCACGATGCGGTGAAGATCGACGCGGCGCAGCAGCAGTTGGCGTTAGACCGGGTGGCGTATGTTCCCGGCGAGAGCGCTCCGTTGCAGGCGCTGGCGGCGGTGAACCGGGATGTGGTTCAGGAACTGGGCCGGCGCAGCGCCACTGAGAAGATCGCCACGGTGGATCTGGACGCGACCATCATCGCGAGTTGGAAACGGGAAGCCAAGGTTACTTACGAGGGTACGACGGGTTATCAGCCGGTGCTGGCGTTGTGGGCGGAGATGAACGTGGTGCTGGCTGAGGAGTTCCGCGACGGCAACGTGCCGGCGCATCAGGGGTTGTTGCCGGTGGCCAAAAGGGCGTTTGAGGCGCTGCCGGAGACGGTCAAGGAGTTTTATTTTCGCGGCGACTCGGCCTGCGAGGAAGACAGTTTGTTGACCTGGCTGCGGGACGACAAGCGCCCGGACGGGCCGCAGGGCAGGATCGGCTTTGCCGTAAGCGCGCGCATGAGTCCGGCGTTGCATCAAGAGATCGTGGCTACGCCGGAGGCCAAGTGGCATTTGTACAGCGAAGATCCGGCGGCGATCAAGGAGTGCGCCGAAATCGATTATGTTCCCGAGCAGAGTGCGGAGAATCGCTACCGGGAGCCGCTGCGCTACGTGGCCATTCGCATCCGCAAAAAGCAGGGCGAACTGTTCGCCGACGGCAGCGCGGTCAAGCACTTTGCCGTGGTGAGCAACCTGTGGGACTGGGAGGCGCAGAAGCTGCTGCAGTGGCATCGCGAGAAGGCCGGCTCCATCGAGGCCGCGCACGACGTGATCAAGAACGAACTGGCCGGCGGCGTGATGCCCTCGAAATACTTCGGCGCCAACGCCGCGTGGCTGCGCCTGGCTGTGCTAACCTTCAACGTGCTCACCGCGCTCAAGCGGTTGGCGCTGCCGCCGGAGCTGCTCGCCGTGCGGCCCAAGCGGCTGCGCTTCCTCATCTTCACCACGCCGGGCAAGCTGGTCCACCACGCGCGGCGCACGCTGCTGCGCCTGCAGCGCTCCTGGAACCGTTTCGGCAACTGGCGACACGCCATCAGCTTGCTGCCCCTGCCCGCCGTGGCCACGGCCACTTGAACGGCAAGCAGCTTAACTCACCCGCAAACAAAACGCTTCGGCAAGCCAGATGGCGAGCGCGGCGCGGCGCGCCCTCGCCGTGCGCAGAAAACCAACCTCCTCGCCCCACACAGCTCAATGGCTCCCTTCGGCGCCATCCCAACGGCATCCCGCTCCCCTCCGCAGCCCCTCCTCGCATCGCTCAACCGCTTACGGACGGATTACGGGCGATGGCTGGAAGTGGATAGCGGGCCGGTAGAATGAATCGATATGAGTGTGAACAATCAGGAACAGATTGCGGCGGAGACGATTCTGGAGGGCAGCCGCTTTGTGCGCGCGTGCTTGCGCAAGCCGGTGGACAGAACGCCGGTGTGGTTTTTGCGGCAAGCGGGGCGTTATATGCAGGAGTATCGCGACGTGCGCAAGCACCACACGCTGGTGGAGATTTGCAAGAGACCG
>Ga0335076_10008563_pt1 | contig 10334 bp, 9 predicted proteins | sample Lox_Sample_25_FD_206717 | JGI IMG/M metagenome (GOLD analysis project Ga0335076, IMG submission 206717) | Soil microbial communities from Loxahatchee National Wildlife Refuge, Florida, United States - Lox_Sample_2.5 | ecosystem: Environmental > Terrestrial > Soil > Wetlands | place: USA: Florida...
TTTCTGTGCCTGGACGGCCGGGAAGGTGCCGGGATTCGAGAAGGGCGCAAAAGGTTGCACGAGTTCTTAAATGTTTGCGCTTGCTTGCAGAGCCATTTGCAGGAAAGGTAACAATACCTTCCGTGCCGGGACTTTTCGTCTGGCAAGCTCGAATTTGTTGATATATTAGAGGCGCTGGCAACCCAAATCAGTCAGCGTACATCGCAAGATGGATGGAAGCACTTGCTTTCATTCGCTTCCGAAGCACTTCTTCAGCTGCGGCCATGGAAGACCGGCTGATTGCCTTGTGGAAGACCTTCACCCAAGTGAGGATGGCGAAGCCTTGCAAAAGTGCGCGGTGTTCAGTTCCCCTACCGATCCCATCTTCGCTCCGCCGGAATTGACGGCTGCACGCTGGTTCGCTGTCTACACGAATAGCCGCCACGAGAAACGCATCTCCCAGCACTTTACCCAGAGACAGATTGAGCACTATCTCCCTCTTTACAGCTCGGAGCGCAAATGGCGTGATGGGTCGCGAGTCACGCTCGATCTTCCTCTGTTTCCCGGCTACATCTTTGTGCATATTCGCAAGGCCGAGCGCGCGTCTGTATTGAGCGTGCCGGGAGCGCTGGCGGTCGTAGGCGGAACGGGTGGGGAACCTGCCGCACTGGCTGACTCAGCGATTGAGGCGCTGCGAGCCGGCTTAAGCGAAGGCAAGTTAGAGCCGCATCCGCTTCTGAGAGTCGGGCAGGCAGCCCGAGTCCGTTCCGGCGCGTTCGCCGGCATGCAGGGAATCGTGGTTAGAAAGAAGAACGGTTTCAGGGTTGTGATCACTCTCGAGCAGATCATGCAGAGCATTGCAGTGGAGATCGACGAGCGCGATCTGGAACCGATCGGGACAAATGAGGTCTCAGGCGCCAGCCGGACCGGTCTGGAACTTGGCTGGTGTCTGCAAAGCGCGTAAGAGTATCTGCGCGCGAAGTCGCGAACAAATCACTTTCCCAAATGCTTGTCTTGCATTGGTGAATCCGCCCCAGATCTTGCAGAAATCAGGATAGATCCCTCGAGAATCGAAGAGCCTGCACTAAGCGGTCAAAGGTGCAGGCCCCTCGGGAACGCGGCAAGCAGCACTCGACCCGGGAGCTCCCTTTGGGCTGAGTTGCCGGCAATCAAACCTCCGATGCTTGGTACAGGCGGTAGAGGATGAGATGACTGGAAATACTGGCTCAACGAGAGGAAACGCGGAAGAACGGATACTGACCATGGCTGCGTCGCTCTTTGCGCAGTATGGATACAACGGCGTCAGCACGCGCGAAATCGCGGCCGCCGCGGATGTGAACGAAGTGACCATCTATCGGCACTATCCGCGGAAGCGCGATCTGTATCTGGCGGTGCTCGGCGCGGAGCTCCAGCGTGTCCATCTGCGAGGTGAGCTGCTGAAGAAGCTCGCCGAGGCGCAAAGCGGCCGAACGGCTCTGGCATGCACGTTTGAGCTGATTGCGTCGACGCTCCAGCAGCAACCGCAGTTGCTTCGTCTGCTGCAGTACAGCGCCCTGGAACTGAGCGACGACCTTGACCCATTGCTCAGGCGGCACCTGGGCGAGCTTGTGGAGGTCCTGGCACGCTACCTTGAGCCATGGGTCCAGCGAGGCGAACTGCGGTGTGCAAATGCCAAAACCCTCGTTCTTACGCTGATTGCCATTGTTTTGAGCCGTGGGCCATTGCGGCGCGTGTTCCTGAACGACGGGGAGAGCCTGAATTCTCTCTCGCTGTTTGAAACCTACTCAGAGTTTTGCCTCGCATGAAAGCGTGCTTGATCTCGATCTGCCAAATACCTCGAGATCAAGCTGCGGCGAAGTGGCGCGAAAGGGCCGGGATGCATCCCACTTCAATGAAGTAGTTTGTGAAATCTCTGAAGGAGTCGAAACGCACCATGGACCTACGAGGAAGAAAAGCGGTCATCTGCGGTGGAGGAGGCTTCATCGGCGGCCACCTGGCAAAGAGTCTGAAGGCGAATGGGATCGAAGTGATCAGGGCAATCGACATCAAACCGATGGACGAGTGGTACCAAGTCTCTCCTGAAGTCGAGAACCTTGTGATGGACCTGCAGGACAAGGCGAACTGCCGAAGAGCGGCCAAGGGCGCCGATCTCATCTTCCAGCTTGCGGCCGACATGGGTGGCATGGGCTTTATCGAGAACAACAAGGCGCTTTGCATGCTGAGCGTACTGATCAACACGCACATGTTGATGGCGGCGCGCGAGGCTGGAGTGCAGAGGTTCTTCTATTCGTCCTCAGCCTGTGTCTATAACGGCGAAAAGCAAAAGAACGCACAGGTGACTCCGTTGAAGGAGGAAGATGCCTATCCGGCGCTCCCCGAGGACGGATACGGATGGGAGAAGCTTTTCAGCGAGAGGATGTGCCGGCACTTTGAAGAGGATTTTGGTCTTCAGTGCCGTGTGGCGCGGTTCCACAATGTCTACGGGCCACATGGCACATGGGCCGGCGGCCGTGAAAAGGCGCCCGCAGCTATCTGCCGCAAAGTGATTGAAGCGAAGCACTCCGGCAAGCACGAGATCGAGATCTGGGGCGACGGAAAGCAGACGCGCAGTTTCATGTATATCGACGACTGCACCAAGGGAACGCAGGCGATCATGGAAAGCGAGATTCACGAGCCACTCAATCTGGGGTCGGACGAACTGGTGACGATCAACCAACTGGTGGACATCGTCGAAGAGATTGCCGGAGTGAAGCTGAATCGTCGCTACAACCTGAATGCGCCGAAAGGCGTAAACGGGCGCAATAGCGACAACACGAAAATCATCGAAAAACTTGGCTGGGCGCCGTCGATTCGTCTGAAGGAAGGCCTCGAGAAGACCTATGTGTGGATCGAGAAGGAAATGATGGCTCTCACGCATGCGTAGAGCAAAACCAAAGTTGATGCCGCCCAAGGCAAGTTAATGTAAGGTTGCCGCCCCCCTGATGGGCGCGCCGACGAGACTGGCGCAGCCCAGACGCAGTAACCTTGCTGTAGTTGGCTCAGCAACTCAACCTGAGCGGGACAAAGACAGGGATTGGGAGATGGACCAAGTGGCAAGAGACCAGGCCTGGCGGCAGATCCTGGGAATCGGCTTCTACGTGGGTGACGTGGGCGGCGCGATCGAACGTGTCTCCCTGGGCGGATTGCTGGTGGTGCCAGCGGCGCCAGCGCTGAAGGATGTGGCCAGAAACAAGGAATACCGAGAGGCGCTGGTCAATGCCGATCTGGCAATTGCCGATTCGGCATTCATGGTGCTGGTCTGGAATCTGATTCAGGGAGACTCGATTCGGCGCTTGTCCGGCTTAAAGTATCTCCGTGAACTACTGCAACATCCGGTCGTGCGCAAGCCCGGGAGTACATTCTGGGTAATGGCGGGCAGGGGCAGTTCGCAAACGAACATCCGGTGGCTGGCTACCCAAGGAATCAGTGTCCCGGAAGAGTGCATTTACGAGGCGCCCATGTACGGAGCGGAGATCGAGGATCCTGAACTGATCAGGCGACTCGAGACGCTTCGACCGAAACACGTGATTATCACGCTGGGTGGCGGAACGCAGGAGCGACTGGGGCACTACCTCAAGCAACACCTCGATTACCTTCCAGCAATTCATTGCATCGGTGCGGCAATCGCGTTCCTGAGCGGCGATCAGGTCCGCATTCCGGACTGGGCAGACAGGCTTTACCTGGGATGGTTGTTTCGCTGCCTTTCTTCGCCGCGAAGGTTTCTTCCGCGGTACTTGTCGGCACCTCAGCTTGTACCGTTGATCTGGCGGTACCGGAGTCAGCTGCCTGTATCGCAGATTCCGCAACCTCCGTTGGCACATGCGGACTGATCCTCACCCCATTCCGTACGTGATTCCATTCATGGAGAAAGTGTTCCGATGAAGACACAAGCTCAGACAGTTTCAATTGCCGTCGTCGGGTCTGGTTATGTTGGCCTCGTCGCTGCGGCATGCTTTGCTGAGATTGGGCATCGCGTAATCTGCGTGGACAACGATGAGTCCAAGGTGCGCATGCTACAGGCAGGTGGCGTTCCGATTCACGAGGAGCACCTTCCCGAACTTCTGTCGCGACATCGCGGAGACCGGCTGGAGTTTACGACGGATCTTCGTGCAGCAACCCAGGCTGCAGAGGCGATCTTCATCGCGGTCGGGACGCCTCAAAGCCAGACGGGGAGTGCGGATCTCTCGTATGTCGATGCAGTGGCGAGTGAAATCGCGCGCTCGATCGACTCGTACAAGGTCATCGTCGAGAAGAGCACGGTTCCGGTGTACACCAATGAGTGGATTCGAAGGGTGATTGAACGCAATGGTGTGTCGAAGGAACTCTTCGATGTGACTTCCAACCCGGAGTTCCTTCGCGAAGGTACAGCGGTGGTGGATTTTCTTCACGCAGATCGGATTGTGCTCGGCACGGCAACAGAGCGGGCAGGGAATCTGCTGAAGAGCATCTATCATCCCCTGACCTGCGGTGACTACTACAATGTTCCGGGCTCGGTGCCGGGGCCGCGAGAGTCCAACGATCCGCCGCCCATTCTTTTGACTTCGACCAAAGCCGCAGAGATCATCAAGCACGCTTCAAATGCATTTCTTGCAACGAAGATATCGTTCATCAATGCTGTCGCGAATGTTTGCGAGGCGGCAGGGGCAGATATTGAAGAGGTGGCGCGCGGCATCGGAATGGACTCGCGCATCGGGCCGAAGTTTTTGCGGGCAGGCGTTGGCTATGGAGGCTCGTGCTTTCCAAAGGATGTCGCGGCATTCAGAAACGTGGCGGAACAGGTGGGAGTGGACTTTGGTCTGCTGCGCGAAGTTGAGAAGATCAACGACGAACAAAAGCAGCGATTCTTCCAGAAGATTCGCTCCGCGCTATGGACCTTCCGCGCCAAGAAGATCGGTGTTCTTGGACTGGCTTTCAAAGGTGGAACCGATGATGTAAGAGAATCTCCGGCTCTCGACATCGTGAAGAGGCTTGTTGCCGAGGGTTGCATTGTGACCGCATACGATCCGGCGGCCGCGGACCGCTGCAAGGAACTGATTCCACCGGGACCGTGCATGCGCTATGTTGACGAGTTGTATGCGGCGGCACAGGATGCGGATGCGTTGCTGATTCTCAATGACTGGGAAGAGTTTGCCGAACTGGATCTGTCGAAGCTCCACTACACGCTCCGGTACCCGATTGTCATCGATGGCCGCAATCTGTACGATCCAGAGACGATGACGAAGAACGGGTTCACCTACCTCAGTGTTGGCCGACCTGGGCTTTCTCAGCCGATAGATCCGGTGGCGGCGTTCTTTGTTCCTCGCCGCAGAGATGACACAAGGGCCTGAGGATTCGAACAGGCTGCGGAGAACTGCGGCCTGGATCCTTCCGTTCATGCGTGTGGTAAGGCCCGATAATAGCAACCAATTGGTTGCGTTGTCGGCATCGGCTGCGACTCAGGAAAGGAAAAAGCGATGCGCGTGCTGGTGACCGGGGCTGCAGGCTTTCTCGGATCCCATTTGACGGATGCCATGCTTGGCGAGGGGCACACAGTTCTCGGCGTGGACAATCTCTGCACCGGTTCGCTGGAGAATCTTCGGCATCTCGAGAATGAGTCGAGGTTTGAGTTTCTGGAGCACGACATCTGCAAGGAATTCGATCCGGGAGATGTGGATTATGTGTTCAATTTCGCGTCACCGGCCAGCCCGGAAGACTATATGAGACTCGGCACGGAAACGCTGCTGGTCGGCTCGGCCGGGACTCGCAACGCATTAGAGATCGCAAGGAAGCATGGTGCAAGGTTCTTGCATGCCTCGACCTCCGAGTGCTACGGAGATCCGGATGTGCATCCGCAGGCGGAGGATTATTGGGGGCACGTGAATCCGATCGGTCCGAGGTCTGTTTACGACGAAGCAAAGCGCTTCTCGGAGGCCCTCGTGACGGCGTACCACCGCTATTTCGGCGTGAACACACGGCTGGTGAGGATTTTCAATACCTATGGACCGCGTCTCCAAATGAATGACGGGAGAGTCATTTCGAATCTGCTCACGCAGGCACTCAAAGACGAAGACCTGACAATCTACGGGAATGGTTCACAGACGCGAAGCTTTTGCTATGTATCCGATGAGATCGAAGGGATCCTTGGCCTTTCGCGGACCGAAGAACACGGCCCGGTCAACGTCGGTAATCCGTCAGAATGGACAATTCTCGAATGTGCCAAAGCAGTGCTGCGTGTGACGGGCTCGAAGAGCAAGATCACCTACCGGCCACTTCCTCAGGATGATCCCGTTCAGCGGCAGCCGGACATCTCAAAGGCCAGACGTCTGTTTGGGTGGGAGCCGAAGATCGATCTTGAGACCGGGTTGAGGCTGAGCATCGGCTATTTCAAGAGCTGCATTGAAGCAGCGGCATAATGCTCAGATGGCAATGCCGCAATGCAGAATTCCTGGATTTCAAAAGGGACGTCACAGATCGCAAGCCAAGGGTTGCATTAAGCTGGCAGGGAGCCAGGAGAAAGAGAATGAAGCGAGCTCTGATCACAGGAGTCACCGGCCAGGATGGGGCATATCTGGCCGAACTGCTATTGGCGAAGGGATATGAGGTTCACGGGATCAAGCGGCGCACGTCTCTCTTCAACACGAACCGAATCGACCACATCTATGAAGACCCTCATCGGCAGGGGCGTCACTTCATGCTTCACTATGGCGATTTGACCGACTCGAGCAGCCTGGTTCAGATTGTTCAGCGCGTGCAGCCGGATGAAATCTACAATCTTGCCGCGCAGAGTCATGTGAGGGTTTCATTTGAGGAGCCGGAATATACGGCGAATTCCGATGCGCTTGGCGCGCTTCGCTTGCTGGAGGCGATCCGGATCACCGGACAGGAAAAGACGACCAAGTTCTACCAGGCTTCCACCTCTGAGATGTACGGGCTGGTCCAGGAGATTCCGCAGAAGGAATCGACGCCCTTCTACCCGCGTTCGCCTTATGCGGTGGCAAAGTTGTATGCGTACTGGATCACGGTGAATTACCGAGAGGCCTACGGTATCTATGCGTGCAACGGTATTCTCTTCAATCATGAATCGCCCATGCGCGGCGAGACGTTTGTTACGCGGAAAATCACGCGGGGGCTTGCGCGTATCAAGGTCGGCCTTCAGGACCGCCTGTACCTCGGAAATCTGGACGCGCTTCGAGACTGGGGCCATGCGCGCGATTATGTCGAGATGATGTGGCGGATGCTCCAGCAGAGCGAAGCGAAGGACTATGTAATCGCCACCGGCGAGCAGCACAGCGTCAGAGAGTTTGTTGAGAGGTCGGCCGGCCACCTCGACATGAAGATCACCTGGGACGGAAGCGGAGCCGATGAGAGAGGCACTGATCAGCATGGAAACGTTATCGTCTCTGTTGATCCTCGATACTACCGGCCGACCGAAGTCGAAACGTTGTGGGGAGATGCAAGCAAAGCGCGAAGAGAACTTGGTTGGCAGCCTAGAGTCACCTTCCTCGACCTCGTGAAAGAGATGGTCGAAGAGGACTTGAAGATTGCCGAAAGGGACGCCCTGGTCAGAAAGCACGGCTATTCGGTCTTCAATCATCACGAGAATTGAGGCGCGTGCCGGGCGGGCAAAATGGAGAAGAACAGCCGAATCTTCATCGCGGGTCACACGGGACTAGCCGGGTCAGCCATACACCGGGCATTGGAGGCCAGGGACTACTCTAACCTGCTGCTTCGGACGCACGCCGAACTCGACCTCACAGACCGGAATGCGACGCGGGTATTTTTCAATCGCGAGCGCCCTGAATATGTTTTTCTCGCAGCGGCGAAGGTGGGCGGCATTCTCGCCAACGATACCTATCCTGCCGATTTCATCCGTGAGAATATCGAGATCGAGACGAGCGTCATCGACGCAAGCTATCACAGTGGAGTGAAGAGGCTGTTGTTTCTGGGCTCCAGCTGTATCTATCCGAAGCATGCCCCGCAGCCGATCAAGGAAGAGTATCTCCTCGCGGGTCCACTTGAACCCACGAACCGCGCATACGCACTGGCCAAAATCGCCGGAATTGAGATGTGCTGGTCCTACAATCGGCAATATGGCACCCGCTACCTGGCGGCCATGCCAACGAACCTCTATGGACCGGGCGACAACTTCGACCTGAAGGCGTCGCATGTACTGCCGGCCCTGATGCGAAAGGTTGTCGAAGCAAAGCTTGCGGGCGAAAAGAAGCTGGTGGTCTGGGGGACAGGCAGGCCGAGACGTGAGTTTCTCTACAGCGATGACCTCGCCGAGGCGTGCCTCCATCTGCTGAATCTGCCCGAGGACCGTTACAAGAGCTTAATCACGGAAAGCGAAGCACCACTCATTAACATAGGAACGGGAGAGGACCTGACGATTCGCGAACTGGCGCTACTTGTTTCGAAGGTGCTGGAACTCGAGTGCGAACTGGAGTTTGACACTTCGCGCCAGGATGGGACACCCCAAAAGCTCCTTGATGTGAGCCGAATCAACGCTCTTGGCTGGAAAGCGAAGGTTAGTCTTGAAGAGGGGATACGGCGGACATATGAATCCGTGCGTTCACAACTCGAGCCGATTCGAGGATGAGAATCGTCGGCAGTCTGCTGATTCCAGCAATGGACAACCATATCCTTATTCTCGAATGCGACAATTCAACTCCAGGTTACAGGCGGGCAGTACGACAATGTCGATAGCAAGAGCCACGCTGTTCATTTTGACCATCGCATTTTTGTCCTCAACGTTCTGCCGCGGACAGGAGCAACGCCCTGCCATCATCCCATCAGCACAGGGGGGGTCCGCGGGAGCGGGAAGCTCTGTCAGCAACAGTGCGGCGATTGGCGGACTGACGGATGAGCCGATTACACCAGGCGAGATTGTTCACATCAGCGTTTTTGACGCGCCAGATTTTTCACTCAGTACCAGGGTGTCGGAGAGTGGTGATATTCCCTTTCCCATGCTGGGAGCAGTTCACGTTGGGGGGCTGACAAGCACGAGCGCGTCGGATCTCATCGCAAAACAGCTCAAAGATCGAAACCTGATGCTTGAGCCAAAGGTCATGGTGACCGTCGATTCTGCTACGACGGGCATTACGATCCTGGGCGAGGTGCGCGCGCCAGGGATCTATCCGCCGCCCGGAAAGCGTCGACTGTCAGACTTGCTCGCAGTTGCGGGAGGGTTGACTGCAAACACCGGCCGGCTGATTGAGATCACAAATGACCGGAAGCCCGGTCACAAGGAGTATGTCTCCTGGGATCCGACGATGCACAACACCGACAACTTTGATCGCGGGGTGAGTCCGGGCGACCGTGTGCTCGTGCGAGCGTGCGGCATTGCATACGTCGGGGGCAACGTGGCGAAGCCGGGCGCCTATTCGCTGTGCGGCTCGCAAAAGATGACGTTATCTGAAGTGGTTGCTCTGGCGGGCGGAGTTTCACCCAATTCCAAGGAGAGCCACACATACCTCATCCGTACCCAGCCCGACGGAACGAAGGTGGCACAGATGATTGACGTGAAGAAGGTGCTGACCGCGCGCCTGGCTGACCCGATGATCCACGAAGATGACATCATCTATATCTCGCCGAGTCCGCTAAAGGCAGTGCTCAAACAGGCAGTTGCATTCGCGCTCGCGATCACACCTACGCTGCTGTATATTTACCTGCCTTAGGCTGAAGGACAACCGGAGATTCACACCCCTTGCAGAGAGCGATCGTGACCGTGAGCCGCGGAGTGTTGTCGTGAAGATCAGCATCGTCACGGTATCGTTCAACCAGAAGCCATATCTTCGGGAGGCAATGGAGTCGGTATTGTCTCAAGGCTATCCGGATCTGGAATACATTGTTGTGGATCCGGGGTCGACCGACGGCAGCCGCGAACTGATCCAAAGCTACGGTGACCGGATCGCAACGGCGATTCTTGAACCCGACAAAGGCGCGGCGGATGGCTTGAACAAGGGATTTGCCCGCGCCACGGGTGACATCTTTGGTTTTTTGAATTCAGACGACATCTTGCTGCCGGGCTCGCTGCGCCTGGTTGGCGACTTTTTTCTCAACCATCCGGAGTGTGACGTGGCGATGGGCAACGGCTACAAGATTGATGGAGAGGGAAGGAGGCTAAGACACTTCCGAGCGAGAGACTTCACGCCGAAGCGATACCTCTACGGCGGCACTCAATGGCTGCAGCAATCCACGTTCGTTCGCGCCGGAGCATACTTGCGGTCGCCGAAGTTCAATACGGAGAATCGCACCTGCTGGGACGGAGAGCTGTTTGTGAATATCGCAAATCAGGGGGCAAAGATCGGCTATATCAACGCTGACCTTGCAGGCTT
>Ga0335076_10008565_pt1 | contig 10331 bp, 8 predicted proteins | sample Lox_Sample_25_FD_206717 | JGI IMG/M metagenome (GOLD analysis project Ga0335076, IMG submission 206717) | Soil microbial communities from Loxahatchee National Wildlife Refuge, Florida, United States - Lox_Sample_2.5 | ecosystem: Environmental > Terrestrial > Soil > Wetlands | place: USA: Florida...
GGCGGAGTTCGAATACACGCGGATGGACGGCGGCAACCTCGTTGGCACGGGCGAGAGGTTCACGCTGGCGGCCGACATGCTGTTCAAGGCGATCGGGCAGACGTTCCTGCCGGACCCGCTCAAGAACGGCGCGGCGCAACCGCTCGAGCTGAAGTCCGGCCGCATCGCCGTGAACGATGACCGGCAGACCTCGCTCCCCGGCGTCTATGCCGGCGGCGATTGCGTCTTCGGCGGCCAGGACCTGACGGTGCAGGCCGTGCAGGACGGTAAGGTCGCGGCGCACGCGATCGACCGGTATTTGCGTGGCGCATGAATTTCGGAACTGTGGATGCACATTCGGATTGTCACCCCGGCGAAGGCCGGGGTCCATAACCACAAGCCTCTGGAATATGGGCCCCGGCGTTCGCCGGGGTGACATCGGGTTGAGGAGGAGGGCGTGAGCGATGGCTGATCTCAGGACCGAGTTCGTCGGCATCAAGTCGCCCAATCCGTTCTGGCTGGCATCGGCGCCGCCGACGGACAAGGAATACAACGTGGTGCGGGCGTTCAGGGCGGGCTGGGGCGGCGTCGTCTGGAAGACGCTGGGCGAGGATCCGCCGATCGTGAACACGGCGTCGCGCTACGGCGCACTGCACTACGCCGACGACAAGATGATCGGCTTCAACAACATCGAGTTGATCACCGACCGGCCGCTCGACGTGAACCTGCGCGAGGTGAAGCAGGTGAAGCGCGACTGGCCGGACCGCGCGCTCGTCGTCTCGCTGATGGTGCCGTGCGAGGAACTGCCCTGGCAAACGATCCTGAAAAAGGTCGAGGACACCAACGCGGATGCGGTCGAGCTGAATTTCGGCTGCCCGCACGGCATGTCCGAGCGCGGCATGGGCTCGGCGGTCGGGCAGGTGCCGGAGTATGTCGAGATGGTAGCGCGCTGGTGCAAGGCGCATACGCGCATGCCCGTGCTGGTGAAGCTGACGCCCAACATCACCAACATCCTGCATCCGGCGCGCGCCGCCAGGAAGGGCGGCGCCGATGGCGTGTCGCTGATCAACACGATCAACTCGATCACCGCGATCAACCTCGACGCGATGGCGCCGGAGCCGACGGTGGACGGCAAGGGCACGCATGGCGGCTATTGCGGGCCGGCGGTGAAGCCGATCGCGCTCGCCATGGTGGCGGAGATCGCGCGCGACAAGGAGACCAAGGGCCTGCCGATCTCGGCGATCGGCGGCATCGCCACCTGGCGTGACGCGGCGGAGTTCATGGCGCTCGGCGCCGGCACGGTGCAGGTCTGCACGGCCGCCATGCATTACGGCTTCAAGATCGTCGACGACATGATCGACGGGCTGTCGAACTGGATGGATGCGAAGGGCTACAAGACGATCGACGACTTCCGCGGCAAGGCGGTGCCGAACGTGACGGACTGGCAGTACCTCAATATCAACTACAAGACCGTCGCGAAGATCGACCCGGAAAAATGCATCACCTGCGGGCTCTGCCACATCGCGTGCGAAGACACTTCGCACCAGGCGATCGCCAAGCTCAGGGACGACGGCAAGCGCCGCTACGAGGTGATTGACGCGGAGTGCGTCGGCTGTAACTTGTGCATGCATGTCTGCCCCGTGCCCGACTGCATCACCATGGTGAAGGTCGAGACGGGGAAGCCGTACCTGAACTGGACGCAGCATCCGAACAATCCGATGCGGAAGGCGGCGGAGTAGAAAGGAATTCACCACAAAGGCACGAAGGACACGAAGAACGAGGTCATTTTTGGGTGTCATTCCCGCGAAAGCGGGAATCCAGGGCCCTGACGAATCGGTTGCCATGGACCCCCGCTTTCGCGGGGGTGACAATCAATAAAGAGCGCGGCGTTCTTCGTGTCCTTCGTGGCTTCGTGGTCCAACCTGGGAGAGACGCGTGACCACCAACATCCGCATCAACAGCGACCGGTTGTGGGACAGCCTGATGGAGCTGGCGAAGATCGGCGCCACCGACAAGGGCGGCGTGCGGCGGCTGGCGCTGACCGACCTCGACAAGCAGGCGCGCGACCTGTTCGTCAGGTGGTGCAAGGACGCGGGCTGCACCATCGGCGTCGACAAGATGGGCAATATCTTCGCGCGCCGTCCGGGGAAGGACGACTCGCTGGCGCCGGTCATGACCGGCAGCCACATCGACACGCAGCCCTCCGGCGGCAAGTTCGACGGCAACTACGGGGTGATGGCCGGGCTCGAGGTCATCCGCACGCTCAACGACTTCAACTACGAGACCAACCGGCCGATCGAGGTGATCGTCTGGACCAACGAGGAGGGCTCGCGCTTCGCCCCGGCCATGATCGCCTCGGGCGTCTATGCCGGCGAGTTCGACCTCGAATACGGCCTCTCGCGCAAGGACGTCGACGGCAAGACCATCGGCGAGGAACTGAAGCGCATCGGCTATGCCGGCGAGCGCGAGTGCGGCGGGCGCGAGGTGGCGGCGTTCTTCGAGGCCCATATCGAGCAGGGACCGATCCTGGAGGCGGAGGACAAGACGATCGGCGTGGTCGAGGGCGTGCAGGGCATCCGCTGGTACGAGGTGACCGTCGCCGGGCAGGATGCCCATGCCGGGCCGACGCCGATGCCGCGGCGCAAGGATGCGCTGGTCGGCGTGAGCCAGATGGTGCTGGCGGTGAACCGGATCGGCATGGCGAACCAGCCCTATGCCTGCGCCACCGTCGGCATGATGCAGGTGTCGCCCAATTCGCGGAATGTGATTCCCGGCAAGGTGTTCTTCACGGTGGATTTCCGCCATCCCGACGCGGACACGCTGAAGCGAATGGGGGCGGAGTTGCAGGCCGAATGCGAGAAGATCTGCCGCGACCGCAAACTGGAGCTGGACTTCAAGGAGATCTGGTACTCGCCGCCGGTGAAATTCAATGACGACTGCGTCGCGGCCGTGCAGAAGGCGACCGAGGATCTCGGGTTCTCCAACCGCCGCATCGTCAGCGGCGCCGGGCACGATTCCGTCTACATGTCGCGGGTGACGCCGACGTCGATGATCTTCGTGCCCTGCAAGGACGGCATCAGCCACAACGAGATCGAGGACGCCAAGCCGGCGGAGCTCGCGGCCGGCTGCGACGTACTGCTGCGCGCGATGATCGAGCGGGCAAACGCGGTGTAGGCTGCGGTGTGCGTCTCCAGTTCCAGATTCGATTTGATTCCCCCGCGAAAGCGGGGGTCCACGGCCGCCGCACCGTCACTTGCCCTGGACCCCCGCTTTCGCGGGGGAATCACGGATGGGAAGATCTTCGACCCTCTCGCCGCTACCCTTGCAATTGTTAGACGATGACTGTCGCGCTCGTGCGGACCGGAGGGGATAGCGTGCCGGCCGTATCTCCCGACTCCGTCATCGACATCCGCAGGCTGTCGCTTGTTTTCCCGACGGCGGACACGCCGGTGACGGCGCTGCAGGACATCGACCTTGCGGTCGGGCGCGGCGAGTTCATCTCGTTCATCGGGCCGTCGGGCTGCGGCAAGACCACGCTCTTGCGGGTGATCGCCGACCTCGAGCGGCCGACCAGCGGCGAGATCAGCGTGAATGGGGTCTCGCCCGAGCAGGCGCGGCAGAATCGCGCCTATGGCTACGTGTTCCAGGCGCCGGCGCTCTATCCCTGGCGGACGGTCGTACGCAACGTGACGCTGCCGCTGGAGATCATGGGCATCGCCGGCGCCGAGCGGGTGGAACGCGCCGCGCGCTATCTCGACATGGTCGGGCTCAAGGGGTTCGAGCGGAAGTTTCCCTGGCAGCTCTCGGGCGGCATGCAGCAGCGGGTGTCGATCGCGCGCGCCCTCAGCTTCGAGCCGGAGCTGCTGCTGATGGACGAGCCGTTCGGCGCGCTTGACGAGATCACCCGCGACCGCCTGAACGTCGAGCTGCTGCGGCTGTGGGAGAAGACCGGCAAGACCGTCATCTTCGTCACCCATTCGATCGCCGAGGCGGTGTTCCTGTCGTCGCGCATCGTTGTCATGAGCCCGCGACCGGGCCAGATCCTGGAAGTCATCCCCTGCGACCTGCCGCAGGGCCGCACGCTCGACGCGCGCGAGACGCCGCAATTCCTGGAGATCGCGCACAAGGTGCGCGTCGCCCTGCGCAAGGGGCACAGCTATGACGACTGAGGCGCTGGTCGGTGCGCGTCCGGCTCGGCCGGCCGCGTCGGCGGCGTTGTGGCACCGGCTCCTGCCCCTGGTGACGGTGCTGCTGATCATTGCGGTGCTGTGGTACGCGGCGGCAATCGGGCTCAATTCGCAGCGCGTGCGCGACCAGCTGAACCAGACGGGGCAGTCCTGGACGACGGCCGACTTGATTGCCGGCACCTGGTCGATGGAGCGGCCGGTGCTGCCGACGCCGGACCAGATCCTGCGCGAGTTCTGGAAGACGACGGCGGAAACGCCGATCACGAACAAGCGCAACCTGCTCTACCATGCCTGGATCACAGCCTCGGCGACGCTGCTGGGATTCGTGTTCGGGACCCTACTCGGCATCGCGCTCGCCATCGGCATCGTGCATGTGCGCACGCTCGACCGCAGCCTGCTGCCCTGGATCATCGCCTCGCAGACGATCCCGATCCTCGCCATCGGTCCCATGATCATCGTCGTGCTCGGCAATATCGGCATCACCGGCCTGATCCCGAAGGCGATCATCTCCGGCTATCTCTCGTTCTTCCCGGTGACCATCGGCATGGTGAAAGGGCTGCGCTCGCCCGACGTGCTGCAGCTCGATCTGATGCACACCTACAATTCCAGTGAGAGCCAGCTCTTCCGCAAGCTGCGCTGGCCGGCCTCGATGCCGTTCCTGTTCACGAGTCTCAAGGTCTCGATCTCGATCAGCCTCGTCGGCGCCATCGTCGGCGAGCTGCCGACGGGCGCGACGGCCGGCCTCGGTGCCCGGCTGCTCACCGGTTCGTACTACGGCCAGACGATCCAGATCTGGACGGCGCTCCTGATGGCGTCGCTGTTGGGGGCAGCGATGGTTTATGTCGTCGCCGGCGTCGAGCGAGTCGTGATCCGGCAGATGGGGCAGCGCGCGTGAGCGGGTTGATCGTTCTCGCCATCGTCGCGGTCGGTTGGGCTGCGCTCGTTCAGCTTTCGCGGCGGGCGTCTGGCGGTCCGCTCGTCGTGCTCGTTCCGTTGATTTTCGGATTGTGGCTTCTGCTCCTCTGGCAGGTCGCCGTGACGAGTTTTGGCGTGGCGCAAATCCTCCTTCCCGCCCCCAGTCAGATCGGGCACCAGCTGGTGTCGCAGACCGCGATGCTCTGGACCGATTTCCAGCAGACCTTCCTCAAGTCCGTGCTCGCCGGTTTCGCCATGGGGTGTGGGCTCGGTTTCATCGTGGCGGTGCTAACGGACCGGGTGCCGTTCCTGCAGCGGGGGCTGCTGCCGCTGGGCAACCTGGTGAGCGCGGTGCCGATCGTGGGGATCGCGCCGATCATGGTGATGTGGTTCGGGTTCGGGTGGGAATCGAAGGCGGCCGTGATCGTGGTGATGACGTTCTTTCCGATGCTGATCAACACGATCGCCGGCCTCAATGCCTCCGACCATATGCAGCGCGACCTCATGCGCTCCTACGGCTCGTCCTATTGGCAGACCTTCTTCATGCTGCGGCTGCCGGCGGCGCTGCCGTTCATCTTCAATGCGCTGAAGATCAATTCGACTCTGGCCCTGATCGGGGCGATCGTGGCGGAGATGTTCGGCTCGCCGATCTCCGGCATGGGCTTCCGCATCTCGACCGAGGTCTACAAGATGAACGTCGATATCGTCTGGGCGACCATCGCCGTTGCGGCGCTCGCGGGTTCGATGTTCTATGGGCTGCTGGCGCTGATCGAGCGGCGCCTGACGTTCTGGCATCCGTCGTATCGGAGCAGGGCGCGCGCAGGGTGAAGGTGTAGTCTTTCTTGATTTGCCCGCGGAAGCGGGCATCCAGGGCAAGCGACGGGAGTGACCGCTGGACCCCCGCTTTCGCGGGGGAATCAAAAACGCAAGACCGGATAAACAGCAGCAGGGAGACAAAGCATGATCAACAAACTCGGTGCAATCACGGTCGCGGCGGCGCTTGCGCTCGGCGCGGCCGGGGCGCAGGCGGCGGATCCGCTGACGCTGCAGCTCAAGTGGGTGACGCAGGCGCAGTTCGCGGGGTACTACGTCGCCAAGGACAAGGGGATGTACGACGCCGTCGGTCTCGACGTCACGATCAAGCCGGGCGGGCCCGACATCAACCCGAGCCAGGTGATCGCCGGCGGCGGCGCCGACGTCGTGCTCGACTGGATGCCCTCGGCGCTGGCGACGCGCGAGAAGGGCGTGCCGCTCGTGAACATCGCGCAGGTGTTTCAGAAGTCGGGCATGGAGCTCACCTGCCGCAAGGAGACGGGCATCACCAAGCCGGAGGACTTCAAGGGCAAGACGCTGGGCGTCTGGTTCGCCGGCAACGAATACCCGTTCCTCTCCTGGATGAGCACGCTCGGCCTGAAGACGGACGGCAGCGGCGTCACCGTGCTGAAACAGGGCTTCAACGTCGATCCGCTGCTGCAGAAGCAGGCCGACTGCATCTCCACCATGACCTACAACGAGTACTGGCAGGTGATCGACGCCGGCATCCCGGCCGACCAGCTCGTCGTCTTCAAGTACGAGGACCAGGGCGTGGCCACGCTCGAGGACGGCATCTACACGCTCGAGAAGAACCTGAAGGACGCGGCGATGTCGGACAAGCTGGCGCGCTTTGTCAAGGCGTCGATGCAGGGCTGGGACTGGTCGGTCGCCAATCCGGACGATGCCGCCATGATCGTGCTCAAGAACGACGAGACCGGCGCGCAGACCGAGAAGCACCAGAAGCGGATGATGGGCGAGATCGCCAAGCTCGTCGGCCACGCCGACAAGGGCACCGGCTATCTCGATCCGGCCGCCTATGACCGCACGGTGAAGATCCTGCTCGCCGGCGGCTCCGACCCCGTCATCACCAAGGCGCCGGAAGGAGCCTGGACGCATGACATCTGGGAAAAGGCGATGGCGAAATAGGGGCCAGAGTCTTGCGATGACTTCATAGGGGCGGGTCTTGGACCCGCCCCTACACGTTCGGAGAGGGTCGATGGACCTCATCATCCGCAATGCCAACCTGTCCGATGGGCGCAGGGGCATCGACATCGGCGTCGAGGGCGGGCGCATCGCCGCGGTCGAGCCCAAGCTGCCGGCGACGGCGCCGAGGGAGATCGACGCGACGGGACGGCTGGTGAGCCCGCCCTTTGTCGATGCGCATTTCCACATGGACTCGACGCTGTCGCTCGGGCTTCCCCGGATGAACGTCTCGGGCACGCTGCTCGAGGGCATCCAGCTGTGGGGCGAGCTGAAGCCGCTGCTGACCGCCGAGGCGATCATCGATCGCGCGCTGCGCTATTGCGACTGGGCCGCGGCGCGCGGGCTGCTGGCGATCCGCAGCCATGTCGACACCTGCGATCCGCGCCTGCTTGCGGTCGATGCGCTTCTTGAGGTGAAGCGCAAGGTCAAGCCTTATATCGACCTGCAGCTCGTGGCCTTTCCACAGGACGGCTATTACCGCTCGCCGGGCGCGGTGAAGCTGCTGGACGCAGCGCTCGACCGCGGGGTCGACGTGGTCGGCGGTATCCCGCATTTCGAGCGCACGATGGCCGACGGCGCCGCCTCGGTGCGGGGGCTCTGCGAGATCGCGGCGAAGCGCGGCCTCATGGTCGACATGCACTGCGACGAGTCCGACGATCCGCTCTCGCGCCATGTCGAGACGCTGGCGGTGGAGACGGTGCGCTGCGGACTGCAGGGGCGCGTGACCGGCTCGCATCTCACTTCCATGCATTCCATGGACAACTACTATGTCAGCAAGCTGATCCCGCTGATGGCGGAGGCGCGGCTCAACGCCATCGCCAATCCGCTCATCAACATCACGCTGCAGGGCCGCCACGACAGCTACCCGAAGCGGCGCGGCATGACGCGGGTGCCGGAGCTGATGCGGGCCGGCGTCAATGTCGCTTTGGGGCAGGACTGCACGATGGACCCCTGGTACTCGCTGGGCTCCGGCGACATGCTAGAGGTGGCGTCCATGGCCGTGCATGTCGGGCAGATGACGAGCCTGGACGGCATGCGCCGCTGCTTCGCGGCTGTGACGGAGAACGCGGCGAAGATCCTCGGCCTCGACGGCTATGGCCTGGCGCCCGGCTGCCATGCTGACATGGTCGTGCTGGAGGCCGGCGATCCGATCGAGGCGATCCGTCTGCGCGCGACGCGGTTGCAGGTGATCCGGCGCGGGAAGGTGATCGCGGAGACGCCGGCGGCCGTGGCCCGGCTCGACCTGCCGGGTCGGCCGGCCAGCGTGGCGCTCACGCGGAACTGACCGGCATGGGCTTGTAGCCGACGGCCCAAAGGTCGAGGCTCTTGCCGCGCTCGACCTTGATCTGGGCGAAGCCGGCGTCGGTCAGCGCCTGCGCCAGCGTCTTTGCCGTGAAGCCGGTGCGGTGCGCCATGAAGACGTTGCCCATGGCGATCTGGGGGCGGTGGCCGTAGAGGATGTCGAGCGGCGCGATCGGGCCGGCCGGCGAGACATAGGCGGGCTCGTCGAGCTTGTCGGCGGCGATGAGCTCGGCCACCGCCTGCAGGTCCGGCATGGTCAGCAGCACGACGCCGCCCGGCTTCAGCACGCGGGCGAACTCGCGCAAGGCAACCGGCACCTCGTGCGCATAGAGATGCTCGATGTTGTGCGAGGACCAGACGCCGTCGACCGACCCGGCGGCGACCATCGGCATCGCCAGCATGGACGCCACGATGTCCGGCTTGACCGCCGGATTGATGTCGACACGCAGCTCGCGCCAGCCCTCCTTGCGGAAGGCCGGATGCAGCTTGTTCGGATTGTACGGTCCGCAGCCGACGTGGAGGACGATGCGGGCGGCTGCTTGCGCGCCAGCATCGGGCGTTGGCGGCAGGTCCGTCATGAGGAGGGCGAGGGCCGCTCGCCCCTACTCCGCCGCATGTCTGACCACCGCGGTGGGCTTCTTCAGGTCGCCCTGCTTCTTCATGGCCTCGTAGACCACGGGGAAGGTCGGGCGGTCGATGTAGCGGCCGGCGCCTTCCTGGACGTCGAGCTTGCCGTTGGCATAGGCGACCCGGCCCTGGCTCACGGTGTGGCTCGGCACGCCCGTGCAGGCGATGCCCTCGAAGATGTTGAAGTCGACCTTCTGGTGGTGGGTCTTGGCCGAGATCGTGCGGGTGGCCTTGGGGTCCCAGACGACGATGTCGGCGTCGGCGCCGACGCTGATCGACCCTTTTCGCGGGTAGATGTTGAAGATCTGCGCGGCGTTGGTAGAGGTGATGCGCACGAACTCGTTGGGCGTCAGCTTTCCGGTGTTGACGCCGGTGGTCCACAGGACCGCCATGCGGTCCTCGACGCCGCCGGTGCCGTTGGGGATGCGGGTGAAGTCGCCCTTGCCCATGGCCTTCTGCGGCGCGCAGAAGCAGCAGTGGTCGGTGGCGGTGGTCTGCAGCGTGCCGGCCTGCAGGCCCTTCCACAGCGCCTCCTGGTGCTCACGCGAACGGAAGGGCGGGCTCATCACGTGGGCGGCGGCGAAGGCCCAGTCCTGGTGGCGATACACCGCGTCGTCGATCACGAGATGACCGGCCAGCACCTCGCCATAGACGCGCTGGCCGTCGAGGCGGGCGCGCGTGATGGCCTCCAGCGACTGGATGCAGGAATTGTGGACGATGTAGATCGGCGTGTTGACGATGCCGGCGATCTTGATGGCGCGGTTCGCCGCCTCGCCCTCGACTTCCGGCGGCCGCGAGAGCGGGTGCCCTTCCGGCCCGGTGATGCCCATCTTGAGGAGCTTCTGCTGCAGGTGCCAGACGAGCTCGCCGTTCTCGGCATGCACCGTCGGGATGGCGCCCAGTTCGAGGCAGCGCGAGAAGCTGGCGACGAGCTGCTCGTCCGACACCATGATGGCGCCCTTGTAGGCCATGAAGTGCTTGAAGCTGTTGACGCCCTTGTCGCGGACGAGGATGCCCATCTCGTCGCTCACCTGATCGGACCACCAGGTGATGGCGACGTGGAAGGAATAGTCGGCGCACGCCTTCTTGGCCCAGCCGCGCCACTGGTCGTAGCCCTCGAGCAGCGACACCTTCGGGCTGGGGATGACGAAATCGATGATCATGGTGGTGCCGCCGGCCAGCCCGGCCGCGGTGCCGGAGAGGAAGTCCTCGCTCGCCACCGTGCCCATGAAGGGCAGCTCCATGTGGGTGTGCGGGTCGATGCCGCCCGGCATGACGTACTGGCCGCCGGCGTCGACGGTGCGG
>Ga0335076_10008567_pt1 | contig 10329 bp, 5 predicted proteins | sample Lox_Sample_25_FD_206717 | JGI IMG/M metagenome (GOLD analysis project Ga0335076, IMG submission 206717) | Soil microbial communities from Loxahatchee National Wildlife Refuge, Florida, United States - Lox_Sample_2.5 | ecosystem: Environmental > Terrestrial > Soil > Wetlands | place: USA: Florida...
CGAACTTCGCGTCGGCCGAGGAGAACATCGGCGGATTCTAGTCGGGGAGGGTCAGGCGTCGCGCCGGACGAACCAGGCGCCGGCGGCGGCGAGCAGAAGCCCGAGCAAGCCGAGCAGCGGCGGCGAGACCATCGGGATTCCGGCGCCGACGCTCGTGATCACCGTTGAATGGTTGTTGTCCGGGTTCGGATCGGGCGTCGTCGAGGAGCCGCGCGCCGTGTTCACGAGCACGCCGTTCGCGGCCGTCACGCGCACGACGATCGTGACCTGCGCGGTCGCGCCGACGCCCATCGTGCCCAGGTCCGCCGTGACCCTGCCGTTCGTCCCCGTCGGCGGACCGGCACAGGTCCCCGGCACGGAGGTGCACGAGACGAAGACGGTGCCGGCGGGGAGCGGGTCGACGAGCGTCGTGGCGACGGCGGCGTCCGGTCCCAGATTCGCGACCGTCACGGTGTAGGTGAGCTCCTGGCCCGGGTTCACCATCCCGCCGCTCACGGACTTCGAGACGACCAGGTCGGCGCCCCCGCCGGCACCCGGCGTCGGCGTCGGCGTGTGCGTCAACGTGACCGTCGGCGTCGCGGTGCCCGTCGGCGTTGCCGTGCTCGTCGGCGAGCCGGTGGGCGTGTTCGTCGCCGTCGCCGTCGGGGTGTTGGTGAATGTCAGCGTCGGCGTCGGCGAGCTCGTGCGGGTGTTGGTCGGCGTGTTCGTCGCTGTTGCCGTACCGGTCGGGGTGTTCGTGGCGGTCGACGTCGGGGTGCTGGTCGCGGTGTTCGTCGGCGTCGCCGTGCTGGTCGGGGTCTGAGTCGGTGTGTTCGACGGAGTGAGCGTCGGCGTCGCCGTATGGGTCGGCGTGTTGGTCGGAGTCTGAGTCGGCGTGTTCGACGGGGTGAGCGTCGGCGTCGCCGTGTTCGTGGGCGTGCTGGTCGGGGTATTGGTGGGTGTGTTCGTCGGCGTATTCGTCGGAGTCGCGGTGTTGGTCGGGGTATTTGTCGCCGTACTGGTCGGCGTGGCCGTGTTGGTCGGGGTCTGAGTCGGCGTATTCGAAGGGGTGAGCGTCGGAGTCGCCGTGTTCGTGGGCGTATTGGTCGGAGTATTCGTCGGAGTGTTGGTCGGCGTATTCGTCGACGTGGCGGTGTTCGTTGGGGTGTTGGTCGCCGTGTTGGTCGGAGTCTGAGTCGGCGTGTTCGACGGGGTGAGGGTCGGAGTCGCCGTGCTCGTGGGGGTATTGGTCGGCGTATTCGTCGGAGTGTTGGTCGGCGTATTGGTCGACGTTGCAGTATTCGTCGGGGTGTTGGTCGCCGTGTTGGTCGGAGTCTGAGTTGGCGTATTCGACGGGGTGAGGGTCGGGGTCGCCGTATTCGTGGGTGTGTTGGTCGGCGTATTCGTCGGAGTGTTGGTCGGAGTGTTGGTCGGAGTGTTGGTCGGCGTGGCCGTATTCGTGGGGGTGTTGGTCGCAGTGTTCGTGGGCGTCTGAGTCGGCGTCTTCGACGGCGTGAGTGTCGGCGTCGCCGTATTCGTGGGCGTGTTGGTCGGCGTATTCGTCGGGGTGTTGGTCGGCGTATTCGTCGACGTGGCGGTGTTCGTGGGCGTGTTGGTCGCCGTGTTGGTCGGAGTCTGAGTCGGCGTGTTCGACGGAGTGAGGGTCGGAGTCGCCGTGTTCGTGGGCGTGTTCGTCGGAGTATTTGTTGGCGTACTGGTCGACGTCGCCGTATTCGTCGGCGTGTTGGTTGGCGTGTTGGTCGCCGTCGCGGTGTTCGTCGGGGTGTTCGTCGACGTGCTGGTCGGAGTTGCCGTGTTGGTCGGGGTCTGAGTCGGTGTGTTCGATGGGGTGAGCGTCGGAGTCGCCGTACTCGTGGGGGTGTTGGTCGGTGTGTTCGTGGGACTGTTGGTCGGCGTACTGGTCGATGTTGCAGTGTTCGTCGGAGTGTTGGTCGCCGTGTTGGTCGGAGTCTGAGTTGGAGTGTTCGATGGGGTGAGCGTCGGAGTCGCCGTATTCGTCGGAGTGTTGGTTGGGGTGTTCGTCGACGTTGCGGTGTTCGTCGGGGTGTTGGTCGCCGTGTTGGTCGGAGTCGCCGTGTTGGTCGGAGTCTGAGTCGGCGTATTCGACGGGGTGAGCGTCGGTGTTGCCGTGTTAGTCGGCGTGTTGGTCGCGGTGTTCGTGGGCGTCTGGGTCGGGGTGTTCGACGGAGTCAGCGTCGGCGTCGGAGTGTTGGTGGGGGTATTCGTCGGGGTATTCGTGCTGGTGGCCGTGTTCGTCGGCGTGTTGGTTGCTGTGTTCGTCGGCGTGGCCGTCTTCGTGGCCGTGTTGGTCGGAGTCTGAGTCGGCGTGTTGGTGTTCGTCGGCGTATTGGTCGGCGTCGCCGTATTCGTCGGGGTGTTGGTGGGCGTATTGGTGCGGGTCGGCGTATTCGTGAAGGTCTGGGTCGGCGTGTTCGACGGCGTCAGAGTCGGCGTGGGCGTCGGCAGGCACTCGGCGCCGGAGCTGGAGCCGGGGATCTGGGACGGGAGGACGTTCGTCGCCACGGTGCCGTTGACGCCGCCGGTGGCTCCGTAGGCCGACAGATCCGTGGTCGTCGTGCCATTCACGCCGGCCGTGACGTCGGAGCTCGACGGCGTGCTGGAGAGCAGGATCGCGCCGCCGCCGCCGCCGCCGCCCGGTCCATGGTGGTTGCAGCCACTGCCGGGCGGGTTGTTGTTGCAGCCCGTGCCGGGACCCGATGAGGGCCACGCGTTGGCTCCGGCCCCGCCCCTGGCGGCGACGGTCAGGTTCGACAGGTTCCCGTTGAGCGTCGTGATCAGGATGCTGCCGCCGGCGCCGCCGCCGCCGCCGCCGTCGTTGTCGGGGACGGGACCCGTCGCGCCGTTGGCCGTGACCGTGCCCGCGTTGAGGACGTTGCCGACGCGGAACATCACGATGCCGCCGCCGGCCGCGCCGCTCGACACCGCCCCCGCGCTGTTGTTGCGGGTGCCCGCGCCGCCGCCCCCGCCCAGAATGACCGCGGTCGCGGCCGCGCTGAATGCGACCCCGCCGTAACCGCCGCGGTCGAGCTCGGTGTTCCAGGTGAACCCGCCGTGTCCTCCGGCGCCTCCGTTGCCGCCGCCGCCCCCGCCCGAGTTCCGGTCGTTGTTCGAAGGCCGTCCGTCCGTCCCGCCGCCGCCAGCGTTGCCCGGAGCGCCCCGCGCGAGACCGCCGTCGATCGTCGCGTTGTTGTTGGGATAGTCCGTGCCGGACGAGATCGTCGTGCCGGACCCGACGTCGTAGATCCAGTTGGGCGTGCCGGCGGCCCCTTCCCCCTTGGCCCCGTCGAAATTCTTGGCCGACCCCTGGACCCAATCCGTGTCGAGCCCGCCGGTGTCGCCCGCGACCTGGCGCGCGCCGCCGCCGCGGAACCCGAGGCCGTCCACGCTGACGGTCGCCGCGGCGAGGTCGAGCGCGCCGGAGACGTCGATCGCGAGCACCCCGCCCGTCGCGCCGTCCCACGCGGCCGCCGTGAGTCCGGACGTCAGCGTCGCGGAGCTGTACTGGGGCACGCGAATGACCTGGAAGCGGCGCTGTCCCTGGGTGGCGGTGGCGTTGGCGTTCGTGTACGTATTGAGGAGACCGCTGCCGCCCCCCGTTCCCTGGATCGTCAGCACGCCTCCGGTGACCGGGAGTGCGCCCGTCGCCTTGACGTACTCGTACATGCCCGAGTTGTTCGGGCTGGTCCAGCCGCTGGCGTTGCCGCCCGCGACGCCGTCGCCGTAGGAATCGGAGTTCGTCGAGTTGATCGCGGCGTCCTGCATCTGGATGACGAGCAGGAGGTCCCCGGAAGCGATCGGCGTCTGCGCGGCCGGCGCGCCGCGGGCCGCCCCGAGAGTGATCGAGACTGCTCCCGCCGCGGCCGTGGCCGTGCCCGGCCAGTAGGTGTTGACGACGCCGGTCAGGCTTCCCGAGCCGTCGCGCCCGGGCGTGGCGCAGTCGACGGCGGCTTCGGAGGAAGAGGGGGGGAGAAGGAGGATGAGAGCGAGAAATGCGCGGGTTCCGGCGAATCGCCGGACGCAGCTCAACCGAAGCAGGTTGCCACCGCCAAAATGGTTCTCAGATTTCCAAACGGGAGCGCCCCATCGATTTTAGGCGTCGAGTTCCGTTATTCCAAGGAAAAAACCTGCGGCGAGGGCCGCGGCGAGGGAAGAAAAGCGGACGATTAGAATCAGCCTCCCATGGACTTTCTCCGGATCCGCGGCGCCCGGCAGCACAATCTCCAGAACGTCTCGTGCGACATCCCCCGCAACCGGCTCGTGGTCATCACGGGCGTCTCGGGATCCGGCAAGTCGTCGCTCGCCTTCGACACGATCTTCGCCGAGGGACAGCGGCGCTATGTCGAGTCGCTGTCGGCCTATGCGCGCCAGTTCCTCGAGCAGATGGAGAAGCCGGACGTTGATTCGATCGAGGGGCTCTCTCCGGCCATTTCGATCGAGCAGCGCACGACGTCGAAGAATCCGCGATCGACCGTCGGCACCGTCACCGAGATCTACGACTACCTGAGACTCCTCTATGCCTCGGTCGGCAAGCCCCACTGCCCCCAGTGCGGCCGCGCGATCCAGGCGCAGACGATCCAGGAGATGGTCGACCGTGCCCTGCGGCTGCCCGCGGGCAGCCGGTTCGTCGTGCTCGCGCCGTACGTCGCCGGGAAGAAGGGCGAGTACAAAAAGCAGATGGCCGAGATGGTCAAGGAAGGGTTTCTCCGGGCGCGGGTCGACGGCCGGATGGTCGACCTCGACGATCCGCCTGAGCTCGACAAGCAGAAGAAGCACACGATCGAGATCGTCGTGGACCGGCTCGTCGCCAAGGCGGCCGACGACGAGGAGTACCGCAAGCGCCTCGCCGACTCGATCGAGACCGCGGCGCGCGTCTCCGGCGGCCTCGTCATCCTGTCGGTCGCCGACGGTCCCGAGGAGGTCCTCTCCGCCAACTACGCGTGCCCGGACTGCGGCACGTCGCTGACCGAGATCACGCCGCGCCTCTTCTCGTTCAACTCGCCCTACGGCGCGTGCCCGAAGTGCTCCGGCCTCGGAACGAACCTGAAGGCCGACCCGGACCGCCTCGTCCTCGACCCGTCGAAGTCGATCGAGGGCGGGGCGATCGCGATCCTGAAGCCGGGCTCGACGAACTGGCGGTCGCGGCAGATGGCGACGCTCGCGAAGCACTACAAGTTCAAGCTCGACCAGCCGTTCTCGAAGCTGCCGAAGGCGGCGCAGAAGGTCATCCTTTATGGGTCCGGCGAGGACGAGATCAAGTTCTCCTACGTTGCCGAGAAGGGCGAGTACCACTGGCGCTCCTCGTTCGAGGGGCTGATCCCGATGATCGAGCGCCGGTACCGCGAGACCGAGAACCCGGAGCACCGCGCGGAGCTCGAGGCGTACATGTCGGCCGAGCCCTGTCCCGCGTGCAAGGGCCGGCGGCTGAAGCCGGAGGCCCTCGCGGTGCGCGTCGGCGGCCGCGCGATCGACGAGGTCTCCTCGGAGACGATCGAGGACGCGATCGCCTTCTTCGAGGATCTGCGCCTCACGCCGCGCGAGCGCGAGATCGCCGGCAAGATCCTCAAGGAGATCCAGGACCGGCTGCGGTTCCTCGCGAACGTCGGCATCGGCTACCTGAACCTCGCCCGCGGCGCGGCGTCGCTCTCGGGCGGCGAGTCGCAGCGGATCCGCCTCGCGACGCAGATTGGGTCGAAGCTGATGGGCGTGCTCTACGTGCTGGACGAGCCGTCGATCGGCCTCCATCAGCGCGACAACCGCAAGCTCATCGACACGCTGCAGTCGATGCGCGACCTCGGCAACACGGTGATCGTCGTCGAGCACGACGAGGAGACCATCCGTTCGGCGGACTGGGTGATCGACCTCGGTCCCGGCGCGGGACTCCACGGCGGCCGGATCGTGGGGGAGGGATCGCCGGAGGAGCTCGTGCGCTTCCCCGAATCGCTGACCGCGAAGTACCTCTCGGGCGAGCGGGAGATCCCGATCCCGACGCGGCGGCGCCCGGGCTCGGGCAAGGCGCTGGTCGTCAAGGGCGCCCGCGAGCACAACCTGAAGCACATCGACGTGCGCTTCCCGCTCGGCGTCATGACGGCCGTGACCGGCGTCTCGGGCTCGGGGAAGTCGACGCTCGTCAACGACATCCTCTACCGCGCGCTCGCCCGGGCGCTCCACGGGGCGTCCGACAAGCCCGGCGCGCACGACCGCATCGACGGCATCTTCGAGATCGACAAGGTCATCAACATCGACCAGGCGCCGATCGGCCGGACGCCGCGCTCGAACCCCGCGACGTACACCAACGTCTTCAATCCGATCCGCGACCTCATGTCGCGCACGCCCGAGGCGCGCGCCCGCGGCTACCAGCCGGGCCGCTTCTCGTTCAACGTCAAGGGCGGCCGGTGCGAGGCCTGCGCCGGCGACGGCCAGATCAAGATCGAGATGCACTTCCTGCCCGACATCTACGTCACGTGCGACGTCTGCGGCGGCAAGCGCTACAACCGCGAGACGCTGCAGGTGCACTACAAGGGCAAGTCGATCGCCGACATCCTGGCGCTGACCGCCGAGCAGGCCCTCGAGGTCTTCCAGAACGTCCCGGCGATCGCCAACATCTGCCGTACACTGGTCGAAGTGGGCCTCGGCTACATCCAGCTCGGGCAGTCCTCGACGACGCTGTCGGGCGGCGAAGCCCAGCGCGTCAAGCTCGCCCGCGAGCTCGCGCGCCGGTCGACCGGCCGCACGCTCTACCTGCTCGACGAGCCGACGACGGGCCTCCACTTCGACGACATCCACAAGCTGCTCGGCGTGCTCGGCTCGCTGACGGAGAAGGGCAACACGGTCATCGTCATCGAGCACAACCTGGAAGTCATCCGCACCGCCGACCACGTGATCGACCTGGGACCCGAGGGCGGGGAGGGCGGCGGGCGCGTCGTGGCGGAGGGAACGCCCGAGGACGTCGCGGAGGTCCGCGGGTCCCACACGGGTCAGTTCCTGCGGCGCATGCTCGGCGAGGCTCGCCGCCGCGCGCGGGCATGAGGCGAGTCCCCGCCGGCCTCCTCCTCCTCGCGCTCTCGGCGGCCGCGCTCCCGGCGCAGACCGCCCCCCCGCCGAATCCGTCGGCGCCCGAGAAGCCGACGTCGCCGGCCCCCCGGAAGGCGAAGCCGGCCCGCGCGCCGATCGACTTCTCGGGCACCTGGGAGATCGACCCCGTACAGAGTCAGGGGATCTCGACCAACATGCAGGGCGCAGTGATCTCGATCCGGCAGAACGGCGACCGCATCTGGATCGAGCCCGTGGACCGATCCAAGAGATATCTCTCCTCGGATGAGATCGTCGTCGACGGGCGGATGTACGAGAAGGCGGTGGGCCGCGGCATGAAGGGCACCGTCCAGGCCGCGTGGGCGAAGGACAGGAAGTCGCTCTGGATCCAGACCGTCACGAAAAACGAGGAGGGAACCCAGGTCGCCTTCCAGCGCGCGCAGTGGATGCTGAAGGACCCGGATACGTGGACGCGCCGGACGTGGACCGTGCAGAAGCAGGACAACCGCGAGTCCCTCCTCGTGTTCCACCGGCAGAAGACTCCGCCTCAGCCGTAGTCGTCAGTACTCGATCCTCCTCAGTCGTCGTTTAGTACTCGAGAGGTTGTTCACCGTTCCAGGCGATAGAGACGTCTTTAACCCTCTCCGCCCTTTGGGGGGAGAGGGCAGGGCGGGGGGGGGCTTCTACAGGACACGGTCCCTGATCCAGGCCTGAGTAGCGCCCCTCACCCCAACCCTCCTCCCGCCGGGAGAGGGGGCCTCTCCAGTCTGATACGAGCGCATCGCTTGCGATCGGCCGCCGCCCCCTAGACTCGCCCTGCATGATGAAGAACACGCAGCCCGAGCCCTGGCGGGTCAAGGTCGTCGAGTCGATCCGCCGCATCGACCGGGACGCGCGCGAGGAGCGCCTGCGGCGTGCCGGCTTTAACGTCTTCGGCATCGCGTCCGAGGACATCTACATCGACCTGCTCACCGACTCGGGCACGTCCGCCATGTCCGACGTCCAGTGGAGCGGGCTCATGCGCGGCGACGAGTCCTACGCCGGCGCGCGCAACTACTACCGCTTCGAGGAGACCGTCCGCGCGATCTTCGGCCTGCCGTACGTGATCCCGACTCACCAGGGCCGCGTCGCGGAGAACCTCCTCTTCTCGACCGTGCTCAAACCGGGCGACGTCGTGCCGAACAACACGCACTTCGATACGACGCGGGCGAACGTCGAGGCGAACGGCGGCGTCGCGGTCGACCTCGTGATCCCCGAGGGCCGGGAGCCGCGCACGCCGCATCCGTTCAAGGGGAACATGGATCTCGTCCGTCTCGAGGCGTGCCTCGCCGAGAACCGCGGACGGGTGCCGATGGTCCTGCTGACGCTGACGAACAACTCGGGCGGCGGTCAGCCCGTCTCGCTCGAGAACGTGCGCGGCACGAACGCGGTCTGCCGGAAGCACGGCGTGCCGTTGATCATCGACGCCTGCCGGTTCGCGGAGAACGCGTGGTTCGTCAAGCAGAGGGAGAAGGGCCAGGGGGAGCGCGCCGTCGCGGAGATCGTGCGCGAGACCTTCTCGCTATCCGACGGCTGCACGATGAGCGCCAAGAAGGACGGCCTCGCCAACATGGGCGGCTTCCTCGCCCTGCGGGACGAGACGTGGGTCGAGCGGCTGAAGAACAAGCTCATTCTCATCGAGGGGTTCCCGACGTACGGCGGCCTCGCCGGGCGCGACCTCGAGGCGATCGCGATCGGCCTCGAGGAGGTGCTGCAGGAGGACTACCTGGCGTTCCGCGTCGGCCAGGTGACGGCCTTCGGCGAGGCGCTCGCCGCCGCCGGCGTCCCGGTGGTCGAGCCGATCGGCGGCCACGCCGTGTACATCGACGCCCGCGCGTTCGCGCCGCACCTGCCGCCCGAGCAGTACCCGGCCGAGTCGCTGACGATCGCCCTCTATCGGGAGGGCGGCATCCGCGCGGTCGAGATCGGCGGGGTGATGTTCGGCCGGCCCGATCCCGATCGGCCCGGCTGCGAGATCCTGCCGGCGCTCGACCTCGTCCGGCTGGCCGTGCCGCGGCGCGTCTACACCAACACCCATCTCGAGTATGTGGCGGAAGTCACGGCGGGCCTGCGGGCGAATCCCTCCGTCCTGCGCGGCGTGCGCATCGTGAAGCAGGCGCCGCTGCTCCGTCACTTCACGGCCCGGTTCGAGCCGATGTAACCGGGGCGGCGGGCCGGCCGCGCTACAATTTCCCGGCCGTGATCACGGGCTTCAACACCGACGTCAAGCACAAGAGCCGCGTCTTCCACATTCAGACGGAAGACAAGGGCGAGGGGAATCCCTACGTGGAGTCGCTCGTCTACGTCGGCGGGGAGATCCTGGCGACCAAGCGCACCTCGTACGCCGAGGTCGTCCAGAACGGACGCGACGACCACGCCGTGCAGGACCTCATGGAGCAGCAGCACCGGACGATGATCGCGGCGATCCAGCGCGGCCGCTTCGACGGTCCGAACGGCGCCGTCCAGGTCCCCGACGGGATGTCCGCCCCCGAGGCGCCGGCTCGGGCGGCCGCGGCGAGCGCCGCGAATCCCGCCGTCACGCCGGTCCCTTCCGGTGGAGCGCCGCCGGGCCGGCCCGCGCGCGCCGAGAAGGCCGAGAAGGCGCCGCGCGCCGCGCGCGCGGAGAAGGCGGACGCGACGGCCTCCGCGGGAGTCCGCGCGCCGTTTCCCGAGGGCGACCGCAGCCTCGACCAGATGATCCTGGAGTACCTGGTCTCCGACGAGGTGCCGGAGGAGGTCGCGGTCGCCCTCTCGCCGATGCCGGAGTTCGTGTCGGGCCGCTCGATTCAGACGCGGCTCCGGGCAACCTCGGGCATTCCGCCGAAGCCGCTCGGCGGCGCGTCCGTCCAGGTCCGGATCCTGTCCACGTCCGCCCGCACCACGACCGCGTTCGAGGGAAAGACCGCCGCGGACGGGTCCTGCTACGTGTCCTTCATGGTGCCCGCCTTTCCGAACGGCTCGGCGGCCGCCGTCTTCCGGGTCACCGCCGCCCGGGCGAGCTCCGAGACCCAGTACCCGATCAGGAAGAAGTGACCGCCGAGGTCGCGATCACCGTCAACGGCGAGCCGATGCGGCTGTCGAGGGGTGCGTCGGTGTCCGACCTGCTCGAGCGCCTGAAGATCGCGACGCCGCGCGTCGCGGTCGAGCGCAACCGCGAGATCCTGCCGAAGTCGCGCTACGCCGACACGGCGCTGGCCGACGGCGACGTGTACGAGGTCGTAGAGTTGGTCGGCGGCGGTT
>Ga0335076_10008568_pt1 | contig 10329 bp, 4 predicted proteins | sample Lox_Sample_25_FD_206717 | JGI IMG/M metagenome (GOLD analysis project Ga0335076, IMG submission 206717) | Soil microbial communities from Loxahatchee National Wildlife Refuge, Florida, United States - Lox_Sample_2.5 | ecosystem: Environmental > Terrestrial > Soil > Wetlands | place: USA: Florida...
GGACGACGGAGCTGACGACGAGTCGTGGAAGCAACGCCGGCGCGGTGACGCCGGCGTCCACGTCGTGCTCGCGTTCTGCGTCGGACTCCGTCATGACATGCGCGTTCGCACTGCGAACGACAAGGGATCGATGAATGTAGCAGATCGCTTCGCACGATCCTCGAGCGACAAATTCGCGCATGCGTTCGCGATGGCTGAATCGGTGTGGTAGGGTCGGCGACGACGGTACGTCGATTCTCCTCCAACTCTGATTTCCTTCCCCTGTTCACCTTTTTCATTCGTTGTGCAATCAGAAAGTGCGAATGCGCACTGAAGGTTGTTGCGCACGACGAGGGGGGAGCACGAACAAGCAGGGGGCGATCGAGTGGAACGACGCGAGTTCGTCAAGAAGGCCGCGTTCACGGGCGCGGCGCTCCTCGGGAGCCGAATCCCCATCCTGCGATCGTCCCCGGCCCAGGCACAGGCCGACGACGCCGGGCCGTTCACGCTCAGTGAGTGCCTCTGGGGCATTCACGCCGAGCCGGGCACGAAGTACAACACGCCGTACAAGGCCATCACGCACGCCGAGAGCCTTGCCGGTCGACGGTTCGCGGTCGACCGGCAGTACCACCCGTGGGACGACTCTCTCCCGACGGGCTACGAGGTGTGGACGCGATCGCTCGGACGGATCCCGTACGTCTCGTGGAACTCGTACACGAGGGGGGGCGGCCCGGTCACCTGGCAGAGCATCGCGGCCGGCAGTCACGATCCGTGGATCATCCAGCAGGCGCAGACGATCCACGCGTGGGGCAAGAGGATCTACCTCGCCTTCAACCACGAACCCGAGAACGACAGTCCGCGCTGCGGAACGGCCGCCGAATATCGGGCCGCGGTCGCGCACATCATCAACGTGTTCAACTCCCACGGCGCGACGAACGTCTCCTGGGTCGTGACGCTCATGTCGCCGACGTTTCAGGGACACAACGGAGGTGCGCGCAACTGGCTCCCCAACGCGCCGTACGACATCATCGGCGTCGACGGGTACAACCGGTGGCCCTGCTACCCGAAGCACGGCTACAAGACCTTCGCCGAGATCTTCGGTCCGGCCCATTCGTTCGCGGTGGCGATCGGCAAGCCCATGGCCATCTGCGAGTTCGGAACCCTCGAAGCCACCGCCTGCAACAACGTCAACGGGGACCCGAACGCCAAGGCGGACTGGTTCAAGAGCGGGGCGCACTGGATCCAGACGTGGGCGAACGTCGTCTTCGCCGCCTACTCGCACGTGTTCGCCACGTTTCGCGGGAAGCCGATGGCCTTCTGGTTCACGAGCTCGTCCCAGTCGCTGACCGCCTTCAAGCAGGTCGGGACCAGCCCTTATTTCAGCTGAAGCCGGAGAAAGCGAACGCCCCCCGACCGAATGATCGGGGGGCGTTCTCGTGCTCGGGCACGCCGGCCGGACTCAGACCTCGTCGACGCCGCCGAGGCTCCCGCCGAGCGCCTGCTCCGCTTCCTCGCGGGTCATGCTCGCCCCGCTCAGCACCGGCTCGCCGACCTCCTCGAGCTCCTCGCGGGCCTCGGCGAGCTCGCGCTGCCGCGCCAGCCACCACTCCGGCATGGCCTCCTCCTTGATCCGCACCTGCGCGTTGCGGTATCGGGCGAGGCCGCTGCCGGCCGGGATGAGCTTGCCGATGATCACGTTCTCCTTCAGGCCGAGGAGCGGATCCGACTTCGCGCTGATGGCGGCCTCGGTGAGCACGCGGGTGGTCTCCTGGAAGGAGGCCGCCGCGAGCCACGAGTCCGTCGCGAGCGACGCCTTGGTGATCCCCATCAGGATGGGACGCGCCGACGCCGGCTCGCCGCCCGACTCGACCACCTCGGAGTTCTTCTCCTCGAAGCGGCGGCGGTCCACCAGCTCGCCGGGAAGGAACTCGGTGTCACCCGGCTCGATGATGTGGACCTTCCGCAGCATCTGCCGAACGATCAGCTCGATGTGCTTGTCGTGGATCGTCACGCCCTGCGAGCGGTACACCTCCTGGACCTGCTCGACCAGGTGGAGCTGCAGGGCCTGCACGCCCTCGACACGGAGCTTCTCGTGCGGGTTGACGGAGCCCTCGGTGAGCTGCTGACCGACCTCGACCGCGTCGCCGTCGCCGACGGCCAGCCGAGCTCGCAGCGACACCGCGTACTGGACCTGGTCGCCGTCGTCGGACGTGACCGTGATACGGCGCACCTTCTTCTCGTCGTCGTCCTCGATCTCGACACGACCCGAGAGCTCGGTGATCTGCGCCTCGCCCTTGGGCCGCCTGGCCTCGAACAGCTCCTGGACGCGCGGGAGGCCGTGCGTGATGTCCTCGCCGGCGACACCGCCGGTGTGGAACGTCCGCATGGTCAACTGCGTGCCCGGCTCGCCGATCGACTGCGCCGCGATGATGCCGACCGCCTCGCCGATGTCGACGAGCCTGCCGGTGGCGAGGTTCCGCCCGTAGCACAGACGGCACACGCCGACCTCGGCCTCGCAGGTGAGCACCGACCGGACGTAGATCGTCTCGACGCCGGAAGCCATCAGGGCGCGCAGTTGCGCGTCCCCGATCTCGGTGCCGCGCTTGAGGATCACCGTGCGGCCGTCCTTGAGGTCCTCGACCAGGGTCCGGCCGAACAGCTTGCTGTCGAGCACGGGCTTGGTGATCGTCTCCATCCGCCCGTCGGGCGTCGGGACCGACACCTGCACGGGAAGGCCGCGGTCGCTGCCGCAGTCGTCCTCGCGCACGATGACCTCCTGGGCGACGTCGACGAGACGCCTCGTCAGGTACCCCGAGTCGGCCGTCCGCAGGGCCGTGTCGGCCAATCCCTTACGGGCGCCGTGCGTCGAGATGAAGTACTCGAGAACCGACATCCCCTCGCGGAAATTCGCCTTGATCGGCCGAGGGATGATCTCGCCCTTCGGGTTGGCCACCAGGCCGCGCATACCGGCGATCTGGCGGATCTGCATGATGTTTCCGCGGGCGCCCGAGTAGGCCATCATGTAGATGGGGTTGCGCTCGGTGAACGACGCCTCCATGGCGTCCTTCACCTCGTCGGTCGCCTTCGTCCAGATCTCGATCAGCTCCTGGCGCCGCTCGTCGTCGGTGATGATGCCGCGCCGGTACTGCGCCTCGATCTTGTCGGCCTGCTTCTCGTATCCGTCGAGAATGCGGGCCTTCTCCTTCGGCGTGACCACGTCGTCCAGCCCGATCGTCACGCCCGCGCGGGTCGAATAGTGGAACCCCAGCCGCTTCAGGTTGTCGAGGATGGTCTCGACCGTGCCCCGGTCGTACCGCTCGACGCACTGTCCGACCAGCGACGCCACGTCGCCCTTCTGGACGTGATGGTTGACGTACTCGAAGTCGTTCGGGAAGGACTCGTTGAGGATCACGCGCCCGACCGTCGTCTCGACCATCGGCTCGACCTGTCCCTCGACCTCGACCGCGGACGAGCCGTCGGCGTTCTCGGACGGCAGCGAGCGCCCCGGAATACGGAGCTTGATGATGTCGTGCAGGTCGATGCTACCGACGTCGAGCGCCATCAGCGCCTCGTTCGCGTCGGAGAACCGCGGGATCTCCTCGTCCTTCTCCGGCGCCGGGTTGGCGATCGTCAGGTAGTAGATGCCGAGGACCATGTCCTGCGTCGGCACGGAGATCGGACGGCCGTGCGCCGGCGAGAGGACGTTGTTGGTCGACAGCATCAGGATCCGCGCCTCGGCCTGGGCCTCGGCCGACAACGGCAGATGCACCGCCATCTGGTCGCCGTCGAAGTCGGCGTTGAACGCCGTGCAGACGAGCGGGTGGATCTGGATCGCCTTGCCCTCCACCAGGACCGGCTCGAAGGCCTGGATCCCGAGCCGGTGCAGCGTCGGCGCGCGGTTCAGGAGCACGGGGTGCTCCTTGATGACCTCTTCGAGCACGTCCCAGACCTGCGGGCGTGCGCGCTCGACCATCCGCTTGGCGCTCTTGATGTTCTGCGCGAGGTTCAGGTCGACGAGCCGCTTCATCACGAACGGCTTGAAGAGCTCGAGCGCCATCTGCTTGGGCAGCCCGCACTGGTGCAGGTGCAGCTCGGGGCCGACGACGATCACCGAACGGCCCGAGTAGTCCACGCGCTTGCCGAGGAGGTTCTGGCGGAACCGTCCCTGCTTGCCCTTCAGCATGTCCGACAGCGACTTCAGGGGCCGGTTGCCGGGGCCCGTGACCGGGCGCCCGCGGCGGCCGTTGTCGAACAGCGCGTCGACGGCCTCCTGCAGCATCCGCTTCTCGTTGTTGACGATGATCTCGGGGGCCTGCAGGTCGAGCAGCCGCTTCAGCCGGTTGTTCCGGTTGATGACGCGCCGGTACAGGTCGTTGAGGTCGCTCGTGGCGAACCGGCCGCCGTCGAGCTGCACCATGGGGCGCAGGTTGGGCGGGATGACCGGCACCGCGTCGAGCACCATCCCGAGCGGGGAGTTCTTGGTCCCGATGAAGTTGTTGACGACCTTCAAGCGCTTGATCGCCTTCTGGCGACGCGTCCCCTTGGCCGTCTTGATCTGGTCGGCGAGGAACACGGCCTCGGCCTCGAGGTCGAGGTCGATCAGCAGGCGCTTGATCGCCTCCGCGCCCATGCCGCCGTCGAAGTAGTCGCCGAACCGCTCACGCAGGCTGCGGTAGACCGAGTCGTCGGCCACCAGCTGCTTCACGTGCAGGTTCTTGAACGACGAAAGCGTGTCGTCCAGGTGCTGGATCTCGCCCCCCGCGGCGTCCGTCGTGCGCTCGACGTCGCGCTGGGCCTCGCGGCGCGCGGCCGTGAGCTGCGCGCCCTTCACGCCCTCGGCCTCGAGGTCGCGCAGGCGATCCTCGAGCTCGGACATGCGCTTGGCGATCTCCTGATCCCGGTGCGCCTCGATCTGCTTCTTCTCTTCGCTCAGGTCGCTCTCGATCTCGGGGAGGTCCTTGTGACGACGGTCCACGTCGACCCGCGTGATGATGTACGCCGCGAAGTAGATGACCTTCTCGAGGTCCTTCGGCGCCAGGTCGAGCAGGTAGCCCAGCCGGCTCGGGACGCCCTTGAAGTACCAGATGTGCGTGACGGGCGCAGCGAGCTCGATGTGGCCCATGCGCTCGCGACGCACCTTCTCGCGCGTCACCTCGACGCCGCAGCGCTCGCAGATGATGCCCTTGAAGCGCACGCGCTTGTACTTGCCGCAGTTGCACTCCCAGTCGCGGGTCGGCCCGAAGATGCGTTCGCAGAACAGGCCGTCCTTCTCGGGCTTGAGCGTCCGGTAGTTGATGGTCTCCGGCTTCTTCACCTCGCCGTTGGACCATGCCCGGATCTGATCGGCGTTCGCTAGGCCGATCCGCAGCTCGTCGAAGTTGTTCACATCAAGCACTACCGCCTCGCCTCCTCGGCAGCCTCGTCCGAAACATCCACCCCAGCGTCGATCTCCTTCAGGAACGGAAGCCCGCGATCCTTGTCCGACAGGATCGGATCGGTCACCGGCCAGTCGATCGCCAGCGCCGGGTCGTCCCAGCGAACTCCCGTGTCGTGCTCGGGGGAGAACTCCCCCGTCATCACGTACATCACCACCGTGTCGTCGGCCAGCGCACAGAACCCGTGCGCGAAGCCCCGCGGCACCGACAGCATCCGCCCGTCCTCGGCCGACAGCTCTGCCGACACCCATCGGCCGAACGTCGGCGACCCGGGCCGCACGTCGGCCGCCACGTCGTACACCCGCCCCGCGAGCACCGACACCAACTTGCCGACACCGGCCGGCTCGCGCTGGTAGTGCATCCCGCGAAGCACCCCTCGCCCGGACCGCGAGCAGTTCACCTGCACGGCGTCCACGTCGACGGGGTCACCCGCGAACGCGGACCGTCGGTACGTCTCGCGGAAGAAGCCACGAGGGTCCGGATACGTGTCCGGTTCGATCAGGACCACCTCGGGCAGGTCGAGCGTCGTGAAACGGAATCCCACCTCCAGAGCCTCAGTCGAAGTCCGCGCCGGCCGGCTCGCGCCGGGACAGGTCGATCCCGAGCTCTTCCGCGGCCCGGAACACGTCCTCGTCCGTCTCCCGCATCTCGATCTCCTTGCCCTCCGCCGACAGGACCTCGACGTTCAGGCAGAGGGACTGCATCTCCTTGATGAGCACCTTGAAGGACTCGGGGATGCCCGGCTCGGGGATGTTCTCGCCCTTGACGATCGCCTCGTAGACCTTCACACGGCCGAGGACGTCGTCGGACTTGATCGTGAGCAGCTCCTGCAGCGCGTACGCCGCGCCGTACGCCTCGAGCGCCCAGACCTCCATCTCGCCGAAGCGCTGTCCACCGAACTGCGCCTTCCCACCCAGGGGCTGCTGCGTGATCATGGAGTACGGACCGGTGGAACGGGCGTGGATCTTGTCGTCCACCAGGTGCAGCAGCTTCAGGATGTAGACGTAGCCGACCGTGATCGGCACCTCGTACGGCTCGCCGCTGCGGCCGTCCAGGAGCATCGCCTTGCCGGCGTCGTTGACCAGCCGCACGCCGTCGACCTCGGAGTTCGCGGTCCGCAGCGCGTCCAGGATGTCGTCCTCGCGCGCGCCGTCGAACACCGGCGACGCGACGAACATGGAGCGGGCGTCGTCCAGCTGGACGTCCCCGCCGTTCGACGCGGTGCCGTTGAAGCCGACCTTGGCGGCCCACCCGAGATGCGTCTCGAGCACCTGGCCGAGGTTCATCCGGCTCGGCACCCCCAACGGGTTGAGGACGATGTCGACCGGGGTCCCGTCGGCGAGGAACGGCATGTCCTCCTCGCTCAGGATCTTCGCGATGACGCCCTTGTTGCCGTGACGCCCGGCCAGCTTGTCGCCGTCGGAGATCTTCCTCTTCTGTGCGACGTAGACGCGCACCAGCTCGTTGACGCCCGGCGGCAGCTCGTCGCCGTTCAGCCGGGAGAACACGCGGACGCCGATGACCTTGCCCGACTCGCCGTGGCGCATCTTGAGCGAGGTGTCGCGGACCTCCCGCGCCTTCTCGCCGAAGATCGCGCGCAGCAGACGCTCCTCGGGGGTGAGCTCGGTCTCGCCCTTCGGGGTGACCTTGCCCACCAGGTAGTCGCCGGGGTTCACCTCTGCGCCGATCCGCACGATTCCGCGCTCGTCGAGGTCCTTCAGGATCTCCTCGGAGACGTTCGGGATGTCGCGGGTGATCTCCTCGGGCCCGAGCTTGGTGTCGCGTGCGTCGACCTCGTGTTCCTCGATGTGGATCGAGGTGAGCACGTCGTCCTTGACGAGCCGCTCGGAGATGACGATCGCGTCCTCGTAGTTGTGACCCTCCCACGGCATGAAGGCGACCAGCAGGTTCTTGCCCAGTGCGAGCTCGCCCTGGTCGGTGGACGGGCCGTCGGCGATGACCTGCCCCTTCTGCACGCGGTCGCCGGCCGAGACGATCGGCCGCTGGTTGATGCACGTTCCCTGGTTGGAGCGCTGGAACTTCTGCAGCCCGTACGCCCGGAGGTTGCCGCCCCGCTCACGGACGAGGATGTCCTCGGCCGAGACGTCCTCGACGGTGCCGGCGTCCTCGGCGAGGACGACGTCACCGGCGTCGACCGCGGCGCGGAACTCCACGCCGGTGCCGATCAGCGGGGCCTCGGACGTCAGCAGGGGAACGGCCTGGCGCTGCATGTTGGCGCCCATCAGGGCACGGTTCGCGTCGTCGTGCTCGAGGAACGGGATCAGCGCGGCGGCCACCGAGACGATCTGCTTCGGCGACACGTCCATGAAGTCGACCTCGTCGGGCACGACGTAGTCGACCTCGCCGCCCTTTCGGCGGCACAGGATGTGATCCTCGACGAACCGCCCGTTCGGGTCGATCGGCGTGTTCGCCTGCGCGATGACGTGCCGGTCCTCCTCGTCCGCCGTGACGTAGTCGATCTGGTCGGTGACGCGGCCCTTCTCCACGCGGCGGTACGGCGTCTCGACGAAACCGAACTCGTTGATGCGGCCGTACGACGAGAGCGAGCCGATCAGGCCGATGTTCGGGCCTTCCGGCGTCTCGATCGGGCACATCCGGCCGTAGTGGGAGGGGTGCACGTCGCGAACCTCGAACCCCGCACGCTCGCGGGACAGCCCGCCCGGCCCGAGCGCCGACAGGCGGCGCTTGTGGGTCAGGCCCGCCAGCGGGTTCGTCTGGTCCATGAACTGCGACAGCTGGGACGTGCCGAAGAACTCCTTGATGGAGGCGACGACCGGCCGGATGTTGATCAGGGTCTGCGGCGTGATGGCCTCGACGTCCTGCGTGGTCATGCGCTCCTTGACCACCCGCTCCATGCGGGTGAGACCGATCCGGATCTGGTTCTGGATCAGCTCGCCGACGGAGCGAAGGCGCCGGTTGCCGAAGTGGTCGATGTCGTCGACCTCGTAGCCGTCCTCGCCGGCGTGCAACTTCACCAGGTAGCGGACGGTCTTGACGATGTCCTCGTAGGTGAGGATGGTCTTCGGCTTGGCGTTCTTGCCCCGGCCCGTCGCCTCGCCGTAGACGCGCGCCTTCGGCTGCGCCCACTCGTCGCGGTCGGGCTGGTCGGTCCCCTTGAGCTCGTCGTAGCGCGGCTTGAGCGAGCGCTGGACGATGTCGGAGGCCTCGCGGAGCTTCTTGTCGATCTTGTAGCGCCCCACGCGGGCGAGGTCGTAGCGCTTGGGATTGAAGAAGAGGTTCTCGAGCAGCGTCCTCGCCGACTCGGCCGTGGGCGGGTCGCCGGGGCGCAGCTTGCGGTAGATGTCTTCCAGCGCCTCTTCCGGCGTCTGGAAATGGTCCTTCTCCAGGGTCGCCAGGATCGACGGAGCGCCCTCGAAGAGCTCGACGATCTGGTCCGCCGACCAGCCCAGCGCCTTCAGCAGGACGGTGACGTTCTGCCGGCGCTTGCGATCGATCCGGACTCCGACCAGGTCCTTCTTGTCCACCTCGAACTCGAGCCAGGCGCCCCGGGAGGGGATCACCTTGGAGGTGTAGATGTCCTTGTCGGAGGTCTTGTCGAGCTCCTTGCCGAAGTACACGCCGGGGCTGCGGACCAGCTGGGAGACCACGACGCGCTCGGTCCCGTTGATGATGAAGGTGCCCTTGTCGGTCATCATGGGGAAATCGCCCATGAAGACCTCCTGCTCCTTGATCTCCCCGGTCTCCTTGTTGACGAACTCCGCCTCGACGAACAGCGGAGCCGAATAGGTCATGTCCTTGTCCTTGCACTCGTCAACCGAGTGCTTGGACTCCTTGAACTGATGATTGCGGAACGACAGTTGGAACGTCCCGGTGAAGTCCTCGATAGGAGAGACCTCCTCCAGGACCTCCCGAATCCCTTCGGTCAGGAGCCACTCGAACGATTCGCGCTGGATTCCCACCAGGTCCGGCAACGGCAGGACCTCCGGAATCCGGGAGAACGAGACACGCTCGCGACCAGGGACGATGACGTCAGGCAAGAAAGATCCCTCCCCAGAGGAAGATCATCGCGACGCACAGCTCGCGGGAGACGGCACGGCAAACAGGCAGTATAGGCGCTCAGGCACGAAGATACAAGCGACGAGGGTGAGCACCGCAGCATGTAACGCGCGGGCCCCCGGCCTGCATTCCCGCGGATACTACCCCATCCCGGTCCGGGGGGGAATCCTCCGTTCGGCCGACCCGCTATAGGCCCCATGGCTGCCCCCAGCAGCAGGAACGCAATTCCTTGCGTTTCCTCCCCCAGGTCGGCAAGAGGGTTCGGCATAATCAGCGCAATCTCCCTCCAGCGAAGGAAGACCCGCTTGTCCGTGGCGCACAACAAAGGAAGGGTCCTGGTTGCCGTCCCTCGATCCGGCGGAGTCGAGCCCCCGCCGCCTGTGCCATGAGCGATGGGGCCCCCCCGGCCATCTTGCACCTCATCGAGTCGCTTGGCTCGGGCGGGACCGAGCGGCAGCTGGTCCAGCTCATCGCCCGAAGCTCGGCGCCGGCGCGGCACCTGGTGGTCACTTGGTCAGACCCCAACGATCTGTCGGATCAACTCCCGAGGCCGCCGCTCAGGGCGTCACCCGGGCCGCGCTCCCGGCAAGGACCGGGGTCGTTGCTCGGCGCGATGGCTGCGGTCCGGCGCACGGTCCGCGACCACAAGGTGCGGCTCGTGCATGCCCACCTCTCCAAGGCGGAGCTTCTCGCGGCGCTCGCGGTGCCACCCCACGTCCCGATCGTGGCTTCGCGTCGGGGTCGGAATGATCACGACGACCGCTTGTGGTTCCGCGTTGCAGAGTCGGTCAGCCATCGGCGAGTCGCGTGCATGTTGTGCAACTCGGAGCAACTCGCCTCTTTCACGCTTCGGCACGACTCGTCCCCCCCACCGCTC
>Ga0335076_10008569_pt1 | contig 10329 bp, 5 predicted proteins | sample Lox_Sample_25_FD_206717 | JGI IMG/M metagenome (GOLD analysis project Ga0335076, IMG submission 206717) | Soil microbial communities from Loxahatchee National Wildlife Refuge, Florida, United States - Lox_Sample_2.5 | ecosystem: Environmental > Terrestrial > Soil > Wetlands | place: USA: Florida...
CGGACACCGTGGCTGCGCAGGCCTGGCGCCTCGCGCTCGCCCACTACGAAGGAGGCCGGTTCGACGAGGCCGAGCAGGCCTGCCTGGTCGTGCCGGAGGGGGCGCCGGAGCGCGCAGACGCGCTGCACTTGCTGGGGATACTGGCGCACCTGCGCGGCGATGGTGCTGCGGCGGTTCCATGCATCGTGCAGGCGCTAGACCTGCAGCCCGCCAGGCCGGACTTCCTCAATACGCTCGGCCTGGTGCACCAGGCGCTCGGCGAGCCGGTGGAGGCCGAGGAGCGCTTTCGCGCCGCGCTGGCGGCACAGCCGGGCTACGCGCCCGCGCACGGCAACCTCGGCATCGCGCTGCGCGACCAGGGGCGGCTGCAGGAGGCGGAGGCGCAGTTTCGCGAGGCCTTGCGCCTCGACGCACGGCTGGCTGACACGCACAACAACCTCGGCAACCTGCTCAAGGAGCTGGGCCGCGCGCAGGAGGCGGAGCCGAGCCTGCGCCGGGCGATCGAGTTGCGGCCGCACTATGCCGAGGCGCACGCCAACCTGGGGCTCGTGCTGCGCGCGCTCGGGCGGCTGCAGGAGGCCGAAGGCTGCGCGCGGCGCGCCATCGCGCTCAGGCCGGACGACGCCGGCGCGCACAGCGACCTTGGCGTGGCGCTGTTCGGCCTCGGGCGGCTCGAGGAGGCCGAGCGCAGCTACAGGCAGGCGCTCGCGCTCGATCCGGGACTCGCGCTGGCCCAAGGCAACCTCGTCTACCTCATGAACTGCGTGTCCGGCCGCTCGCTCGAGGCGATTTACGCCGAGCACCGGGCGTTTGCGCGCCGCTTCTGTCCGCCCCCGGACCCGGCGCCGCACCGCAACACGGCGGACCCGGAGCGGCGCCTGCGCGTCGGCTACGTGTCAGGCGACTTCCGGCACCACTCCGTCGCGTTCTTCGTCGAGCCGGTTCTGGCGCAGCACGACCGCGGGAAATTCGAGGTCTTCTGCTACTACAACCTGCGGCGCTCGGACGAGGTGACCGCGCGCCTGCGCGGGCTCGCGGACCATTGGCGGGAGGTGCATGCGCTGGATGACGCCGCGCTGGCGACGCAGGTGCGCGACGACGGCATCGACATCCTGGTCGACTTGAGCGGCTATACCGCGAACAATCGGCTGCCTGCCTTCGCGCGCAAGCCCGCGCCGGTGCAGGCGACCTGGCTCGGCTACCTGAACACGACCGGGCTGGACGCCATGGACTACCGCATCTCGGATGCGCAGGCCAATCCGCCGGGGCCGCTGGATCGCGTGCACAGCGAGCGCCTCGTGCGCATGCCCGACAGCCAGTGGTGCTACCTGCCGCCGCCCGATGCGCCGACCGTCGCGCCTGCGCCCTGCCTAGCCAGCGGGTACGTGACCTTCGCGTCGTTCTCCATCCCAGCCAAGCTCGACGCCGCCGCACTGACGGTCTGGGGGAGGCTGCTCGAGCGCGTACCCGGTTCCAGGCTGATGGTGGTGGCGAACGGCCTGGCCGATGTGCCCGGCGATTTTGCGGCTCGCATTGCGCGCCATGGCATCCCACGCGAGCGGCTGCGCGTCCTGGGGTCGCAGCCCTTCCACGACTACCTGTCGCAGCACGGCGAGGCGGACATCGTGCTGGACACCTTTCCGTTCACGGGCGGCACGACAAGCTGCCACGCGTTGTGGATGGGTGTGCCCGTGGTGTCGCTGGCCGGGGAGACGGCAACCTCGCGCGGCGGCGCGAGCCTTTTGCACGCGACGGGCCTGGACGAGCTCCTGGCCCGCGACGAATCCGAATACCTGGACATCGCCGCCGCGCTCGCGCTCGACACGGCACGACTCTCGGCCTTGCGCGCCGGCATGCGCGAGCGCCTGCGCGCCTCGCCGCTCCTCGACGCCGCGCGCTTCACGCGCCAGATCGAGGCCCGGTATCGGGACATGTGGCAGGCTTGGTGCGATACGCGCGCCGCTGGCGGCTGGCGACAGTGGATGGGGCGACTCTTGCGGAAAGGATCTTCATCTTGACCACTCAAGACCACCACTTCGTGTATGCGTTCCCGGAGGTGCGGCGCGTCAGCGACGGCAGGATCGAATTGAACTGGCCCGACGGAAGGCAGGCGTTCCACGCGCAGATGGCCCTGCACACGATCGAGACGGCCCATCTCGTGCGCTGCCTGCCGGCTGCTTTCTCGCCGGACGAATGCCGGCGCATTGTCGAGCTGGGCGATGCGCGCGCGAAGGTCGACGGCATCCTGGAGGACGGCAGCGACCGGTACCAGAAGCACCGCGTGAGCCAGGTTTCGTGGATCGAGCCCAATGCGGAGACGCACTGGCTCTATCATCGTCTGGGCGTCGTCCTTCAGGACGCAAACGCGCAATACGGCTTCGATCTGCGCGGCCTGGTGGACCTGCTTCAGTACACGCTGTATGGACCGGAACAGCATTTCGATTGGCACATCGACATCGGGTCGGGACGGTCCAGCGTGCGCAAGCTCTCGATGACGATCCAGCTGTCCGACGCCGCGGACTACCAGGGGGGCGAGCTCGAGTTCGTCGGAGGCAGCGTGCCCCAGCAGCGAGAGCTCGGCACCGCTATCGTTTTCCCGTCCATGCTGGCGCATCGCGTGTCGCCGGTCACCGGCGGGCAGCGCCGGTCCCTTGTGGTTTGGGCCTGCGGGCCCTCGTTTCGCTGAGGGCGCTGCCCGGCCTCATGAGCGCGGCGGGATCGGCCAAGGAGCGGGGCAACGCGCTGCGCGCCGCCGGGGACATCGAGGGGGCGATCTCTTGCTACCGGCAGGCGCTCCAGGCAGAGCCGGGCAACCTGGGTGCGCTCTACAACCTCGGCATGTGCCTGCACGAAACGGAGCGCCTCGCGGAGGCGCAGGCCTGCTTCGAGCGCGTGATCGCGGCAGATGGGGACGACGTCGAGGCGCTTTTTCACCTGGGTGCGATCCTCCAGCGCCGAGCTCGGCTGGAAGAGGCCGCGGCCGCATTTCGCGCCGCGCTGAAGGGCGCGTCATCCAACCCGGACCTCTGGATCCGCCTCGGTGAGGTGCGGGCAGCGCAGCACACCGGCGAAAGCCTGGCGGAGGCGGAAGCGTGCTTTCGCAAGGCGCTCGCATTGCGATCCGAGGCGGACACGTTCCGCAACCTGGCGCATGTGCTGGCGCTGGCGGGCAAGCACGGCGACGCCCTGGAGGCCCTTCGGGCGGCGTTCGAGCTGCAGCCGGACGAGCCCGCCGTCCGGTCCAGCCTGCTCGTGGAAATGCAGCGGGTCTGCGACTGGTCGCGCTTCGACGAGCTCAGCGCCGCGGTCGCCGAGTCGGCCTCGCGCGACGGCACGGGGCAGCCGGTGTTCCCGTTCAACCTCATCTCGATCCCGTCTTCGCCCGCGCAGCAGCTCGCCTGTGCACGCCGCTACGCGCGCTCGATCACCGCAGGCTTGAGCGGCGCGCGGGCGCGCGCCGCCTTCTGCTTCGATCGCCCGGACGCCGCCCGCCTGCGCGTCGGCTACCTGTCCTCGGAATTCCACGAGCACGCCACCGCGTATCTCGCCGCCGAGCTGTTCGAGCTGCACGACCGCAGCCGATTCGAAGTTTTCGCCTACTCCTACGGCCCGGAGGAGCGCAGCGCCATGCGCGGGCGGCTGCGCTCCGCCATCGAGCGCTTCGTGGATATCCGCACGCTTTCCTCCGAGGCCGCCGCCGCGGCCATTTATGCCGACGCCATCGACATTCTGGTCGATCTCAAGGGGTTCACGCTCCATTCGCGCCCGGAGATCGCGGCGCTGCGGCCGGCGCCCGTCCAGGTGAGCTTCCTGGGCTACCCGGGCAGCATGGGCGCGGACTACATCGACTATCTCGTGGGCGACCACTTCATCGTGCCGCCGGCGATGGAAGGGCACTACAGCGAAGCGCTCGTGCTGATGCCTGACAGCTACCAGGTGAACGACCGGCAGAGGCGGGTCGGGAAGACTCCCGGGCGGGCCGAACTCGGACTCCCGCCCCGGGGCTTTGTGTTCTGCTGCTTTAACCAGACCTACAAGATCCTGCCTCCCGTGTTCGCTTCCTGGATGCGCATGCTGCGCGCGGTGCCCGGCAGCGTCCTGTGGCTGCTCGACTGGAATCCCTGGGCGACCGCGAACCTGCGCGCCGGGGCGCGGAAGCATGGCATCGACGCCGCGCGGCTGGTGTTCGGGCCGATGCTGCCGCAGGAAGCGCACCTCGGACGGATCGCGGCGGCCGACCTGTTCCTCGACACCTTTCCCTGCGCCGCGCATACGACCGCAAGCGACGCGCTGTGGGCCGGGCTGCCGCTGCTCACGCGCGTGGGCGAAACGTTCGCTTCCCGCGTGGCGGGCAGCCTGCTGCATGCCGCCGGCCTGCCAGAGCTGGTAACGGATACCCCGGAGGCATACGAGGCGGAGGGCCTGCGGCTGGCCAACGATCCCGCCGCGCTGGCGCAATTGCGCGCGCGGCTGCAGCGAAGCCGGAGTGCGTCGGCGCTATTCGACTCGCCGCGGTCCGTCCGCCACCTGGAGTCCGCCTATGACGCGATGTGGCGCAACTACCGCGCGGGCGGGCGGCCGCGGCGCATCGAGATCTAGAGCGCGAACCGGCTCTCCCTGGCCAGGTCCCCGTAGAGCCGGGCGCTCGCCCATAGCGTGGCTAGGATCGCGACCCACGCCAGCCCGGGCACTGCCAGGAATACCGCTGCGCCAAAGCGCACCGCCGCAATCCAGGCCAGCACCATCGCAAAGGCGTAGAGCGCCGCACGCCGCGCTGGCGCGCGCCAGGGCAACACGTGCGTGCACAGCGCCTGCAGCGTGACGGCCATTGGCACGCCGGCGGCCAGGTCCACCAGGTAGTGCTCGCCCAGGCCGAGCGTCGCCAGCCCCGTGAGACCCGCCAGCACCGCGAAGCCCGCGCGCGCCTTGGGGCCCACGTAGGTCGCGTTCATCCACAGGGTCAACGCGGTTGCCAGGTGCATCGACGGCATGCCATTGCGCGGCACATTGGACGCGATCGCGACGGGCTCGGATCCGAAGACCTCGGGCGGCGGCATCTCGTACGGGAAGTAGCCTTCCAGCAGGAAGCGCGGACCGGCGATCGGGCACAGGTGGTAGAGCGCGAACGCTGCGAGCCCGCTGTACAGGTAGAGCCGCAGCATGCGCACGGGCAGGCGCCTGCCCGAAGTCGCCTCGAGGCCGAGCAGCGCCACCAGGCCCAGCAGGATCGCGTTGTAGGCGCTCGCGAGCAGCGTCTGGAACCGCGGCACCGCGTCCGCGATGAGCGCGAGCACGGCGCTCGGCTGGAAGCCCAGCGTCGCATCGATCTGGTAGCCTGCGGCATCGAAGGTTTTCGGGTGCAGCGTCGCGGTGAAATACAGGTAGGTCGCGCCGATCCAGCTGAACAGCTGCAGCAGCCCGGTGATCGCCAGCATCTCCACGCCCTCGCGCCGGCGGTCGCCGGCCGTGAAGAGGGCACGCCAGGCGAAGACCGCCAGGCTGGCGGTGCCCAGGCCGGTGCAGAGCAGCAGCGCGAGGTCCCTGGCCGGGCGCGAGACGAGGAGCGGGTCGCGCGCCGCGATCAGCAGCGCGAGCGCGATGCCGCCGATCGCCGTCGCCGCGTACTCGCGCCGGGCGGGGCGGTACATGACGTGAAGGACGTGGACGTGGGCCAGGAACAGGCCAAGTGCGTAGGCCGCGTCGCTCGGTCGGTCGAGCAGCAGGGACGCCACCAGCGCAAGCTGCGAGTGCGGCGCCGGCGCGAGACCCGCGAGCGCGATCGCTTCGCCGGCCACGAACAGGCCGAGCGAGACCTTGAACATCAGGGCGGCTTCGCGGATCACGGGGAACGAACGCCGCCGAGGAACTGCAGGTTACGCTTGACCGACTGGGTTCCATCCAGCGCGTTGCCCTTGGGCGTGGAGTATTCGAGGAACAGGTTGTCGTCGGTGGAGACCCAGCGCGCGGGCGGGGCGCGGAAGGACGAGAGCAGCCGCCCGGTCGCGGCCGGGTCGAGCAGCAGCGTGCCAGCCAGTTCAGCATAGGTGGCGTGCAGGATCTGGAACAGCGGGGCGAAGGAGGGGCGGTCCTGCAGCAGCTTGAAGTTGGCGGCCGAGGGCGCGCGCGCCGGGTCGTTGGTGGCGACGATGATGCCCTGGCCGCCGATGTAATAGAGCCAGACGCGGCTGAATTCGGCGTGCACCGAGCCCAGGACGTAGAGCAAGTCGATGGGTGCCAGGTGGTGCAGCTGCACCCACTGCTGCAGCACCCCGCCCGGGCGCAGGCGTTTCTTGACCAGCTGGTAGAACTCGCGGTTGTAGAGCGAACCCGCGCCCGCGAACCAGATGGAGGAGATCTCCATGCTCACGAGGTCGTAGGCCTGGGGCTGCAGCAGCAGGAAGTTGCGCCCGTCGGTGATGTGCAGGCTGACCCCGGGCTGGCCGCTCACCATGCCGTTGATGTGGGCGAAGTGCCGGTCGGCCAGGCGCACGATGTCGGCAGACAGGTCCACGATGTCCAGCCGCGCAAACCCCGCCTCGCGCAGCGTGCGCGAGGACACACCCGTGCCGTAGCCGATCACCAGCGCTCGCTCGCGCGCCCCCGTGTGCAGGAGCGGGGCTACCGCGACGCCGACTTGCGCGGCCATCTCGCCGCCGTCGCTGCCCTGGAACTTGCCGTTGGTGAGCAGCGTGAGCACTCGCCGGCCCCCGACGGACTCGCCCTCGGCCACGGTCGTGAGCCCGCCATCCACGCTCTCGGCATGGTCGATCACCCGGCCATACGGCTGGGCGGCGAAGTACACGTTCGCGCCCGAGGCGAGGGCGCTGTAGTCGAAGCTGGAGGGCTGCATGGCGAGCAGCCCCGCCAGGCCCGCCACGGGCACCCACGCCAGCCAGCGGCGCGCCAGCCCGCCCCGGAGCACGACCAACACTCCCAGTGCCAGGCACACCAGCGCGAGCAGTTGCAGCAGCCGCAGCGCGCCCAGCCAGGGCAGCAGCATGAAGCCCGCCAGCAGCACACCCGCGATGTTGCCTGTGGTATTGAGCGCGGCAGCACGCCCGAGCGCCGGGATCTGCGCATCCGGCCAGGCGCGGCCGACGGCCTCCATCGCCAGCGGGTACAGGGTCCCGATCGCCAGCGCCGGCGGCAGCATCGCCACCAGGCACACCAGGCCCCGGATCAGCTCGCGGGTGCCGAAGCTGTCGGCGACCGGATAGAAGGCGAAGGACGCGAAGTATCCGGGCAGCGACGTCCACAGGTAGACGCCCAGCAGAACGACCGCGGCCAGCGCGAACTCGGTCCAGGCAAGGCAGAGTGAAAGCTCGACGCGCGCGGCAAGCAGGCGGCGGGCGACCTCGGCGCCGGCCGCGAGGCCCAGCAGAAAGGCAAAGAGCATGAGCGAGAAGGCATACACGCTGTTGCCTGCGACCACCGCCAGCAGGTGCATGTAGTTCACCTCCAGCGCAAGCGTCACCGCGCCGCCAACCGTCAGCACCAGGAGCGCCAGCGCGCCCAGGCGCCACGCTTGCCGCGTCACCGGCGTGCGCGCGTCCACCGTCGTCGCCGCGGCGTGCTCGATGTCCTGCTTGGAGAGCCTCAGCGCGAGCGCGGCCACGACCAGGTTGAGCAGCACCGTGACCAGCGTGGTCCGGAGAATGCCCAACGAGGGAATCACGAGGTACCCGGCCAGCAATGCGCCCGCCGCCGCGCCCACGGTATTCGCCCCGTAGAGCAGCGCGACCGAGCGCCCCAGCGACGCTGCGCCGCCCTGGAAGAAGCGCACGAGAATCGGCAGGGTCATTCCCATGAGCACGGTGGGCACGCCGAGCGCGATCGCGCCGAGCGACACGCGCAGTGCCGTGAGCCCGGTCGCCTCTGGCGGGGCGCCCGAGGCAAGCGACACGTAGAGCGCCTGCATGGCCTGGAAGATCCAGGGCGTGGCCGCGCAGTACAGCCCGATCCCCAGCTCGCAGTACGCGTAGAGTTTCAGTGCGTCGGCGCGGCGCGCGGCGAGGCGCCCACCCAGCCACGCGCCCAGCGCCATGCCGCCCATGTACACGGCCAGCACGGTGTAGGTCGCGATCGCCTGGCTGCCGAACGTCAGCGCCAGCGCCTTGGAGAACAGCACCTGGTAAACGAGCGCGGCGAATCCGGAGAGCACGAACATCAGCATCACGGTGCGCAGCTCGCGGCGCGGCGCGGCGTCGGCCATGGCGGCCGGCGCCTGGCGCGGCTGATCCGGCTGCGCGAGCGCGGCGCGGCTCGCGCGCGCGAGGCCGCGGTGCAGCGCTACGCTCGCCCACAGCGTGCCAAGCATCGCCAGCCAGGTCAGCCCGGGCATCGCCAGGAACACCTCCACTCCGAAGCGCACCGCCCCGATCCAGCCCAGCACCATCGCAAAGCCCCATAGCACCGCCCGGCGCCGCTGCGCCAAGCGCCAGGGCAGAACGTGCGTGAACAGTCCCTGCAGCGCCACGGCCATCGGGACGCCGGCGGCCAGATCCACCAGGTAATGCTCGCCCAGGCCGAGCGTGGCAAGCACGGTGAGCCCGACCAGCACGGCAAACCCGGCACGCGCCCACCGGCCAGCGTAGCACGCGTTCATCCACAGGAGCAGCGCCCAGCCGAGATGCATCGAGGGAATTCCGTTGCGCGGCGCGATCGCCAGAACGACGCTGGGAAGGTGCGGCAGCGATTCGGCGGCGGGTATCGCGAGCGGAAAATCTCCGCGGAAGGCGTAGGCCGGCCCCGCGATCGGACACAGCTGGTAGAACAGCACGGCGATAAGCGCACTCGCCACGAAGATCGAGTACAGGTTCGCCGGCGCGCGTGCCTCGTCCCGCTGCTGCAGCGAGAACAGGATGGCGAAGCCGTAGGCCAGGTTCCCATAGGCGACCGCCAGCCAATCGGCTGCACCCAGCCGGTTCGTGATCAGCGCCAGCACCTGGCTCGGCTGGAAGCCGAGGGTGCCATCGATCAGCCAGGCGACGAAATCGTAGGTTTGCGGATGCAGCAGGGTGATCAGCACCTCGAAGGAGTCGACGGCGACGACGTAGATCGTCATGAACGCGGACGCGGCGAGCAGCGCGCTGCCTTGCAGCCGGCGGCGCCCGTCGCCGCGCGCGATCCACGCGCCGAACACGCACAGGCAGGCGAGGCCGAACCCGCCCGCCGCTGCCTGCACCCAGTTCCACGGCGTCCAATCCGGGCGGCCGGCGGTCCGCAGCAGGACCAGGTCCGCAAGCGTGCCCGCGACGATCACGAAGGCGACCGCGCGCCGCCCGGGGCGCGCGAAAGCGAACAGCAGCACGAAATTGAGCGCAATGGCGCCGTAGTCGCGCGCGGCGCCACCCGAGGCGAGCTCGTAGAGGATCTTCTCGTGCAGCCGCAGGCCCGCGCCGATCGCGCCCAGCAGTTCCGCGCCGGCGAGCAGCGCGAGCACCCAATAGAGGGCGGCCGTTAGCTCGGGCGGGATCTCGAAGCGGCGCTGCATCGGAGCATCACATCAGGGAGCGATCGGCGAATGCAAAAAGAAAGAGGCCGTCGCTTGCGCGACAGCCTCCAGAGTCAAACGTGCTGCGGGACGCGTGTTAGCGGCAGGCACCCGGCAGGAACTTGGCCGACAGCGGCAGGGTCGAGCCCGTCGCCGTGCAGGTCCAGTTCTTCCCGCCGTCCGACGTCACCAGCAGCACCGTGCCGCTGATGATGTTCGTGTTGATGCCAGACGACTGCATCGTCGCCTGCAGCGTGAGCGAGCCAGGCGCGGTCGTGCTCGAGCCGAAGATGGTGATCGTGCCGGTGTACTTGCCGGCCGTGTTGCCCATCACATCGGAAGCGTTGACGGGCCAGGCGCCCTTGTCCGCGTAGTACTCGGCCATCGGGGTCTTGCCCGAGCCCAGCAGGCTCACGGCTTCCGACACTTGCGAACGCGCGATGTAGTCCTGGTACGCGGGGATAGCGACGGCCGCCAAGATACCGATGATCGCCACGACGATCATCAATTCGATCAGCGTAAAGCCTTTCTGCAGGGTCTTCATTCAGTAGTACTCCCCATTCAGTTACGTGAAAGGCAGCCGACCACCGGCCACCACGGGAGCCAGTTTAGTCGATGTGCCCACCCCGCACTGCCTATTCCGTCACGAAATCCCCCTCCCGGGAGGCGCGGAGGCGCAAGCAATATGCAAGAAAAAGCCCGCTCGAGGCGGGCTTTTATGCTGCGAGCTGCCCTGGGTTAGCGGCAGGCACCCGGCAGGAACTTGGCCGACAGCGGCAGGGTCGAGCCCGTCGCCGTGCAGGTCCAGTTCTTCCCGCCGTCCGACGTCACCAGCA
>Ga0335076_10008571_pt1 | contig 10328 bp, 4 predicted proteins | sample Lox_Sample_25_FD_206717 | JGI IMG/M metagenome (GOLD analysis project Ga0335076, IMG submission 206717) | Soil microbial communities from Loxahatchee National Wildlife Refuge, Florida, United States - Lox_Sample_2.5 | ecosystem: Environmental > Terrestrial > Soil > Wetlands | place: USA: Florida...
CGGGCGCCACGAAGATCGTAAGCTCCGAGCGAATTCCATCCTCCATGTGCTCGAAGACGCTGTAGCCGAATCCGTGCCGCGTGACGTAGGGCGCAATGCCTGCGCAGGGAAACGACGTGGGCGACCAGAAGTGGCCCGTTTCCTCATCGCGAAGGTACAGGGCTTCCCCGCTCGACTCGCTGACCGGATCGTTGTGCCACGGCGTAAGGCGAAACAGGTGGGCGTTCTCGCTCCACGTATAGCCGAGTCCGCTTTGCGACACGACTGTGCCGAAGTGAGGGTTCGCAAGTACATTCACCCAGGGAGCCGGCGTCACGTTTCCCATCGCGGGGGCAATGACGTATTCGCGCCCATCAGGCGAGAATCCTCCCGTGCCGTTGAACAGGATCAGACCATGGCCAGTCGGTTCGGCGGCCGTGGAGATTTGCGGGCGACGGATACGGGTCGGCACGAGTTGCGGAATTCTCACCTCGGCGAGCACGCGACCGTTGATTTGGTCGGCTAGGGTTCCAAGGCTGTCGCTGATAATCGCGCGGGCGACCGATTGAAATAGGACGCGGTCCTCGGAGGATATCTGCTCCGCATGTCGAACGAAGATACCCCCGGGTCGATCGACAACGTGCGCTTCGACACCGGCCGCGATCAGGCCCATGATCTGCTCCTGGAGCCGCTGCCGGTAAACGTCGTGATCTTCGTTCCAGATCACCAAATCCACAGCCAACCCCTTGAGACGCCAGTAGGCGTGCGCCTGCACGAGTTGGCGCACGAGCTCGATATTGGTCGCGTCAGCAATCTGCAGCAACACGATTGGCAGGTCACCGGAGATGGCGTAGCCCCAGAGGCCGGATTGTCCGCGACGGTTCTTGACCAGGACGCTCGCGGCCGCGCGCAACGATGCGTTGGCGTAAATCACGGAGCTGGCAAGGCGGCCGTAGAGTTGCGAATCGGCCTCGGTGGCGTTGAGTTGCCGGAGCACGACCTGGCTGTGCGTCCAGGTCAGCTCGAACACGCGATCCGCGAGACTGCGATCCTGGTATTTGTCGACGAGATGCAGCACGACATCCCGCGTCTCGCCGGCGCCCGAAACCATGTCGATCGTCGCCGTAGTGCCGGCGTCGATGGTCATTCGATGGCGGATCGCCGCTATCGGATCCAATACGGGGCCTTCGGTGTCCGACAGCGCCCCGGGAACTGTCATCGCGAGGGGCGCGGCGACCGAACCGGCACGGCCGATGAAACGCATACGGTCGGTCTCGAATGAGATTTCGGGGGCGTTGGCTCCGTGCACGGTCATCAGATGAAACATCCACGGTACCTGCTCTTCGAAAGAGCGCGGGCGGCGGGTGCAAAGAATTGCGTGCCGTCCCTGGAGAATCTCGGTTTGCACGAAGAGATTGCTGAACGCCGGATGCAATGCGTCTGCGGCCGCTGGCGCGAGAACCACCTCCGCGTAGCTCGTGATGTCGATCGTCCGCGGAGTCCGGGACCGGTTAGTGATGTGGACCCGACGGACTTCGATATCATCCTCGGGAGAAACCACGATCTCGGTATGCGTCTCGAAATCGAAGTCTCTGCGTCGAAACTCCACGCGTCCCTCCGAGAAAATCGCCTCGTAGTGTTCGGCTTGCTTGAGTGTGGGCTGATGGGCGGTTGACCAGAACTCTCCGCTCGCCTCGTCGCGGACATAGCAGAAGCTGCCCCAGTTGTCGGCGGTGCTGTCTTCGCGCCAGCGGGTCACGGCCAGATCTTTCCAGCGACTGTTCCCGCCTCCGGCATTCGTGACCATCACGTGGTAGCGGCCGTTCGACAGCAACCGCACCTCCGGAATCGCGGTGTCCGGGCTGCTTAGCACTCGCACTGGCAGCCCCTGAGCGCCCCCGGCCGCCCGAAGATCGGAGAGACCGGTTGCATACGAATGAAACAGTGTGGCTCTCGGGATGCGTTCCTGGAGAAGAAGCAATGTCGCTTGGAAGAGCGGGTCCGACTCGAAGCGTTTTTGCATCGGCCGCTCTAGAAGCACATAGGCGTAGGAGAGCAGGCTCATCGCCTGGTGGTGCGCCATGAACGACCGGACCACCGCGCTCGACTCCCCGCGACGCTGCCGCGACGGCGTGTAGTCGATGGCCTCGAACAAACCGAGTCTTCCGGCCAGCCCACCGGCCGCGAGGCGTTGCAAGTTGAGGCACGCCTCCTCGGGAGCGACCATCAGGGCGAGCGCCGACGCGTACGGCGCCACGACCAGGTCCTCGCCAAGCCCACGTTTCAAACCCAACCCGGGGACCCCAAAGGCGCGATACTGGTAATTGAGATGGACGTCCACGGTGTTGTAGCCGCTCTCCGACATGCCCCATGGGACGCGACGTTGCCTTCCATACTCGATCTGTCTTTCCACCGCAGCCAGGCAAGTCTGATCGATCAAAGTATTTTCGTAGGTCGGCATTACCAGCAGGGGCATGAGGTACTCGAACAGCGAGCCGCTCCACGACAGCAGAACCGGCTCTCCGCCCGCGGTGGTGAGCAGACGGCCGAGCGCAAACCAGCTTTCCTGCGGCAGCGCCCCCTGTGCGATGGCGACGAAATTGCAGAATCGCGCTTCCGATGCCAGCAAATCGTAGTAACTCGAGTCGCGCCGGCGCTCGCCAACGTTGTATCCGATCACCAGTTGCCGACGCACCTTGTCGAACAGGAAGCTGTAGTCCATCGTGGCAAGAGCGGTCGCTTGCAGCGCAAGCGCTTCAATGGCGCCGATTCTTGCCGTTGCGCGCTCTGCCCCTTGCGTGACAAGAGGCTGCAGCGTGTCGAGTAGGTTTGGTTCTTCTGCAGCTGGGCTATTGCTGCGCGCTTGTTCGGTTGTCGGCGCCCATGCAGTGCCAAGCAGCAACGCAAGCTCGCGGAGCGTCGGGATACTGCTCGCGCCAGGAAGGTTGAGACTAGTGCCAGGTATCGTTCCCAGCTCCAGCCACGGAGCGAGATGAAGCAGCTCGTCACGCAACCCCGCACATTGCCTCGCAAGCGATTCGGCCCAGAACCTGGCTTCGCCCTCGGGGCTCCCGGGGCCATCGGTGCCATTGGCGCTGAAATGTGCGGCCACATCGGCAGCGTACGCCGCCAGTCGTTTGACCTGGACCCACCCGTGGGCGAGGGTGGCTGGCTTCGCAGCGGCCGCCAACTCGAGCGCTTTTTCGAATTGGAGTACAGCGGCCGGTGGATCTTTCCCGACGGCGTCGATCAGAAGCGAGAACGTGTCGCTCATACCCTCCAACCATCTCCTGTTAAGGATGGGAGCGTCGATTAGCGCCGTGAGCCCGGGTCGCAGGGTAAGGAGATGGCCCGCGAGGTTGCCACTGTCCACCGTCGAGACATAGAGAGGCTGGAGAGGCAATCGCGTTTGCGTGTCGTACCAGTTATAGAAGTGTCCTCGATGCCGCTTCAGCGATTCCATAGTGCGTAGTGCATTCGTCGTGCGCGCGACGAGTTGCCCGGTCGACAGATAACCGAAGTCGTGCGCCGTTAGATTGGCAAGCAGCGTCAGCCCCATGTTGGTCGGCGAGGTCCGATGCGCGATCTTGACCTCCGGATGCTCCTGCACGTTGTCGGGTGGCAGCCAGTGGTCGTCCTGGCCGACGTACGTCTCGAAGTACGCCCACGTCTTTCGCGCCAGCTTGCGCAGGAACTGTGTCTGGTCAACCGTCAGTTTCGCCGTCCGCCGCGCGAGTGGACGACTCACCCACCAGGCAATGGCGGGCGATGCTGCCCACAGCAACAAGATCGGGCCGGCGATCGCCAACACCGCGGGGTGGGTGAGAGAAAGGCCAACCCAGGCGGCAACAGCGACTGCCGGGGCGATCCCCATGGAGCGATAGGACGCGAGCAGGTCCGTGCGGTCGCGATGCTCCAGCGCGTGATCCACGTCACTCGACGGATTCCATTCCAGCAAGCGCCGGCGCGTAATCAGCATGCGCCCGATCGTGCGCACGATCGCATCGAGGCTGAAAAAAGCCTCATAGGGCAGAAAGGCCAGCGAAAGCAGCGCCTGCACGACGCGTCGTCGCGCGGAGCGCTGCACGGCCGTCAGATGCTGTCTGAAGTTCACCTCGGCCGGTTTGTCGGCCAGATCCGAGAGCGACGCAATAGCGAACGCCACCAGAAGGATTCCGACTACGACCGCAGTCCAGAACCACGCGGACGACAACACGGTCCATCCGAGCAGCAGCAGCAACATGAGCGCGGCGGGGACAAGGCTGCGCCGAAGGTTGTCGAAAATCTTCCATTGCGACAGCATCGAAAGCGGGTTATTTTCGCGGCGACCATCGGGTCCTCTCACCCGCCGCCGCAGCCACCCCACAAGCTGCCAGTCGCCGCGGATCCAGCGACGCCGGCGGGCCACGTCCGCGCTGTAGCGCGCCGGAAACTCTTCATACAGTTCGGCGTCGCTCAAGAGTCCGGCGCGGGCGTAGCAGCCCTCCAGGAGATCGTGGCTCAGCACGCGGTTTGCAGGAAAACGCCCTTTGAGTGCACGTTCGAATGCGTCGATGTCGTAAATCCCCTTACCGATGAACGAACCCTCGTCGAAGATGTCCTGATATACGTCCGAAACCGTGCGCGTGTACTGGTCGATGCCCGGCTCACCTCCGTACAGACGTGCGTATCGCGACCGGTTCGTGCCGGGCAGGCTCACGGATACTCGCGGCTGGAGGATGCCGTAACCGGACGTCACCACCTCCCTGCTCGTGTCCCTCCCGGGCTCATCGAAGCGCGGAGCATTCAGAGGGTGCGCCATGGCGCCGACGAACTGCCGCGCCGCGTCACGCGGCAGCTGCGTGTCCGTATCCAGCGTAATGACGTACTTCACTTGGGAGAGGATGGCCGTCGCGCCGACGATGAGAGAAAAGCCGTCCGGATGACCGCCGCGCAAGAACGAGTTCAAGTCGCCAAGCTTGCCGCGCTTGCGCTCTTGGCCCATCCACATCCTTGCCTCGGCATTCCAGAGTCGAGGGCGGTGAAACAGATAGAACACACTGACGTTGGTGGAATGGCCAATGTCGCCATCGTTGACCTGCCCGCTTTCCATTTCGGACGCGTGCCCGCCACCCCCGTATTTTCGGTTCAGCTCGCTGATTCGAGCCTCGGCCAGTCGAAGCAGCGTCTTGTCCCCCGGAAGCGATTCCTCGCGCGCGTCCGGAAAATCGGTCAGCAAGCCAAAGTGCAGGTGCGTATCGCGATTGGCCAGAAACCGGACTTCGAGCGCCTCGACCAGATGCTCGACGTTTCGAGTGCTGGTGAGCATGGTAGGAACCACGACCAGAGTGCGCGCCTCCGCTGCAATACCTGCGGCAAAATCTATTCTCGGCAGTGCATGCGGCGTCACCAGCAACGTGGCCAGCCAGTTCACCAGCGTCACCGCCAACTGACTGCTAGCCAGCAGGGAAAGCGCAACGACCAGCGCCATGATTTCCCTGTCCAACCCGGCGGCATGGGCGTTCGCAGCGAGGCCCGCGGTGGAGGCGCCTGCGAGGACCGCGATTCCACCAAGGTAGATGGGTAGCGGAAACCGCTTTCCGATTCTTCGGCAACCCTCGACGATGGAAACTTCGACCGCAGCGGCGCGTTCCAGCTCGGGAAGTCCCCTGTCGATCAGATAGAAACCGACGTGTGCGACCCGATCGTCGCTCCCCTTGCCCGCAGCGCCCGCCCGCGCCAACTGGATCGCCTTCCGGGCCACCTCCGCTTCTTCTAGGCCACCCGCCTTGGCAATGCGCTCGATCGCGTGACGATAACGATCTCGGGTCGCAAACTCCATCGCGCCGTAAACGGCTTGGGGGTCCTGGCGCAGTATTTTCTCGACAGCGCTGATGGACTCGACGAACTCACGCCAGTCGATCGCACTCAGAAAGCGGAGACTGCCAATGCTGTTGCTGATCGAAACCTGATCCGACGCCTGTTGCTGGTTCTCCAATTGCACCAACTGTTCAATCGTCAGATGCGATTCCGCGAGCCATTGCTCGATCCACGTTAGCGCGAGTGCCAAGGCGGCGCTTTGTCCTTGCAAGCGGCGCGTAAGCTCCGCCACGAATGCGCTCCTCATCGGCGGCGCCGATCGCGCCATGTCGGCGATGACGAGGATGAGGCTTTTCGGATCCAGCTCGGCAGTCTCCATCATCCGGTCGGCCCAGCTATTAGCCAGATCGCGCTCTGCCCTGCTGGTGGCAACCCGCACGCCGACGCGGCGAAGATTCTCGATCAATGCGAGACGCAGCATGATCGGGATGGCCCAGAGCTCGCCAAGCTTCAACGTGGTGACCGATTGGTAGGCAGACACGAACCGGCTCAGACTGTCGGCGTCGACTCGGCCATCGCCGTGCGAGATGGTTTCGAGCGCGATGTCGTACACCCGCGGCAGGCCCGCCGACGGCCCGAGCGCCAAACGCGGCAGTTCGCGGCTGTAGCCACGCGGCAAGTGCCTCTTGGCCGTGCCAACCTGTTCTTCGATCAGATGGAAGTTGTCGAGCAGCCATTCACCCGCCGGACCGATTCGATGGTTCGCCGATACTGCGGCAGTCAACCGCTTGCAGACGTCGATCAGCACGCTTTCGTTCTCGGCCAGACGCGGGAGGAGCGGGTCCCGTGCTCGACGTGGTGTCAGCCGATGCGCCGCCGCGAGGGTCTTGCCATACCGCTCCATCTGGTCGGCGCTGAACAATTCCGATCGGAGCGGAAGCTCCACAGTGGGCGGCTTGTGCGACAAACCTCTGGTGCGAAAACGCGCCCTGAACTGGGTCAGGTGCCCGAAAAGCGACGTGCTGCCGTTCACCAATTGCGTTGTCCCTTTTCACACCGCGATCGCCGCATAACGCAACAGCGTAACATCCATGGCGCGCATCATCCGTACGCTACCGCACTAAAGCAAACGACGCAGCCGCTTGCGCGACGCGGTGGTGTGACTGGCGCGGGAGTGGTCGCTTCGTGCGACATGGCTGATGGGGCAGATGCCAAAAGAAGTGCGGCCGAGGCCGCACTGAAGTGACTGCATGCGAATGGCCTGCCAGCGCGCTTACCTTCCGTACGCCGACTTGGCCGTAGTCACGCAGGTGTCTTATAGTCCTTGTGAATCCGTTCAAAAGCCTTGACTTGCAGCTTGGCTTGATCCTTGGTGATACCGTAGGCCTCCTGAATTTTTCCGGTGAGCTGGTCGCGTTTACCGGCGATAGCGTCGAGATTGTCGTCCGTAATCCTGCCCCACTTTTCCTTCACACGTCCTTTGAACTGTTTCCAATTGCCTTCGATCACGTCCCAATTCATCATGTTGCCCGTCGACAGTGAACTTGTTGGCGACATTGCCAACGGCACTAACTGTTTGAGGCCTCGGATTCCGGGGTGCATAGCGAGCTAATAACGCCGGCCGCGAGGAGCGGCGGCGTAGAGTGGGACGACGATCGTTGGCAGTTTCATCGCTTCTTCCTTGGGCATCAGTTGACAGGTTGGTCGCAGTAGCCGGCGCAGTCGGTGCGGTAGCACACATTGATCGCCGCCTGCCATGCCAATGCCTCTGTCCGATACCGCACAATAGGGCAACCCAATGGTCTAGACTATTGCGGTGGCAACCCCCAGGTCGGGCCGAAGCGTCGGCAAAGCCCCCATCCGGCCCTCGAAGTACAGGTCGAGCATCGCGCTGCTTGGGCGCGGTAGTCCCCGTCAGAATCATCTGCTCGACGCTCTGCCAGCAAGCGACTACATGCGCCTCGAGCCCCATCTGGAACTGGTCCAGCTGGAGCTGGGTGAGGTCCTGTATGAACCCGGGGCCCGCTTGCGGCACGTCTATTTCCCCACCACGTCCATCATTTCGCTGCTGTACTTCATGGAGGATGGCGCATCGGCGGAAATCGCCATCGTGGGTAACGAGGGCGTGCTCGGCATATCCTTGTTCATGGGCGGCGAAACCACCCCGAGCCACGCCGTCGTGCAAAGCGCGGGCCACGCCCTCCGGCTGAAGGCGCAGTTGCTGAAGGACGAGTTCGCACGTTTCGGCCCGATGATGCATCTGCTGCTACGTTACACCCAGGCATTGATCACCCAGATGGCACAGACCGCGGTATGCAATCGGCACCATTCCGTCGACCAGCAATTGTGTCGGTGGTTGTTGCTCAGCCTCGATCGTCTGCAAACGAATGACCTTTCCATGACGCAGGAATTGATTGCCAACATGCTGGGCGTGCGTCGCGAGGGGGTAACTGAGGCCGCCGGGAAGTTGCAGAAAGCAGGGTTGATTCATTACCAGCGAGGCAAGATCACTGTGCTCGACCGCCCGGGTCTGGAGGCGCGCTCCTGCGAGTGCTACCAGGTGGTCAAGACCGAGTTCGATCGTCTCCTGCCGTACGTCGCTAAGTAGCTCTCCGAACCTTTTTCTCTTTGCGGCGTGATCCGCCGCGCTGTGCCCTTATGTGCGCTGGCGCTCAGACGGGGCAGCGGCTTCGCCGTATTCTCGTGCCGACAGCAGCATGTGAGACGAGAGCGCTTGCATCGTCGGCGTCGTGGCCTCGCAGTTGCATGGCAATCTTCAAGGAGAGTATTGGTGCCACCGACTCAAGGCGCTTCCGTGGTAAACCGCTTGCTCGAGGCATTGCCTAACAGCGACCTGCACCGGATGCTGGCCGGCAGCGAAACCGTCGACCTCGCGTTTGGCGAGGTGCTCTATAACCCCGGCGAGCGTCTCAGTCACGTCTACTTTCCACTCAAGAGCTTCATTTCACTGATCATGCCGGTCGATGCCAGTGCTTCCCTCGAGGTCGGTCTAGTGGGAAACGAAGGCATGTTCGGGATTCCGCTTGCGCTCGGCGTAGACGTATCGCCGGTGCGGGCTGTGGTGCAGGGCGCGGGATCAGCATTACGAATGGACGCTCCGGTCTTCTGCCGCGAGCTCGGACGCCTCCCCGCGCTTCAGCGCGAGATCAACCGCTATGTGTTCGTCCGGTTGAGCCAGTTCGCGCAGACGGCGGGCTGCACACGTTTCCACGTGGTCGAGTCGCGGCTTGCCCGCTGGCTGCTGATGACCCAGGATCGCGCTCACGCGGACAGCTTTCATGTCACGCAGGAATTCCTGGCCATGATGCTCGGCGTTCGCCGGGTCGGCGTGACCAAGGCGGCGAGTTCGCTGCAAAAGCGCAAGTTGATCCGTTACAGCCGCGGCGATATCAGGGTCCTTGACCGGCCTGGACTCAGGGCCGCCTCCTGCGGCTGCTACAAGGCAGATCGGGAATCGTATCAGCGGATCCTTGGTTAGCCGTCGCTGGTAGGACAAGAGAGAGCCTTGCATATCAGATCCATGGGGTTGAGTTGTGAACGATGAGGCCAGCGGCAAGGCCACGCGCGCTCTGCGTGATAGATTTCGCGACGCGTTCAATGCCGACGACTACGCGGCGCTTCGGCTTCTGTCCGCGGATCTTCGAAACTGCACGGACATCTTGCCACGCGCCATGTGCTTATCGCTCGGTCTACCGCGCGGGAGCACATACGCTACGGCCGCAAGGACTATCGTCGCGTCATGGACAAACGGCCACTAAAGGGCCGTATACCGCTCCAGACACGCAAACCCCGCCACGCAAGGCGGGGTTGTTTTGTGCAGATGCTACGATCAGTTCGGCTACGCGCCGGCGAGCAATAACGCACACGCCTGAGCCACCGCCGTCACTTGCGTGGGCGGGTTCGGTCCCGGGACCGTTGCCCAGCCGCCCTTTTCGACGAACTCGCCCTGCGACCACGAATCGGCCTTCTTGAGCGCAGCCAAATTGGCCGCCCCGTCGGAGGCCTGCTTGAATTTCTCGACGCAGACCGGTGCCAGAGCCACTACGACGGCAGAGTTGGCACGCTGCGTCGCGTCCGCTTCGGCCCTGCCGCCGGTGACCCATCCGCCCCACGTGAATCCTACGATTGCCATAGCGATCGCCCCTCCTGCAACACCCCAAAGAGCCGGTTTCGTTTCGACTGGAATTTTCATGGAAGTGCCTTTCAATGAACGAGAGAAACAGGGCCAGAGGGCCCGCGCAACCCCGGAGAACGATGTAATCGAACTTGACCGGTCCTCGGCAAATGGATCGACCTGATGGTGCCAGGCCGACATCGCTACAACACTACGCGAAATCCCCGACGTCGTATGTGCGCTATCACACGTAGCGAGATGAACTCACGGGAAAGACCGGGCGAGGCAAAAAAACGGTGGGTGATCCCGTCCGACACGCTGCCGTTGTGTTATGGTGGAAGTCCCTCGGAGAGGGCAGTTTCAGCCCTTCCGCCTTTGCCAGGTTGGATCTGCAACCCTTGGCGTCTTCCCAGGC
>Ga0335076_10008574_pt1 | contig 10327 bp, 8 predicted proteins | sample Lox_Sample_25_FD_206717 | JGI IMG/M metagenome (GOLD analysis project Ga0335076, IMG submission 206717) | Soil microbial communities from Loxahatchee National Wildlife Refuge, Florida, United States - Lox_Sample_2.5 | ecosystem: Environmental > Terrestrial > Soil > Wetlands | place: USA: Florida...
GGCCCAAGCTGCGCGCGCTGCTCGGCGTCAGCCGGCTGTCCATGCCGGACGCGGCCACCGCGCAGCAGGCCACCGGATACCAGCGCGGCACCATCACCCCGTTCGGGTCGGCGCAGGCCTGGCCGGTACTGGCCGACGAGCGGATCAGCGGGCGGGAGATCACCCTGGGTGCGGGCCAGCCGGGCCTGGCCGTGGCGCTGGACGCGGACGAGGCGGTGCGCGCGCTGGGCGGCACCATGGCCGACCTGAGCGACCCCGAGCCGGCCCGCTGACGGGCCCGGGCTGACCGGCCCGGGCTGGCCAGTCTGAGCTGGCCAGTCTGAGCTGGCCAGGTCCGGGGTGACGGGCTCAGAGCAGCTCGGTCTCGGTGATGCCGGGGCCCTGGCCGTCCCTGATGAACCATTCGGTGCCGAACGCGACCCCGAACTGGTCGTCCGGCATGGCCAGGAAGAACGACTGCTCGCTGATCTGGCTGGCGTGTGCCCGCATCGCGCGCCGCTTGGCGTCCAGGTACGGCGTGACGTCCACCGCGGCGGTGATCACCGACTCTGGCAGGCCGAACGTGTCCGGGTCGCGTTCCGGGAACTCGACCCCGTTCGCCGCGTCCTGCGCCGCGAACTGCCGGATGGTCCGCTCGATGTGGTCCCGGTTGATCGTGCTCTGGAAGACCCGGGGCGTGCTGGCCAGCTGGCCGGCCCGGATGCCCACCCGGTGCACCTGGATGTGGTCCGGGTGCCCGTACCCGCCGTTGGCGTCATAGCAGGTCAGCACGTCAGCCTGCTCCGCGCGGAGCAGATCCGCCAGCCGCTGCGCGGCTTCCTCGACCGGGGTGGTCCAGAACGACCCGGGCTGGTCGTTGGCCGGGGTGCCCATCATTCCGGAGTCGTGATAGCCGAGGAACTCGACGCGCTGCACACCCAGGATGTTCGCGGACGCCTGGGTCTCGGCCACCCGGCGCTGCCACAGTTCCTCGCCGCCGGCCAGCAGCCCCTCGGGGATCTCGCCCTGCTCGCCCCGGGTGGCGACAACCAGCACGACCCGGTGCCCGGCGTCGGCCGCCTTGCGGATCACCCCGCCGCACGCGATGCACTCGTCGTCCGGGTGGGCGTGGAAGGAAACCAGCGTGGCCATGCCCGCGACGGTACCGGACTGGCGCTACTCAACGGTGCTACTGGATTGGCGCTGACCAGGCGTCCAGGTGGGCGGGCAGGTCAGCCAGCCGGGTGATCACCGCGTCCGGCACGGCGCTGTCATAGGCCGGCACCGCGCTGTGCGGGATGAGCACCGCGCGCATCCCGGCGCGCTGCGCGCCGTGCACGTCGTCGTAGGGCCGGTCGCCGACGAACACGCAGCTGGCCGGGTCGGTCTCGCCGACCGCGGCCATCGCCGCGCGGAACGCCTCCGGGTGCGGCTTGGCCCACGGGATCTCACTGCTGTACACCGCGCCGTCGAACAGGTGCAGCACGTTGTCCCGGCGGAACACCCGCTCGTGCGCGCTGCGCGGCCACATCGTGTTCGACAGCACCCCGGCCCTGATGCCCCGGGCGCGCAACTCGCCGAGCAGCGGGATCACGTCCGGGTCGGTGAACGTGTGCGGGTCCCAGGCGGTGAAGTACGCGTCCAGGAAAGCGTCGGTTGGTGTCACCCCGGCCCGCTCGAATACGTCGGCCAGCGTGGCGCTGCGCTGCGACTCGTCGCTAACCTGCCAGAGGGCCAGCTCGGCGGCCAGGATGGCCGCGGCCACCTCGTCACCGCGGCCGGGAAAATGCGGCGCGCACACCTGGCGCCAGACTGCGTCCTGATCCACCGAGTGCCAGGGCGTGAGCGTGCCGCCCCAGTCGAAGATCACCGCACGGATAGCCACGTCCGCATGTTATGCGAGCGGCGGCCCGCCGTCGCGGCAGTAACCGCTGGCCGGCCGTCCGCCAGGCCGCGGCAATAGCCCCGTTACCGCCCTCCTCCGGCCCGGCTCCGTTGGCTCAAGATTTGGCTTCCGTTTCTTTTTCCTCAACCCGGGAATTCGGCCCTTGTCCCTAGGGTCACCCGCAGGGCCGCCCGGCGTTCACCCCGGGCGGGGAAGAGGGAGGATCGATGCCACACCACCCAGGCCGACGGAGGCTGGCTGTGCGCGCCGCCGCCGTCACCGGATGCGCCTCGTTGCTGAGTGTCTTCGCGCTGGCGGGCGCCGCGCCCGGGGTCGCGGCCACTGCGCAGTCAGCGACCACTGCGCAGCCATTAGCCCGGGCCAGCCAGCACGGCACTGCCGGGAATGGCTGCCATCTGGGCAACGGAGTACGGCATGTGGTCGAGATCGGCTTCGACAACGTGCACTTCTTTCGGGACAACCCCAACGTGCCGTCCGATCTCCAGCTGATGCCGAACCTGCTGAACTTCATCGAGGACAACGGCACGCTGCTGTCCAACAACCACACTCCGCTCATCGCGCACACCGCCGATGACCTGCTGACCACGTTCACCGGCTTGTACGGCGACCGGGCCGGCATGCCGGTCAGCAACGGCTACCAGACCTACAACCCGGACGGGACGACCGACCCGGCCAGCTCGTTCGCGTACTGGACCGACCCGGTCTACGACACCGCCGCCACGCCGACCGCGGGGCACGACACCAACCCGTCCCTGGTCTACTCGGCCACCCCGCCGGCCACCACGAGCCCGGCGCCGAAGCCGGACAGCATCACGCCCGCGCCGTGGGTGCCGTTCACCCGGGCCGGCTGCAACGTCGGCGACGTGTCCACGGTGGACCAGGAACTGGAGAACACCTCGGTGGACATCCCGAAGGTGTTCGGCGCCAATTCGCCGGAAGAGCAGCAGCTGGTCAACGACCCGGACTCGTACAAGGACGCGGAGACCGCGGACTACGTCGGCCTGGCCGTGCACTGCGCCAGGGGCAACACGTTCTGCGCCAGCGCCCAGGCGGTCAAGTACGGCCAGACCACGCCGAGCCACACCGCCGTGCCCGACGTGCTGCCCAACGAGCCGGGCGGGTACACCGGCTACCAGGCCCTGTTCGGCCACCGGTACATCGCGCCGCAGCTCGGTGCGGGTACCGCGAACCTGACCGAGAACGGCTACCAGGTGACCAACGCGGCCGGCAACCTGGTCGACCTGAACGGGAACCAGATCAACGGCGCTTACCTGACCAACCACCCGGGGTTCCCCGGCTTCAGCTCGATCAACGCCTCGCAGACCCTGGCCTACATGGCGGACATGCTGGAGAAGGGCGTCCCGGTGGTCGACGGGTACATCTCGGACCTGCATGGGAACGAGGACATCCCTGGCCTGTCCGCGTGCACCGGCGCGCCGGACGCGCTGGGCAGCGGCAGCGCCTGCTACATCGAGCAGGCGCAGTACTACAACCAGGCCTTCGGCGTCTTCTTCAAGCGGCTCGCCGCGGCCGGGATCACGCCGAAGAACACGCTGTTCATCTTCAGCTCGGACGAGGGTGACCACGAGGCCGGGGCCAACGTCGGCCGGGCCATCCAGCCCACGCCGGCCAGCTGTGACGGCGCCACGGTCAGCGGCGACACGGTGACCCCGGACGTGGAGTGCAGCTACCCGGCCGGCTCGTTCGGCGAACTGGACGCCAACGTCACCGGGCTGCTGGCCACCCAGGAGCACAACACGGTCCCGTTCAGCCTGGAAGCCGACACGGCACCGGAGTTCTACGTAACCGGTGATCCCGGGCCGGACAGTCCCTCGGTGCGCACCCTGGAACACGGCGTCGCGAATATCACCGCAGCCAACCCGTACACCGGGACCACCCAGAAGATCGACAACTACATCGCCGACCCGGCCGAAGAGGCCATCCTGCACATGGTGAACGCCGATCCGGCCCGGACACCCTCGTTCGCCATGTTCGCCAAGCCCGACTACTACCTGTACGGCGGCTCGGCCACGTGCAGCGGGTCATGCGTGCAGCAGGAAACCGGCTACGCCTGGGATCACGGCGACTACGCCGCGGAGATCAACACCAACTACGCCGGCTTCGTCGGCCCCGGCGTCAGGCACCTTGGGCTGAACGGGCCGGCCGCCAGCCAGGGGCCCAGCTCAGCCGGGGCCAACAGCGGCCAGATCGTGGTGGCCGACCAGCACCTGCCCGGGCCGTGGGTGGACGAGACCGATATCCGCCCGACGCTGATGTACCTGACCGGGCTGCGCGACGACTACGAGCAGGACGGCCGGGTGATCACCCAGATCCTGGCCAGCCCGAACCGGGCGCTGAGCGACCCGGCGGTGACCGCCCTCGGGGAGTGCTACAAGCAGCTCAACTCCAGCGTGGGTCAGTTCGGCGCGGCCACCCTGGTGGCGTCGACCAACGCGGTGGACAGCAGCAGCCCCGGTGATGCCACCTACCTCCGCATCAACCAGGCGCTGACCGGGCTGGACAAGGTCCGCGACGCGCTCGCCCTCAAGATCAAGGCTGAGCTGGCCGCGGCCGCGTTCAGCGACGCCCCGGTGTCCGGCGCAGGCGGCCAGACCGCCGCTTGCCAGGGCATCATCAAGGCCGCCCAGCACCTGGCGGCCGCCAGCTAACCGCGCCCAAGTCCTGACCGCATGAATGCTGCATTCATGCGGTCAGGACCGCGCGGGTGTTTCAGTCACGCGGTTTCTTGCCGGGGGACCAGGCCAGCGGCAGCGACTCGACGCCGTAGATGCCCTCGACGTTGCCGAGCTGGACCGGGTCGGCCGGGCGCAGGTCCGGCATCCGGTCGGGCAGGAACGTGAGCGCCTCCTCCAGTTCGGCCCGGGCCAGGTTGGAGCCCAGGCAGAAGTGCGGGCCCGCGCCGAAGGTGAGCAGCCGGTCGGCCGGGTCCCGGGTGATGTCGAACTCGTCGCCGCCCGGCAGGTCGCGGTTGGCCCGCTCGGCGCAGATGGCCACGATCGAGCCCGCCGGAAAGGTCACCCCGCGGTGCTCGACCGGCTCCAGGCAGATCCGCGCGGTGAACGGGGTGATCGGCTCGAACCGGAGCACCTCATTCAGCGCCGCGGGCACCAGCCCGGGGTCGCGGGCCAGCGCGGCCCACTGCTCCGGGTGGCTGGCGAACAGCCGCAGCGCGTGCGACAGCTGGGCCTGGGTGGTGTCCACCCCGCCGGCCACCACGTCGAGCACCAGGTTGACGCACTCGGTGTGGGACAGCCGGTCGCCCTCGGCTTCGGCCGTCAGCAGCTTGCTGATCAGGTCGTCGGACGGCTCGCTGCGCCGCTTCTCCAGCAGCGCCTCGACGTAGTCGTACAGCTCCTGGACGGCGCGCTCGATCCGGATCCGGTCCGGCTCGCTGCCCAGCGCTCTGATGTCGAACTGCCGCTGCACCCAGCTGGACCACTCGTGCAGCTGTGGCGCGTCCTGCGCCGGGGCGCCCAGCACGGCCGCGATGGTCAGCGAGGGATATGGCTTGGCGAACGCGGCCACGAACTCGCAGTCCGCCGCGCCGCCCAGGTCCTGCCACAGCCCGGCCAGGAAGCCGCGCATGGCCGGCCGCCACCAGTCCGCGGCCCGCGGCGTGAACGCCGGGCTGACCAGGCCGCGCAGCCGGCGGTGCCGGTCCCCGGTCTGGTTCAGGATGTTGGCGTCGATCATCTCGCGCAGCCGGCCGCCGGTGACCCCGAACAGGTCGGCGATCTCCCGGCCGGGGAACGCGGTCTGCCGGGCGCGCAGGAAGAACTCGCCCGACTCCCGGTCCAGCACCACGTAGCTCAGCGGGGACCGGGCCAGCCAGCCCTGCTCTCGGACCGCGGCCAGCCGCTGGTGGTACACCTCGCCGGTCAGCCCGGGCTCGGTGTAGTCGAAAACCGGCAGTTCGAGATCGTCTACCACGGGGGACGGCATGGCTGGTCCTTTCCGCCGACTGCCCTGACCTTACGCCGCTGGGCTACTCGCCGGTAGCCACCAGCCGGTGGCCACCAGTGGGGCAGCTGGGGACAATTACGACACCGGGGCGGGGCAGGCGTGCGCCCGGCGGCCATGCCTGGTTGACTTACCGGCAACGGATCCGTGCCGAGAGGGGATACCAGCAATGGCCGAGCCAAACGGCACGGTCGCGGTTCGCGACCCGGATGCGCTGCTCAAGGAGATCGAGGCGACCCGGGAGAACCTGGCGCGCACCATCGACGCGCTGACCGAGCGGGCCAGCCCGGCCAACATCGCCCGCCGGGCCATGGACCGTGCCCGGGAGCAACTGGACCGCCCGGAAGTGCGGATGTATGGCGGCATCGCGGCCGCGGTGGTGGCCGTCGGCGGCATCGCTTACCTGGTCCGCCGCCGGTTCCGCTGAACCAACCCGGTTAGCCGAACGCCAGTCCCTCGCCGCGGTACGTCGGCACGCTGGCGGTGACCGCGGTGCCGTCGACCAGGTGCAGCTCGTTGAACCGCTCACACAGCTCACCGGCCTTGGCGTGCCGGAACCAGACCCGGTCCCCGATGCGCAGCCCGTCAGCCGCCGGGCCAAGCAGCGGGGTCTGCACCTCGCCCGCGCCTTCCTGGCTGTCCAGCCGCAGCCCGGCAGGCAGGAACGGGCGGGGCAGCCGGCTCGGCTGGGCCGGGCCGGACGCGACAAACCCGCCGCTGAACGCGGTGACCACACCCCGCCCGGGCCGGCGCACCACGGGCAGCGCGAACAGCGCGGCCGGGCGGCCGGAGAACGCCCGGTAGCTGTCGAACAGGGTGGGCTGGTACAGCCCGGAGCCCGCGCCGATCTCGGTGACGGCCGGCTCGGCCGCGGTCCCGCCGATCGACCCGGTGCCGCCCCCGTTGACGAAGCGCAGCGGGGTCACCGCGCGCACCGCGTCGACGATGGCCGCCCGGCGCACCGCCAGTTCGGCCGCGGACCGGCGCTGCATCAGGTGCACGGCCAGGCTGTACAGCGGCCGCCCGGACGGCTTGTCGCCCACCCCGGCGATCTGCGCCTCGTAGGCCATCAGGCCGGTGAGCCGCAGCGCGGGCCGCGCTGCGATGTCCCGGGCCAGCGCGGCCGCGTCGGCCGGGGTGCGCACCGGCGAGCGGCGGGCGCCCGCCCGGAGCAGCCCGCCCAGGCCGTAGTAGGACGTGTCGATGTCCATGCACACCTGCACCGGGGCCGGCCCGGGCACGGTCGCGGCCGCCTTCTCGATCAGGTCCAGGTGGTCCGGGCTGTCCACCATCAGGGTGATCGCGCTGGCCGCCGCCGGGTAACTGGCCAGCCGGGTCAGCGCGGCCCGGTCGGTCGTCGGGTAGGCGACCACGATGTCGTCGGTCACACCCTGATCGGCCAGCCAGAACGCCTCCGGCAGGCTGAAGGCCAGGATCCCCCCGAACCCGTCCAGCGCCAGCACCTGTTCCAGCAGGGCCCGGCAGCGGACCGACTTGCTGGCCACCCGGATCGGCTTGCCCGCGGCCCGGCGGGTCATATCCGCTGCGTTGGCCCGCAGCGCGGCCAGGTCCACCACGGCGAACGGGGGCTCCAGGTGCGCGGTCGCAGCGTTGTAACGCTGCAGATCGTCCCGCCCGGGCTGGCCCGGTGGCCCGCCGCGAGAGCTCATTCAGCCTCTTTGGTCAGCGCGGTGTACTCCTCGGCGGTGAGCAGCCCGGCCGGCTCAGCGTCGTCGGACAGCCGGATCTTGAGCAGCCAGCCCGCGCCGTAGGGGTCGGTGTTGACCAGGCCCGGGTCATCGTCGATCTCCGGGTTGGACTCGAGCACCTCGCCGTCCACCGGCGAGTAGATGTCCGAGACCGACTTGGTCGATTCCACCTCGCCGCACGGCTCGCCCGCGGTCACCTCGGTGCCCGCGGCGGGGACCGAGACGTACACCACGTCGCCGAGGGCCTGCTGGGCGAAGTCGGTGATCCCGACGGACGCGACGCCGCCCTCGATGGCCACCCACTCATGCTCCGCCGTATACATCAGGTTTTCCGGGATGCTCATCGAAGTCGCTCCTGTGCAGATTGGTGGTGGTCCCCCGGGCCCGGGCCCGTCCAGGCCGCCCGGCGTCAGGTCATGTCCGGCTGCTGGTCCGATGGTAGAAGGGCAGCGGGGTCAGCCGGGCGGGCTCGGCGCGGCCTCTGACGTCCACGGCCAGCCCGTCGGCCGCGGTCTCGGCCGCCCGGGCCGCGGCGGGCTCCAGGTAGGCCATGGCGATCGGTACGCCCAGCGTGGGGGAGGGGGCGCCGCTGGTCACCTCGCCGCACCGCTGGCCGTCCCAGAGCACCGGGTAGCCGTGCCTGGGCACCCGCCGGGTGCCGCCGAGCAGGCCGACCAGCACCCGGCGCGGCGCGGCCGCGGCCGCCGCGGCCAGCGCGTCTCGGCCGACGAAGTCACCGGCCTTGCCGAGCTTCACCACCCGGCCCAGGCCCGCGTCGAACGGGGTGATATCCGGGCCAAGCTCGTTGCCGTACAACGGCATGCCCGCCTCCAGCCGGAGGGTGTCCCGCGCGGCCAGCCCGGCGGGCACCAGGCCCGCTCCGGCTCCCGCCGCGGCCAGCGCGGACCAGACGTGCTCCGCGTCCGCCGGGCCGGTAAACAGCTCGAAACCATCTTCGCCGGTGTACCCGGTCCGGGCCAGCAGGATGTCCCGGCCGGCCACGGTGGCGGGCTGGCTGGCGTAGTACCGCACCCCGTCCAGCCGGACGCTGGCCAGCGGGCCGAGGATGCCCGCCGCGGCCGGTCCCTGGATGGCGATCAGCGCGTAGCCATCGGTCTGGTCGGTGACCCCGGCGTCGTGCCCGGCCGCCCGCTCGGTGAGCGCGGCCAGCACCACCCCGGTGTTAGCCGCGTTGGCCACCACCAGGAACTCCTCGGCGGCCAGCCGGTACACGATCAGGTCGTCCAGGATCCCGCCATCGGCCGCGCAGATCATGGTGTACCGGGCCCGGCCGGGCGGCACCGCGGACAGCTCGCCGACCAGCGCGTAATCCAGGGCGGCGGCCGCGCCGGGGCCGCGCACGCTGATCTCGCCCATATGCGACAGATCGAACAGGCCGGCCGCGGTCCGGACCGCCCGGTGTTCGGCGGTCTCGCTGTGGTACCGCAGCGGCATCAGCCACCCGGCGAAATCGGTCATCGACGCGCCCAGGCGGTCGTGCACGCCGCGCAGCGGCGTGTCCCGCGGCTTGGCGGGATCAGGCGTGGTCATCGGGTGCGCTCCAGGGCCTGCCCAGGATAGGGCCCGGCCAGAATACCGGCTGCCAGCGGCTGGGCTCGACCGCCCCTGCGGGCCGAAACCCTGACGCAGAGTGACAGGTTTCATACCCGGGGGAGCGCATTGTCAGCGTCGGCGCGTTCCGCAGCCGTTTAGCCTGGGTATGCACTTTTGCTAGCATCACGGCGCCGGCCACGGCCGGCATCGAACCCCTGGTGGCCCGTCCCTGGCGGGACGGGCCCGGTTGGCGGGACCTGGTGTCCCGTCCGGAACCGAGGGGGGTTCGACCATGGCGCTCAGCGCCCGGGCGACGGTTCGCCGCCTGTGCACCGTCGCGGCCGTCGTCATCACTGCCATCGCACTCGGTAGCATCTCCGCGGCTGGGCAGGCCGGCCAGTCAAGCTCGCGGCCGGCCGGCCACGCCAGCCACCTGCCACCGGGCATGCGGCCGGCGTCGGTCAGCCCGCGCGGGGCGTTCGACAGGATTCTCAGCGCGGCGGAGGCGGTCACGGCGGCACAGACCTGTGCCCGCTACGCGACCTCAGCGGGCTGGGCCAATACCGCGGGCTCGGCCAGCACCCTGGTGGTGGCCAGCGCCATCTGCGTGGCCGAGTCGGGCGGCCAGGCCACCGTGTACTACTGCAACCCGACCGGGACGGACGGTTATTACCCGCCGGTGAACTGCGCAGGCCTGTACGACCGTGGGCTGTGGCAGCTGGACAGCCAGGCCTGGGCGTCGATCAGCAACGAGTGCGCGTTCACGCCGAAGTGCAACGCGGACGGCGCGTACGGGATCAGCCAGGACGGGCAGAGCTTCACCCCGTGGGCCACCTACACCAGCGGGGCGTATGACAGCTACCTGAGCGCGGCGCAGGCCGCGGTGGGTACGCTGCGGCACGGCACGGTGCCGGGCGGGGTGCCCGGGGTCTGCCTGTCCCGGGTGAAGTACGCGGCCAACGCGGCCGCAGTCATCGCCCGGTGCGGCAGCGGGGCCCGGCGGATGGACTGGCGGATTGCCGGGCCGGCCATCAAGGACGGCGAGTTCTGCCTGGCGGTCGCGTCGGCCAGCGCCACGGCCAGCGTCCGGCTGCGCCGCTGCAACGGCTCGAAGTACCAGCAGTGGACGGCGCTGGGCACGGGCCTGCTGCGCAGTGCCCTGGCCGGGCGGTGCCTGCGCGACCCGGGCGGGTCGGAT
>Ga0335076_10008576_pt1 | contig 10325 bp, 8 predicted proteins | sample Lox_Sample_25_FD_206717 | JGI IMG/M metagenome (GOLD analysis project Ga0335076, IMG submission 206717) | Soil microbial communities from Loxahatchee National Wildlife Refuge, Florida, United States - Lox_Sample_2.5 | ecosystem: Environmental > Terrestrial > Soil > Wetlands | place: USA: Florida...
CGGCACCGGGGCCGATGTCGACCACCCAGTCGGCGTGCTCGATGGTGTCTTCGTCGTGCTCGACGACAATCAGCGTGTTCCCCAAATCCCTTAGGCGGGTGAGGGTTTCAATGAGTCGACGGTTGTCGCGCTGATGCAGGCCGATCGAGGGTTCGTCCAGCACATAGAGCACGCCCACCAAGCCGGAGCCGATCTGGGTGGCCAGCCGGATTCGCTGGGCCTCACCACCGGACAAGGTGGCTGCCGCACGCGACAGTGACAGGTACTCGAGCCCGACGTCAAGCAAAAAGCCCAGCCGCGACTGGATTTCCTTGAGCACCTGGCCGGCGATGGCTTGTTCGCGTGAACCCAGGGTGAGCGCGTTCAGGAAATCTGCGCAGTCCGAGATGGACAGCTCGCACACCTCGGCGATGGACTTCGCACCACGCTCCCCCGCGGCCAACGTGACGGCCAGGATCTCCGGCTTGAGCCGCGTGCCGTCGCACACCGGGCACGGCACATCGCGCATGAAGCCCTCGTAGCGCTCCTTCATCAGCTCGGATTCGGTCTGGTCCATCTTGCGTTGCAGGAACGCCAACACGCCTTCGAAGTCGGCGTAGTAGGACCGGGTTCGGCCGTAACGGTTGCGGTAGCGGACGTGTACCTGCTCGTCGCAGCCCTCCAGAATCGCCTTGCGCGCCTTGGCCGGCAGCTTGCGCCACGGCGTGTCGACGTCGAAGCCCATCGCCTCGCCGAGGCTGGCCATCATCCGGGTGAAGTAGTCGGCGGTATGACCCATCGACCATGGCGCGACCGCACCCTCGGCCAGGGTGCGATCGGGGTCGGGTACCACCAGGTCAGGGTCGACCTCTTTGCGGATTCCGAGACCGGTGCACTCCGGGCAGGCGCCATACGGCGAGTTGAACGAGAACGACCGCGGCTCCAGGTCGTCGACGGCCAAGGCGTGCCCGTTGGGGCAGGCGAGCTTCTCGGAGAACCGCTGCTCCCGGTTGTGGGCGTCGTGTTCGTGGTCGACGAATTCCAGCACCACGATGCCGTCGGCGAGGCTTAGCGCGGTTTCCACCGAATCGGTGAGCCGCTGCTTGGCGGACAGCTTGACCGTCAGGCGGTCCACCACCACCTCGATGTCGTGCTTCTCCTGCTTTTTCAGCTTGGGTGGATCGGTCAGCCGATGCACCACGCCGTCGACCCGGACCCGGCTATAGCCCTGCGCGTTGAGCTTCTCGAACAGGTCGGCGAACTCGCCCTTACGGGTGCGCACCACGGGGGCGAGTACCTGGAATCGGGTGCCTTCGGGCATCGCCAACACTTGATCGACGATCTGCTGCGGCGTCTGGCGGGCGATCCGCTCACCACAGACCGGGCAGTGCGGAGTGCCCGCGCGGGCGTACAGCAACCGCAGGTAGTCGTATACCTCGGTGATCGTCCCGACTGTCGACCGCGGGTTGCGGTTGGTCGACTTCTGGTCGATGGACACCGCCGGCGACAGTCCCTCGATGAAGTCGACATCGGGTTTGTCCATCTGTCCCAAGAACTGTCGGGCGTAGGCCGACAGCGACTCGACGTAACGCCGCTGGCCCTCGGCAAAAATGGTGTCGAACGCCAGCGACGACTTGCCTGAACCGGACAGGCCGGTGAAGACGATCAGCGCGTCGCGCGGCAAGTCGAGGTCGACGCTGCGCAGGTTGTGCTCGCGGGCGCCCTTGACGATCAGGCGGTCAGCCACGCTGCCCCTCTCGATAAAACTCTTTCGCGCCTGCAGCCGATATTGCGCATGGCGCTTTCCATGCTATGTGTCCGTACCGACAAGCAATCGGCGAGCAGTACCGTGACGCTTATGACTGTCGTCGACGACAACTACACCGGACACGTCGAACCGGGTACGGCCGCAAAACGCATTCTGCCGGGCGTCTCGATCTTGAAAGCGTCGGTGGGCCCCATGGATAACAACGCCTACCTGGTGACATGTTCCGCGACCGGGGAAACCTTGCTGATCGACGCCGCCAATGACGCCGACGTGCTCGTCGATCTGGTGCGCCAGCATGCCCCGAAGGTGTCGCTGATTGTCACCAGCCATCAGCATTTCGACCACTGGCAGGCGCTGGAAGCCGTGGCGCAGGCCACCGGCGCGCCCACCGCCGCACACCAGATCGACGCCGACCCCCTGCCGGTCAAGCCGGACCGTCTGCTGGCCGGCGGCGACACCGTGCAGATCGGCGAGCTCACCTTCGACGTCATCCATTTGCGCGGTCATACGCCCGGATCAGTAGCACTGGCCCTCGACGGTCCCGCCACCGGCGGTGTCACCCAGCTGTTCACCGGCGACTGCCTGTTCCCCGGCGGCGTCGGCAAAACCTGGCAGCCTGGCGACTTCGACCAGCTGCTCGAGGACGTCACCACCCGAGTGTTCGACGTCTACGGCGACTCCACCGTCGTCTACCCGGGTCACGGTGACGACACCACATTGGGCGCGGAGCGTCCCAATCTTGCCGAGTGGCGCAAGCGAGGTTGGTGAACAGCGGTCACGAACGGAGGAATCGGATGGCTGAGTCACCGCAAGGCCGCACAGCGATCTACCCGATCCACGATTACCTGGCCTCGGACCCCCGGTACCCTTTCGACCTTCAGAGCGGGTGGCTGCCACAACCCGGCAGCCCCGCGATTCAAGCATTCTTCGACCACGTTCGCGCACCGGATGGCAAGCGTTGGGCCGACAGCGTTCGGGAGCTCAGTGACTACATCGACGAGAACGAAATTATTCGCTACCTCGTCGACAGCGCCTGCCGGGAAAACCGGAACATGATTGAAGCCCACCAAGGCAAAGAGGTCGGTGTGCCTCGAATCGAGGACAAGGACGCGCTCCTCAAGGGATTCAACAAGCTCTTGACTCACCCGCCCGGGTTCGTCAAGAACGAGCTCGTTGGCGTCCCCTTCTCGGCATGGGTAGCAGGAATCGATCCCACCCTCAGTGGCGCGACCTTGCTGCGACTTCCGATGTTCAACGAAAAGATGTCCGCCATCCTCAACGACTGGCACAACTTCCTCGACACCCCTGAGTCGAACACCGGATTCCGTGTCGATGGAGAACAATGGCTCTCCCCGGCGGCTAAAAAACAGTACGACTTCGACATCTGGAAGAAGGACTCCCACAAACTCCCCTATTGGAAATCCTGGAACTCCTTCTTCACAAGACAATTCGAGCACCCAAAGAAGGAACGACCCGTCGCGCACCCAAAAACCAACCGGATCGTCAACTCTCCGAATGACGGGTCCCTCTTCCGGTGGCAACCCCACGCCTCCAAACGAGACGTCTTCTGGTTCAAGGATATGAGGTACTCGATAGCCGACATTCTCAGTTCGCCCATCCCGAAGCAGCAAGCCGTCATCGACAAATACAAGCTCGTCGACCTCTTCGACGGCGGCTACGTCTTCCAGACGTATTTGAACCCCTACAACTTCCACAGATGGTGGTGCCCCGCCAACGGGGAAGTACTGTTCGACCCGTTGGCGATCCCCGGAGCATTCTTCAATAAACTCGTAATTCCCGATTTCGCCGGCGCCACCACTGCCTCTCTCCCGTACCTCACGGCGGTGAACGCACGTGGACTGATCGTGTTCAAGACCCAGGACTACGGACACGTCTGCTGCATACCACTCGGCATGAGCGAGATCTCCACCATCACCTTCGATCCGAAAATGAAAAAAGGCGCGACCGTCACCAAGGGCCAAGAAATGGGGACGTTCAACTACGGCGGTTCCTCCTTCGCGGTCCTCTACCAGAATCTGCCGGGCAAGCGCCTCATCTTCATGAACGCGGAGGGCATACCTTACGACCAAACACCCGTGCTGCCCCACGGCAGTGCAAGCACCGGCGGAGAAGTCACCCTCATCGGGTCGCAGATCGGTGTGTGGGTGGATATCTGACTTAAGACCCGGTGATTCGGAGGCGCGAAACGCGGTGCAGCGCCTAAACTTACCGCGATGAGGGTCGGGATCGACTTCGGCACAACCCATACCGTCGCGGCGGTCGTCGACCGGGGTAACTATCCCGTCGTGTCGTTCGACGGCGTCGACACCTGGCCGTCGCTCATCGCCGCCAACGACGCCGGCGAATTGCGCTTCGGGTTGGACGCGGCCGCCGTTCGTCACGACCCGGGCTGGTCGGTGCTGCGGTCGTTCAAGCGTCTGCTCAACAACGCCGGGCCGAGGACCACCGTGGAACTGGCCGACCGCTGCTACCCGTTGGCCGACCTGTTGGCGGGCTTTCTCGCCCAGCTCAAGGGCGACCTACAGACTCGTTCCAACGCCGAACTGGCGCCCGGTGAGCGTGTCGAAGCGGCGATCAGCGTGCCGGCCAACGCCTCCAGCGCCCAGCGCTTCCTGACGCTGGACGCCTTCACACAGGCCGGCTTCGAGGTGATCGCGCTGCTCAACGAGCCGTCGGCGGCGGGCTTCGAGTATGCCCACCGCTACCGCTCGACGATTACCGCCAAGCGTGAGCATGTGCTCATCTACGACCTCGGCGGCGGCACATTCGACGCGTCGCTGCTGAAGATGACGGGACGGCTGAACGAGGTCGTCACCAGTGAGGGCATCCAGCGCCTCGGCGGCGACGACTTCGACGAGGCGATCCTCAAGCTGGTTCGCAAGACCGCGAAACTCGGCAAGCTGGACGCCGGCACCCGCGATCTGCTGCTCGAGGAATGCGCAGCCCGCAAAGAGGCCGTTGGCCCGAACACCCGCCGGTTCCTGGTGGACCTGTCAGCGATCGGCAAGCCGCCGTTCTCCTGCCCGATCGACGACGTCTACGCGGCCTGCGGGCCGCTGGTCGACGAGACCGTCACCGTTCTCTCCCGCACGCTGCACGACCCGGACGGTGACGACGTCGACTGGTCCGAGGTGGCGGGCATTTATGTGGTGGGCGGGGCCGGGAGCTTCCCGCTTATCGCCCGGATGCTGCGCACCGCGTTCGACGAGAAGCGGGTCAAGCGTTCACTGCACCCGTTCGCGGCGACGGCGATCGGCCTGGCGGTCTTCCTCGACAAAGAGGCGGGATTTGCTCTGTCCGAACGTCTTTCGCGACACTTCGGGGTGTTTCGCGAAGCGCTCGCCGGCGAGGACGTCTGCTTCGACCCGATCGTGCCGAAAGGCGCGCAGCTACCAACTGCGGGCCAGCCGCCATTCGTCGTCACCCGGACGTACCGTGCGGCGCACAACATCGGACACTTCCGCTTCGTGGAGTGCAGTCGTCTGCGCGACGGCCGCCCCGATGGAGATGTGACGCCATACGAACCGGTCTTCTTCCCGTTCGATCCGGATCTCGACGACGACGATGACCTGCAGCGCCGGCCCGTGCGCCGAAGCGATGGCGGCCCGGATGTCGAGGAGCGCTATGTCGTCACGCCCGGCGGCGCGGTGGAGGTAACGCTGACGACGCGGCCTGCCCGGCTGAGCCGAACGTTCCGGCTGGAACGGCACGACCTCGCGACCGCGTGACGCCGGCGCCGGTCACGGCGCGGCGTCGGTCACAGCGCGGCGTCGAGGTCGGGCGTCCAGGCCACCCCGTTGATGTGGCTGCCGCCGTCGACGAACAGCGTGTTGCCGGTCAGATAGCGGCAGCCCTCGCCGGCCAGGAACAGCGCGACCGGGGCGATATCGAGGTAGGGATCTCCGATCCGGCCCATCGGATTCATCGCGTCAGCGAACGTTGCGATCTCCGGGTTGTCGCCGAGCGCACGCATGAACGCCGCACTTTTGGCCGCCGGGCAGATCGCGTTGACCGTCACGCCGAACGGCGCCCATTCCCTGGCCGCGGTTCGGGTCAACGCGCGCAACGCCTCCTTGGCCGCGTTGTACTCCAGCGTGCCCATGTGCGCATTCACCCCGTTGAGGCTGCAGACGTTGATCACCCGTCCCCAACCGCGAGTCCGCATGTGCGGCAAGGCGGCCCGCATCGCCCAGAACGGCCCGTAATAGGCGACCGCGATGCCGTCGCTGAGCTGCTGATCGGTCTTGTTCTCCACCCGGCCGATCGAACCCCCGCCCCAGGCGTTGTTGACCACGATGTCGATCGATCCGTACGCCGAAACAGCTTGCGCGACAGCATTTTCGACTTGGTCACGCACTGCGACGTCGACTTGGGCGAACAATCCGCCGACAGCGTCGGCGACGTCGCGGCCGGTGCGCTCATCCCGTTCGGCCACAATTACTTTGGCGCCCTCCTCAGCGAACCGGCGCGCGATGGCTTCACCGATGCCGGCGCCGGCCCCAGTGATCAGCGCCACCTTGCCGTCCAACTGGGCGCTCATTTGCGCCGCGTCCCCGACGCCAGCAGCTCGCGCGCGGCCGCCGAGCCGTCCAGCGCGCGGGTGGTGCGTTTGACGATCTGCCATCCCACCGCGGTCCGACGCAGCGCGACGTGGTTGGCGCCGGCACGCCACACCCGGTAGCCGCCGCCGTCCTCGTTGCGCCGAACCACAATCGACTCGCACACCGCCACGGCGTCGTCGCCGTCGACGTCGACGTGCACCGGGCCCAGGAAGTGGGCGCAGCCGCCGCCGATCAGCCCTTGGTGGGCCGGCGACCGCACCATCTCGGCGACGTCGGCCCGGCTACGCATGTGCCACCCGTCGACGTCGTACTCGCCGTGTTCTGACCACAACCCGGCGACCGCGTCGGCGTCACCGGCGTCCACCAGCGGTCCGTAGGACGCCATCAGGCGAGCGATGGCCAGCTCGTCTTCAGCCCGGCGCAGCCGTTGTTCCAGCAGGGCGAGTCGTTCCTCTACCGTCATCCCGCTTCCTCTCCGCTTGCAGCAGCCTCTGCATCGTGCGATGAGCGGCGAGAACGGCCCCCGCGCGATCGGAATCATTGCGCATGGCCACGATCTCGTCGTTGCCGCTGACGACATGCACGGGCCCGCGGCCCAACCACGCCAACCCCTCACGCGCCACGTCGGCGGGCTCGGCGACGACGATCCCGGGCGCGTCGAAGTTCAAGCCGACCCGTTCCATCGCCGGCGTCCTGGTGACACCCAGGACCAGTTCCAGCACGTCGACGCCGTGGTCGCGCAGCTCCACCCACAGCCCCTCGGCGAAGATCCTGGTGAACGCCTTGACGCCGCCGTAGACGGTTTGCCGAGCCGAACCGAGGTAGCCGGCGAGCGACCCGAGTAACACGATGCCGCCGCGGCGCCGCGAGCGCATCGCCTGCCCGTAGTGGTGCACCAATGCCAACGGTGTCGAGACGTTCAGATCGATGACCTGCCGAAACCCGGCCAGGTCGCCGTCGAGAAACTCATGGCTGTGGGTATTCGCGCCCGCCACCAAGATCAACAGGCCCACGTCGAGCCCGGAGGTCGCCGCCGCGATGGTCTCGCAGGCATCGGGTGCGCTCAGATCCGCCTGCACGATGCGGACCTCACCGCCGTGCCCGCGACAACGCTCGGCGGTGTGCTGCAACGGGCCGGGTTTGCGGGCGACCAGCACCAGGTTCAAACCCGCCTCGGCGAGCAACTGCGCAAATTCGGCGCCGACACCCTCTGAACCGCCCGCGACCAGCGCCCACGGCCCGTACTTGGCGGTATCGATCACCGGGTTGACGAGCGGTTACGCGGTGGTGTGCACGATCAACACGTCGACCTTGGCGCGGCGCGAGACGTTGGCGGGCACCGATCCCAGCAGTCGGCCCGCGATCGTGCTGAGGCCGACGTTGCCGACCACGAGCAGATCGGCGTCGACCTCCTCGGCCAGTCCGACCAGTGCGTCGACCGGGGCGCCGACGACCGACCGTTCTTCGACGTTCTTGGCGCCGGCAGCTTCGGCCCGTTCCTTGGCCTCACGCAGGATCGCGTAAATCGGCGCGCTGCCCGACACCTTGTAGCTTTCGTCCTTGAGGGCGTCGGCGGCCCGCTGGTCGTCGTGTTGGGGTAGGTATGCCGACGCGACGATCAACTTCGCGTCCGCCCCGGCCAGGGTGCCCGCCCGTTCTACCGCGCGCAGCGACGAGTCCGACCCGTCGGTTCCTACCACCACGGTCCGATAGGCGCTCATTTACCCTCCCAGTTGTCGGTTGCTACGCCAACTCAAGACAGTATCGCTTTGCCTGATCAAGATGGTCCGATTTGAGACACGCCGACGCAGCGCTGATTTCACCGTACCCGCAGGCACGGGGCGCCCAGAAACCGCTATTTCAGCGGCACCAACGCGGAAACTTATCCAGCACCGCCGAAATACCTTGGTGTGCAACATCTTTACTCCGCGCAGACTGCGATGCGTTAGCTCATCGGCATCGGCTACGTCCTGCAGAATGATTATGACCAGGCCCTTTGGGTAATCAGATTCACCATTAAGCCTTTACAGTGACACACATCATGACCACGCAGACAATCGACGAGCCCAAGACGGCTGTCGCCGCCAGCGACTCGCACCCGCAGCCCCGCGGCAGGCTGCTTGACCCGGTTGCGGTCGCGCTCCTGGCCGCCGTTATCGGCAGCGTGGCTGCGAGCCGACCGTCGCTGTGGTTCGACGAAAGTGCCACCATTTCCGCCTCGGCGAGCCGCTCGTTGCCCGAGCTGTGGCGGTTGCTAAGCCACATCGACGCGGTGCACGGCTTGTTCTACCTCCTGATGCACGGCTGGTTTGCTGTCTTCCCGCCCACCGAGTTCTGGACGCGGGTGCCCAGCTGTCTGGCAATCGGAGTTGCGGCAGCCGGCGTGGTCGTCTTCGCCAAGCTGTTCTCGTCACGGACCATCGCGGTCTGCGCGGGCGTCGTATTCGCGATCCTGCCACGCGTGACGTGGGCCGGCGTCGAAGGCCGCTCCTATGCCTTGACGGCAGTCGCCGCAGTCTGGTTGACGGTTCTGCTGATCACCGCGATATGGCGAAACCGGTGGTGGCTGTGGCTGCTGTACGCGGTGGCGCTGATGCTGTCGGTACTGCTCAACATCTACCTGGTGTTGCTGGTGCCGACCTATGCCGTGATCACACCATTGTTGCGGCGGCAAAAATCCGTAGTGCTGTGGTGGGCGATCACGTCTGCGGTGGCGGTGGGCGCCATGACGCCGTTTATGTTGTTCGCGCATGGCCAGAGCTTTCAGGTCGCCTGGATATCACGGCTGAAATGGCACACGATCCTCGACGTCGTGCAACACCAGTATTTTGACAACAGTGTCCCATTCGCGATCCTGGCGGCGCTTATTTTCGTTGCCGCGCTGACGATTCGGCTGACGGGCCGGTGGGCATCCGACGATGCCCGCCTGGTAATGATCATTTGCGCGGCATGGATCGTGGTGCCCACCACCATTAGCCTGATTTACTCGGCGTTCGAACCGTTTTACTACCCGCGGTATCTGTTCTTCACCGCCCCCGCGATGTCGGTGATACTGGCCGTCTGCATCGTGGCGGTGGCTCGCAAGCCGCGGTGGATCGCCATCGTATTGGTTGCACTCGCCGTGGCCGCCGGCCCGAATTTCGTTCTCTCGCAACGGCAGCGATACGCCAAGGAAGGCTGGGATTACAGCGATGTCGCTGACCTCATCACCAGCCACGCGTCGCCGGGGGACTGTTTACTGGTCGACAACACGGTCGACTGGCTGCCCGGGCCGATCCGCGCGCTACTCGCCGCGCGCCCCGCGGCCTTCCGGCCTTTGGTCGACGTGGGACGTGGCGTTCCCGCGCCCAAGCGGGAAACCTTGTGGGACGGTCATGTGGCGGTATGGCTGGTAGTCGGCCGGCTGTACCGGTGCAGCACGCTGTGGACGATCACCACTCATGACACGAAGCTGCCGGGTCACCAGAGCGGCGTTTCGCTGCCGCCGGGGCGGGCGTTCGGACGCGCACCCGCGTACTTGACGCCAAAGCTGGTCGGGTTCCGCATCGTCGAGCGCTGGCAATTCCACCGCAGCCAGGTGATGAAGTCGGTCCGCTGACTCCAGTCGCGGGCTCCGACCGGTCCCTACAGCGCCGAAACGATATCTGTCATCAGGTTGCCGAAGTCCGCGAGCGCCGTGCTCGGATCGAATAGGCCACCCAGATCTGCTGCGAACGCGCTCGCCGCATCGCTGAGGCTCGCGGCACTGGCCGCCGGCGCCGTGGCCCCGATGTCAGTTGCAATGGATTGCAGCGCCAGGATGATGTTCTCGATGCCGCCGAAACCCACGCTCGGACCCGTGAGCAGTGCTCCGGAAGGATCAATCGTGCACGCATCGCACTCGATCGAATAGCCGTTGAGGTATGCGCCCAGCACAGTGGTCAGCCCGTTGGCCAAGTCGTTGGACAGACCGGTGAGGTTATCGCCGGCCAAGTCATTGGCGATGTTCTCTCCGA
>Ga0335076_10008577_pt1 | contig 10325 bp, 10 predicted proteins | sample Lox_Sample_25_FD_206717 | JGI IMG/M metagenome (GOLD analysis project Ga0335076, IMG submission 206717) | Soil microbial communities from Loxahatchee National Wildlife Refuge, Florida, United States - Lox_Sample_2.5 | ecosystem: Environmental > Terrestrial > Soil > Wetlands | place: USA...
GAAAAACCAATTCTACACAGAGATCGCGGAGAGCACAGAAAAAGAAGGGGCGAGGGGGGAAGTTCGCCGCACTAGAACGGGTACTACGAACAATTTGATCTTGCCATCCCACGTTAGGGCACGATGAAGCGTGTCCCTACAAGAAAAGACGAAATGCAGGAAAGACTACAGAAGATTATTGGGCGGGCGGGGATTGCTTCGCGGAGGCACGCGGAGCAGTTGATCCTTAGTGGGCAAGTGCGCGTGAACGGGGTGGTGGTGCGGGAGTTGGGGACGAAGGCTGATCCGGCGACCGACAAGATTGTGGCGGCGGGGCGGACGGTGGGGACGGCGGCGCAGCGGCATGTGTACTTGGCTTTGCATAAGCCGCCGGAAGTGGTCTCGGCGATGGCTGACCCAGAGGGGCGGAAGACGCTGCGGAATTGTTTGCGCGGGCTGCCAGAGCGAGTGTTCCCTGTGGGGAATCTGGAATATGCGGCGTCAGGGCTGGTGTTTTTGACGAATGACGGGGATTTGGCGGCGGAGATGTTGAAGAATTGGGCGTCCATCGAGCAGGTCTATCACGTCAAAGTGAAAGGGATGCTGACGCTGGCCGATCTAGAGCGGCTGGGCAAAGAAGTTGGATTGAAGATGAAGACGGTGCGGCAGCCGGATGCTACGCGGGGGCGGGCGGCGAATTTCTGGTATGAAGTGACGATGCGGGACTCGAAGAAGGACGAATTGCGGCGCACGTTGATGAAGGAAATGCATCCCGTCGAGAAATTGATGCGCATTGGGCTAGGATCACTAACGGTGGAGGGATTGCCGCGCGGAAGATACAGATTGCTGGCGGAGAAGGAAGTGGCGGAGTTGCGGCGGAGTATGGCCGGGAAAAAGGAAGATGCGCTCGTTGGCGTGGGGAAAAAAACGTTTGCACCGACTTCGCAGAAATACCCAAGTTCGCAAAGGGCTCAGAGAAGAGAGAGAAAGACGCCGAGTTGACCCATGGGTGAGGAGCCAGCGTGAAATACTATTGTGTCGTGGAAGTGGAACCGACGGATCCGAGTTGGGTTCCGGCGTATGTGCAGAATGTGACGAAGCTGGTGGAGGCGCGCGGCGGGCGGTATCTGGCGCGGACGTCGAAGCTGGAAAAGATTGAAGGAGAAAGAGCGCTGCCGCAGACTCTGGTGATTCTCGAATGGCCGTCGAAAGAGACGGCGATGGCATTCTATGAGAGCGAGGAGTACCGGCCATATCGCGAGAGCCGCATCGCGGGAGCCAAGAATGAGTTCCTGCTGGCAGCGGGAGAAGACCTGGCTAAAGTGGCGCAGATTGCTGAATAAAGAACGCACGAGCTCTGACTAGCGCAGAATTGTGGACGTTTGACCCATGGCGGCAGAGAGACTCCAGAAAATCATGGCCGCGTGCGGAGTGGCTTCGCGGCGCAAGGCGGAAGAAATTATCGCGGCTGGCCGCGTCAGCGTGAATGGTGTTGCGGTGCGAGAGCTCGGAACCAAAGCGGATCTGGATACCGATACGATTTTGGTGGATGGAAAACGGATAGAACGGGCCCAGAATCTGGTCTATTTCATGCTGAACAAGCCGAAGGGCTATGTGACCACCGTCAGCGATCCCGAAGGACGGCCCACGGTGATGGATTTGCTGGGAAAGATGACGGAGCGTGTGTATCCGGCGGGACGATTGGATTACGCAAGCGAAGGCCTCCTGCTAATGACCAATGACGGGGCGCTCGCGCAGAAATTGATGAAGGCGGGATCGCATGTTCCGAAGACGTATCTCGTGAAAATCAGCGGGAAACCGGATGAGAAGAGCATTCAGAAGCTGCGCGACGGAGTCACGATCGAATTGGAAGACGGGCGGAACGTGAAAACATCGCCGGCGAAAATCCGGCTGGTGGAGGACGTGGCGAATCCATGGTACGAAGTGGTTTTAATTGAGGGGAGAAACCGGCAGATTCGGAGGATGTTCGAGAAAGTGGGATTTTTGGTGGAGAAGATCAAGAGGGTGGAGTATGGGCCGCTGATGCTGGATGTGGAGCCGGGAAAGTACCGGGCTTTGCGGCGGGCGGAGATAGAGCAGTTGAAGCGAATGGCGGAGAAAAACCAGACGAGGAAATGAGGAGTCTTAGGTTTGCAGGTGCGGCACGGTGGCCTGAGCGGAACGTGCAACAAACGTTTCTGGATGCGAGAATAGAGAGAAAGCGGAGAGAAAGCGGAGAGAAAGAAGAAGATAACGCCCCGACCCGGTCGGGGTAAACACCGACGCGGAGTGCGCAGAGGAAGCGCAGAGAAGAAAAAGCAGATTCCTCGCATCGCTCGGAGTGACAGGTTAGTAGCGCAGGCTGGTCGAATTGCAGATATGCAGCAGGCTGAGTTGTGGGTATGGGCAGGTTAAGCGGCAGGAAGATTGGGGAACATGGCGCGGACGATTGAAGATTTGATACCGGAATACATCCGAGGGCTGCCCGTCTATGTGCCGGGACGGCCGATTGAGGAAGTCGAGCGCGAGCTGAAGATTCGCGCGGTAAAGCTGGCGTCAAATGAAAACCCGCTGGGGCCTTCGCCGAAAGCCGTGGAAGCGGCGAAGAAAGCGCTGGCGGAAGCGCATCGCTATCCCGACGGTGGGACCCACGCATTGCGGGAGCAGCTTTCTGCGCGCACTAGCGTTTCGATGGATGAGATTTTCGTGGGACTCGGGTCAAGCGAGATTATTGATTTGGCTGCGCGGGTGTGTTTGCGTCCAGGGCTTCAGGGAATCACGTCGGAAGGAAGCTACGCGCCGTTTTCCGTCGCGATTCGAGCGAGCGGGGCGGAACTCTTGCTCATCCCGCAGCGGAATTTCGCATTCGACCTGGAGGCGATCGCCAAGGCCATTACGCCAAAAACAGGCGTGATTTACCTGGCCAACCCGAACAATCCAACAGGAACGGCGTTCAGCCTCGCGGAACTGGAAGAATTTCTCGCGCGTGTGCCCGGCGGCGTGCTGGTCGTCCTCGATGAAGCATATGTGCACTATGCTCCGATGTTGGACCGGAGGAAGACGGAAGAGATTTTTCGGAAACGGGAAAATTTGTTGATTTTGCGGACGTTTTCGAAAGTGTACGGGCTTGCGGGAATGCGCATCGGGTTTGCCATTGGGCGGCCGGCGCTACTCGCGGCAATGACCAAGCTAAAGACGCCGTTTAATACTTCAGGAGTGGCACAAGCGGCCGCGCTGGCAGCGATTGACGATCGTGCGCACGTGGAACGCTGCATCGCCACGAACGCTGCCGAGCGCAAACGATTGACCGAAGGACTGGCTTCCCTGGGTTTGCGGCCGGTGCCGAGTGCAACGAATTTTATTTTCATGGATGTGGGGCCGGAAGCGAAAGAGATTTGTGACGAGTTGCTGCACCTCGGCGTAATTGTGCGGCCGCTGGGATGGATGGGGCTTCCCGAGGGGATTCGCATTTCTGTGGGCACTGCGGAAGAAAATGAGAAGTGCCTGTCGGCGATGTCGCAGATCTTGGCAAAGCGAGCCAGCAAAGGCGAACTGGCAGCACGATGAGAGTGTTGCTTCCGGACGGCGTCGAAGCCGAGGATGATCCGGTTCTGGAAATCCTAAAAACATACAAAACGATTGCCGTAGTCGGGCTGTCTTCCAACCCCATGCGGCCGAGTTTTGGCGTCGCGAAATACATTCAGGATGCAGGCTATCGAATCATTCCGGTGAATCCGAACGAAAAGGAAGTGCTGGGAGAAAAGAGTTACGCGCAGCTTGAAGACGTCCCGGAAAAAGTTGAGATTGTGGATATTTTCCGCAGGCCAGAAAATGTGCCTCCTGTGGTGGAGAGCGCGATTCGAGTGGGCGCGAAAGTGTTGTGGATGCAACTGGGAATCGAGAATGAGCGAGCGGCGGAGCGTGCGCGCGATGCGGGGTTGCTTGTGGTGGAGGACGCCTGTGTTTTAATCGAGCACCGCAAGAGGAGGAAAGAATTGGCGTGAGTTGAGAGGCATTTTGAGTAACGAAACAGCACCCGCGCGGAAGATGGCGCGGGTTCTTTATTTATGGCGCCAACAAAATCAGTTGGGAAGAGGGAAGAGCGCAAGGTTGCGTTTACCCGGGAGAACGACTGCGAGGAAGCGGCCGTCGGGAGAAATGTTGAACTCCCTAATGGTAATGCCATGAAGAATGGCTTGCGGAATGGGCTGCAGGACGGGGATTTCCTTGCCGGCCGTCTGCGCGGGCAGAGCCGGAATGTTAATCCAAACGAGGTCGCCGGATTTTCGTTCGACGGCGCGCTTCAAAAGAATGCGGTTTTCGTCGGGACTCCAATGAAAAACGCCGAGGCCGATGCGGAGACGCACGAAATGGTCGGGCGCGGCGAGGTCGCGCACTTCGAGGACTTCGCGGTCAATGAAGTAGGCGACTTTTCTGCCGCTGGGAGACACGGAGAGGCCGCCCTGGTAGTCATCGAGCGTGGCGAGTTCCTTGTCGTCCTGCGCGAGCAGATCGAGGCGCTGGAGACGCGGAGGACCGGAGAGCGCGTGATCGCGTTCCAGGGCGATGGCGGTGTTGGCGCGTGCGATGCGGTCGGAGTCAATGAACGTGCGGCCCTCAAAGGCGGGCCCGGCTGGGCCCGTGGCAATATTCGCATACTTGTAGGAGAACAGCATGCGCGGCTTCACCGCTTCGGTCAAAAAGATGATGGTGGAGTTGTCCTGCAGCCAAGTGGCATTGTAACAGTCGCGGATGATGCTCTCGCCTTTTGCGCCCACGCGAATTTCCTTGCCGCCGTCTTCGAGAACGAGCGTGTTGAAGGAATCTTCGGCGTGGTCGTTTTCGTCAACGGTGGTGGTGAAAAGTTGCGCGAGGATGAGGCGGCCATTAGGCGACCAGTGAAAAGAGTCGACGGCATAGGAGAAAAGCTCGTCGCCACGCGTGAACTTGTCACCCTGGAAGATGCGGCGGCGCTTGCCACCAGCTTCCAGAATCCAGATGTCGTCGTGTTGCAGGTCATATTTTTTGGTTTTGATGTTGCGGCGGACGGAATAGACGATGCGGCCGTCGGGAGCGAAGCTGAACGCAGTGATTTCCTCGTCGATGTTCTGGAGGGGCTTGTCGAGATCCTGCGCGCTGGTGGAGGGCGGGATGGACAAACAAACGCCAAAGAGCCAGCAAGCGATAAACGGGAAGGAGCGGCCACGTTTGGGGAGAAGAGAGAAAGGGTTCATGGTTCGAATGATGACTTGGGAATCTTAACCCAGACGGGGAGCGAGGCAGAAATCGGAAAGGAAGAACGGAGACGAAGGAAAGAGAAAGGAAAGGAAAGGCCTAAGAGAAAGACCGAAGAGAAAGACCCCGGGTCTGAAGACCCGGGCTACAGTTTTGGAGTTGGATGCTGCGCGGTGAATTCCGAGCAGCAGGGTTTCTCCTTGGGGGCAAACTCCATGAATTCAGTGCGCGTATGCTCGGCGTCGTAGAGGTTGAGTTGCCATTTGCCGTCACGGCCCACTTTGGGCGCTTCGGCGGGCTTGGGGCCGAATTCGATGAGCTTTTGATTGATGGCGTGGATGTCGGTCACGCCGATGGCGATGTGATTCATGACGCCGAGCGTGTTCTTGTCGGCGGTGGGCGAGATGTTGAGCATGTATTCGATCCAGTCGGTGCCGTCGGGAACCTGCATGGCGACCCAGTCGTCCTTGTCGTCTTTCATGCCGCCATGCCAGTAAGGACGGAAGCCGAGAAGGTCCACGTAAAAGCGATTGATGGCTTCGCGATCCTTGACGACGAAGCCGGCGTGAATGATGCGCGTAGGATTCGGCGGGTAAGCGGGAGGCATGCCGACTTTTGTATCGTCCGCAAAACCCAGATTGTAGGAATCCGTAATCGAGAGGCGGTGTCCTTCGGGGTCCTGAACCAGGATGCGAACGAGATCGCCGGTGTGTTTCTGCTTGACCTCCTCGAAGTCAATTTTCTTGTAGTTCAGGAATCGTTTGAAGCCTTCGAGGTCTTCGGTGAGGAAGGAAACTTCGGCGAGAAGGCTGGAAGGCGGCGGGGAAGGGATTTTTTCCAGAGTGATGCGCTGTCCGCTGGGGAGGTAGATAAAGCGTGATGGCACAGCTTCGCAATAATTGCAGGCGTTTTCCGGATCGGCCATTTGCCGGTAGAACTTGCGCGCTTCGGGGATGTCCGAGACGAGAATCGTGACGCCGGCGATGGCGAGGATCCGAGGGCGCTTGGGCGGTTTTTTCTTCGCGAGAGCGGTGAAGCAAAGGAGGAGACACGCGAGCAGCAATGCGCTTTTCTTCATGCAATTACCTCACGGCTTTGATGCCGAATTTGATTTTAGCGTGTGCCGTTCCTCAAGGCGAGTGCAAGTCATCAATTGTGGTCCGGGTGCGGGCCAGTGAATTCGGAGCAGCACGGTTTTCGCACGGGCTTGTATTCCATGAACTCGATGCGAGTGTCGTCCGGGTCGTAAAGGTTCAACTGCCATTTGCCGTCGCGGCCCATTTGGGGCTCTTCCGTGGGCTTCCATCCATTGGCAATAAGAAGTTTTTGCGTAGCATGGATGTCGAAAGTGCCCAAGGCGATATGGTTCATTACCCCGAGAGTGTGGTGGTCGGCGTCGGGCGAAACGTTGACCATAAACTCAATCCAGTCCGTGCCGTTGGGGACTTGCAGGGAAACCCAGTCGTCCTGACCATCCTTCATGCCCCCGTGCCAGTAAGGACGGAAGCCAAGAATATCCTTATAAAAATGCTCTTCGGCAGCGCGGTCGCGCACTACGAAACCCGCGTGCAGGATCTCCCAGTCGCTGCCAACTGTAGGGTCTCCCCGGTCGCATATAACGCAACCGCTGACAACATTGACGAATCCGATCAGGTGTCCATCGGGATCTGTGGTATTGAAATAGTCCAATTCATAATGTGCGGCGTTCCGTTCGATTTTCATAATCTCTGAAACTTTTACGTTCTGGCTTTGCAGATAGCGATGCATCGCTTCAAGATGCGGGGTTCTAAAATCAATCTCACCCAGAAAATGGCCTTCTTCCGGAGAACTGGGAGAAACGACGTCCAAAATCTGTAGCCAATTGCCGAAGCAAAAATGAGGCGGGCGCTCGCACGGAATCTGCGAGCTCGAGTAATAATCGAGTTTCTTAGAATAGAAATCCATCGCCGCGGCGTGATTCCGCACATAGATGGTGACTCGACCGATACCGTTGATTCGGGGACGCACGAGTTTCTTTTCCTGCGCGATGGCCACATCGCAGAGCAACAGGGCGACAAGCAAGCCGATGATTCGGTTCATGGCGACTCCCAAATCTCTAAGGCAAGCCAGTCGGTCGGGACTTTAGCTTGCGAATTTCGTCGAGGCGAGCGCGGAGGCGTTGCTCGAAGCCCTGGTCGGTGGGAGTGTACCAGGTGCGGCCGGCGAGATTGTCGGGGAGGCAGGTCATGTCAGTGAGCTTGTCGTCGTAGTCGTGTGCGTATTTGTAGCCTTGGCCGTAGCCGACGTTTTTCATGAGGCCGGTGACGGCGTTGCGCAAATGCAACGGGACGGGATCAGCTTCGGTCTGGTGCACGTCTTCCATCACTTCGCCGTAGGCAGTGTAGACGGCATTGGATTTTGGAGCGAGCGCCAGATAGACAGCGGCTTGCGCGAGAGCGAGATGGCCTTCGGGCGCGCCGAGAAAGTCGAAAGCATCTTTGGCGGCGAGCGTAACGGCCAGCGCGCCGGGCTCGGCGAGGCCGATGTCTTCGCTGGCCATACGCACCATGCGGCGCGCAAGGTAGAGCGGGTCTTCGCCGGATTCGATCATGCGGGCGAGCCAATACAAAGTGGCATCGGGGTCGGAGTTGCGGACGGATTTGTGCAGCGCAGAGATGAGGTTGAAATGCTCTTCGCCGGCCTTGTCGTAACGGAGGAGTTTGCGCTGGAGAACATCTTCGAGGAGTTCGCGGGTGATTTGCTTCGAAGACCCACCCTCAGAAACCGAGGATGGGGCACCCGCGCTACGAGCGGCGAGATCGAGCGTGTTGTAGGCGGAGCGGGCGTCGCCATTGGCGTAGGAAGCGATGCGAAAGAGAACGTCGTCACTGGCTTCCACGTGCTGGCCTCCCAGTCCGCGTTCTTTGTCGGCGAGGGCCCGTTTCAGAAGGTCGACGATTTGGGGTGTGGTTAGAGGGTCGAGGACGTAGACCTTGGTGCGTGAGAGGAGCGGCGAGATGACTTCGAACGAAGGATTCTCTGTGGTCGCACCAATAAAGGTGATGTGCCCCGCTTCGACGTAGGGAAGGAAAGCGTCCTGTTGAGCCTTGTTGAAGCGGTGCACTTCGTCCACGAAAACGATAGTGCGCTGGCCGCCGCGGGATTTACGCTCAGACGCGGCCATAACTTCCTTGATTTCCTTGATACCGGCGAGAACGGCGCTGAAGGCGACAAATTCGGAACGCGTGAGGCGCGCGATCAGGCGCGCGAGAGTGGTCTTGCCGCAGCCGGGAGGCCCCCATAAAAGCAGCGAAGAGACGTTGTCGCTTTCGATTTGTTGCCGCAGCGGTTTGCCGGGGCCGAGGAGTTTTTCCTGGCCGATGAATTCGTCGAGCGTGCGCGGACGCATGCGTTCCGCAAGGGGCTGGTGTGCGGAGTCCTCGACGGCAGATTGCGGAAGTTTGGAGAAGAGACTCACGGTCTGGCACCACTATTTTGCGCCAAAGAGTTGCGCTGGCGGGCGGCTTCGTAGAAGAGGACGGCGGCGGCAGCAGCAGCGTTGAGCGATTCGATGCCGCTGGCCATGGGGATGCGGATTCGGGCGTCGGCGCTGCGTTCTATTTCTGCGGGGAGGCCGGAGCCTTCGTTGCCGACGAGAAGGGCGACCGGTTGGCACCAGTCCACTTGCCAGGGGAGGAGGGGAGCGGTGCTGTCCGGGTGAACTGCTGTGCGAAATGTATCCGCCGTGGCGGGGGACAAGCTAAAGCCTGTTGCCACAATTTCGTGCTCGCTGCGCTCGCTCGTGGGGGCGTCGTGAACGGAGGAAGCTAGAGTTTGGACGTTAGCGATCTTCAGTTGCGTTAAGAGAATGGCGAGCGACATTCCGGCGAGGATGGGCAAATGGAACGCGGCGCCGGCGGAGGCGCGCAGCGCCTTCGGCGAAAACGGGCTGGCTGTGCCGGATTGGCCGGATGCGGCGGTGACGGCGCCCGTGGCGCCGAACGCCGCCGCGGTGCGCAGGATGGTGCCCACGTTGCCGGGGTCCTGCACACCGGCGAGAACTACGAGAAGCGGCGCGCACGCCGTGGCGGGCGTGCGGAGAAGGTCGTCAAACGTTGCGGTGCGTGGCCGCATAAGCGCGGCCACGCCCTGCGGATGCTCTGTGTCGGCGATGCCCTCGAAGAGTCGGTCTGTGGTGCGCAGAACGGGGATCGAAATCTCGGCGCGGTCCACGAACGGCGCGAGCCGTTCGTGATGGCGCTCGCCGGATTCGCTGAAGAGCACCGCCTGGATCGGGCAGCCGGAGCGAAGCGCTTCTTCGACCAGGCGCACGCCTTCGGCGCCAACCGCGCCAGACTCCGTCGGCAAGCCGCCACGAAGCGCGATGCGGAATTCCTTGAGCCAGCGATTGTCGCGGCTGGTTATGACGCCGGGCGCGGCGGGAGGCGCGCTCGCTGCACTGCGGGCGGATTTGCCGGGGGTGGCCATCACAGGGGAGGGTAGCAAATTTGCGTTATCGCTGCTAATAACACGGGCACGGCATGCCGTGCCCCTATGAAGGTGCCGGTGTTGGCGCTCTATGCCCGATTCGAAGCGGAAGCCGAAGTTGTAGCTGGAACCGGAGAGTCTTGAGGTGCCCCCGAGGCAAGTCGGTCGCGAATTTGGGCAAGCATCTCGAAGGAGCGAAGCCGTGCGGCGTGATCGTAAATGTGGGCGGTGGCAATGATTTCGTCGGGGCGCGTGACGTCGAGGAAATTTAGGAGTTGGCGCTCGACAGTTTCGGGCGAGCCGACGACGGAGCAGAGGAGCGTTTGACTCGCGGAAGCTTTTTCCTGTGGCGACCAGTAGGAATCAATGTCGTCAATCGGCGGCGGAATTTGCCCGGGAGTACCGCGACGCAGGTTCGTGAAGGATTGCTGGACGGAGGTGAACAAGCGCCGCGCTTCGGCGTCCGTGTCCGCGACGATCGCGTTCAGGCCCAGCATGACGTACGGGCGCTCAAGTTGGCTGGAAGGTATGAAATGGCGCCGGTAGAGATGCATCGCCGCCATCATGTCGGCCGGTGCAAAGTGCGAAGCGAAAGCAAAAGGCAGGCCGCGGTCGGCGGCAAGTTCAGCGCTGAAGGTGCTCGA
>Ga0335076_10008578_pt1 | contig 10324 bp, 7 predicted proteins | sample Lox_Sample_25_FD_206717 | JGI IMG/M metagenome (GOLD analysis project Ga0335076, IMG submission 206717) | Soil microbial communities from Loxahatchee National Wildlife Refuge, Florida, United States - Lox_Sample_2.5 | ecosystem: Environmental > Terrestrial > Soil > Wetlands | place: USA: Florida...
GGTCATCTTGCCCGCGCGCTTCCCGAATCTGCTCGTCAATGGCGCGAGCGGCATCGCCGTCGGCATGGCGACCAACATCCCGCCGCACAATCTCGGCGAGATCATCGACGGCCTGCTCGCGATGATGGACAAGCCCGACATTGCCCTCGACGAATTGATGGAGCTCATTCTCGGGCCAGACTTCCCGACCGCCGGGGCCATCCTCGGGAAGGGCGGCATCCGCGCGGCCTATGCGACTGGCCGCGGCTCGATCGTCATGCGCGCCAAGGTTGCGGTCGAGGAGCTGCGCAAGGATCGAGAGGCGCTGATCGTCACCGAGATCCCTTACCAGGTCAACAAGGCGACGCTGATCGAGCGGATCGCCGAGCTTGTGCGCGAGAAACGCATCGAAGGCATTTCGGACCTGCGCGACGAATCCGATCGCGACGGCATGCGCATCGTCATCGAGCTCAGGCGCGACGCCGTCGCCGACGTGGTGCTGAACCAGCTCTGGCGCTTCACCGCTCTGCAGTCGAGTTTCGGCGCCAACATGATCGCGCTGAACGGCGGCCGGCCGGAGATGCTCACCCTCGCCGACATGCTGCGCGCCTTCCTCGACTTCCGCGAGGACGTGGTCACAAGGCGGACCAAATATCTGCTCATGAAGGCGCGCGACAGCGCCCACGGCCAGGTCGGCCTCGCGATCGCGGTCGCCAACATCGACGAGGTGATCCGCCTCATCCGCACCTCGCCCGACACGGGGGCCGCCCGCGCGGCCTTGATGGAGCGGTCATGGCCGGCGCGCGACATGGCGCCGCTGATCACGCTTATCGCGGACCCGCGCCACGCTCTCGACGCCGACGGCGCGATCCGCCTCTCGGAAGCGCAGGCGCGCGCGATCCTCGAATTGCGCCTCGCCCGCCTCACCGCGCTCGGCCGCGACGAAATCGCCGAGGCGCTCAATCGGCTCGCGGCGGAAATCGCCGACTATCTCGACATCCTCGGCTCGCGGGCGCGGCTCATGGGCATCATCCGCGACGAACTCACCAGGGCGAAGACCGACTTCACCACCCCGCGCCGGACCGAGATCCTCGACAGCGACGCCGACATGGAGGACGAGGACCTGATCCAGCGCGAGGACATGGTCGTGCTGGTGAGCCACGGCGGCTATATCAAGCGCGCGCCGCTCTCGACCTATCGCGCGCAAAGGCGCGGCGGCAAGGGTCGCGGGGCTATGGCGACGCGCGAGGAGGATTTCGTCGCCCGGCTGTTCGTCGCCTCGACCCATCAGCCGGTGCTGTTCTTCTCGTCGGCCGGGCAGGTCTACAAGGAAAAGGTCTGGCGGCTGCCGCTGGCGGCGCCGCAGTCGCGCGGCAAGGCGCTGATCAACCTGTTGCCGCTCGAAGCGGGTGAGCGCATCACCACCATCATGCCGCTGCCCGAGGACGAGGAGACGTGGGAATCGTACGACGTGATGTTCGCCACCACCCGAGGAACGGTCAGGCGCAACAAGCTCAGCGATTTCGCCGAGGTCAACCGCGCTGGCAAACTCGCCATGCGGCTCGACGAGGGCGAGCGCATCGTCGACGTTCAGATCTGCTCCGACAAGGACGACGTGCTGCTCACGACCGCGCGCGGCCAGTGCATTCGCTTTCCGGTCGATGACGTCAGGGTGTTCAAGGGCCGCGCCTCGATGGGAGTGCGCGGGATCGCGCTCGCCGCGGGCGACAGCGTCATCTCGCTCGCCATTCTCAATTCGTTCGACGCGAGCGCCGCCGACCGGGCCGCCTATCTCAAGCAGAGACGGGCGGGGAGTGAGGGCGAGGCGGCGGAGGAGATCGAGTCCGAGGCCGAGAGCGAGAACGGCGCCGAGGCGAACGGGTCGGCGCTGCTGACGCCGGAGCGCGTCGAAGAGATGGAAAAGGCGGAGCAGAAGATCCTGACCGTGTCCGAAAACGGCTACGGGAAACGGACCTCATCGTTCGAATATCGGGTCACCGGGCGCGGCGGCAAAGGCGTCGTCGCCATGGCGGTCAACGACCGCAACGGCTCGCTCGTCGCCTCGTTCCCGGTCGCCGACGGCGACGAGATCATGTTGGTGACCGACGCCGGCCAGCTGATCCGCGTGCCGGTCGAAGGCATCCGCATCGCCGGCCGGGCGACCCAGGGCGTGATCGTGTTCGACACCGCCGAGCAGGAGCGCGTCGTCTCAGTGGACCGGATCGGGGAAGCGGAGGGCGAGGAGGACGAGGATTAGCGACGCCGCGAGTCTTCGGCTTGTGTGATTTGTTGGAGACCGGAACGGGACGCCGGGTCAGTCGCGGAGGCTGCTGAGCGCTCGCCCTTGAGGCGCCGGTTGACGATACGGGACTGCTCGCATAAGGGCGAGCCGCCTTCGACCGAGCATCGAACCGAAAGCCCTCATGCCTCGACGCGCCCGCGACGTTGTGCTCGACATCCTGCGCGATGAGGGCGTGACCCACGTATTCGGCAATCCCGGCTCGACCGAGATGCCGCTGATGGACGCGCTCGTCGACGCGCCAGACATTCGCTACGTCCTCGGCCTGCAAGAGGCGACCGCCGTCGGCATAGCCGACGGCTGGGCGCTCGCCTCGGGGCGCGCAGCTTTCGTCAACCTGCACGCGATGGGCGGCCTCGGCAACGCGATGGGCGTGCTGGTCGCCTCGAAGGCGAGCGAGACGCCGCTCGTCGTCACCGCCGGCCAGCAGGACACGCGGCACCTCATGACCGAGCCGTGGCTCTCGGGCGATCTCGTCGCCCTCGCCGAGCCGGTGACCAAATGGGCGAAGGAGCTCAGGCGCGGCGAGGATGTCGGCCAGGCCTTGCGCCGCGCGTTCGAGGTTTGCCGCACGCCGCCGAGTGGGCCGGTCTTCCTGTCCCTGCCGATGGACATCCTCGATCAGGAGGTGAGCCATCCAACGCCGAAGGGGTCTTCGCCGCCGCGGCTCGGCCCCTCGCCCGACGCGGCGGAGCTCGCCGAGAAGCTCGCCGGCTTCGATCCCGACCGGGTCATCGTCCTGCTCGGCGACGATCTGGCCGCGGCCGTGAGCCAGGGACTGGTCGCTTTCGCCGAAGCGGCCGGCTATCCGGTGTGGGGAACGCAGCTGACCTCGCGCACTGCTTTCCCCTCCTCGCATCCATCCTGGGCGGGGGTCATGAAGCCGGATTTCGTCGATATGCGCGCGCATCTGAAGGCGGCGCAGGCGATCGTGTTGGTCGGCGGACGCGCGTTCATCGCATACGCCTATCGCGACGCCGAGCCGGTGCCGGAGGGCGTCGCCGTCCTGCACGTCGCCGACAACCCGGCAGCGTTCGGACGCGAGCATCCCGCCGACATGGCGCTCCTCGGCGACATTGGGCTAACGCTTGCGGCGGCCGCTGGACATCTGAGACGGCTCCTCGATCAGGAGGCGGTCGCGGCGCGTCTCGCCCAGCGCGCGGCGCATAGAGCCGAGGCCAGGCAGGCGACCCGGCTCGATATCCTGGCCGAAAGCATGACCGCGCCGCTCGCGCCCGACGCGGCGGTGTTGGCGGCGATCGATGCGCTGCCGGCGGACGCGCTGATCGCCAACGATTCCGCGGCGACCTTCGGCCGCGTCCAGGATCTCCTGACCACCCAGCCCGGCCGCTACTTCTTCGCTCGCGGCGGCGTGCTCGGCTGCAGCATGCCGGCGGCGGTCGGCGCGGCGCTCGCGACCCGGGGCTGGGTCGCCTCGTTCGTCGGCGACGGCGGGGCGATGTACTCGCCGCAGGCGCTGTGGAGCGCCGCCCGTTACCGCGCGCGCACGATCTTCCTCATCTTCAACAACCGTCGCTATGGCGTCCTGCAGAATGTCGCCCGGCAACTCGGCTATGCGAATGCGGTCGCCGGCCGGTTCGTCGGCATGGAGATCGCCGATCCGGCGATCGACTTTCAGGCGCTGGCAGCGTCGATGGGCGTGCCAGCGACGCGCGCCGACGATCGTCACGCGATCGGTGCCGCCATTCACCGGGCGCTCGGCCGTCAGGGCCCGTCGCTGATCGAGATCCCGATCCGGTGAGCCGCTAAGCCCGCACGAGCGTCGCCTCGGTCTTCGGCGAATGCTTGAGCGTCTGCAGTACGACGCAATAGCGCTCGGTGAGCTTGAGCAGCGTGTCGAGCTGAGCCTCCGGCGCGTCGGTATCGAGCGCGAACTTGAGCCTTATGTCCTTGAATCCGACCGGCGCCTGCTTGTCGACGCCGAGCGTTCCGCGAAAGTCGAGATCGCCTTCGGCCGACACCTCGCCCGAACGCAGCACGATCCCCATCGAGGTCGCGACCGCCTTCAGCGTCACGCCGGCGCAGGCGACCAGCGCCTCAAGCAGCATGTCGCCCGAGCAGAGCTCGGCCCCTGTTCCCCCGGTCGCCGGATGCAGCCCGGCGACGGCGAGCGCCCGCCCGGTCTCGACCTTGCAGGCAATAGCCGCGGAATCGAGCGCGCCCTTGGCGCGCAGCGTCACCAGCCCCGCCTTCGGGTCGGCGCGGTAGCGGTCCTTGAGCGGCGCCTGGATTGCGCGCATTTCGTCGGCGTTCATTCTCGTGCGTCTCCTTCGCCCTGTTCACGCGCCGTCCGACCCCGACCAATCGAACTTGAGCGGCGCCTCGCGGAAGGCGAAGCGGTCGAGATGGTTCGCGACCACGCCTTTGAGGCGCTCGACTTCTTCGCTCGCTTCGCCATCGATCTTGACCTGCACCGCGTCCTCGCCCGCATCGAGCGTCACGACCGCGGCCGGGAACCTGACCACGCCCTTCTTCTCCGAAAGCTCGACCTCGAGCCGGTGGCTCCAATGTTTGCAGAGCTGCTGGACATATTTGTTGGCGTTGGCCGTCGGCACGCTGGCTCTGGCGATCGGCATGGTCGAAGGCCTCTTTGTCGTGAAAGGCGGCGGTTTACTCCGAAGCCAGGCTCGGCTCAACCGCGGCGGGCTGGCCGCTGCTCCGCTTGTCGCGTTCGCCAAGCCAAGCTAACTCTTGGCGGGTGAAACGCGTTGGCTTCTTCTCCGGCTCCTTCGACCCGATGACCAACGGCCATCTGGACGTGATCGGGCATGCGGCGGCGCTCTGCGACCGGCTGGTTATCGGGGTCGGCTCCAACCCGAACAAGGCTTCGCTGTTTACGGTCGAGGAGCGGTTGAAACTGATCCACGACGCGGCGGCGCCGATGATGAAGAAGGCGCGCTGCGAGCTCGAAGTGGTCGAATTCACCGGCCTTGCGGTCGAAGCGGCGCGGAAGGCCGGAGCGACGATGATCGTACGCGGCCTCAGAGATTCGACCGATTTTGACTACGAGATGCAGATGGCCGGCATGAACGGCGCGATGGCGCCGGAGATCCGCACCGTCTTCCTGCCCGCCTCGTCGCCGGTGAGGCCGATCACCGCAACGCTCGTGCGCCAGATCGCCTCGATGGGGGGCGACGCCTCCCCGTTCGCCCCGCCCAATGTCGTCAAGGCGCTAAAAGGGAAATTCAAGCAATGAACGTCAGCCGCTCAGTCGCATCTGCAACGGCCGTCAAAATGGACGATTCCGCACGAGAACGCGCGGACCGCGCGCTGATCCGGTATGGCGGCAAATTCTCCGATTTCATCGCCGCTTCCGCCAAGGGATCGTTCATCTACGACGCCAATGGCCGGCGCGTGCTCGACTTCACGTCCGGACAGATGAGCGCGATCCTCGGCCACTCTCATCCGGCCATAGTCGAAACCGTGCAGCGCTCGATCGCGACCCTCGACCACCTGTTCAGCGGCATGCTGTCAGAGCCGGTCATCAGTCTCGCGGAAGCCTTGACCGACATCACGCCCCCCGGGCTCGACCGGGTCCTGCTGCTCAGCACCGGCGCCGAGTCCAACGAGGCAGCGCTCAAGATGGCCCGGCTCGCCACCGGCGGCTACGAGGTGGTCGGCTTCGCCCAGTCCTGGCACGGGATGACCGGAGGCGCGGCCGCGGCGACCTACGCCGCCGGGCGGCGCGGCTATGGCCCGCTCAGCGTCGGCGGTCTCGCGATCATGGCGCCGAACCTCTATCGCCCGTCCTTCGGCCCGCCTTCCGCTTATGACTGGCGGGCCGAGCTCGATTACGGCTTCGACCTCGTCGACCGGCAGTCGACCGGGGCGCTCGCCGCATTCATCGCTGAGCCGATCCTGAGCTCGGGCGGCATCCTCGACCTGCCGCCCGGCTATCTCGCCGAGCTCAAGCGGCATTGCGACAAGCGCGGCATGATGCTGATCGTCGACGAGGCGCAAACCGGGCTTGGCCGCACCGGCGCAATGTTCGCCTTTTCGCGCGACGGCATCGTTCCCGACATCCTCACGCTGTCGAAAACGCTCGGCGCAGGTCTGCCGCTCGCCGCGGTTCTCACCTCGGCGCAAATCGAGGCGCGCTGCCACGAGCGCGGCTTCCTGTTCTATACGACCCACGTCTCCGATCCGCTGCCCGCGGCGGTCGGCCTGGCGGTGCTGGAAGTCATCGTGCGCGAGAAATTGGAGAAGCGGGCGGAGGAGGCGGGAAAGCGGCTGAGGAAGGGGCTCGAGGCGCTCCGCGACGAGTTCGACTGCATCGGCGACGTGCGCGGCCGCGGCCTCCTGCTCGGCATGGAGATCGTCAAGGACAAGGCGTCGAGGAATCCCGACACGGCGCTAGGCGCGCGCATCACCGATCACGCGATGGAGCTTGGCTTATCCATGAATATCGTCAACCTGCCGGGGATGGGAGGCGTGTTCCGCATCGCTCCCCCGCTCACGGTCACCGACGACGAGATCGACCTCGGCGTCACAATGCTGCGCGACGCGGTGCGCGGCGCGCTCGACGGATAGACTAGACGCTGGCGAGTCGGCTTCGCCCGGCGGTGCGGCAACGGGCGAGGAAGACGAGGCCGGCCAAACCGGCGAGCATCATCGCCCAAGTCGAGGGCTCGGGGACCGCGGTGAGGAAGGCGCCCGACTCGGACGTGAACGAGACGCCGGCCGGCAGAACAAGACCCATCTCGCCGGTATCGTCGTAATCGCAGGTCGCGCCATAGCCGCATTGGGCGAAGCCGCTGAGCTCAATATCGACGGTTTGGCTCGGTCCCAGCAGGTCGAAAACGCCCTGGAACTCCGCCTCAGAAGTGGAGAGGACGAGCCACTGACCGCTTTCCCAGCCGTCGAAGGTGGGGTTCGTGATCACGGGGGTGCTCGCGTTTTGGAAATTGAGATCGTAATTCGCGCTCGCGGCGCCGAATGTCACGCCGGAAATAAGGGCGCCGTCGCCATAGATCGAGTCTGAGTTCGGGTAGAAGTTGCCTTCGACCGTGAACGTCACGGTGATCGGCGTGACGGTGTCAGCGCCCGCACCGGCGACGGTAAAGTATAATGCGTCGGTAATCTCAGCGGACGCGGTTTCGGACGCATAGTTGCCGACCCCGTCGCAGATCCCGTTGCAGGTCGCGTTGTCGCTCGCGTTGAGATGGACCGATCCGGTTGCGAGGTCGCCCGACGCGTAGGCTGTGCTCTTGATGCCCGTGCCGTTGTTTGCGTCGGTGACCGACTTCATGAACGCCGAAGTGAGGGTTCCTGTCGCGTCGACGGTACCGGTGGCCGTGCCGCCTGCCGGCTCAAAATTTGATCCGGTGACCCCGCCATAGTTGTAGTCGGCGATTGCGGACAGGTCCGGCCCCGGCGCTTGGCTAAGGGTGTGCAGGATGACATAGACGGGGACAGTCGCCGCCGACGCGCCGCTCGTCATGGCAAGCGCCCCAAGCGCCCCGCCGGCGAAAAGCGCAAAACGTCGGGCTGTAGACCGATGCGCGGAGAGGGCCGCGTCCCATCCTCCCCAGTTCATTTGCTTAGCCCCAGCAACGACTTTGATTTAGCCGTTAAATGAGCGTTTTGTCAATACTATTCTGTATGTTCAAGTTCTCGTGAAAAGCTCAAATTCGAGGCGGCGCGTGAGGCCCGAGACGTTACGCGACGAATTCGACTGCATCGGCGACGTGCGCAGCCGCGGGCTCCTGCTTGGCGTCGAGAACGTCACCGAAAAAGTTGAGGAAACCCGATACGGCGCTCGGCGCGCGCATCGCCGATCACGCGATGGAGCTTGGCTTATCCATGAACATCGTCAACCTGCCGGGATGGGAGGCGTGTTCCGCATCGCTCCCCCGCTCACCGTCAGCGACGACGAGATCGCCTCGGCGTCACAATGCTGCGCGACGCTGTGCACGGCGCGCGGTAGCGGACGAGCGAGAAGGCCCGGTCGATACGGTGTCGGCCGGAAGCGAAACCAATCCGAAACTCAGGCGTGGCTCCTGACGCCGGCGACTCAGGTTTCCGTCCGCGGCATCAATTCTCGCAGCTCTCCAAGCCACGGCTCGAAGCGACGCCAGCGATCGATCGAGGACGTGTAGACCGGCTGCCGAGCCTGCCAGACGCTCGCCGTCTTCACGCTGCGCTCGTTGCGCTGGGGCTGAAGGCAGGCGTCGTCCCAATCGAGTCCGCAGAAAGCGATCAAGCGGCGCGTCTCAGCCTCCCGGTCATGCACCAGCGTCTCGTACTCGACCTCGGTGAAACGGTCCGGCGGCAACACGCCTCGCCAGTGGTCCATCAGCCGCTCGTACTGGCGATAGGCGAATGCGAGATCGCCGCGATCGTAGGCGAAGTCCCAGCTGGCATCGAACAGCTCGAAGTAGATTGACAGGCAGGTCGCGACGGGATGGCGTCGGCAATGGATGATCCGCGCCTGAGGAAGAGCAAGCGCCAATAGCCCAAGACGATCGACGTTGCCCGGCGCCTTATCGGTTACGCGCAGCGCCTGGGGGCCTATGCCGCGCAACAGCGCAAGATAACTGGCGGCGGCCTCGGCCATGGCCTCCGGGTCGAGGGCCTCAAGCCGGGGGCCGTTGGGGCCGCGGACCTGGCCGAGCCAGAAATAGAGCTCATCGCCGGCCGCGACCGATGGGTGAGACGAGAGGATCTGCTCGACAAGCGTCGTGCCGGAGCGGGGCATGCCGACAATGAACACTGGCAACTCCTGCCCAGGCGCAGCCGGCAGCGCCGGCCTCCGCTCCGCCCGCAGCACCTCTTTCGCCGCGAACCGTGCGCTGATCACGTCGAATCGCTTCGCCATGGCCGCGCGATCGAAGGGCGTCGACATCGCTTTGAGTCGGTTTCCTTGATCGTAGTGGCGCATCGCCTCCGCGTAGTCGCCGAGGTCCTCGTAAGCTTTACCGAGGCCAAAGTGAATGTGAATCCGCGAAAACCTGTCGAGGTGAGGCCCCTCGGCGCGCGCTCGCATGCGCTCGATGAGCGGCCGGTCCGCCTCGGTCATCCGCCTCGCTTTGGCGAGGGAAAGAAAGCCGCTCGGCAGCGCGTCGAGCGTTTCTCTCAGTTGCCGTTCGGCCTCGTCGAACGCGCCTCGTCGAGTGAGAAGCGCGGCGAGCAGAGCGCGTGAATCGACGTGTCCCGGCGCAACTGCGAGCACGTGGCGCAGCTCCGCCTCGGCCTCCGCCACCCTCCCTTCGATCTCAAGCATATGGGCCAGAAAGTATCGGCGCTCGATCGACTGTCTGCGATCCGGCTGAGCTTGCGGTACGTGCTCACGGCTTCAGGCCGCCGCCCGTCGGCGGCCAGCGCGAGGGTCAGGTTGGTCAGCGCCTCGACGTGGCTCGGCCGCAATTCGATCGTCCGCTGCAGGACGCTAACCGCCTCTTTGAAGCGCGCGCAGCGCAGATAGGTCCAGCCGAGGTTGAAAAGCGAGGTGGCGTTGTTCGGGTCCTGGCGGGCGAGTTCCTCGAACAGAGGAACCGCATCAGCCCATCGCCCTGCGTCCGCATGGGATTTCGCAGCCTTGAACGTTGCGTTCAGCTTTGCCCTCGGCCGGGGCGCGGAGGACGAGGGACTCGCGTCATCCGAAAAAGCGACGGGGGCCTTGTCCTGGCAGCAATGCTTGTACTTGCGGCCGCTGCCGCAGGGACACGGGTCGTTGCGCCCGACCTTCGGCGTCAGACCCGGCGCAGCGGCCTGTCCGCTCATGACGTCATGCCCCGATGGAACTCGCCGGACTTTCAATATCATAAGACGAAAACCCCGGGAATAATCTGTTGACAATCGCGTGAACATTAACTAAGCGTAATGTTGGCGCCTCTTTAGGCGGCGCCGAATTTGGAAGCGGCCCCTGCGTCATTAGGGAGCATTTAGGAGCGCGCCATTCGGGGGAACGCCATGAAAACCAGCAAACTTTTATCAACAGCATTGGCGGCGGGAATGTTGGGAGCGGTTGGGTTCGTTGCCCTTCCGGACGCTGCGTTTGCCCAAGCCGCAATCAACGTCAACCAG
>Ga0335076_10008579_pt1 | contig 10323 bp, 7 predicted proteins | sample Lox_Sample_25_FD_206717 | JGI IMG/M metagenome (GOLD analysis project Ga0335076, IMG submission 206717) | Soil microbial communities from Loxahatchee National Wildlife Refuge, Florida, United States - Lox_Sample_2.5 | ecosystem: Environmental > Terrestrial > Soil > Wetlands | place: USA: Florida...
CTCCCTTCCGGCACCGGCAACACCGCCGAGGTCTGACCGACCGGAGGCGCATCTGGTGAAGGCTCAGGCGCTCCCCCCGGCCGCCTACTGCGACAGCGCCGTCTTCCGCCCCCATGGGGTCAGCGCAACCCCCGCACATGCAGGAGGTCTGGCGAACGTGTGGAAAGCATGTGGAGACTTGCGAGCCTGGCGGCCGTCGCGGTTCTGCTGAGCTGCTGGCCTCAGGCGAGCCGCCAGGCGAGGAGGCGTTCGGCGCCTTGAGCCTGGGTGAAGCCCGCGCTGACCAGTTCGCGCTGGATCACCTCCCATACAGGGCGGTAGGCATAGCCGATGATCTCTTCTTCGCTGATGACCTTCGCGCCCTCGCTGACCCGGTACAGGTAGCGGGCGCGGCACGCTTCCTGATCCGACTCCAGGATTTCCGACCAGACCGTGTAGGTATGCCGGCCCACCTGGCGCGAGCCCAGCTCCTCAAGCGGGCGTGGCGCCGGCGGCCCGCCGTCGCGCCAGGTAAAGACCAGCAGGCCGGCGGGTGCCAGCTGAGCCGCCAGCACCGGCCAGAGCCGCTTGCGGTAGCCCGGCTCCATGGCGTACATCACGTTGATCATCACCACGGCCTCAGCCGGCTCGTCGAGATCAACGCTCAGCGCGTCACCGGGGAGCACCGTCACGCGCTCGAGCAGATCCGGGTGCGCAGTCAGCCGGGACAGCAGCACCGCGCGCATGCCGGGCGATGGTTCCAGCGCGAAGATCTCTGCCGGTGTCCAGCCGGCCAGCAGCGTGGTGATCAGGCCAGTGCCCGCACCGATCTCCAGGATGCTCCGCCGCACCCCGGCCAGTAGCGGGGGCAGCGTCGCGCGGATCTCCGGCACATGGCCGTTCTCGTGGAACAGGTCATAGAAGGGCAAGGAAATGAAGTCCGCCATGGCGGGCCACCCTATTCCGCCCGGGCTGATCGTCGGCTCAGCCGGTTCCGGTCTGGCTGGTGCTGGCGTGAGAAGGTGAGCTGGTGGCGACTTCGGAGCAGCGGGCCGGCACTCTGCTATCGGTCAATGTGGGCATGCCGCAGGACGTGACCTGGCAGGGCAGGACAGTGCACACCGCAGTGTGGAAGAAGCCGGTCACCGGGCCGCAGAACGTGCGGCGGCTCAACATCGACGGCGACGGGCAGGGTGATCTGGCTGGGCACGGCGGCGAGCAGCGGGCGGTGTTCGTCTACCAGATCGAGTCCTACCAGTACTGGCAGAAGCAGCTAGCCCGGGATGACTTCGAGTACGGGCAGTTCGGGGAGAACTTCACCGTGCAGGGACTGGCCGACGACCAGGTGTGCATCGGCGACCGGTACCGGATCGGCGGCGCGGTTTTCGAGGTAACCCAGCCGCGGGTCACCTGCTTCCGGGTGGGTATCCGGATGAATGATCCCCAGATGCCCGCGCTGCTGGTTTCCCATCACCGGCCCGGTTTCTATTTCCGGGTGCTGACCGAGGGCCCGGTGGAGGCCGGGCAGGAGATTGTCAAGCTGGCCTCCGGCCCGGAGTCCATGACGGTCGCGGAGATGGACGCCCTGCTGTACCTGCCCGGGCATCCCCGGCAGCAGCTGCTGCGCGCGCTACGCATTCCGGCGCTCAGCGGCGGGTGGAAGACCTCGTTCCAGGAGATGCTCGACCAGTCCGGGACGTCGGCCGGCAACGCGGGCCTAACCGAAGCGAGCCCGCCGCCGGCGTGGCCCGGGTTCCGGTCGCTCGCGGTGACCGGAATCAGCCGGGAGAGCGAGACGGTGATCTCGATGCACCTGGCCGATCCCGCGGGCCGGAGCGTGCCGGCCGCCCTGCCCGGACAGTTCCTGACCCTGCGGGTGCACCCCGACCCAGCCCAGCAGCCGCTGCTGCGCAGCTACTCGCTGTCGGGACCCCCGGGCGCCCGCGACTATCGCATCAGTGTCAAGCGGGAGGAACACGGCGCCGTCAGCCAGTTCCTGCACACCCGCGTGCGGACGGGCGACCTGCTGGAGGTAGCCGCGCCGCGCGGCACCTTCATCCTGCGCGCGGGCCAGGAGCCGGTTCTGCTGATCAGCGCGGGTGTCGGCGCGACGCCGGTGCTGGCCATGCTGCACGCGCTGGCCGCGGCCCGGTCCAGCCGGGACATCTGGTGGCTGCACGGTGCCCGACGCCGCGCCGACGAGCCGTTTGCCACCGAATCCCGCGCCCTGCTGGCCGCGCTTCCCAGCGCGCACCGGCACATCTGCTACAGCAGCCCGGACCCTGGTGACGTCCAGGGCAGCGACTACGACACGGCGGGACGCCTGTCGGCGCCGGTTCTGGCCGCCCTGGACCTGCCCCGCGACGCCGATGCCTACCTGTGCGGCCCCCCCGCCTTCATGGCCGATATATCCGCCGCCCTGGCCGCGGGAGGTATCCAGGCGGCCCGCATCCGCACCGAGGTCTTCGGGCCCGGGCCCTCGCTGACACCCGGCATCGCGCCAGCGGCCGCCCGCCGGCCGCACCCGCCCGTCGGCCAGCCCGGCACCGGCCCCCTAGTGGCGTTCGCGCGCAGCGACCTGAACGCGCCCTGGGATGCCGGCTACGCCAGCCTGCTCGAGTTCGCCGAAGCCTGCGACGTACCGGTGCGCTGGTCATGCCGCACCGGAGTGTGCCACACCTGCGAGACAGCCGTCATATCCGGAACAGTCCGCTACGCCCCCGCGCCGGTCGATGACCCTGCCGACGGCAGCGTACTGATCTGCTGCTCGCAGCCACGCGACGATCTAACCCTCGACCTGTGATGCCCCCGGGACGGCCCGGATGCGACCATGGGTCCTATGCGTCCTGACATCAGACCCGGCGGCACCTTCCCCGATTACTCGCTCCCGGACCACACCGGCACCGTGCGTACGCTCAGCGAGCTTCAGGGCCGAGATCCGCTGATCCTCACCCTGGCGCGCGGCAACTACTGCCCTAAAGAGCACCAGCAGCATCTCGAGCTGGCGGCCAACTACTCCAAGGTCGCGGTGGCCTACACCCAGATCGCCACCATCACCACGGACGACCATCACACCCTGCAAGAGTTCCGCGCGTCGGTGGGCGCCCAGTGGACCTTCCTGTCCGATCCCGGGCGGACCGTCCAGCAGGACCTGGACATCGCCGAGTACACCGACCCCGAGCACAACCCCATGATCCCGCACACCTTGGTGCTCAAGCCGGGGCTGGTCGTTCACAGTGTCTATAACGGCTACTGGTTCTGGGGCCGCCCGTCGTTCTACGACCTGTGGCATGACCTGCGCGCCGCGACCAGCGAGATCCGCCCGGACTGGGATCTGAGCACCCCGGGGCTCCGCGAAGCCTGGGACGCGGGCGACTACTCGAAATTTCACGGCTGGGACCGGCGGTCCCCAGGGTCGATGCCGACCTCATATGTCGAAGCGGGCAAGGGATGACCGCAGTGCGCACGCCTTTGTGCGAGCTGCTTGGGATCGAACAGCCGATAGTCCTGGCGCCCATGGTTCCGGTTCCCCGGCTGGCTGCGGCGGTTTCGAATGCCGGCGCGCTCGGCATGCTGACGCTGACGTGGTCCGATGACGTCGGAGCCGTGGTTCGGGAGACGGCGGCGCTGACCGCGCGACCGTTTTGCGGCAACCTCGTTCTCACCGAAGATCGTCACCGTCGCCTCGACCAGGCCCTTGACGCCGGCTTGCGGATCGTGTCGTTTTTCGAGGGTGACCCCAGCAGCTACATCAAGCAGGTCCACGACGCCGGGGGCATCGTCATGCACACGGTCGGCACCGCCGATGAAGCACGGCGGGCAGTCGCCTCTGGCGTGGACGTGATCGTCGCGCAGGGCTGGGAGGCGGGAGGGCACGTGTGGGGTACCATCGCGACACTTCCGCTGGTGCCCGCGGTGGTGGACGCGGTGGCGCCGGTGCCGGTGATCGCGGCTGGCGGGATCGGTGACGCCCGCGGCGTCGCCGCGGTGCTCGCCCTGGGCGCCCAGGCCGCGTGGCTGGGCACGCGGTTCCTGCTGGCCGAGGAGATGCCGATCCACGAGGACTACCGGCGCCGCCTGATAGCGGCGGCCGAGACCGATGCCCAGCGGTACCCCAACCTCTACTCGGTCGGGTGGCCCGACTCTCCGCACCGCGCGCTCCGCAACTCGACCGCCGACGCGTGGGAGGCCGCGGGCCGCCCCCCACTCGCGCAGCGGCCAGGAGTAGGCGACGTGATCGCGCACCTCGCCTCCGGCGAAGCCATCGTTCGTTACGAGGGAGCGCCGCCGATGGTCGGGACGACCGGTGACATCGAAGCGCTCTCGATGTGGGCCGGACAGAGCGTCGCACTCGCGAGTAAGTCACAGTCGGCGGCGGACATCGTGACCGAGCTCACCTCCCGCCTGTAACGACGCCGCGGGAGAGGCCGGCAGCGCGTGGCTTCTCCCGCGGCGGGCTGAGGTGGGCCGAACCTGCTGAGGCTGAGCCGACGGTTTCTATGCCTCTTGGTCGCCTTGTACCTCTTCGCGCTCGCGGCGGCGGGTCGCCGCGGCCTTCTGGGCTGCTTCCTCGGCAATGCCGAGCCGTTCTTTCGTCGCCGCGCCTTTGCGCGCGGCTTCCTCGGCTTCTCCTGTGCGCATGCGCGTCTCCGCGCCCTTTCTCGCGGTCTCCTCACGGTGCTCTTGCGGATGAGCTCCGAGTTGCTTCCAGCTGGTCTCGGATAGGTCGACGTCGTAGTGGTCAGCGGCCTTCTCGATGTTGGCGAACGCGAGGGCGCGATCGGCATCGGAAACGTCGATGACCTGGTCGAAGCGTGCGACCGCATTTCGCACGTGCGGCACGAGGTGAGAGCGGGACTCCGGCGGGGACATCCAGAATGTGATCGGAGGCAACGTGGCACCGGGTGCTCAGCGGGAGCCGGTGAGACCAGGCCGGGCGGCGCGCCCGTAGCCACCGGCTCGAAGGAGGAGATCGGATGTTCGTGCGGATCAACGACAACAGCCTGAACGTTGAGGTGCTGGGTCCTGACGGAGCCCCGGTCATCATCGTGCATCACGGCGGCGGTGGCATCGGTTCCCTGGCCGAGCCCAAGGCGAGCTTCGGATGGCTGGCGGACAGGTTCCGGGTCGTTGTGTACGACGCTCGCGGCTGCGGCATCAGCGAGGGCAATCCGCCCTTCAGCCACGCGCAGTGGGCGGCGGACCTGGACGGGGTGCGCCAGTGGCTGGGTGTCGACCGGGTCATCGTGGCCGGGGGCTCCTACGGCGGCTTCATAGCCATGGAGTACGCCATTGCCTACCCCGAGCACACCCGGGCCATGATCCTGCGCGACACCTCTCCGGACAGCACGAACCTGGAGCTGGTGTTCGAGAACGCGCGCAAGCAGACGCGCGTCACCATCGACTGGGACAACTTCGAGCGCTACTGGACCGGTCACATTCGCGATGATGCCGATCTGAAGGCGTGCTGGGCCGAGATCGCTCCGCTGTACTCCTATGAGGACGACCGGAAGCGGGCGGCCGCGAGAGTAGCAAACGGGAGCTACCGGTACGAGACCCACAACTGGTGCTTCCAGCAAAACCGGCCGATCTACGACGTCAAGCCGGCCCTTCCCGGCGTGCGCTGCCCCACGTTGATCACCGTCGGCCGGCATGACTGGGTGACCCCGGTGGCGATGTCAGAGACCATCGCGGCGCTCATCCCGGGCTCACAGCTGGTGATCTTCGAGAAGTCGGGCCACTCGCCGCCCAGCGACGAGCCCGAGCTGTTCCGGCGCGTCGTTCGCGACTTCCTCGCGCAGGTAGCTCCCGAGGCGCTGGCCGACAGCCGGCCGCAGGTGCCGTGATGACACCATCCACGGTCGATGTCGGCGTCCCGGGCGCCGACGCGCTGGCGATGGCGGTGCCGACCCGGTGACCGCCCGCTTTGATGCGGTGGTGGTGGGCGCCGGCCCGGCCGGCAGCATCGCCGCGCTGGTGCTCGCCCGCTCTGGTGCGCGGGTGGCGCTCGCCGACAAGGCGACCTTCCCGCGCGATAAGGCATGCGGGGACCTGGTGGGACCCCGCGGGGTTCAGGTTCTGGCGGATCTCGGACTGAGTGTCCCCGACGCCGGGCAGGGCTCTGACCTGCTCGCGGTCGGCCCTTCTGGCCAGCGCAGCAGGCTGCCGGCCTTTACCGGCCGCACCTACCCCGGTTACGGGATCATCGTGCCGCGGCTGGCGCTGGATCACGCGTTGCGCGGTGCCGCCCTGGAGGCAGGCGCGATCCCGGTAACAGCCCGGATCACGGCGGTCGAGGCGGACGGGGACGGCAGGGTCAGTGCCGTGATAACCAGCGACGGCCGGCATCTGGCGGGAGAGGTCATCATCGCCGCGGACGGGGCGCTGAGCCCCGTGGCCCGGCTGGCCGGGATGCTCGACCCGCAGGCCGCGCTGTGGGGTTTCGCGATTCGCGCGTACGTGCCGGCGGAGGTTCCGCTGCCGCTGCTGGTCCTGCTCGACGCCAGCCCGTGGCGCATCTACCCGGGGTACGGATGGCTGTTTCCCGGCGAGGATGGCCAGGCGAATATCGGCATAGGGGTGGGCCTGGGCAGCGAACGCGGGCGGGCGTCGCTGCGAGGCGATCTGGCCCGGCTGGTCACGCTGCTCGGCCAGCGTGGTGACCTGAGCGCCGACGCTCAGCCCGGCCCGGTGACGGGCGGGTGGCTGCGCATGGGCGGCACCGGCACCCCGCCTGCCGTCGGCAACGTGCTGCTGGCCGGGGACGCCGCGGGGCTGATAAACCCTCTGCAGGGCGAGGGCATCGGCCCGGCCATGGTCAGCGCCCGGCTGGCCGCCGAGGCAGTGCTGGCCGGCCCGGCCCGGGCGGGTGACACATACGCCGGGGCGATCGAGGCGGCGTTCGGGCAGTACATGGCCGGCGCGGCGGCGTTGCAGAGCGCCCTGCTGCGCTGGCCGAGGACCGCATCGGCGGCCACGCGCCTGCTGACCGCCCCGGTCGTACGGCGCGTTGTCGCGGGCACCTGGTCGGTCTACTGGAACGGCCTGGTGGACGGCGCCCGCCCCCACCCCTCGGCCTGGACCGCGCGCGCCGTGCAGGTCCTGGCCGGCAGCCTCCCCGAACGTCGGCCCGGCCGCAGGTAACGTTCCACCGCGGATCCGTTCACGCGGCGGGCCTGCCATCCCCGGGATTCGCGCCCGCGCCATGCGCGGTGCGGACCACGGCCGGGCCGGCGGACAATGGGCAGAAATGGCTGACGCGAGGGAGACGCGAGTGCGGGTCGGCATCCTGGGGCCGCTCGAGGTCCGTGACGACGCCGGGAGCCTGCTTCCCGTCGGCGGGGCCCGGCTGCGCGCCATGCTGATCCGGCTCGCCATCGCCGACGGCCAGGCGGTCTCGGTCGAGCGGCTGGCCGAGGACCTGTGGGACGGTCAGGGTCCGGCGGACGCCGCCAACGCGGTCCAGGCACTGGTCTCGCGGCTGCGCGGCGCGGTCGGCCGGGACAGCGTGGAATTCGGGCCGGTCGGCTACCGGCTCGGGGTAGACCCCGGCGACGTGGACGCGCGCGCCTTCGAGCGGCAGGTGGGCGCGGCGCGCGGCGCGCTGGCCAGCGGGCGCCTGGCCGAGGGCGCGTCGCTGCTGGCCGAGGCGCTAGGCCAGTGGCGCGGCCCGGCGCTGGCCGATGTCGCTGACGCCCCGTTCGCGGCGGCCACGATCACCCGGCTGTCGGAGCTGCGGCTGGCCGCCCTCGAAGACCGGATCGACGCCGAGCTGGCCCTGGGCCGGGGCGCCGAGCTGGTGCCCGAGCTGCGCGAGCTGGCGGCCGAGCACCCGTTGCGTGAGCGGCTGCGGGGGCAGCTGATGCGCGCGCTGCAGGCGGCGGGCCGGCAGGCAGACGCGCTCACCGCCTACGAGGACATCCGGCGGGCGCTGGCCGAGCAGCTGGGCGTCGATCCCTCGCCCGCCCTGGCCGCCGTGCACCTGGCCATCCTGCGCGGCGAACCGCCATCGGCGGCCAGCGCGCGACCCGCGTCGGCCGGCCAGGAGCCGCCCGTCAGCGGCGGGACGGCCGGGGTGGCGAGGCCGGGCTGGACGGACGGTCCCGGTGCGTCGGCGGCGCCGCTGACCAACCTGCCCGCCCAACTCACCAGCTTCGTGGGCCGCGGGCAGGAGTTGCAGCGCGTCGGCAAGCTGCTCAGCGAGGCGCGGCTGGTCACGCTGACCGGGCCGGGCGGGGCGGGCAAGACGCGGCTGTCGGTCGAGGCCTCGGCCCGGCTCGCCGAGCAGTGGCCGGACGAACTGTCCGGCGGGGTGTGGTTCGTACCGCTGGCCCCGGTCCGCGACGCCCTGGACGTGCCGCAGGCCGTGCTGGCCGCCCTGGGCATCCAGGAGACGGCCTGGCCCGCGGATCCCGCCGAGGCGGCCCGGCTGGCCGCCCTGCCGCCGCTGGACCGGCTCACCGACGCGCTCACGTCCCGCCGCCTGCTGCTGGTCCTGGACAACTGCGAGCACGTGGCCGCGGCCGCGGCCCGGCTGGCGGGCCAGGTGCTCGCCGCAGCGCCCGGCGTGCGGATCCTGGTCACCAGCCGGGAGCCGCTCGGCGTGACCGGCGAGACGCTGTGCCCGGTGCCGTCGCTGGAGCTGCCGCCGGAGCAGGCCGACGCGAGCGAGGCGGTGCGGTCCCCGGCCGTCCGGTTGTTCGCCGACCGCGCGGCCGCCGTGCGGCCGGGGTTCGAGATGGACGAGGCGACCGTCGGCCCGGTGGTCCGGATCTGCCGGGCGCTGGACGGCATCCCGCTGGCCATCGAGCTGGCCGCGGCGCGGCTACGGGCGCTGACCGCGGCCCAGGTGGCCGACCGGCTCGACGACCGGTTCCGGCTGCTGTCGGTCGGTGACCGCGCCGCGCTGCCCCGCCACCAGACGCTGCGCGCCGTGGTGGACTGGAGCTGGGAGCTGCTCGACGAGCCTGAGCGGGCGGTGCTGCGGCGGCTGTCGGTGTTCAGCGGCGGCGCCACGCCCGCCGGCGCCGAGCACGTGTGCGCGCTGGGCGGAGATCACCGGGAGGTGATCGACCTCGTCGCCGCGCTGGTGGACAAGTCGCTGGTGATCGCGACCGGCGAGCACGAGGTGCGCTACCAGTTGCTGGAAACGGTGCGGGCCTACGCGGCCGACCGCCTGGCCGAGGCGGGTGAGGAGCACCGGGCCCGCGCCGCCCACGCCGAGTTCTTCCTGGCCCTGGCCGAACGGGCAGAACCGGAGCTGCGCTCGCGTGACCAGCTGGTGTGGCTGAACCGGATGACCGCCGAGCACGGCAACTTCTCCGCCGCGCTCCGGCATGTGACCGGGGCGGGGGACGCGGCCTCGGCGCTGCGCTTCGTCGGCGCGCTGGCCTGGTTCTGGCTCACCCGCGATTACGACGCCGAGGCGGCCGAGTGGTCCGCCGCGGCGGCGCAGATCGCCGGCGACGCCCCGCCGCCCGGGCTGCGTGACGCCTGGGCCATCTGCCAGCTCATCGCGCTGGTGGGCCGGTGGCAGGAGCACCCGCCTGCCGCGGCCTCGATGCCGGACGTGGCGCGGCGGGTGACGGCGCTGACCCACGAAGCGAGCCACCCGCTGCTGTTGCTCGCCACGCCGATGGTGTGGGCGCTCAGCGGCGACGGCGAGGCGGCGCGGCGCGGCCTGCGCGCCATGGGCGAGCGCTCCGACCCCTGGCTGCGCGCGGCCAGCGAGGTGTTCGGCGGACACCTGGCCCTCAACGACGGGCACATCGACGAGGCCGCCGCCGGCCTGGCCGCGGGCTACGCCGCGTTCCGCGAGCTGGGCGACCGGTGGGGCATGATCATGAGCCTGACCGGCCTGGCCAACGTGGAGCTGGCCCGGGCGGCTCCCGCCGAGGCCATCCGGCTGCTCAACGAGGCCCGCGGACATACCAGCGAGGGCCTGGCCAGCAACTTCGGCGAGATGATCAGCATCTCGCTGGGCCACGCGCTGGCCCTGGCCGGCGAGTTCGACACCGCTCGCGCCGAGCTGGAACACGGGATCGAGGTGGCCGACCGGATCGGCGAGCGCGACGACCACGCCCACGGCTACCTCGAGCTCTGCGAGCTGGCCCGGCGCGAGGGCGACCTGGGCCGGGCGCACCAGCAGCTTGACCGCGCCCTGGCGATCGTCGACCCGCACCCGCGGCGTCCGGACATGATCGGGATGGCCGCGATGGCCTACAGCCGGGCTGGCTGCCTGGCCGAACAGGAAGGCGACCTGGACGAGGCCGCCCGCTGGCACGCCAAGGCGCTGGCCCTGCTGGCCGAGGGGAGCGCCATGATGCTGCCCAGCAACCCCCTGCT
>Ga0335076_10008580_pt1 | contig 10323 bp, 7 predicted proteins | sample Lox_Sample_25_FD_206717 | JGI IMG/M metagenome (GOLD analysis project Ga0335076, IMG submission 206717) | Soil microbial communities from Loxahatchee National Wildlife Refuge, Florida, United States - Lox_Sample_2.5 | ecosystem: Environmental > Terrestrial > Soil > Wetlands | place: USA: Florida...
AGCACGCCCTTACCCACGGAGAAGACGTTGACCAGCGTGTCGGCGGTCCACGGCTGACTGTGCGCGGCGTCCCGGGTGCCGCCCCACAGCTCGGCCACCGGGTGCCCGCCGACGATCACCGACACCGCGGCGCCGGTCTCGCCGCGCTCGGCGAAGTTGGCCGCGAACGCGTCCCTTACGGCACGGAAGCGCCGCTCGCACCGGCCGTCCGTCTGCGCCTCGCCCATCGCCGGAGCCCGCCTTCCCGCCTGACCGCATGGGTGCCACCGGGCGTAGTCTGCGCTGATGGCACCAGTTCATGACGTAGCGATAGTAGGCGCCGGATTGCTCGGCCTTGCCGCCGCCCGCGCGCTCACGGCAGCGGGCCGCGACGTCGTGGTGCTGGAGCAGGCTGCTGTCGGGCATCCCGGTGCGGGGTCCAAGGGCAGCTGCCGCATCTTCCGGCTCGGGTACGACGACCCGGAGTACGTGTCGGCGGCCGGGCAGGCGCGCGAGCTGTGGCATGAGCTCGAGGCGCAGGCAGGCCGGCAGATCCTGTACCCGGCGCCGCATCTCACGTTCGGACCGCACCTGGACGCGGTGCACGCCGCAATGCGCCAGGCCGGCGCGCCGTGCGAGCTGCTCAGCGCCGGGCAGGCGGCGGACCGCTTTCCCGGCATCCGCACCGGCGGGCCGGCCCTGCTGGAGACCGGGTCGGCCGTCATCGCCGCGGACACCGCGGTGGCAGCGCTCGCGGCGGGTGCCGGGACGGTCCGCACGGGCGTCCGGGTAACCGGGATCTCCGACGATGGCAGGCAGGTCACGCTGCGCACGACGGCTGGCGTGACGACCGCCACGGTCGCGGTTCTTACCGCGGGACCGTGGACCGCGAGCATGCCCGGACTGCGGCCGCGGTTCCCGTCCCGCGCCACCCTCGAGCAGGTCGCCTACCTCGGGCCCGCGGCGGGCGCTGGCTCGCAGCCGCCGCCGATCTTCATCTGCCACGGGGCCGAATCACCCTACGGACTGCCGGTACCGGGATCGGAGCAGTACAAGATCGGCATTCACCAGAGCGGCCCGCCGACCGATCCTGACGGCCAGGACCAGGCGCCGGACCCCGCCTTGATGGCCAGGCTCACCGACGTCGCGCGCCGGCACCTGCCCGGCTACGCGGCCGAGCCGGTGGCCGCGGAGCGCTGCGTCTACGACAGCACGCCGGACGAGGACTTCATCCTCGACCGCATCGGCAACGTCGTGCTCGGCTGCGGCACGTCCGGCCACGGCTTCAAGTTTGGCCCGCTGTTCGGGTCGTGGCTGGCCGGCCTCGCGGCCGGCGGCCGCGCGCTGCCGCCGGCCAGGTTCGGGCTGGGCAGATTCAGAACGAGTTCCGCAGCGGCACCTGGATAACCAGCGCCGTGCCGCCGTGCGCTCTGGTGACCTGCCGCACGGCCGCGGTGTACGGCGGCTTGAGGCCGCGCACCAGGCTCAGCTCCGCGTGCACGTAACTGACCCGCCGCCTGCCGACGTGATGTACCAGGCCGCCGACCGTCATCGACCGCAGCTGAGCGTGCCAGCTAGCATCCAGGCTCGCGTCACCGAAGCTGGCCACGCTCACCGGGTGCGCGGCCAGCATCCGCTTCAGCACCACGAGCAGCCGGTGGTCGACCATGCCGGTGGTCATCGCGTGCCTGGCCGTCGCGCCCGCGTGCAGCCGCTTGTTCCGCGCCAGTGACTTGCCCAGCCTGGCGCTGGCATGCTGCGCCTCGCTGACGGCCTGCAGGAACGTCGCCGCACTGCCGGAACTGGTCACCAGGACGTCGACGCGCTCCTGGCCCGTCCCGAACCGCGCGGCGACCTCCGGCGCGCCGGCCGCGAGAGACGAGCCCGACTGCGCCCGCAGCAGCGGGGTGGAGAGCACGAAGGCGGCGCTGCCAGGGACCGCCGCACCGCGGGTGAACATCACGTCGTTCGCCGCCGGGATCCCCGCGTCCTGCAGGTAGCCGCACATCGCGGGGTCGCAGCCAAGCAGCGCCCCTGAGTCGACCTGCGCCTGCACCCAGGCGCTGGCGGACTGCTCGTTGGAGTCGGTGAGCAGTTGCGCGGCGCTCGGCGGCCGCGGCACTGGCTTGCGCGGCGCGGGCGCGGGCGCTGACCCGCCGGCCGCTATCGCCACGCCGCCCGCGGCGAAGACGATGACCATCACAGCTGCCAGCACCGACCAGCGCACTGCGCCGACGGGATCCCCGTCGTCGAGCCGCAGCACCCTGCGGCGCCACCACAGGCGCAGCGTGGTCGCTACTACCCGGACAATCGACGGCTCACCGCGATCGGGGCGGCGGACCGCCGCGCCCTGGTCGCGCTCGCCACCTGGCCTGGCTGGCGCGTCCAGCCAGGAGCCGTCGGACGGCGAGATGTCTCCGGACACTTACTACTCCCAGGCCATCCTGCAGTTCGGGCACGGTGCCCAATCGGGTTCGTTCAGCACACATCGGATCTGGCTCAGTTCAGCCGGATTGCGCTGATTCTAGTCACGATAGTGGTCCCGGCGCGGGCGGCTCTGCGCTGCGGCCCGTCCGCAGCGCCCGGTAGATGTCCAGCGCGCGCCGCAGCGCGTCGTCCTGAGTCGGAAACCCGGCCGCGCGGGACCGGGCCGCCAGGCCCAGGCTCGCTGCCAGCGCGCGATCGGCCAGCACCGCCAGCACCGCCTCGGCCAGCGCGGCGTCATCGCCGGGCGGGACCAGCACCGCGGCCGGGCCGGTAAGTCCCGGCGTACCACCGGAACTGGTCGCGACGATGGCGCGGCCCGCGCGCATGGCCTCCTGCAGGACCAGCGCCCGCGCCTCCCACCTGCTCGGGAGCACGAAGACGTCCGCGTTCGCGAGCAGCGCGGGCATGTCTGCGCGCTCGCCCAGCAGCAGCACGTCCGCGCCTGCCCGCCTTGCCTGAGCCCCGAGCCGCGCGGCGAGCGGGCCGCCGCCCGCTATTACCGTCCGCGGCGCGCCCGCCTGACCGCGCCACCGCGCGGCCGCCGCGATCAGCACGTCGAACCCCTTCTGCCGGGCAAGCCTGCCCGCCGCGAGTACTACCGGCCGGCCGTCGGCCGCGATGTCGGCCGATGCGCTGGCCACCACCGCCGCCGACGGCGGGCCAGCCGGGCTCGCGGGTATGTCGAACCGCTCAGCGCGCGCGGCACCCAGCGCGCGCATGCGCGCCACCAGGTCGTCAGCGGCGCAGAGCACCACGTCACTCCGGCGCGCGCACAGCCGCTCGAGCACGGCGTAGACGACCCTGCTCAGCACTCCCTCGGGCGGCGCGTTGTGCACGGTCAGGACCAGCGCAGGCGAGCCCGCCGCACGGTCGGCCAGGCCGGCCAGCGCGGCGAAGGCCCCGGCCCGGACTCCGTGTGCGTGCAGCACGTCCGGCCGCAGCGCCCGCACCTGCCGGCGCAGCCTCAGGATCGCGGCCAGATCACCGACCGGACGCGGCCGGCCGCCGATCTCGACCGGAGCAAAGCAGCTGCCGGGATCAAGCAGCGGCCGCGCTTGCGCCGGGCCGAGCACGCAGACTTCCGCGCCGGCCCGCTGGCAGCCGGCGGCCAGCGCCGCGACGTGCCTGCCCGTGCCGCCCGAAACCGTCCCGGTCAGAAACGCGAGCCGCAGCCCCGACCCGGCGCCGCCGGTCACCGCCAGACCGCCCGCCGGGCCCGGCCGAGCGCGGCCCGGGCGTCACCGGCATCCAGCACCCAGGCCACCAGGCCGAAGGCCGCCACCGCGCACGCGGCGGCGAGCACCGCGATGCAGCCCTCGGCGATTACGCCGGCCGTCGGCAGCGCCGCGACCGCGCCCGCCCCCGCCCCGGCGCCTGCGGTCGCCGCCGCGAGTCCGGCGACGCTCGCCCGCAGCGTGCCGCGCAGGGCCGCCGGCCCGCGGGCCCGGCGCACCGCCGCGACCAGGGCCACGCCGGACACCGTGAGCCCGACCGTGTTGCCGAGCGCGAGGTCTGCGACGACCCAGGGGCTGGGCGTGAGGACGACCAGGACGACGTCCGCGGCGATGACCAGCAGCCAGCCGCCCGCGACGATGACCGCGGTCACTCCGGTCCTGCCCGCCGCGAGCAGCACCCGGGACAGGCACGCGACGAGACCGTATCCCGCCAGGCCGAGCGCGAACAGGGCGAAGCCGGCCGCGAGCTGCGGCACCTGCCGCGGGTAGCTGACCAGGAAGTGCGCCGCAGGCACGGCGACCGCGGCGAGCGCGGCGGTGCCGAGGAACGACAGCAGCATGACCGCACGGGCCGAGCTGGCCGCTGTCTCGTCGAACTCGGGCCCCTCGTGCACGGACAGCACGGGGAAGGCACTGATGGCAACCGAGATCGCGAGCACGGCGTACAGGGCCTCGAAGACCTGCCAGCCGTAGCCGTAGAGGACCAGCGCGCCGCGGTACCCGTGCCCGTTGGCCAGCACGACTACCGCTATCGACGCCGCGTCCTGGCTGATGAGCGCCGCGATGCCGTACGCAGCCAGCCCGCTGACCCGCCTGCCGATGCCGGACGGGAAGCGCAGGGTCGGACGCATCCGGATGTGCAGCCGCCACACCGGCACCAGCGCCACCACGACCAGCGCGGCGACGCCGGCGGTCGTGCCGATCGCCAGGATCAGCTCGGCCGTGAGCGGCAGGCGGGCAATCCGGTGGCCGACGTAGTTCGCCCCGAAGGGGTCGAAAACGAGGTAGGCAGTGATCACTACCAGGCTCGAGATCAGCGGCGCGACGGCAGGGGCCGCGAACCTGCGGTGCGCCTGCAGGATGCCGTACAGCACGACGGCGACGCCGTAGAACAGGATCTGCGGCGCGAAGACGGCGAGCATCAGCCCGCTGACGGACGTGACGGCGTGCTGGTGCGCAGCGCACCCGCCATGCAGATTGCGCGGGATCAGCAGGCCGGCCAGCGGCCCCGCGGTCAGCGCGACGAGCACGCTGACTGGCACCAGGATCAGGACCGTCCAGGTCAGCAGCGCGGACGAGGTCTGTCCTACCTGCCGCGCCGCCGCGGCGTCCCGGCCCGCCAGCCGGGCCGGGCGGGCGAGGACCGGCACCATCACGCTCGTCAGCGCGCCGCCGAGAACGATGTCATACACGACATTCGGGACCAGGTTCGCGGTCATGTAGGCGGTGCCGAGGCAGGTCGCGCCGACAGTCTTGGCGAAGACGAGGGTCCGCACGAGGCCGAGCAGCCGGGCCGCGATCGTGAGCGCCGCGATCAGCGCGGCCGACCTGCCGATGCTGGCGCCGGCGGGCCAGCCGGAGTCGGGATCCTGTCCCTCTCGCATCGCGGGAACGGCTGGTCCGGTCACCTCGGCTCTTCGGCGCGCTCGGGCTGGCCGTCCGCCGCCTGCCCGGACGCGCCAGCGCAGGCCCGGGTGCTGGCGCCGGGCGGCTGCGCGGCGGGCGACTGGGCCGCGGGCGGCTGGGCGGCGGGCGGCTGGGCCGCGGGCGACTGGGCCGCGGGCGGCTGGGCGGCGGGCGGCTGGGCGGCGGGCGGCTGGGCGCTCGCCTGCGCAGGCCGGCGGCCAAGCATGTCCAGCCACCGTAGCGGCGCGGTGCGCTCGATGACCCTGGTGAAACTCACTACCTCGCTCGCCGCGGTGAGACCGACGATCCCGGCCAGCGCCGCGACCCTGGCCGGCCGGGACAGCCCGGTCGCCGCGACGCCTAGCATCGCCCCGAGCGCGTTGGCGCCCGCGTCACCGAGCATCGCCTGCTCGCCGAGGTCCGCCGGCAGCAGCGCGCCCGCCGCCGCGAGCGGCGCCGTCACGCGCCCGCGTGCGGCCGGGCTCGCGGACAGCAGCGCGCCCGCGCCGATCGCGACCTTGATGGCCCGGCCGGGTCGCAGGTCGAAGAGATTAAGCAGGTTGGCGCTGCCGGCTATGAGCGCGGCATCGATGATCGCGTCCGCCGCGGACCCGCCGCCCCCCGCCCGGCCGCTGCCGGGTCGCGGCCGACCCGGGACGAGCGCGGCCGCCAGGCCGGTAGCGCCGATGCCGACGAGCTTCAGCGCCCCGGTTGTCAGCTCGCCCCGCCGCAGCGCGCCGATGTGCCCGCGGAAGCCCTTGCTGGCGGTATCGCCGGCCAGGTCGTCGTAGCCGCCGAACGCGGCGGCTCCGGCGGCGGCGACGATCAGCGCCGCCTTATACCGCCGGCTGAGCCCCGTCGCCACCGCCGCGCCGGCCATGCCGCCGATCGCCACCGCGGGACCCTCGAGCAGCGTGATCGGCTCGCCGCGGTGGTTGGTCCTGGTCCAGGTGTCCGCACCGGCCGGCGGCCGCGCCCGCAGCAGCGCGTACGACGCGCGGGCCGCGAGCGCAGCGACCGCCGCCGACGTCGGGCCGGCGCGGCTCACCGGGTCGTTCCGTTCGATGCGCCAGGGGACGGGCCGGAACCTGGCTGTGCGGTCGTGCCCGTCGTGCTGGCCGACGGCGTCGGCGCCGGGCTGGGGGCGCTGCCCTGTCCTACCCCGTAACTGGCGGCGGGCTTGCCGCTGAGCAGGTTCCGCAGGACCTGGGCGACGATGATCTGCCCGCTCTCGGTGTCGGCGTTGTCGACGGTCGAGACGGTGCCCGCGCTGGCCGTCAGCGTGAGCGCGTTGGTGGCGGCGACCGGGCTCAGCGCGCCCGCCATGACGGTGCCGGCGCTAGCCGACCTCAGCTCGGTCGCGAACGCCGCCAGCCCCTGGCTGACCGGGACGGGCTGCATGCCAGCGGGCGTGAGCAGCACCGCCAGGGTGGCCGAGCTGGTCGTGGCCGGATTCTTTACCTGCAGGAAGCCTGCCTGGGCGAACGCCGACAGGACCGCCTGGCCGGTCGAGGAGGGCAGGCCGGCGCCGTCCCTGCTGACGATGCTCGCGGCGATCACCGCCGCGGCGTCCTGCTGGCCGGCCGTGCCGGCGTACAGCGGGGATCCCGGCAGCGTGACGCCGGCCTGCGGGGCGAGCCTGCGGGCCAGGTCGGCGAGGCTGCTCTCGGCCGCCCCGGCGGTGGCAAGGAACCCGGACTGGAGCAGCACCTGCTCGGTGACCGTCGCGCCGGCCTGCTGCAGCGTCGCGGTGACACCGGCCGCCATCTGGCTGGTCACGCCCGGTGCCTGCACGACGACTACCTTCTCGCCGGCCAGCAGCCCGGCCACCAGCCGCTGGGAGCCCGCCTGCGCGAATGCCTGGTCGGCGCCGACCTGATGGGTGAGCAGGTCGTTCCTGGCCCGCAGCGAGTTGTTCTGCGCGGTCGCGTTCTTCTGCTGCGCCTGCAGGAGCGTCTCGGCCGGACCGCTCAGGTACGTCGAGCCCACGAGCAGGCCGACCGCGAGGGCAAGGAAGACCGCGATGATGGAGACCAGGTGGTACCTGAAGTCGATCACTAGAGCAGTCCTGTCAGCCAGTACCAGAACTGGCGTAGGTCGAAGAGGAAGTAGCCGAGGTACAGCCGGCCGGCCGGGGTCCAGGCGAGCGCGATCACCGGCACCAGCGCGGCGACCGCGAGCAGCACCAGGGACCGGCTGGAGATGCGGCTCTGGTAGAGCCGGCTCACGCCCTTCGCGTCCACGATCTTGTCGCCGACCCTGATCCTGGTCAGTACCGCGCTGGCCATCCCGGGGCGGCCCTTGTCGAGGAACTCGGCCAGGCCGAACCGCATGCCGACGGTCACGATCAGGGTGGCCCCGGCCTCGTCGGCCAGCAGCACCGCCACGTCCTCGCTGGTACCGTCCGCCGGGCAAGTCACCGACTCCAGCCCGAGATCCTGGACCCTGGGCAGCCCCGGCGCGTAGCCGTTCCGGTATGCATGGACGACAAGCTCCGCGCCGGACTTGAGCGCCTTGTCCGACACCGAGTCCATGTCGCCCACGATCAGATGCGGCAGGATCCCGGCCTCGAGCAGGGCGTTCGCGCCGCCGTCGACGCCGATGATCACCGGCCTGAACTCGCGGATGTAGGGGCGCAGGGCCTGGAGGTCCTCGCGGTAGCGGTAGCCGCGGGCTACCACCAGGGCGTGCCTGCCGGCCAGCCTGGTGCGCAGGTCAGGGAGCCCGATGCCTTCCACCAGCAGCTCGGAGTCGCGGCTGATGTACTCGAACGTGTTCGTCACGAACGCCTTGAGTTGCTCGGACAGCCCCTCCTTGGCGACCGCCATGTGGGCGGCCACCGACTCGGGTGTCTGCGCCGTCCCCTTGGCGACTACGGTCTCCCCCGCATACAGCGTGTCGCCGTCGAGCCGGACCTGCTCTCCCTCTCTGACCTGCTCGAACACCTCCTCGCCCGCATCATCGATGAGCGGGATGCCGGCCTGCACGACCAGCTGCGGACCGAGGTTCGGATAGCGCCCCGTGATGCTCGGGGCCGCGTTGATGACGGCGCTGACCTGGCAGCGCACGAGCGCGTCGGCCGCCACGCGGTCCAGGTCCGCGTGGTCGATGATGGCGATATCGCCGGGGTTAAGCCGCTTGATCAGGTTCTTGGTGCGGCGATCCAGCCGCGCGGTGGCCGTCACCCCGGCGAGGTCCCGTGACCTGTGCCGGCGCGTCGCGGTGAAGCCTCGGCTGGGAGCTTTCATTGGACTGCCATTTTGCCAGATCTGCGGCATCGCAACGGCCATCTGCCTGCCTGTCTGTCGCCGGCCCGGCACCAGCGGTGACCAGGGCACCGCCCGCCGGGCTAGGACGTAGAGCCAGGGCTCTGACAGCGCCCTAACTTTACGTGATCATGGTTGCCGGGCCCGGGCCCGTGCACAGCCGGCGTGTGTCAGCTGCCGGCGGGCCCCGCGGCCGCGCGCTCGGCGGCGGCGGCGGCGAGCAGCTCGCCCGCGTGCGCGCGGCCGAATTCCGAGTCCTCGAGGCCCGCGAGCATCCTGGAGAGCTCCCGGACCCGGCCCTCGTCGTCGAGCCTGGTGATGCCGCTGCGCACCACCGTGCCGTCGCTCGACTTCGCCACCATCAGGTGCGTGTCGGCGAACGCCGCCACCTGCGGCAGGTGGGTGACGACGATGACCTGGGCGAGCCGGGCGAGCCGGGCGAGCCGCCTGCCGATCTCGACCGCGGCCTTGCCGCCGACGCCGGCGTCGACCTCGTCGAATACGAACGTCGGCACCGGGTCGGCACCCGCGAAGACCACCTCGATCGCCAGCATGATGCGGGACAGCTCGCCGCCGGAGGCGCCCTTGTGCAGCGGCAGCGGGGGCGCGCCCGGATGGGCCGCGAGCCTGATCTCCACCTCGTCCGCGCCGTGCGGGCCGAAGCCCTGCGCCGGGGTGACGGCGACCGTCACGCGCGCGTGCGGCATCGCAAGGGCGGTCAGCTCGGCCGACACCTGCTGGCCGAACCGGCCGGCCGTCTCGGTCCGCGCCGCGGTCAGCTGGCCGGCCAGGTCGGCGACCGCGGCGGCCAGTGCCGCCTCCTGCTCGGCCAGCGCGGCGATCCTGTCCTCGTCGCCGTCAAGCTCCGCCAGCCGCGCGCCCGCCGCCTTCGCCCACGCGAGCACGGCGGCGAGGTCGCCCCCGGCCTGGCCGTCGGCCAGCCCGGCCCCGTAGGCGCGGATCAGCCGGGTCAGCTCGGCCCGCCGTTCCTGCACGATCGCCAGCCGGCCGGGGTCAGCCTCGATGGACTGCGCGTAGGAGGCAAGCTCGGTGGCGATGTCCGACAGCAGGTACGCCGCCTCGCCGACCCGCCCGGCGAGGGCGGCAAGCCGCGGGTCGTGCTGGGCCGCGGACTCCAGCGCGGACCGCGCGGCCGCGAGCAGCGTGATCACGTCGGCGCTGTCATAAGAGCCGGCCGCCGGGTCGCCCAGCAGAGCCTCGTGCGCCGTGGTCGCTGCGGTGTGCAGCGCATCGGCATTCGCGAGCCGTTCCTCCTCCGCGACCAGCTCGAGGTCCTCGCCCTCGGCCGGCTCGGCCCGCTGCACCTCCGTCAGCCCCCGGCGCAGGTCCTCCGCCTCCCGCTCGCGCTCTCTCTCGCGCGTTGTCAGCTCTGCCAGCTCGGCGCGTATCTGCTGGTGCCGCTGGTAGGCGCGCTGGTAGCCCGCCAGCAGCTCCGCGAAGGCGGGTCCGCTGAACTGGTCCAGGGCCTGGCGCTGCCGGCCGGGCCTGAGCAGCTGCTGCTGATCCGCCTGGCCGTGCACGGCCACGAGGTCGTCGGCCAGGTAGGTCAGCACCGAGACCGGCACCGACCGGCCGCCGACGCTCGCCCTGGAGCGGCCCTCGGCACTCACCGAGCGGCTCATGATCAGGGTGCCGCCGTCGTCCAGGTCGCCGCCCGACTCGTTCACCTGTCGCGCGACTGCCCCGGCCGGGTCCACCTGCAGCCTCCC
>Ga0335076_10008581_pt1 | contig 10323 bp, 10 predicted proteins | sample Lox_Sample_25_FD_206717 | JGI IMG/M metagenome (GOLD analysis project Ga0335076, IMG submission 206717) | Soil microbial communities from Loxahatchee National Wildlife Refuge, Florida, United States - Lox_Sample_2.5 | ecosystem: Environmental > Terrestrial > Soil > Wetlands | place: USA...
CTCACCCGAGCCTGCGCCGGCCCAGGCAGTCTTGGAAGACATAAGTAGCCGCAGACGGTGCGTGTGCACCGGTTGGCGATCTTGCCGATGACAGGGCGATCAGCCCGCTATCTTGTGGCCGTGCCGGAAGTCGATTTTTGGGACGTCTACGCCACCCTCTCGGGACGGGAGATCGGTCCACGCTGAACGACGAGCAACGGGGACTTGTCGCAGTCTGCGACCTGCGTCAGGAGGTCAACTCGGGCGGGTTCGATAGGCCCTTTCGCTACTCGGGTGGTAACTCGGCCTTGGACGCGTCGAGGGCCCTCCAGGGTCTTCTTGGCCAGGACTGGGCGGATCTACTCAAAGAAGCGATGGACCTGCTGGGCCCGGAATATCCGATCGCCCAACCTGACCGCGAGAATCTCATCGACGCTCGCGATCTGGACAACCAGTTTGAAGACCTCGATACCTGGTACTACGCGCTTGGGAACAGCACGCATGCTGACGAGCGACTGAGCGAATTCCTGTCCGGCACCCCGCAAGCGATGCCTTAAGGCGCGACGCGCGCACATGCCGCGGTCAGCCGCCCGCCGCGCCCGACCGAATGAACGCCAAGACGCGCGGGAACAGGTGGCAGAACTCGCCCCCGCCCCAAGAGTCGACGAGGCCTCCGGCTCGCTCCATCGCGTCCCAGAGGGGCTCTGCGGACCGGATCAAATCTTCTGCTGTCGCCGCTTTGACTTCAAGAGCGGCGCATACGCCCGCGACGATCTCCCGGCGCGAGTCGGCTGGCAGATCAGCAAGCGAGTCATGGTTCATGGCCATTACGCTAAGCCGGTCATGCTGCATCCGCTCGCATCTGCCGCTGGTGGCCTGGGTGAATGCGTCCTGGGCGGCCGGCGCGGGGAATGCGGTTGGCGGCATGGTCGGATTTGGGGTAAACCAGGGCGGTGAACACCAGCCTGCCCGCACTGCGCCTGGTGGCGGGTCCGACCGGGCTGCCGTCGGGTTACCGCCATCCGCATGCCTCCGAGGAGGCCCGGCTGATCGCCGAGGCGGGGATGATTCTGCGGGTGCAGGTCGGCTCCGGGGTGCACGGGACCTCGGTCAGCGGTCAGGACGACCGGGACGAGATGGGCCTGTGCCTGGAACCGCCGGAGTTCGTCACCGGCCTGGCTCGGGTGCCCGGCGGCACCGGCGGGCAGTCGCCATCGGTCCGGTTCGAGCAGTACGAGCGGCACACCGCGTGGGACCGGCCCGGCGGGGTGGCGAACCGGTCCGGCGCCGGGGACCTGGACGTGATCATCTACTCGGCCCGCAAGTGGGCGCGGCTGGCGCTGGCCGGCAACCCCACCGTGCTGCTGGTCCTGTTCGTGCCCGATCAGGAGGTGGTGTTCCGCGACCAGGCCGGCGCGGACCTGACCGCGAACGGCCACCGGTTCGTGTCCCGGCTGGCAGCCACCCGGTTCCTGGGCTACCTGCGCGCGCAGAAGTCCGCCATGACCCGCGACACTGGCGCGCACACCAACCGGCCCGAACTGGTAGCCGTGCACGGCTACGACACCAAATACGCGATGCACGCCCTGCGGCTCGGCCTGCAGGGCGTCGAGCTGCTGACCACCGGGCGGATCACCCTGCCGGTGCCCGAGCCGCACCGCGGATACCTGCGCGCGATCCGCCACGGCCAGATCCCGATGCCCGAAGTCATCGACGCGATCACCGCCGCTGAATCGGACCTCACCCGGCTCCGCGACACCAGCAGCGTTCCCGCCGAACCCGACCGGCGGTGGGTCGACCAGTGGCTGCACCGCAGCCACCTCGACTACTGGGCCCGCCTGGCCAGCCACAGCTAACCGAAGACGCCGCATCCGAACCAGCCAGGTGCAGCCAGGCAGCTCACCTGCGGCCAGCGCTCCCGCCGCCACGAACTTCCTCATCTCCGTGGTCCGGCTGGCGGCGTCTCGTGGCGGGCTAGCGAATGCCGCCCAGCCGGCGGTCATCGTCGTTGGTCCCCGACGGCCGGGAGGAACGGAACTGTGCTGCCGTGGCACCTAGTATCAGGATCAAACAAGGCACGTACACCAGCGCACGTGCTCCATTTCGGCATAAAACCCCAGGTAGACACCCGCGATTCCGGTGAAGTTGATGACGGGCTTTGCCGGCGGATGCCGGATGTGCTCGAGCAGGGTGACAAGGGCGCCGAACGCGATGGCGACGACAGCAGCTCCGATCAGCAGAGACTCGTTGCTCAGGCGCACTTCACCTCCTGGTGGGCACAAACTACCTGCCGCCCGGAACGCGCGGCATCTGCCGCTCGCCGCTAGCCGTCTTCGAGCCCGACAAGGAGGTCTTTTAACGTCTGCGCCGGGTCCTCGACGCCGGCGACCGCTTGACGACGCTCGATCTCACGGCCATCGGTCATGCACTTGATCTCCCAGTGCCAGCCCGAGAACCGGGGCATGATCGACGCGTCCGAAGAAGCGGGGCAAGCTCAATGCCGATGACTTTGGCCGTGCCCGTAGGGCACAGCCATCTGAGGCTGTGCCAGTCCTGCTGTACCTGACAGCGTCGATCATTAGAGCGTCGGTCGGCCGAATCTAGCCGATACTCCGGCCTTAGGATTCACCCCGGACCATTAAGGCGACCCTCTCTCGCACCTCGCTGCTGAGAGCGCGGAGGCCGGGGGTAGCGGGACCCTCAGTGATGTGGCCCTGAATATAGCCAATCCCCAGTGAGTACAAGTCGCTCAATTTCACTGGGCATTCCGAATCAAATCCTTCGACAATCACTGGGCGCCCGGCCGCCGAGCTACCGCGCCGGAGAGCTTCGTCGGCCAACTGAACTACCAGCTCGATCTCCTTAAGTGCCATGCTGTGGTGGAGGATGGCTCTGTCGACCTTAATTTGCGTCAGGTCAAGCATTGCAACCCTGTCCAGGGATGCATGACCCACACCGAAATCGTCAATTGCAAATTCTACATGAAGTTCACTTGATAGACTCTGCATGCGACGTTTAAAGAAAGCAATCGGGTCCGGGTCCCATCGTTCGGATTCACCACGGCGAGGTTCGATCGGGTCCTGTTCAGAAATTTCTAGCGTTACCGTTCGGGCAGGAAGACCTACCTCCGAGATGGCATCCGCCAAGTACTTTGCATACGCATCGCTCAGCAATGTACGGACGGATACATTGATCGAAACTGGTTTAGGAGCATCGTTGCTCCAAGGTCCCTCTTCGTGTGCACGGGCGTAAGATTTAATTGCCTTGACCGCAAGCGCGGAGTCCCGTTCGATGAGAAAGCGATCACCCCAATTATCGGCGGTGGACAGTATATTTACAGGCGCGCTTGCCGCTCGGTCGTCGCGACGTGCGAGCGCCTCCCAGCTATGAACGCCGATCATGCGCGGTTCACGGCTAATGGTCATCACTGGTTCGAATACCATCACTATGGACTCGAGCAGCTGAGAATATGTCCGGAGGCTGCGGATATACAATTGCAGTGGCAGTCGCGCGAACTGACTGCGCAAGGCAGAGAGCACGGTAATCTCGGCTTCGATATTGTCGTAAGCGGCTAGCGCGCTCCATGCCGACCTTAGTATTACGGCTATCGGTTCGCCCATTGCCGAGAAGCGAGCAGACGGATCCGCGAGAAAGAGAACTGATACCTGACCGAGCTTGGGAGGCAGGGTAATTACTAGATAGCCAGGTTCATCATTAGCCTGTGGGCACGTGAATCCTAAGACAGATCTGATATCTGACTCATCGACAATCTTCGCCGCAAGAGCTCTTCTAATTACCTCAGCAGAGACTTCTCCAGTTGAAGCGAGGATTGTGCCGCTTGAGAGCTGCACTTCTGCCGCACCCGTGGCGTCGATGGCATCCATGAGCACGGACAGAATCACTGGTCGCTGATCCTCCATAGCGATCCGAGCGACGTCCTGATGCGCGCGAAAGAGTCGATCTAACAACAACTCTATAGTCGTCACGTATTCGTCCAGTGGGTTAGCTAACTGCTTGAACCTCTGACTGCTCAACGGCCGCCGCAATCTCTCGTCGATAACCTGTGGACTCGGACTATTATATCCTGATGTAGTTCCGGAATAACCCCGCTAGACTCACGAGGCAGGATCTGATTCGCCCTGCATGAGGAATGCTCAGTCGAGCACATTGACGAACTTAACACATGACCTGCAGATCGAGCCATATGAGAGACATGTGCATGATCGGGCCAGCCGCCAGTCTTGCGGCCTGACCTGACGACGATCTGTACATCCAGGGGCAGGAGGCACCATGACCGGCCGAGTGGACCTGCGGTGATCACCTGGTGGCCGCTGATTGTCTCTAGCGCCGGCGGGGTCGTCGCGACTCTGCTAGGAGTCATCGTGGGTGCGCTACTAACAAGTCGCTCGCAGACCGGGCAGTGGATCCGCGACAAGCAGGCGGCAGCATGCACTGCAGTCATCGAGGAATCCACGGCGATGCAGTTGGCTCTGTTACGGGAGCAGCGCCACGGGACTAGAGCGGACTGGACCGCGTGGAATCAGGCGCTGGCCGGTATCTGGCTAGTCAGCCTGCCAGAGATCACGGAAGCTGCCGCAGAGGTCGACCGAGTCTTCTGGAGAAGCGGTGCGCGCATCAAGGCTGGCAGTGTAAGCGACGGCGACACATGGGCGACTGAGCGTCAGCAGATGGAGCGTGCACGGCTGAATTTCATCAACGTCGCAAGGCGCATGGTCTTCCGGTCTCTCGCTGCAGTAACCGAACCTCCGGTCGCGCGGCCGCCGATAGCAGAACTGCGACAGCTGGCCGAGGACATGCCGCTGAACGAGGACCCCCGTTAGGTTGCACACCTATGCCCGCATCTGCCACGCTGCGGGCCACGTGACGCGGTTCCAGCCGCAGCTAGTTCGCCTCCTGGACTGACACCGCGCCTGTCGGCCGGCGCCGACTGTCCGATGTTGTCTACCGCCAGCTCGTGACGGACGCGCACGTCGGGGCACCGGGCCCAGGCTGGGCGGGGGGGCAGTTGGGGGCGACTCTGAAATCCAGTGCGGCAGGCCTCACCCCAGGTCATTGGCTCGTCCGGACAGGCACTTCCCGGAAGCCCGCGGGCTCGGCGCTACTCCCGGCCACCACGGCCAGGATGACAGCCGGGCCTCGCGCCAGTGTCCGCTGGTGTGGTGCCCTTCCGCTGTGGCCCGGATGTCTCAGTTTGCTGGCTCGAACCGGGCGGTGAAGTGGCGCAGTTGCCTGGGCTGGGTGACGATTCGCATGCCGGGCAGGCCGGGGGCCTGGTCGGCGACCCGTGTGATGACCTCGATCGCGTAGTCGATGTGGCTTTGGGTGTAGGTGCGGCGGGGGATGGCGAGGCGGACCAGGTCCATGGCGGCCGGGGTTTCGGTGCCGTCGGGGTGCAGGCCGAACATCACGGTGCCGATCTCGCAGCTGCGGATCCCGCCTTCGAGGTACAGAGCGCAGGCGAGTGCCTGGCCCGGGTAGGCCAGCGGGTTGATGTGCGGCAGCATTGCCCTGGCGTCGATGAAGACGGCGTGGCCGCCGAAGGGCACTACGACCGGGACGCCGGCCTTTTCCAGGGCCTCGCCGAGATATTCGACCGACCGGATCCGGTAGCGCAGGTAGTCGTGATCGACGGCCTCGCGCAGTCCCTGGGCGATCGCCTCCAGGTCGCGCCCGGCCAGGCCGCCGTAGGTCGGGAAGCCCTCGGTGAGGATCTCCAGGCTGCGGCAGCGCTCGGCGAGCGCGTCGTCGTTCAGGGCGAGCCAGCCGCCGATGTTGGCCAGCGGGTCCTTTTTGGCGGACATGGTCATGCCGTCGGCCAGGCCGGCCATCTGCCGGATGATGTCGGCGACCGGGACGTCCGCGTAGCCGGGTTCGCGGGTCCTGATGAACCAGGCGTTCTCGGCAATCCGGCAGGCGTCGAGGAAGAGCGGCTTGCCGAACCGGTCGCAGACCTCGCGGACGGCTCGGACGTTCGCCATGCTGACGGGCTGGCCGCCGCCGGAGTTGTTGGTGACCGTCAGCATCACCAGCGGGACCGCGGCGGCGCGGTCGGACAGCAATCGGTGCAGCGCGGCGACGTCCATGTTGCCCTTGAACGGGTGCCGTGCGGCGGGCTGCAGTCCCTCGGCCGTCGGCAGGTCGACGGCGCTGGCGCCGGCGAACTCGATGTTGGCCCTGGTGGTGTCGAAATGCGTGTTGTTCGGCACGATCAGGCCCGGCCCGCAGGTTGCGGTGAACAAGATCCGTTCCGCGGCGCGGCCCTGGTGCGTGGGCAGCACGTGCGCGAACGGGAACAGGCCGGTTACCGCCGCGCGGAACCGGTGAAACGACGGCGCCCCGGCGTAGGCCTCGTTGCCGCGCTGGATAGCCGCCCACTGCTCGGCCGACATGGCCCCGGTACCTGAATCGGTCAGCAGGTCAATCAGCACGTCCTCGGCAGCCAGGTCGAACAAGTTGTACCCCGCCGCCGCCAGTGCCGTGGCCCGCTCGGCGCGAGTGGTCAGCCGCATCGGCTCGACCGAATGGATGCGGAACGGCTCGATGATCGTGCGGAACGGCTCTTCTCCCACTGCCTGCGCCTCCCTTGGGGCCGTGCCGGCGAGCCGGCGCGCGGTACCATGACAGGCCGTGTGCCGGCATCGCGACAGCCGATCGTAGGCACAGCCCAAGGGCTCGCGGCAGGGGCGAAGGACCCGCCGGGAAGACGCGGCGGCGCTGGCTGCCGGGGAACTGGCCCGCATCCGCCAGGTGGACGCCAAGCTGACAGGCCCGCGTGACCGGATCTGCTGGTGGCGGTGCGCGGCTGCCAGGTTCCCGGGATCAGTTTCGCTGCCTGGGGCAGCGGTTACATCGCGCAGACGGTCGGCCGAGCGTGCCAGCAGCGACAGCGCCATGCCGGCACAGGAATCGGAGCCGGTGGTGACATTCACCTGGCGGGCGGCAGTGTGCGGTTATCGGCTCTGATCTGCATTGGAGCGCGGAGGCTGGCGTGATCACGATCGCGTAGGGGTCGTTGCCGACCGGGATCGGGGGTCCGGCGGTGTTGGTGGCGGTCGTGATCGGGGTCACTGACGCGGAGCCGGCATTGGTCACGTACGCGGTCCTGCCGTCCGGCGTGATAGCGATGATGAACGGATCTTGCCCGACCGGGATCGGGGGTCCGGCGGTGTTGGTGGCGGTGGTGATCGGCGTTACGGATGCGGAGCCCTCGTTGGTGACGTAGGCGGTCCTTCCGTCCGGGGTGATGGCGATGCGGGCGGGGTATAGGCCGACCGGGATCGGGGGTCCGGCGGTGTTGGTGGCGGTCGTGATCGGGGTGACGGTGCCCGCGATGTCGTTGGCGACGTAGGCGGTCCTTCCGTCGGGCGTGATGGCGATGGCATCGGGAAGGCTGCCGGTGGCTATCGGCGGGCCGGCGGTGTTGGTGGCAGTCGTGATCGGCGTGACCGTGCCCGAACCTGCGTTGGCGACGTAGGCAGTCCTGCCGTCCGGGGTGATCGCGATTACATACGGCTGGCTGCCGGTGGCTATCGGCGGGCCGGCGGTGTTGGTGACGGTTGCGATCGGCGTGACCGTGCCCGATCCCGGGTTGGCGACGTAGGCGGTCTTGCCATCGGGCGTGACGGCGATGTCCAGGGGGGACCTGCCGACTGGGATGGGCGGGCCGGCGGTGTTGGTGACGGTTGCGATCGGGGTGACCGTGCCAGAGGTTTCATTTGCGACGTAGGCGGTCCTGCCGTCCGGCGTCACCGCGATGGCCACGGGATTGATGCCTACCGGGATCGGCAGGCCCGCGGCACTGGTGGCGGTCGTGATCGGCGTGATGGAGCCGGAACTGCTCTGGTCTCCTCTGACCGTGACGTAGACCGTCTTGCCGTCGGGTGTGATGGTGATGGCATATGGGAGGCTGCCGACGAAGATCGGCGGGCCCGCGGTGCCCGCCGCGGTCGCGATCGGCGTCACCGTGCCGGAGTTGTTGCTGACGACGTAGGCGGTGACCGGGTTTCCCGGCAGGCCGTCCGTTGCCCGCACGCGAGCGGTGCCGTCTGCCGCCCTTGTCGCGGCAAGCCCAGGCGAGGCGCCCGCAGAGATGATGAGCAGTCCGGAAGCGACCAGTAACCGTGCATTTAGCCGCAGCACGCTCATTGTCACCGTTCTCCCTTCCGCGAAATACAGATAATCACCGCAACCCAGGTTCTGTAATCTCCGAAAAATAGCTGCTCCTGAATGCCTGCATTCCGCTAAAGGAACTTTGCAGCTGTTCTCTGCCATTCACCCAGGAATGCAAGATTAAGGCAACGTATTAATCCGGCATTTGTACACCGCAGGAGCGTCACCCGGTACTCCTGCTGGTGTCGCTATGGCCGAACCGCATGGCACGACGCGCCTGGGAGTTCGCGCACTAATGGCCTGGAATACCAGCCGCCAGCGTAATCCCAGCGGTAGAAGAGTATGCCCGGCTAGCTCAGCGCACCTGTCCAATCGGCTGCACAGTAGCGACATCATCGCGTTGGCCCGGTATCGCCGGCGCGAGACGTCCTGGGTTCGATCTTCCGGTTCGATCGCGATGTCTCCCCATTGGACCCAGAGACGAGCGGATAAGGATCTCCATGTTTATCGTTCTCTGAGCCGACGTCAGCGCGCTGCTCCGCCGCGGCGGCGCGACTCGGGCCCGGGTTCGCGAAGACCTCCTCTTGCGCGACCAGCCGAGGCGCTCTATCGTGATGGTATGCAGCACACCAGCACACCATTAGACAAGCCAGGCGATCGCCCTGCAAGGTGGCTCGTCGTGTCGATGGTTGCCATGGCCGTCCTCGCAGCCGCCGCTGCTGCGGTCAGCTACTCGGCGCAATACCGGATGGTGTACAGCGCGAAGCGGGTCGTGGCCGCTGCGGCGCTCGAGGCGGCGATCCCGGATGTGGCGGCGCTGATCTTCGCCACGCTCGGGATTGCTCTGGCGCTGCACGGCAGCCGGGCGATCCGGGCGCGTTTCCTGAACATAGCGGCCGTCGCGACCTCAGTGACCATGAACGTGCTTGCCGCTGGCCACGGATGGCGCGACCTTGCGATCTGGGCGATGCCGCCGGTCGCGTACGCGCTGGCGTCGGACACCGCTATCGGCGTCATCCGAGCGTGGACGATCGCGCGGCAGCGCGCCCTGAACGAGGCGCTAGCCGATGACCAGGCTTCGCCGCTCGCGGTCCTCGGCGGCCTCCTGCTCTGGCTGCTCCGGCTGGTATTCGCGCCCGTCTCCACTCTCTCGGGCTTCCGCCGCTGGGTTCTCGACGAATGCCCAATCGCACCCGGCCGCAAGACGGGCAGCGGCAGGCCGAAGCCCGTCACACGATCGACGACCGCAGCCAGCGAAACCAAGACCCAGCGATTCCTGTCGCTCGTAACCGAGCGTCACGGACCGCTGGAGGCCTTCCCGATCACCAATGTCTCGAAGGTCTGCACCGAGCTTGCCCCCGAAGCCGACCTCAATGCTGGCGCGGCGCGGACTGCGCTGCGCCGCCATGTCCTTGCCGCTCAGAACGGGAACTCGTCATGAAGTACGTCATCCTCCTCACCGCTGCCTTACTCTTCCTCCTCGCCCTGCGGTGGTGCTTCCTGCCGCACGGCCGCCTGCCAAGGTTCCGGGTCGGCTACACACGCCTGCGGCTCCGGCTGCGCCTTCATCCGGGTCGCGGACACGCGACCGCAGCCGATCTATGGCTGCGCTGGGGCAGGCTGGCAGCGTTCCGCCGGTCCGGCCGCTCCCGGCCCTCAGTGCCCGCGCTGACGAGGCTCCTCAACCCCGACCTGCACTCGCTGATGCTCGGCCGCGCCCATTACGGCCACTGCCTGCGCATTCCGGTCGAGGAGCATGTCCTTGTCATGGCCCCGCCGCGCACCGGCAAGACGGGCCTTCTCGCCAAGCTGATCCTGCATTACCCCGGCCCGGTTGTCGCGACGACCACCAAGGCCGACGTTTTCGAGCTGACTAGCGGCGTCCGTGCCCATCGTGGCCCGGTGCGTGTCTTCAACCCGCAGTCCATCGGCGGCGTGCCATCCACGTTCCGCTGGAACCCGATCGAAGGCTGCCTGGACGAAGCGGTCGCGATTCGCCGCGCCGACGGCTTCGCCAATGCCGTGAGCCTGAAGGGTACAGAGGACGCCTCCTTCTGGAGCAGCAAGGCCAGCAGCTACCTGCGCGCGCTGTTCCACGCCGCTGCGCTCGCCGACGGTGACATGCGCCTGGTCGTCCAGTGGGCACTCGGCTCGGCCGAGGATGCCGAGGAGATCCTCGCCCGCGCTGGCGCTGTCCAGTGGGCCCTGGAGCTG
>Ga0335076_10008582_pt1 | contig 10323 bp, 9 predicted proteins | sample Lox_Sample_25_FD_206717 | JGI IMG/M metagenome (GOLD analysis project Ga0335076, IMG submission 206717) | Soil microbial communities from Loxahatchee National Wildlife Refuge, Florida, United States - Lox_Sample_2.5 | ecosystem: Environmental > Terrestrial > Soil > Wetlands | place: USA: Florida...
TGGCTGTCGGACAGAACCTTTGTTTGGGTGCCGTTTACCAAGCATATTGCGACTGCATGACGAAAATCGCCGATGGCGTCTAGAGCATGGCCTAATTCGATCCTGTGTAGACTCCTGAACAGACTAATCAGACAAACTACCTGATCGTTCTCACGAAAGACGGCCGCCACATGACGATCTTCAAATTGTGTGAGCGTTCCTGGGAATTTGATCTGCAGAACGACATCGTGCCAATTCGGAGGGGAGTTGCCCAGAGCGTATTGCCGGAGTGTATCGAACATGGATAGTTCCTTGGCGATTTCACCTAAGACAATAAAAGCGACAGAACAGGCGATCTTTGCAAACACACGCCGGACCTGACAATCATCGTAAGACACCATTACGGTATGTGGTGTGCTGCCTTGAATAGGAGGGCCGGTAACCCAGCCAGAATGGTCCCTGAAAGCACCCGCTTTTAAAGCCCGCACGAAAACAGGTACAAATTTGGCCGCTTCCTCGGGAGAGCGTGCTCGTATGAATAGTCGTCCCTTTAAATCAAGAACGATCCGTGGCCAGAAATCGGGATCGTTGCCAATCTCTCCAAGGTCATGGGTCAGTACGTCGACCTCTGCGACCAAACCGTTCTGGTCGGGCTTACCTTCAAGCAAACGCTCGAATGTGGCTACGAGCTTCTCGCTTTCCGAGGGTGCAGAGGCACGACGACGACACAGAAATGAACCGTTTGCCACTTCTATTTCAATGTATGGCAGGGCGGTTGGCGATTCACCAGCACCCGCTTTGAGAGCAGTTTCGTTGTATCCTCCGAGGGGATGCGGAACCAGCACATACTGGGCCTCAATGAATCCGCTGGCAGGATCTTTCCGGGACTGTCTGCCACGCGGACCCGCTTCCACCAGATGCATTGCGAACGCAGATTTCCTTGAGAGTTCCTTCTCGGCCTTGCTGATGGATGTCTGGCAGCTTCCGCATGATGGCACACACAGTTCCTTCGTTCCTCCGATGGAGCGGGGAAACACGTGGTCGTCTTGTAGTTCAGTGTTGAGTCTTCCGCACCAAAAACATCCGGCTTCGGTTCCCGGTTCGGACATCTTCTCCAGCGTATCTCAGTTTCGCTTCATTTTGGACGTATGGTCGGCAACTCTTCCCTAATCCGGTTCGGTCAGAGTTGCCCGTCGCTCAGGGGCAGTTCTGGGGCGAGCCGATGAAGCATCTTTTGGTCTGCGTGTATCGCTACCTTTCCTTCCATGCGCTGGACGGCGATCAGCCCATTTCAGGATGGCATCAAGCGCGGGACATAGGGATTGGCCCCATGTTGTCAGCCTGTATTCCACTTTAGGCGGCACTTGCGGATACGAGGTTCGCAGCACAATGCCGTCGGCCTCCATGGCCTTCAACTGCTGCCCAAGCATCTTTTGCGTGATGGCAGGTATGGCTCGTTCCAGGTCGGAGAATCGCATTATCTTCCCCCCGAAGAGGTGGAACAAGATCACCAGCTTCCACCGTCCTTCGAGAAGGCGCAGCGCTTTCTCCAGGTCCGCAGCGGCAGTCACGGGCGTATAGCGTTTTGGCATATTAGCCCTCTTAACATACTTTTTAGTGCGTACTTCCCATTTTACCAGTGTTATGCCAACCTCAGATTTGAGCAAGCCGATTCGGAGATTGCTCGTTGGAGGTTCGGTTCAATGACGCAGACGTATTCATTCGCTGTTTCAAATGATGAGTTCAAGGGCAAGCGGGTTCTAGTAACTGGCGGCACCAAGGGAATGGGAGAGGCGATCGTGCGCCGCTTCTTGTTGAGCGGTGCGGCGGTCGCAACGACGGCACGTTCCCCATTGCCGGAGGGACAAAACCCATCCTTGTTCGTGCAAACAGACCTCGGCACTCCAGAGGGTGTCAAGAAGGTTATCGAGCGCATCCAGCAGGAGTGGCATGGGTTGGATATTCTCGTGAACTGTCTTGGCGGATCGGAGGCGCCGAATGGTGGATTCCAGGCACTTACGGACGACGATTGGCAAAGAGCTCTCAATGTTAACCTGTTGCCGGCAGTTCGTTTGAATCGAGCGTTTCTTCCCGGGATGATCGAGAGCAGATCCGGCGTTGTTATTCATATTTCTTCGATTCAACATCGCCTACCTCTGTACGATGCAACTCTAGCCTACGCTTCGGCAAAAGGCGCGCTTAGCACGTACAGCAAAGGGCTCGCAAATGAGGTTGGCCCCAAGGGCGTTCGGGTAAACATGATCTCGCCGGGATTCATCGAAACCGCGGGTGCGCACGGAATGATTGTGCAGCTTGCTCACAGCAGCGGCATCACGGAGGGCGCGGCACGGCAGCAGATCATGAACATGATTGGAGGCATTCCGATTGGTCGTCCAGGTGTGCCGGAAGAAGTTGCTGAACTGGTGGCATTTCTGGCATCGGATCGCGCAGCTTCCATCCACGGTGCAGACTACGTCATTGACGGTGGCACAATGCCTACAGTTTGATCACAAGTAAGCTTCCGAATTGTCGGGAATCCAGAAGGAAGGGTTTTAGATTCGAGCGGATGTTTGTCCTATGCGGTGAGCGGCTGACCGACAGTAAGCCGAGAACGGTTCATTGCGGGCAGCAAAATCTGGCACACAGCCGGCACACAACCATCGGCCCACAGTTGACTTCCGAGTAGCCCGTCTGAACGAAGCCGACTTATGCGGAGCCAGTAGGCAGAAGAGCGAGTCCATCCAACGGCTTATCACATCGTCGTCATTGTTTCCGTTTCCTTCCCCCGAAAAAGGGGTTCGCGGCGGCCTGCTTCATCCACGAGGCTACTTGCTGTTCGTCGAGCTCGTTCAGGGATTTCAATTCGACGCCTCGTGTGGACTTGCCCATCCCAATCGGCGTCACAGGCGGTTCAGGCTTGATCTCCGTGCCGCGTATGAACATCAGTTTCACGTGCCCGACGAAAGCGCCGGACGAAAAGCACCAGCCTCCGCCCACTCCGTAGTACGCCATCCCCCATTTCACCGCGCGTTGCAGGTTCGGCAAAGTCTTGGCGGCCAAATCATCGATACGCTCCGCGATACCGCGTTGCGGCTGCGGCAAGCTGGCAATGTAGTCGAACACGGGCTTGTCGCCTTCCGCCGCTTTCGCTGCGCTCGCTTTGCCAGTCATGGCGACCAGCAGCTTCGTAATATTTTTGCCTTTGCCGTCAGTCTTCCGGTTACGCTTTTTCATTACCTCACCAAGGTGATAAAAGGACACACGCAACTCTCCCGCGCTCTGATCGCTCCGTGAGCTTCGCGGGCCTCGCCGCGACCGAGTGCCTCCTATTTGGTTCCGAGGAAGCGCTCGACGATCTCCGGCATGCGAGTGGTCGGCTAACGAGGGGCGCCCAACCGCAAACATTCATAGTACAAATCGCGTGACCTTATATTCTACCCAGGGGTGCTTATTCCCTTTTTGAGCATTTCAATGGCTTTCCCCAATCGCTTCAATCGTGTTTCTTCTTTCTTGGCGTCGGTAATCCAGCGGCAGTACTCCTTGCGGTGGGTGTAGCTTAGTTTGTCGAAAACTGGAAGCAGCCCTTCTTTCTTGATTAACTTTTCAAATTGAGCGGGCACTTCGACGGTTCTAACTTCTTCATCTCTCCAGACAACGACCTCAATCGTATCGCCTGGGCCTTTCCCAATTTGCTCGCGTATGGATTTAAGCAGTCCCATCATATGAAGGGGATTGCGGTACTTGATCAGTGAACCGGTATACGGCGCACCATTGAAGGTCGCCTTTACAGGCACCTTCCCTTTGGTGGCGAATTCCTTCTCGGTATCATATGGAAAAAGCACATAAGCCCCTCCGCCATTGCCCGCTTCGATTTTCGCCTTGAATTTGTATTTCTTCATCGATCGGATTTTTGACCCGCCCGGCCTTGGTCACTCGGAATTAAACCACTTTCCTTGGTAGCGCGCTACCCAAGCGATTACTCCCTGTTTGTCGGCCAACCGGAAGTTGGAAAAACGTTCGCGCGGATTCCGACGCGCCCGACACATGGAGTCTCGGCGGAAAGTATGGTGTTTTAGGTAAAATATCGCTGCCGCTACTTCGTAATTCCTTTTTTGTCTGAGAGTTCCCTCAGCAGACCGGACTTTGCGTGAGGATTCGTGTCCTAGCGAAAGCGGCTTCAGTTGTCGCTCTGGTTGTGGCGGTCCTGATCGGTTGGTTGTGGTACGCCTTTTTCGGCCATCACCACGTAACAGCACAGGCTCGGCCTGTCGACTTTAGAAGTGCAGCCGATGCACTCCAATCCACAAACGCGACGCTGATCCTCGCTGCCGCCGATCATTTCTATTGGCTGAATAACGGCCCAGCTGCAGCGCCTCTCTACGCCCGAGCTGAAGAGCTCTTTTCAGAAAAAGGCGACAAGAGAAATGAACTTCACGCCCATATTGGTCATCTCCGATCAGAGGCGGAGACGATGTCCTTCGTCGATCTCTCACGTTATTTGGGCGAACAGCTCCAGAGTCCTCTGCTCAAGAGCGATAAGGAACTGAGGCTTTGGTGTTTGATCGCCAAGGGCTACACGGACATCGAGCTTGATTATCGCGTGACGAAGCAGGACTGGTTGGAGGCAAAAGAAATCGCAAAGAGCTTGGGGCAGGACCAGTGGGTGACTCGTGCAAACGGTGAACTCGGACTCGTTGCCTTCCTGGAGGGAAATCCGGGACGAGCAGCTCGGCTGATGGGTGGAGCATTGCTTTCGACCATGGCTTCCGGCGATGTTGGCGGGCAGGTGAGATTTCTGGAGTTGCTGGGCAGGGGCTTTGAGGAAGTGAATCGCCATGCTGAGGCGATGAGATTTTTCGATCGGGCGATCAAGCTTGCAGATGGCGAGAAGGACTCAGGTCTGCCATTCATGGCCTACGAGGGAAAGGCTCAAGCACTCGTTGCGTTAGGTAAGCCGAGCGACGCGCGGGCAGTAATTGAAGATGCACTCGTAAAGGCGCGAGCACAACAGAAGCGCGGGCACGAAGCAGAGCTTTTAATTCGGCTCAGCCTCGTCGCAGAGAGCACTGGCGATATTACTCACGCGATTCAGTACTTGGAGCAAGCCGGACAGTTTGCAACCAGCGTCCAGTTTTACAGAATAGAAGCCGATGCCATGGTCGAATTGGCGAAGCTGTATCGAGATAAGGGCGACCTTGCAACAGCGGATGCCCGCGCAACTCAGGGAGTGGCGGCAAGCCAGTGGGTTGGAGATCGGTACTATGTGCCCAGAAATCTGACAATCCTGGCGGACCTGAAATCGCGCCGCGGCCTCATGGCCGAAGCCAATGCCCTGTACGAACAGGCCGAAGACGTAATCGAGGGAATGCTTATCAGCGTCGACGAGCCCTATTGGAACAGTTCGGTTACGGCCGCGATGAGTCAGACCTACCTACAGCATTTTGAGCTCGCTGCTAAAAAGGGCGATGTGCCGGGAGCTTTTCGAGTTTTGGAACGAGTTCGGGGGCGAACGCTTGATTGGGCACTTGAAGATCGGAAGGCGTTCGCAACGTCGGAGTCGGATCAAACGGCACCATTGGAAAGTGAAATCGCAACCCTTCAAATGCGATTGATGCAGTCAAACAATGCTGACGAACGTGAGCGTCTGCTGGATCAGCTCACCGAGTATGAGCGACGCCTCGGCTTAGCCTGGGCGCGAGGTGATGTCGCCTCTCAGCGATTGCCGGCGCAACCTGCATCTCTCGCGACCGTGCAAGGTGACCTCAAACCGGATGAGGCACTCGTCGAATATGTGCTGGACGATCCCAATTCGTTCTGTTTGACCATAAGTAAGGATGGAGCTCATTTGCAGCGGCTACCAGCGGGGCGGAACGAAATCGAGAGATTAACGCGAGCATATATCTCTGAAATTCGGGAGAAACGTGATGGAGCGGAGATATCGAGACAGCTTTTCACTATTCTCGTAAAACCAGTGTACGAGCCGGAGCACACGACTCGCCTGATAGTAGTGCCAGATGGGTTTTTGAACCTGCTGCCCTTCGATGCTCTACGAGGCGACGATGGTCAATTCCTGATTAGATCGCGCGAGATCACTTATGCGCCTTCGGGCACAATTCTCATCACACTGCGCCGCGCAGATAAGCAGCAGCCGACGCCAAGACTTGCCTTGGCTGTTGGCGATGTCGTTTACGAGAACCAAGGTGATGCAAGTCGAAGACTTCCGAAGCCTGCATCTCTCAGTGCTCGCGTGGAACGCGGGATCGCGGACCTTTCTGGAATCGCTCTTCATGATCTTCCGCAGACGCGCGAAGAAGTAGAAGAAATAGATAAGATTATTGGACATAATTCGGTGCTTTTGGTTGGCAAGGATGCGACTGAAACCGCTTTCAAAAAAGAACCGCTCGACCAGTTTCGGATTTTGCACTTGGCAGTTCACGGTTTCGCGGACACGCAGTACCCAGAACGATCCGCGCTTCTTCTGGGCAAGGACTCAAGCGACGACGGACTTCTGCAGGTTCGCGAGATCATCCGACTGAAGTTGAATGCCCAACTCGCGACTCTGTCTGCGTGTGACACTGGTGTTGGCAAACTCCAGGGGGAAGAGGGCATCAGCAATCTGGCGGAAGCATTCCTTGTCGCGGGAGCTCGGTCCGTTGTGGCAAGCCTGTGGAGCGCCGACGATGCATCGGCGAGTTCTTTGATGGAGCAGTTTTACAAGCGACTCGCTGACGGAGAGAGTGTGAGCGCAGCGCTGCGAAATGCAAAACTAGACATGCTCTCGAAATTCGGTAATGACCTGAACCCGTATTATTGGGCGGCATTCATCAGCGTCGGAGAAACGTCCACGCCTATTGGAATCCAGAAATGAATTTGACTCTCGATGAGCGCACAAAAATCTTCGACAAGGTCTGCCGTTTGGTGCAGAAGAAGCATTTCGATCCAGGCATGAACGGCGTGGACTGGAACGCGCTTGCCCAGAGTCGGCGAGAGCAAATCCTTGCTTGCTCCGATCCAGCGGCTTTCGAAAAGGAGGTTCATAAGCTCGTGGCTGAGCTGAAGACCAGCCATACGGGCTTTCGGCACGCCGGAATGCGAAATATCCCCGCCCGCCATGCGATAAACGCCACTATGCAGCGCACCGGGGTGAACGGAACAGAACGCTGGATGTTTCAGGATGTCCACCAAGGAGGGCCAGCTTACGCTGCTGGCATCCGGCCTGGTGATTTGTTGCTTGAATGTGGAGGCAGGGAAATTCGGCCGCCAGAAGACCTGAACTTTTCGATCGGTGAATCAGCAAACTTGCTCATCGAAAAACTGCATGGGAGCCAGCAGATGGTGAAAGTCAACCTGCCCATGCCCAAATCGAAGAAGCATCCTGTCACGGCCCCGCAGGCAGTGCATTCAGAGCGACTCACCTACGACATTGGTCTACTCAAAGTCGCAATGTTCCCTGGCGCCATTGGCATTGACGTAGCGAAAGACATTGATCGCGGAATCACCGCCCTGGAAGGGTGCAGTCGGCTGATTGTGGATTTGCGCGGCAATACCGGCGGAGGCATCGGAGGCCTTCGCCTGATGAGCTATCTGACACCAGGCAAGGTCGAAGTCGGCTACAGCTTAACTCGAAAACGTCGAGAGCGCGGATATCGCCGCGAAGAACTGACCCGATTTGGACGGATTCCATCACACAAATCAACTCTCTTGTGGCTGGCCGCACGATACGCATTCGTCGAGAAATCGATCCTTGTGGTTACCGAGGGGCTGGGACCACGCAAGTTCCACGGTCGAGTTGTTTTGCTCGTGAACGAACACACTGCAAGTGCTGGTGAAATGGTTTCTGCTTTTGCGGAGGAAAACAATCTCGCAGTTATAACGGGCACGAAAACCCCCGGCCGATTGCTGAGTGGTAGCGCGTTCAAGGTCGGCCATGGATATATCCTCGGGCTGCCAGTCGCCGCCTACCTGACCTGGCAAGGACGAATGCTTGAAAATAACGGCATAGTCCCGAAATTCCAGGCCGACCTCTCACGAGATGCACTCAGGGAAGGCAGAGATACACAACTCGAAACGGCGGTTGAAATTGCAAAAAACATGTGACCGCCCGACTTACACTTCGATAATTCAGATCGACACAAGGATGTGACCGATGAAGGCGATTGTGGTGACGGATCAGGCTGCGGGAATGGCCGGGGTGAAGCTGGTGGAGCGGCCCGAGCCGCAGGCAGCGATAAACGACGTCGTGGTTCAGATTCAAGCGTCTGGATTCACCGGCGATGAGCTGACGTGGCCCTCGACCTGGACCGATCGCGTCGGCTGTGACCGGACGCCTTCAATCCCCGGACACGAACTGGCCGGAGTGGTCACCGCTCTCGGCTATGGCACGACGGGGTTGTCGATTGGACAGCGAGTGTTCGGCCTCACGGACTGGTATCGCGACGGCACGCTGGCGGAGTATGTGGCGGTCGAGGCCCGCAATCTCACACCGCTGCCGGGCGACGTTGACTTCACGGTGGGCGCGGCTCTCGTGATGCCAGGCCTGACCGCGTGGCAGGGGCTGTTCGAGCACGGCCGCCTTCGTGCCGGGCAGAGCGTCCTCGTGCACGGTGCGGCCGGCGTAGTTGGTTCGATGGCGGCCCAGCTCGCACGTGAGGCCGGCGCGTACGTCATCGGCACCGGGCGCTCTGATGCCCGTCAGACGGCTCTCGACTTCGGCGCACAGGAGTTTGTCGATCTCGATAATGACGCACTAGAAGACGTCGGCAAGGTCGATCTGGTTTTCGATGTCCTCGGCGGCGACATCGCGAAGCGATCTGCGGCCGTGATTCGCGCCGGAGGAACGCTCGTGACTGTCACCGGCCCGACCGAGGCGCGGCCCGCTGGTGGCCTGACTATTGACTTTGTCGTCGTACCTGATCGCGCCCAGTTGAGTGAGCTCGTCCAGCGGGTCCGGGATGGTCGGCTGCGGACAAATATCGGCAACATGGCTGCCCTCGACGATGCGGTTGCCGCCTTCAACCGGACCGAGCGAATCAAGGGGAAGACGATTATCTGCGGATCGGAGAGAGTGACAAGAAGATTAGCTGCTTAGAGCCTTAACTTGCATTCCTGGGGACTCGTGGATGTGACTCGGATGGCTTCTTCGCTAGTGCTCCGTCTAATCGGCTCGAGTTGCAAAAGGGTCGGCTATTGTAGATTGGACACATGGCGCTCAAACGGATGGACAACGTTGGAATCGTAGTCGATGACCTGGGAGCGACGATTGATTTCTTTCGCGAGCTCGGCCTCGAACTCGAAGGGCGAGCCATGATCGAAGGAGAATGGGCTGGACGTGTCACTGGACTGGCAGATCAGCGCGTCGAGATTGCCATGATGCGCACGCCGGACGGCCATGGGCGGCTCGAGCTTTCCGGATTCCTCACGCCGCCTGTCGTAGCGGATCACCGCAAGACCTCGGTGAACGCTCTAGGCTACCTCCGCGTAATGTTCGCCGTTGACGCCATCGACGAGACGCTTGAAAGGCTCCGCAAGCACGGAGCCCAGCTAGTAGGCGAAGTAGTCCAGTATAAAGAAGCGTATCGGCTCTGCTATATCCGCGGCCCTGAAGGGCTTCTCATCGGAATCGCCCAAGAACTCAGCTGAGCGCAATACGAAGGTTGCGGCGCGGGTAACTCACGTCGAGATGGCCCGGCCGTTCCGTTCGACTGCAGCGTCACTTCGGCAACTCATTGAACCCACGCCCACTCAAGATCATTGGCAGGCACTTTTCCGTCCGCGCTGCTCTGGTTTTTGCCTGCTTCGCAGAGGAGATGTGGAAAATATATGACTTCCTCCGGCCCGGTGTGAGCGCGGCGAATGCCGACCGGAGAGCCGCGTTATCATCCAGCCTCTGCTGCAACTCCTGAGGAATTGGGTAGTCTGAGGCTTTCTTGAGCACGACCCTCTTCCCGGACTTCTCCAGTTCGATGGCTTCGAAGAGGTAGTCCTTCAAGGTCGATCGCATCGCCGTGATCTCCCGAAGCGAGGTGAATTTAATCCATCGCCCGGCCTGCATCTGCCCAATCCGTTGGAGAACGTGCTTCGGATCTTTGAGCAGCGCGCCCTTGAAAAACGAGAACGCGCACGTCTCCTTGAGCGGGATCACGATCGCCACGTTCTTCTTCCGAAATGTGAAGCACGGTTTGCCCCACTTGAGTTCTTCGGTCAGGTCGCAGTCGAGCGCGATCTGGCGTAGCTTATCTGTTTCCTTTTGCCACTTCTTCGCGTACGGGACTTTCATCGTTTCAGGCCCTTTTCCAAGATCGCAGATCGCAGACCTTCATTCAATTCTGCCAAGTACTTGCTGTG
>Ga0335076_10008583_pt1 | contig 10323 bp, 16 predicted proteins | sample Lox_Sample_25_FD_206717 | JGI IMG/M metagenome (GOLD analysis project Ga0335076, IMG submission 206717) | Soil microbial communities from Loxahatchee National Wildlife Refuge, Florida, United States - Lox_Sample_2.5 | ecosystem: Environmental > Terrestrial > Soil > Wetlands | place: USA...
ATCTGGCGCACGACGAATCCAACAAGGTCAAGACCGGCGATCGCGTGCAGATCCGCGAGTGCCGCCCCCTGTCCAAGCGCAAGCGCTGGGAAGTCGTGGGCGACGAAGCCGCGGCGACCGCCAAGGGCTAAAGCGGAAAGATCGACGTCATGATCCAAATGAGAACCCGGCTCGAGGTTGCCGACAATTCGGGGGCGCGCAGCGTGATGTGCGTCAAGGTCCTCGGCGGCTCGAAGCGCAAGACCGCCTCGATCGGCGATGTCATCGTCGTCTCGGTCAAGGAGGCGATCCCGCGCGGCCGCGTGAAGAAGGGCGACGTGCACCGCGCGGTCATCGTGCGCACGCGCTTTCCGGTGCGCCGCACCGACGGCTCGTTCGTGCGCTTCGACCGCAACGCGGCCGTGCTCATCTCGAAGGAAGGCGAGCCGATCGGCACGCGCATCTTCGGGCCGGTCACCCGCGAGCTGCGCTCGAAGGGCTACATGAAGATCATCAGTCTGGCGCCCGAGGTGCTGTGATGCAGGCCGTTCAACGCATCAAGATGAAGATCCGCAAGGGCGACAACGTGGTCGTGATCACGGGCCGCGACAAGGGCAAGCGCGGCAGCGTGCTGCGCGTGCTGCCGACCGAGAACCGCGTGGTGGTGCAGGGCATCAACACGGTCAAGCGCCACACCAAGCCGCGCGCGGGCCAGGCCGGCGGCATCGTCGAGAAGGAGCTGCCGATCCACGCCTCGAACGTGGCCCTGATCGACCCCAAGGACGACAAGCCGACCCGCATCGGCTTCAAGACCGTCGACGGACGCAAGCTACGCGTCGCGTCGCGGTCCGGCGAAATGATCGACCGGTGATCGCCATGGCAACCCGTTTGCAAGACCTGTACTCGAGCACTCTCAAGCCGCAGCTGATGCAGCAGTTCAGCTACAAGAACACCATGCAGGTGCCGCGGATCGAGAAGATCGTGATCAACATGGGCGTCGGCGAGACGACGACCGACATCAAGAAGATGGACGCGGCCGTCGCCGACCTGACGGCGATCACCGGCCAGAAGCCGATCGTCATCCGCTCCAAGAAGGCGATCGCGAACTTCAAGCTCCGCAAGGGGCTGCCGGTCGGCTGCAAGGTGACCCTGCGCGGGTCCAGGATGTACGAGTTCCTGGACCGGCTGGTGAACATCGCGCTCCCGCGCGTCCGCGACTTCCGCGGGCTGTCGGCCAAGAGCTTCGACGGCAACGGCAACTACGCGCTCGGTCTCAAGGAGCAGATCGTGTTCCCCGAGATCAACTACGACAAGATCGATACGATTCGCGGCATGGACATCGTCATCGTGACGACGGCGAAGACCAATGAGGAGGCGAAGGCGCTCCTCAAAGGCTTCAACATGCCGTTTATGAATTGATTTGGCGGAGGCCGGATTTCATGGCGAAGAAAAGTTCCATCGAGAAGAACAAGCGGCGCGAGCGCATGGCGAAGCGGTTTGCCGCCAAGCGCGCGCGGCTGAAGGCGATCGCCAACGACAAGGACCTGCCGATCGAGGACCGGTTCACGGCGCGCCTGAAGCTCGCCGAGCTGCCGCGCAATTCGGCGCCGAACCGCGTGCGCAACCGGTGCGAGCTGACCGGCCGGCCGCGCGGCAACTACCGCAAGTTCAAACTGTCGCGCATCGCGCTGCGCGAGCTGGCCTCGACCGGGCAGATCCCCGGCATGGTCAAGTCGAGCTGGTAACGGAGGAACTCGAGATATGGCGATGAGCGATGCCTTGGGTGACATGCTGACGCGCATCCGGAACGCGCAAGCGTCGGGTGCCCGTGCGGTGATCTGTCCGGCCTCCAAGCTGCGCAAGAGCGTGCTCGAAGTCCTCGAGCGCGAAGGCTACATCCGCGGCTTTTCCTGGGCGGAGCTGCGCGCGGGCGTGCCGGAGTTCACGATCGAGCTCAAGTACGACGAGGGCACGCCGGTGATCAAGGAGATCCACCGCGTCTCCAAGCCGGGCCGGCGCGTCTATTCCAAGATCAAGGATCTGGAGAAGGTCTACGGCGGGCTCGGTATCTCGATCCTGTCGACGCCGCGCGGCGTCCTGTCGGATGCCGAGGCGCGCGCCGCCAATGTCGGCGGCGAAGTCCTCTGCCAGGTGTTCTGAGCCGAAAGGGGCAACAGAGGTCGTCATGTCGCGTATTGGAAAGAACCCGGTGGCGATCCCGAGCGGCGTCAACGTTGCCGTCGCCGGGCAGACCATCAACATCGCCGGCAAGCTCGGCAAGCAGTCGTTCACCATCCCGCCGGACGTCACGGTGGCGGTGGCGGACGGCAAGGTCGTGCTCACGCCGCGCGAGCAGTCGAAGCGCGCGCGTTCGCTGTGGGGAACCAGCCGGGCGCTGGTCGCCACCGGCATCAAGGGCGTGTCGACCGGCTTCACGGCCAATCTCGAGATCAACGGCGTCGGCTATCGCGCCAACCTCGAGGGCAAGAGCCTGAACCTGCAGCTCGGCTTCAGCCACGACATCAAGTTCCCGATCCCCGAGGGGATCACGATCAAGGTCGGCGAGAAGCAGACCACGATCGCGATCAGCGGCGCCGACAAGCAGAAGGTCGGCCAGGTCGCGGCCGAGATCCGGGCGCTGCGCAAGCCGGAGCCCTACAAGGGCAAGGGCATCAAGTACAGCGCCGAGCACATCCGCCGCAAAGAAGGCAAGAAGAAGTAGCCATGACCACCATCGATCAACTGTTCGAGCGGCGCAAGCGCCGGCTCCGGATCGGGCTCCGTCACAAGGCGGTCGGTCGCCCGCGTCTGTCGATCTTCCGGTCGTCCAAGCACATCTACGCGCAGGTCATCGACGACGCCAAGGGCGTCACGGTGGCGGCCGCGTCCTCGCTCGATACCGACCTCAAGGGCAAGATCAAGACCGGCGCCAATGTCGGGGCGGCCAAGGAAGTGGGCCGGCTCGTCGCCGAGCGCGCGATCAAGGCCGGCGTCAAGGAGGTCGTGTTCGACCGCGGCGGTTATCTGTTCCATGGCCGGATCAAGGCGCTCGCCGACGCCGCCCGCGAAGGCGGGCTGAGCTTCTAAGCGGCGGCGCAACGAGGAGAGACACGATGGCACGTGAAGGTCGCGAACGGTCGGGTGGCCGGCGCCGCGAAGGCGAGCAGCGGGACGAGTCCGAGCTGATCGAAAAGCTGGTCAGCATCAACCGCGTCGCCAAGGTGGTGAAGGGCGGCCGGCGCTTCGGCTTCGCCGCGGTCGTGGTCGTGGGCGACGGCAAGGGCCGCGCCGGCTACGGCACGGGCAAGGCGCGCGAGGTCCCGGAGGCGATCCGCAAGGCCACCGATTCGGCCAAGCGCGCCATGGTCCGCGTGCCCTTGCGCGAGGGGCGCACGATCCACCACGACGTGCGCGGCCGCTATGGTGCGGGCAAGGTCGTGGTCCGCGCGGCGAAGCCCGGCACCGGCATCATCGCGGGCGGCCCGATGCGCGCCATCTTCGAGAGCCTCGGCCTGCAGGACGTGGTCGCGAAGTCGGTCGGCTCGTCCAATCCGCACAACATGATCAAGGCCACGTTCGCGGCCCTCGCCTACATCCAGAGCCCGCGCTCGGTGGCGGGCCGCCGCGGCAAGAAGGTGGGCGACATCATTGGCCGCCGCGAAGGCGACGCCGCGGGTGCCGCACCCGCGCGCGAATAGCAGGCCGGTTGCGAAACGCGGCAAGGAGTGGGACGATGAGCAGCGCGAAATCGGGCAGTACCGCCCAAGGCGGCAAGACGCCGGGCGGCAAGACGATCAAGGTCACGCAGATCGGCAGCCCGATCGGCCGTCCGGACATCCAAGAGGCGACCCTGGTCGGACTCGGCCTCAACAAGCGCCATCGCAGCCGGGTGCTCGAAGACACGCCCGCCGTGCGCGGCATGATCACCAAGGTTCGCCACCTCTTGCGGGTCGAGGAATAGGTGCCGGCCAACTTTCAGTTCAGGAACTCGTGAGATGAAGCTCAACCAAATTCGCGACAATCCGGGCGCCCGGCACGCCTTCAAGCGGCTCGGCCGCGGTATCGGCTCCGGCCTCGGCAAGACCTCGGGCCGCGGCGGCAAGGGCCAGACCGCGCGCACCGGCGTGGCGCTCAACGGCTTCGAGGGCGGCCAGACCCCGCTGCACCGCCGCATGCCCAAGCGCGGCTTCAACAACATCTTCCGCCGCGACTTCCAGGAGCTCAACCTCGCCGACCTGCAGAAGGCGATCGACGACGGCAAGATCGGTGCCGGCGAGACGATCACCGGCAAGTCGCTGGCGAGCGCCGGCGTGATCCGCCGCGAGCGCGACGGCCTGCGCCTGCTCGGCAACGGCAAGGACAGCTTCAAGGCCACGGTCACGATCGAGGTCGCCGGCGCGTCCAAATCCGCCGTCGAGGCGATCGAGAAGGCCGGCGGCAAGGTGGTGGTGCTCAATTTCGTCCGCCCCGGCGTCGAGAAGGACATCGAGGCCAAGCGCGCCCGCCAGGCCAAGCGCAAGGCCAAGGAAGCCAAGCCCGCCCCGAAGGCCGCCGCGGCCGAGGAGGGCGAGAAGGCCGAGAAGTCCGCGAAGGGGGAGAAGGCCGCGAAGCCGGCAAAGGCGGACAAGCCCGCCGGCGGCAAGCCGGCGGCACAGGGCTGACCCGCGAAGCTCAAAGACTCCCTCGACCAAGGATCCCGACGTCCCATGGCTTCTGCCGCCGAGCAACTCGCCGCGAACATCAATCTTGGCGCCTTTGCCAAAGCGACGGAGCTCAAGAAGCGGCTCTGGTTCACGCTGGGCGCTCTGATCATCTACCGCCTCGGCACCTACATCCCGGTGCCGGGAATCGATCCCTCGGTCCTGTCGGACATCTTCCGCCAGAACCAGGGCGGCATCCTCGGCATGTTCGACATGTTCTCGGGCGGCGCGCTCGGGCGCATGACGATCTTCGCGCTCGCGATCATGCCGTACATCTCGGCCTCGATCATCATGCAGCTGATGACCGCGGTCTCGCCGCATCTCGAGGCGCTCAAGAAAGAGGGCGAGGTCGGGCGCAAGAAGATCAACCAGTACACGCGCTACGGCACGGTCGTACTGGCGGCCTTCCAGGCCTTCGGCATCGCGGTCGGCCTCGAAGGCATGCAGAGCAGCCTCGGCCGGGTGGTGATCGACCCCGGGATGTTCTTCCGCCTCTCCACGGTGATCTCGCTCACCGGCGGCACGATGTTCCTCATGTGGCTCGGCGAGCAGATCACCGCGCGCGGCGTGGGCAACGGCGTGTCGCTCATCATCTTCTCCGGCATCGTCGCCAACCTGCCGCACGCGCTCGCCGCCACCCTCGAGCTGGGCCGCACCGGGGCCATGTCGCCGGTGTCGATCATCATGATCATGCTCGTCGCCGTGGCGACCATCACGATCATGGTGTTCATGGAGCGCGCGCAGCGCCGCGTGCTGGTGCAGTATCCCAAGCGCCAGGTCGGCAACAAGATGTTCGGCGGCGAGGCCTCGCACATGCCGCTGAAGCTCAACACCTCGGGCGTCATCCCGCCGATCTTCGCGAGCTCGCTGCTCCTCCTGCCGCTGACGGTGGCGAACTTCACCGCCAGCCGCGGCCCCGAGTGGCTGCAGGAGATCACCGCCCAGCTGTCCCACGGGCGACCGCTCTATATCGGCCTCTACGTGGGGCTGATCGTCTTCTTCTCGTTCTTCTATACCGCGATCGTCTTCAACCCCGTGGAGACGGCCGACAACCTCAAGAAATACGGCGGCTTCATCCCGGGCATCCGGCCGGGCAAGGCGACCGCCGATTACCTCGACAACGTGCTGACCCGCCTGACGGTGGTGGGTGCGGCCTACCTGTCGATCGTCTGCGTCCTGCCCGAGATCCTGATCTCCAATTTCAACGTGCCGTTCTACTTTGGTGGCACTAGCCTCCTGATCGTCGTCAGCGTCACCATGGACACGGTCGCCCAGATCCATTCGCATCTGCTGGCGCACCAGTACGAAGGCCTGATAAAAAAGACGAAACTGCGCGGCCGCCGCGGCTGACGCAGGACAAGGCCGCCATGTCTGTCGGCTCAGGGGGAACGCGATGAATATCGTTCTGCTCGGCCCGCCCGGGGCCGGTAAGGGGACTCAGGCCAAGCGCATCCAGGACGAGTACGGCCTGGTCCAGCTCTCGACCGGCGACATGCTGCGCGCCGCGGCGAAATCGGGGACCGAGATCGGCAAGAAGGCCAAGGCGCTGATGGACGCCGGCAAGCTCGTTCCCGACGACGTCGTGATCCAGCTGATCGCCGAGCGCATCGAAGAGCCGGACTGCAAGAAGGGCTTCATCCTCGACGGGTTTCCGCGCACCACCAAGCAGGCCGAGGCGCTCGACGCCATGCTGGCCGACAAGGGCCTCAAGCTCGACCACGTGATCGAGCTCGAGGTCGACGACGATGCGCTTGTCGACCGCATCTCCGGCCGGTTCACCTGTGCCCGCTGCGGGGCCGGCTATCACGAGCGTTACCACCGGCCCAAGAAGGACGGCGTGTGCGACAAATGCGGGTCGACCGAGTTCGTCCGCCGGGCCGACGACAAGGCCGAGACGGTCAAGACCCGCCTCGCGGCCTACCACGCCCAGACCGCGCCGATCCTGCCGTACTACCGCGCCAAGGGGTCGCTCAAGGCCGTGGACGGCATGGCGTCCATCGACGACGTCACGGCGGCCGTCCGAAAAATCCTCGGCCAGCCGAAATAGACAGAAAGTCCAATAGCTTATGATAGAACTGCAAAATCCGAGCCGACGATTGACTCAGGGTAAAAGAAACCTATAATGCGCGCCTTCTCGGTGGTGCCGCGGCCATGTCGAGTGGCCGCGCTATTGCCGAAAAGCGCTTTTATTTCGGGCTCGTCGACGGGTGGCGCTCAAGGTGCCGGGTGTCGGTGAGCCCTCAAAGTCCCGGAGCCGTCAGGCTCCGCGCCTAAAACTCGAGGAGAAGCAACGTGGCGCGTATTGCCGGCGTCAACCTTCCGACGAACAAGCGCGTGGTCATCGCGCTCCGCTACATCTACGGGATCGGCCCGGCCAAGGCGCAGGAGATCTGCACCAAGATCGGCATTCCGGCCCCGAAGCGGGTCAACCAGCTTTCGGACGACGAAGTCCTGCGCATCCGCGAGATGATCGACCGCGAGTACCAGGTCGAAGGCGACCTGCGCCGCGAGATCGCGATGAACATCAAGCGCCTCATGGACCTCGGCTGCTACCGCGGCCTGCGCCATCGCAAGGGGCTGCCGGTGCGCGGCCAGCGCACGCACACCAACGCGCGCACCCGCAAGGGCAAGGCGCGCCCGATCGCCGGCAAGAAGCTCGCCGTCCGCAAATAACCGAACCGCCAAGCCCCACAGGACCGTCCCATTATGGCCAAACCGCAAGCCGCTTCCGGCGCCGCCCCGGCGGCAACGCCCCGCCCGCGCCGCCGCGAGCGCAAGAACATCACCTCGGGTGTCGCGCACGTGAACGCGACCTTCAACAACACGATGATCACCATCACCGACGCCCAGGGGAACACGATCGCCTGGTCGTCGGCGGGCACGCAGGGCTTCAAAGGCTCGCGCAAGTCCACGCCGTACGCCGCCCAGATGGCGGCCGAGGACGCCGGCAAGAAGGCGATGGAGCACGGCGTGCGGACGCTCGAGATCGAGGTGAAGGGGCCGGGTGCCGGCCGCGAGTCGGCGCTGCGCGCGCTGCAAACCGTCGGCTTCCAGATCGTGTCGATCCGCGACGTGACGCCGATCCCGCACAACGGCTGCCGGCCGCCCAAGCGCCGGCGCGTCTGAACCATTTCGTCGCAGCACCCGGTCGTGCTGCGAGCCAATGACCCGTCCGCCGACCCAGGGTTTTGGGGCGACGGCGACAGCGATGAAGGGTGATACCCGTGCTTCAGAAGAATTGGAAAGAACTGATCAAGCCCGAGAAGCTCGATGTCGAGCCGGGCGACGACCCGAAGCGCGAGGCGACGATCGTCGCCGAGCCGCTCGAGCGCGGCTTCGGCCTGACGCTCGGCAACGCGCTGCGGCGCGTGCTGCTCTCCTCGCTGCAGGGGGCCGCGATCACCTCGATCAAGATCGACGGCGTGCTGCATGAATTCTCCTCGGTCGCGGGCGTGCGCGAGGACGTGACCGACATGGTCCTCAACGTGAAGGCGGTCGCGGTGCGCATGCACGGCGACGGGCCGAAGCGCATCTATCTCAAGGCGACCGGCCCCGGCGAAGTGACGGCGGGCCAGATCGAGACCGGCCACGACATCGAGATCATGAATCCCGAGCACGTGATCTGCACGCTCGACGACGGCGCCAAGCTGTCGATGGAGATGACGGTCGAGACCGGCAAGGGCTACGTCCCGGGGGCCACCAACCGCGCCGCGGACGCGCCGATCGGCCTGATCCCGGTCGATGCGCTGTTCAGCCCGGTGCGCAAGGTCGCCTACAAGGTCGAGAATACCCGCGTCGGCCAGGTCACCGACTACGACAAGCTGTCGATGCGCATCGAGACCAACGGCGCCGTGACGCCGGAGGACGCGGTGGCGCTCGCCGCGCGCATCCTGCAGGACCAGCTGCAGCTGTTCATCAACTTCGAGGAGCCGCAGGCCCACGTCGCCGAGGAGCAGCGGGGCGACCTGCCGTTCAACAAGAACCTGCTGCTCAAGGTCGACGAGCTCGAGCTCTCGGTGCGCTCGGCCAACTGCCTCAAGAACGACAACATCATCTACATCGGCGACCTCGTGCAGAAGACCGAGGCCGAGATGCTGCGCACGCCGAACTTCGGCCGCAAGTCGCTCAACGAGATCAAGGAAGTGCTGGCCCAGATGGGTCTCCATCTCGGCATGCAGATCCCGAACTGGCCGCCCGAGAACATCGAAGAGCTGGCCAAGAAGCTCGAAGAGCCGTACTGAGCCGGCCCACAACGCTTAAGCGGAGTCCTACGTCATGCGCCACCGGCTTGCGGGCCGCAAACTCGGCCGAACCAGCAGTCACCTCAAGGCCACTCTCAGCAACATGGCCGTCGCCCTGATCCGCCACGAGCAGATCCGCACGACCCTGCCCAAGGCCAAGGAGCTGCGGCCGGTCGTCGAGAAGCTCATCACCCTGGGCAAGCAGGGCGGCCTGCACGCGCGCCGCCGCGCGCTGTCGGTCCTGCGCGACACCGAGATCACCCAGAAGCTCTTCGGCCCCCTGGCCGAGCGCTACAAGACCCGCAAGGGCGGCTATACGCGCGTGCTCAAGGCCGGCATCCGGTTCGGCGACACGGCGGCCATGGCGGTGATCGAGCTGGTCGACCGCGACCCGGCCGCGAAGGGTGCGGCCGACAAGGCCCGCCACGAGGCGAGCCAGGCCGCCGCGGCCGAGGCCGAGGCAGCACCGGCGGGCTGACATTCGCAACGCACCGGGCGAGGGGACTCCTTCACCGGGGAAGATGGGGCGGTCACTCAGGGCCGCCCCATTTTCTTTTGTGCGGTGGTAGACTCAAAGGCGCCAGGGTCGGGGGGCCAAGCTCGGGGCCCCAAGCTGAGGGGCTCAGGGTCAGGTCATGGGGCGCGGAAAAACGGGGCGATTGGGGCAGGCGGCGGCGCTCGCGGCATTTTTCCTTGCCGCGCTGCCGGGCATGGGCCACGGCCAGTCACCGCCGAGCTCCGCGGCGGAAATCCGGCTCACCTTCGCGCCGCTGGTGAAGCGGGCCGCCCCGGCGGTCGTCAACGTGTTCACCAAGCGGACGGTGCACCAGGCGGCCTCGCCGCTGTTCAACGATCCGTTCTTCCGCCGCTTCTTCGGCGACGATTTCCCGGGCGCCAAGCCGCCGGACTCGGTCCAGAACGCGCTCGGCTCGGGGGTCATCGTCGATCCGGCCGGGGTCATCGTGACCAACGATCACGTGATCAAGGGTGCCGACGAGATCACGGTCGTGCTCGCCGACCGGCGCGAGTTCCCGGCCAAGGTCCTGCGCGCCGACGAGCGCACGGACCTCGCCGTGCTGCAGATCGATCCCGGCAAGGAGAAGCTGCCGGTGCTCGAGTTCCGGGATTCCGACGATCTCGAGGTCGGCGACCTCGTGCTGGCGATCGGCAATCCGTTCGGCGTGGGCCAGACCGTCACCATGGGGATCGTCTCGGCCGTGGCGCGCACGAATGTCGGCATCAGCGACTACCGCTTCTTCATCCAGACCGATGCCGCAATCAATCCCGGCAATTCCGGGGGCGCCCTGATCTCGATGGACGGCAAGCTCGTCGGCATCAACACGGCGATCTTCGCCCGCGGCGGCGGCGGCTCGATCGGCATCGGCTTTGCGATCCCGTCCAAC